>VOFJ01000440.1_pt1:62500-178000 | contig 178000 bp, 195 predicted proteins | sample 5384081 | NCBI WGS metagenome assembly VOFJ01 (sample SAMN12384729, study PRJNA508395) | human gut metagenome | isolation source: healthy gut I | host: Homo sapiens | reverse complement strand
GTGCAATGCGCCGCGGTGCCATGTACAAGGCACAGGAGCGCGCGGCTGTAGAGCGCCGCGAGGAGCATTGCAATCTGTTCAAGAAGGAGGGCAAGTAATCATGCCGAATATGAATCCGAAGAAGTGCCCGATGCCCGAGCAGGCGCCGGACGTCCGCAATAAGAACTTTGAAGAGGTAACGCTCGGCTACACCGCTGAAATGGCGGTCGAGGAAGCACAGCGCTGCCTGAACTGCAAAAACAAGCCCTGCATGACCGGCTGCCCGGTACAGGTTAAGATTCCGGAGTTTATCGCTCTGGTTGCCGAGGGCAAGTTCCTCGAAGCGGCTGCCAAGATCAAGGAGACCTCCGCACTGCCCGCTGTCTGCGGCCGTGTATGCCCGCAGGAGAGCCAGTGCGAGTGCCACTGCGTACGCGGCATCAAGGGCGAGGCTGTAGCAATCGGCCGTCTGGAGCGCTTTGTAGCCGACTACGCGCGCGAAAACAGCACCGAAAAGGCAGTAAAGCCGGAGTCCAACGGTCACAAGGTTGCCATCGTTGGTGCAGGCCCGGCCGGTCTGACCTGTGCAGGCGATCTGGCACGCATGGGCTACGAGGTTACTGTTTTCGAGGCACTGCACACCGCAGGCGGCGTACTGATGTACGGCATTCCGGAGTTCCGTCTGCCGAAGACTATCGTGCAGAAGGAAATCGACACGCTGAAGGATCTTGGTGTTGAGTTTGTTCTGAACTTCGTTGTAGGCCGTTCTGAGACCATCGACGAGCTGTTCGGTGACGGTTACGAGGCTATCTTTGTAGGCTCCGGTGCCGGTCTGCCGACCTTTATCGGTGTTCCGGGCGAGAACGCAAACGGCGTTTACTCCGCAAACGAGTACCTGACCCGCATCAATCTGATGAAGGCGTACAAGGAAAACGCCGACACCCCGATCTACCACGCGAAGAAGGTCGCAGTAGTCGGCGGCGGCAACGTAGCAATGGATGCTGCCCGCTGTGCAAAGCGCATGGGCGCCGAGGAAGTTTACATCGTGTACCGCCGTTCCGAGAAGGAGCTTCCGGCTCGTCTCGAGGAGATTCACCACGCGAAGGAAGAGGGCGTTGTGTTCAAGTTCCTGACCGCGCCGCTCGAGGTGCTGTCTGACGAGAACTTCAACGTCACCGGCCTCAAGTGCCAGCAGATGGAGCTGGGCGAGCCTGACGCATCCGGCCGCCGCCGTCCGATTCCGGTTGAGGGCAGCGAGTTTGTGCTCGACCTTGACTGCGTCATCGCGGCAATCGGCACCAGCCCGAACCCGCTGATTCGTCACACAACGCCGGGTCTGGAGACCAACCGCAAGGGCTGCATCGTGGCTGACGACGAGCACGGCATCACCTCCAAGGACGGTGTGTTCGCCGGCGGCGACGCTGTTACCGGTGCGGCTACCGTTATCCTCGCAATGGGCGCAGGCAAGCGCGCTGCGGCTGCAATGGACGAGTACATCAAGAATAAGAACAAGTAATTTTTGTTGGATATGAGGAAAGAAAAACCAGGTTGCGCATTAAGCCGCAACCTGGTTTTTGCGGTGCGTCCGATATGGACAGCAACAAAGAAGCCGGGTGTCAGCAAAAACTGACGGAAAAACTCCCGAACCGATGAACAGAAGTCATATAGCAGGCCGTATCGGGACGGACGAGTGTGCCGCTCTATACAAAGTCCAGTGCTACTCGACCTGCTTGCGGATAAAAACTAACAACTTGTGAATGGTTTTTTTGAAAGGTTCACCGTATCCTATAGGTACGGTGAACCTTTTATTTTGTGTAGGCGAGAGGAGGTACGCATTTGGACTGTGCTCGTCAATAGAAAAAGTCTTGCAAAAAGAGTGTCAAAAAAAGGGGAGCACCTTCAACACCCAATATAATTGTTCGGCTTGTGTAGGTCGAGCCCCAACGCTCACTTTTTTGGAGCCCTAAAGCCCTCTTTCAAAAAAAATACAATTTTCCAGAAATGACATGATATATATCAATGGCAGATGGACGTTTGCGTTGAACTGCTGTCTATAGTTTCAAACTATGAACAATGACGAGTTTATCGTATTTTACAAAGGGGGCGTCAGCCCCTATACTAATATCATAAAATAAACGAGCCACTGCTCATTGCATAGATCAGAAAGGACAACCCCCATGAAAAATCCCGCTCCTTATCGTTATGATATTGTCGGCAGCTTCCTGCGCACAAAGGCTATCCACGAAGCTCGCAGCAAGTTTGAAGCCGGCGAAATTTCCGCTGAAGAACTGACCAAGGTCGAAGATGCCGAGATCACCGGTCTGGTAAAGAAGGAAGAGAATGTCGGTCTGCACGCTGTCACCGACGGCGAGTATCGCCGTTCCTTCTGGCACATGGACTTCCTCTGGGGTCTGACTGGTACGCAGAAGGTCAAGTCCGAGCACTTCTCCGTCGCATTCAAGGGCTTCCAGCCGAAGGCTGAGACCGTAAAGATCGTGGACAAGCTGGATTTCCCGGATGATCATCCGTTCCTCAAGCATTTTGCATTCCTGCAGAGCGTGGCCTCCGACCTCGTACAGCCCAAGCAGTGCATTCCGTCTCCGTCCATGCTGCATTTGATCTGCTGTGTTCGTTCGACCGACTACCAGCCGATCGAGCGCTACAAGGACGAGCAGGTTCTGCTGGACGATCTGGCAGCTGCTTACCAGAAGGCGGTAAAGGCGTTCTACGCTGCCGGCTGCCGGTATCTGCAGCTCGATGATACCTCCTGGGGCGAATTCTGTTCGGCTGAGAAGCGCAAGGCATATGCAGAGCGCGGTATCGACGTAGATGAGGTCGGCCGCAAGTACGTTTATGTGCTCAACAAGATCCTCGAAGCAAAGCCGGAGGACATGGTTATCACCATGCACATCTGCCGCGGCAACTTCCGCTCGACCTGGTCGTCCGCCGGCGGCTATGAGCCGGTAGCGGAGATCCTGTTCGGCCACTGCAACGTGGACGGCTTCTTCCTCGAGTACGACAGCGACCGTGCCGGCGGTTTCGAGCCGCTGCGCTACATCGGCAAGCAGAAGGTTGTTCTGGGTCTGGTAACCTCCAAGGATGCCAAGCTGGAGAACAAGGAAGACGTTATCGCGCGTATCCGCGAGGCTTCCCAATATGTGCCGCTCGAGCAGCTGGCGCTCAGCCCGCAGTGCGGCTTCGCTTCCACCGAGGAAGGCAATCTTGTGACCGATGCGGATCAGTGGAGCAAGCTGGCGCTCGTCAAGGAGATTGCAGAAGAAGTCTGGGCCGATTAAACAGCAGGACAGTCTAAAAAGCAGGGAACACGGAAACCGGCAGGTCTCACCGCCGGTGTTTGGATAAGAAAAACATTCGCGCAGATAAAATCCCACTTGATGTCAGGTACGATATCAAGTGGGATTGTCTGTTTTCTGTTTCTGTTCGTTCTAACGGGAATACCGGTGAATGGTTATGATAATAGCGGATTATATGCGAAACACAGCGCTCAGCGCGCCGAAAAATGTATGGGTCTAAATTCACATCTTCGGGCGCCATCGCAGCCCCCATATTTGCCGCATCGGTCACGCCCATTTCGACCATCCGGCCGAACAGAACGTGCGTCACGCGCACATCGCACGGCTCCGCGCCGTTCGGCACCGGCTCACTGCCGAGCACTGCCGCGCCTGCCGCGGTGGCTGTCCACTGGGCCGTCGGTGTGCGCTGACCGCCGTAGGCAAGCGGAAAACGGTACTGCCGCTCCGCCGAGCAGAAATGCGAGGATGCTGCCGCAAGCAGGCGGTCTGCCGCGCCGCTCTCGACCAGACAGCCGCCGAGCGCAAGACCCTGTGCCATAGTCGAGCATGCACCGTACTGCCCGAGATAGGGCACATTCGCGTGCATGGACGCTAAAAACGAGCCGATGCACTGGTTGAGCAGGTCGCCTGCAAGGATCAGGTCGAGCGAACGCTCGGGCAGGGTGGCCTTGCGCAGCGCAAGCCGGATGGCAGTCTTTTGCAGCTCGCTCTCCGCCAGCTCCCACGAGCGCTGGCCCATGCGGTCATTCTTCGCCACATAGTCAAACCGCTCACCGAGCGGGCCTTCGCCCTCTTTTTTGCCGACTGCCGCCGCGTGTCCGAGCAGATACGGCCGGTTTTCGAGCGCAAGCGTGCGCTTGCCGATGCGCTTTATCATACCGAACCGCCTCCCGTCAAAAACAGAATGAGACCGTAAATGACGCTTGCCGAAATGCCGTATACCAGCACCGGTCCCGCGATAACAAACAGCTTTGCGCCCAGACCGAGGATAAGCCCCTCGCTTTTGAACTCCATCGCCGGAGAAACAATGGCGTTTGCAAAGCCGGTGATCGGCACAATCGTGCCTGCTCCCGCATATTTTGCAAGCTTTTCGTACAAATGCAGGCAGGTGAGCAGGGCACCGAGAAACACCATCGTGATGGCGGTCGCGGCGGCTGTGTCCTCGGTATCCAGTCCGCGGGAGAGCCACAGCTGCCGCACCCCCTCGCCGACCGTGCAGATCGCACCGCCAATCAGAAACGCCAGCAGGCAGTCGCGCCACAGCGGCGAATTCGGACTTTTGCGTTCGAGCAGCTGTTGATAGGTTTGTTTATCCAGTTTCATGCAAGGTTCCCCTTTCTGTACGCGTAGTTTGCCCAGCCGTTCCGGGATTATCCATCTGACCCTGTAAAATAAATGCGAACTGACCATTTTCGACAGACCATATTCGCGGTATGATAAATAAAACATATCAGATCAGGGGGATTTATGATGGAATCCAAGAAAAAAGCGTTTTCGCTGTACGACATCGTGATGATCGGTCTGATGGCGGCAGTGGTATTCGTTGTTACCATGTTCCTGTCCATTCGCATTCCGACGCCGACAGGCACCACCATGATCAAGCTCGCAAACGCGTTCGTGCTGCTGTGCGGCCTGCTGCTCGGACCGGTTCGCGGCGGTCTTGCTGCCGGTATCGGCTCGATGATCTTCGACCTGATGACGCCGGAGTACGCACCGGAGGCGTGGATCACCTTTCTGCGTTTCTTCCTGATGGCATGGCTGTGCGGCGTGATCGCTTACGCCGGTGCCGCTGCCGCAAAGAAGTTTGCGCGCAACCTCGTGGCGTGCCTTGCAGGTGCGGTGTTCTCGTCGCTGCTGTACATGCTCAAGGGTATTATTGAGCTGATGATCGGCGGCAGTGCGCTGGTTCCGGCTTTTGTGGCCAATATTCCGAAGCTGATGACCTCGCCTCCGAATATCGTTATCGCGGTAGTTGTTGCAATGGCGCTTCTGCCGGCGCTGCAGAAGGCGATGCATTCGACCTCGTTCGGCCGCCATATGGCAGAAAAGTAAACAAATCCGTTGAGAAACGCGCCTGTCGAGTATCGGCAGGCGCGTTTCTCATGCTTTGCAGAAAGTCGGATTTCGTGGTATACTGTAATCATCTAAAGAAAAGCACAGCGAGGAGGAAAACAGTATGGCGGATTTTGTATCGCATCATCTATTTGGCAGGCAGGCGCTGACGGTGTTTCCCGCACCGGCGCAGCGGGCAGCGGCGTGCCGTCCGGCATGCTTTTTCTGGGGGTGTCAAGGACCGGACCCGCTGTTTTACCGGAAAATCCTGCTCGGCAGTCCGCTGCACAAGCTGGGCAACCGCATGCACTCGGAGAAAACGGACGAGCTGTTTGCGGCGCTCTCGCGTGCGGTGCGCGACCTGAGCGGCGACGCGCAGGAGATCGCAGCGGCCTATTTCTACGGCTTCGTGTGCCATTATGCGCTCGACAGTGAGATTCATCCCTACGTTTACTGCCGGCAGCTGCAGCTCTGCACCGAAAATCCGAAGCTGTCCGCGTCGGCGGTGCACAGCCGTATTGAAAGTGACATTGACTATCTGTTCTACGAACGCGCATGCCACCGTCCCATCACCGAGTTCGATCCGGAGGAACGCTATCAGCTGTCACCGGTCGAGCAGGCGGTGCTGTCGGTTGTGCTGCGCGCGGTGCTCAAAACCGTGTACGGAGCCGATGTTTCCACGTATGAGCTGCGCCGTTCGTTCGCGGAAATGACTTCATGGGAGAGTTTTCTCTATTCGGAGAGCCGCGCCGTCTATCGCGGAGCGAAAAAGGCGGAAGCCCTGCTCGGTCGGGGCGCCCTGCTCACCGGTCACATGAAGCTCGAGCGCCCGATGTGGGATGCGCTCAATCTGGCTCATCAGCCGTGGCATAACCTGTGGAAACCGGACGAAATCCGCACGGATTCCGTGCCGGAGCTGTTCGGCCTGGCGCGTATTCGTGCCGCCGCTCTTGCCGGACAGTACGCCGCGCAGTTTGACGCAGGCTGGCTGATGCACTATCACTTTGATGAGCCGTTCGACAGCGGCAACCCGAAAAATGATAATGGAAAATGAAATGTGAGTGTATTTTTCATTTGTCATTGCGATTGCAAGGGAAAAAGACTGTAAAAGACAAAAGGCGCCTGAAAAGGCGCCTTTTGTGTTAGACACCGCTACTTTTTCGTTAGTCACGGCTATTTTTGACCTGATTTCTTTGCAATACGGCAATGCCTGTGGTAAAATTGTAGGAAATCCGAAAGGAGGTGCAGCAACCGTGCAGTACGTGCTGTACTATTTTATTGCAGTCAGCGTCATCGGCGCGATTGTCTGTATTTACGATAAGCTCGCCGCGGCTCGCGGCTGGAGGCGTGTGCCCGAGCGCACGCTGTTTTTCTGGGCGCTGATCGGCGGCGGGCCGGGCGTGTACGCCACCATGCTCATCATCCGTCACAAGACGCTGCACCATATTTTCATGCTCGGCATACCGGCAATTATGATTCTGCAGGGAGCAATTATTGTTGGTATTTATAACATTCTGTATATGAAGGGACTTCTATGACAAACGCACTTATCCATATTTTCATCCGCGATGCGGAAAACACCGGCGATTCGCGGGTGCGTGAAAAATTCGGCGTGTTGTCCGGTGCGGTCGGACTGGCATGCAACCTGTTCCTGTTTGCACTCAAGCTGATCATTGGTCTGCTTACAGGGTCGATTTCCATCGCGGCGGACGCATTCAACAACCTGTCGGACGGTCTGTCCTGCCTGATTTCCATTGTCGGCTTCAAGGTTTCCGGCAAGGAGCCGGATGCGAAGCATCCGTTCGGCTACGGACGCACCGAGTACATCGCGGGACTGATCGTCTCGTTCATCATCATTCTGGTCGGCTTCGAGTTCTTCAAAACCTCGCTCGACCGCATTCTGCATCCGGCTGCCGTAGCGTTCTCGGCGGTGCTGATGGGGATTCTTGCCGTATCCATGCTGGTTAAGCTGTGGATGGGCGCGTTCAACGTCAATATCGGCCGCAGAATCGACTCTCCGGTGCTGATGGCTGCCGGTCAGGACAGCCGCAATGATGTTATTTTACCACGGCTGTTGTCGTACTCGGCATGGTAGCCGGCCGGTTTACTACGCTGCCGGTGGACGGCTATGTGGGCGTTGCCGTTGCCGCGTTTATCCTCTGGTCGGGCATCGGCATTGCGAAGGATACGGTTGCGCCGCTGCTCGGCGAAGCCGCCGATCCGGAGGTTGCCCGCAATATTCGGCGGATTGTAATGGAGTCCGACCATATTGTCGGCGTACACGATATGATTATCCACAATTACGGTGCGGGCCGCTCAATTGCGTCGCTGCATGCCGAAGTGCCGAGCGACTCGGACTTTGTGGCTGTGCACGAGGAAATCGACGAGGCCGAAAAGCGTGTCTGGCAGCAGACCGGTGTGTATCTGGTCATCCACATGGATCCGATCGATATCAATAATGCGTATGTCAACGCGCTGCGTGAGCAGACCGACGGCGTGCTCCGTCAGATCGACGGACAGCTTACCATGCACGACTTCCGCATAGTGGACGGCAAACGCCAGATCAACCTGATTTTCGACGTTGTTGTGCCGTTTTCCTATGATGAGGATGCCAAACGCGACCTGTTGATGAAGATCTATGACGGCCTGAAAGCGATCGACTCGCGCTATAATCCGGTTGTAACGCTCGATCATCAGATGTGATAAGAAAATAATAAGCAGAAAAAGGAGGTGCTTTCGCATCTCCTTTTTCTGCTAAAAATAGCATAGAAAAACGGTAGGGAACAAAATAATCCGCGGAAACGGCAAGTTATCATTGCAATACCCCGGAAATTTGCTATAATGGAGATAGCGTTTTTACGCTTTATCAGATAACATTATTGTTTGGGGGAATTTAAGTGAGCTTTTTCTCGGGCCTGCTTTCCGCACTTCCCGGTGCAGTGGCGCAGGGTTTGATCTGGGGACTGATGGCGATCGGCGTATTCATCACCTTTAAGGTGCTCGATCTGGCCGACCTGACCGTCGATGGTACGATGGCGACCGGCGGTGCGGTGTGCATCGTTATGATGACGCACGGCGCGAATGTATGGGTGGCAATGCTGTGCGCTTTCCTTGCCGGCATGCTGGCCGGACTTATCACCGGTATCCTGCACACCTGCATGGGCATCCCGGCGATCCTTGCCGGTATTTTTGACACAGCTGGCGCTGTTCTCCATTAACCTGCGCATTATGGACAAAAAAAAAGCAAATGTAGCGATCAATCCGGACAACTACAAGCTGCTTGTTTCGCTGCGCAACGTTAAGAAGGTGACTATCGAGAACCCGATTTTCGTTGCGGCTGTCTTTACGATTGTGGTTATCGCCCTGCTGTACTGGTTCTTCGGTACCGCGCTCGGCTGCTCCATCCGTGCGACCGGCGCAAACCCGAATATGAGCCGCGCGCAGGGCATCAATGTTGATTTTGTCAAGGTGCTCGGTCTGATGCTGTCCAACGGCCTGGTTGCGCTGGCAAGTGCGCTGTACTGCCAGTATCAGGGCTTCGCGGATGTCAACGCCGGCCGCGGCGCTATCGTTATCGGCCTTGCCGCTGTCATCATCGGCGAGGTGCTGTTCAGCCGTATTTTCCGCAACTTTGCGATGCGTCTGCTCGGCGTATCGCTTGGTGCGGTTGTGTACTATCTGGTTATTCAGGTGGTCCTCAACCTCGGCCTGAACACCAACGACCTGAAGCTGATCTCGGCTTTCGTCGTTGCAATCTTCCTTGCTGTTCCGTACTGGAAGGGCAAGTATTTCCGCGGTGCAGCCAAGAGTGCCGCAAAGACTGATGCGAAGGAGGCCAAGTAACATGCTGCAGCTCAAAGGGATTTACAAGACCTTCAACGCGGGCACGGTAAACGAAAAGCGTGCCATTGACAACCTGAACCTGACCCTGGAGGACGGTGATTTCGTCACCATCATCGGCGGCAACGGCGCCGGCAAGTCCACCACGCTGAACCTGATCGCAGGCGTGTATCCGGTGGATGCGGGCATGATTCATCTGAACGGCTACGATCTGACCAATCTGCCCGAGCATAAGCGCGCGCGTTTCCTCGGCCGCGTATTTCAGGACCCGATGATGGGTACTGCCGCTACCATGGGTATCGAGGAGAATCTGGCGCTGGCATACCGCCGCGGTCAGAAGCGCGGCCTCGGCTCCGGTATCACGAACGAGGAACGCGAGCTGTACCGCGAAAAGCTGGCAACACTCGGTCTGGGACTGGAGGACCGCATGACCAGCAAGGTCGGCCTGCTGTCCGGCGGGCAGCGCCAGGCGCTGACGCTGCTGATGGCGACGCTGCAGAAGCCCGATCTGCTGCTGCTCGACGAGCATACCGCAGCGCTCGATCCGAAAACCGCAGATAAGGTGCTGCAGATCACCGAGGAGATCGTCGCACGCGACAACCTCACCACACTGATGGTAACGCATAACATGAAGAACGCCATCCAGTACGGCAACCGTCTGATTATGATGGATGCCGGTCGCGTAGTCGTTGATATCCGCGGTGAGGAAAAGAAGAACCTCACCGTCCGCGATCTGCTCGAGAAGTTTAATATCGAGAGCGACCGTATGCTGCTCAGCGAATAAGGCGAATAGAAAGACCCCGAAACCTGGTTTCGGGGTCTTTTTGTGTTCATTTTTCATTTTCCAATCGCAATTCTCCATTGATTTGCCAACCGAGCGGTGTCCGCCGGAACAAAGAATTGTGCAGCCCTGTCAGCGCCTGCCATGTGGCTCGATCGGTAATGCCGGTCTCGGGCAGCTGAAAAATTTTCTGTGCATGTCTGACAGCGGACTGTGTATCCGCATCGTACTCGCCGGTGAGCGGCACGGCGGCAATCCGGTTATAATGCGGCGCAGTTTCGCCCAGCATGAGCTGGAGCACATACACCGTGGGACTTTTCGCGCCCGGCTTCAGCACGGCATCGCTCTCCGGCGGGAAGAATGCCGTCTGCATGGGAAGTGCATCGGCGGCGATAAGCGCGGCATATGTAGCGTAGATGGCGTTCCATGTGCGCTGGTCGGCGATGCCCGTCACCGGAAGGCAGTTCTGCTGCTGGTATTCGCGCACGGCAGCGGCAGTCTTTGCATCCCAGATGCCGTCCGGCACGAGCGGTGCAGCGCTGCCCTCAGCCTGCTGAATACGCCGAAGAAAGGTCTGCAAATCGAAAATATGGCTGCATTTTTGTGCATCGGTGTACAATCACGTTGCCTCCTCTCCAACGGGATAGCCGGGATACTGTCCTCTGGCACTCTGGCTGCCGACCAGCACGGTTTCGGCGAGATCGGCCATGCCTTCCCAGGTCAGCGGACCGATAGCGCCCGTGGTGGGCAGACCGAGCAGCGACTGGATGACTGACACCGAGGACTCGGTCGCGTCTCCGAAAATGCCGTCTACCGTGACAGCGGGCACTTCGGCGTAGCCGCGGGCGATGATGTTGATGAGCTGCTGCGCCTGCCGCACGGCTTCGCCGCGCATTCCCTTGACGAGAAAGGTTTCCGGCAGGCCGATAAATTCTTCGAGCCACTCCTGCTCAGGCTGGGCGAGCAGCACGGATTGGTAGGTGGAAAGCAGGGAATACCACGTCTCTCGATCCACCACACCGGTGATGGGCAGGCCGACAAGCCGCTGATACGCAGCCACGGCTTCGCGGGTCTGCGGACCGAAAATACCGTCGATCTGTCCCGCCTGCCAGCGCGGCAGAGCGTCATAAAACTCGCCGACGATGGCAAGCAAATACTGCAAAAGCTGTACGCCCGGGCCGCTCATGCCCTCGGTCAGCCGTTCGGGATACTGGCGGGAGATCTCACTGAGGGCCAGTCCCTCGCTGTTGAGCTCGCTCAGGCGCTTGACATTATTATAAATGAACGCGATGCGGTACCATGTTGCCTGGCCGACAAGGCCGTCCTCGGTGAGGTTGAACTGCCGCTGGAACGCCCGCACGGCGCGTTCGGTGTCCGCGCTGAACACGCCGTCCGTGGGATATATCTTCGGGATGTTCGGAAAATTGGTCGAAATGCGGTTGAGGCGGGTCTGGACAGTGCGGACATCCTCGGAAAAGTCGCCCAGCCGCAGTGTCACGCCGGGGAACGACCCGCCGAGGTTGGGCGAGAGCGGTGCACCGGTGACGAAATTGATGTCGCTGCCGTAAAACGACTGCAAGATCTGCTCGGCGGAAAGTCCCTGCTCGGCCAGCGGCACGGTTCCCCACTGGCTAAGCCCGCCCGGACAGGTGACGGTCGTGCCGTTGCAGTATTGCGTGAACAGCGGCTCGATGGAATCGCCGCGGGTGAGGTAAGTGCCGATCATATCGTCTACGATGGTGGAGATGTTCTCGAAAATATCCCGTCCGGGTACAAAGGACTGGTCATACCGCGTGGAATTGGTGATATCAAAATCGTAGCCTTGCGCGCGGTACCATTCGGTGAACACACGGTTGAGCACATAGGACATTTGTGCGTACACGTTGGCGCGGATGGCCTGCTCGGGCCATGTCGGGTATATCTCGGATGAGGCCACATTCTTGATGTAGTCCGCGAACGGCACGGTGATATTCTGCGCGTTCTCGGACGGCGCACCGAGGTGCACCGTGATGGTTTCAGGGATGGAAACATAGGGTTCGGGCAAAACTGTCCCTCCTTTTACGGATTCTCCGGCAGAGCCGGATCAAGGGTCTGCGGCGCGCCGGTGGCGGTCAGGTCGGTCGGCGCGAAGCTCTGGTTTTCCTTGAGCGGCGTGAGCGCCACGGGCAGCATGGTCGGCACACCGGAGAACATCGCGATGTGCAGGGCGGTGAGCGGCGTGTAGCCCTCGGCGGAAATCTCGACCGTGTACACCGCGAACGGCGGGCCGCTGTCCGGGTTCAGCGAATTGCTGCGCGGCGGCGTTGTCAGCACCATGGACGGCGTCATGCCGCCGGAGTCGGTCGTGACCGAGTAAAGCAGCGTGCGCATGCCGGTCTCGTCCGGCACGGTGGAAACGGAAACGATGGCGTTTTCGAGCGGCAGTGCGCCTAACGCGGTCGTGACGAGTACACGCAGCTCGGCGGTGCCGTCGGTCAGTTCAGCCATGAAAAAACCTCCTTGTCAGCAGGTGGAAAAACAGATATACTAAAGGTAACAGCCGCAAAAGCGGCAAAATCTCGAAAGGCGGGGACAGTATGCAGGATTACAAAACGATGATCTCCATGTGTGCAGAGCAGGAGGAGAAGTTTCAGTTTGAGCATTTTTCGCGCGAGGATGCGTTGAAAATCGGCCTCAAGCTGCATGAAAACGCAAAGGAGCAGCCGGTGGCTGTTGAGATCACGGTGAACGGTCTGGTCGTGTTCCGTTACTTTGGTGAGGGCGCAAAGCCGGACAGCGAGCTGTGGCTGGCGCGCAAGCGCAACGCCGTTGACCTGATGGAGATGTCCTCGCTGCGGTTTTTCGCAGAGCTGGAGGACGCAGGCGAGACCTTCGCGGACCGTAAGCTCGACCCGAACGAGTACGCCGCAGGCGGCGGCTTCCCGATCCGGCTGCGCGGCACCGGCGTGATTGGTTCCATCTGCGTTTCCGGCTATCCGGATCATGTGGATGATCATCAGCTTATCATTAACACCTTGGCGGAGTATTTCGCATAATTGAGCATTTTAAATGGAGAATGGAAGATGAACGTATCGTTTTTCATTCTCCATTATTTTTATACTATTTTGACATGATAATGCCGAAACCACCGGTCGAGCTGGATGATATACGCGAAAATCTGCGGGGTACGCATCAACTGTCCGAACCACGGTTCGGCAAGGCTTTCCGGCCGCTGCATGAGTTTTTGCACGGCATTCCGGTCGAACAGGGAAGCGGCGACCGAGGTGTTATCCTCGAAAATACGGCGGACATAGTCCGCGCACAGGCGGGTATAAACCGGATGAAAGGTTTTCGGATACGGACTTTTCTTGCGGTAAACGATCTCTTTAGGCAGTTCATTGGCGAATGCGCGGCGCACGATGCCCTTCTCACGTCCCTCGAGCGACTTGAAGTCCCACGGCATGTTATAGGCATATTCGACAATGCGGTGGTCGCAGAAGGGCACGCGCACCTCAAGACCGGAGTACATGCTCATGCGGTCCTTGCGGTCGAGCAGGGTTGCCATGAACCAGTCGAGGTTGAGCACGAACATTTCGCGCATCCGGGCGGCCTTTTTGTCATCGGACGGCAGCTTTGGCGCACGATCGCAGGTGTCGCGGTAGTGTTGGCGCACAAATTCCTCGCCATTTCTAACGGCATCCGGTGTGAGCAGACCCAGACGCAGACCGACCGACCGTGACCACGGAAACGTATCTTCAAACAGAATTTCCTCACGGTGATACCACGGATAGCCGCCGAACAGCTCGTCGGCGCACTCGCCGGACAGGCAAACGGTGGTTCCGCCGCGCTTAACGGCCGCACAGAACAGCAGCAGGGAGGAGTCTACATCGGCCATGCCGGGTAGCGCACGCGCATCCGTCGCGGGGAGCAGAGCCGCGCACAGTGCCTCCGGTTCGAGCACAACGCGATGATGGTGCGTACCGAGAAAATCCACCATTTGATCAATATACGAATCGTCACTATTGGGCTGAAATATACTCTTTGTAAAATATTTATCGTTGTCCCGATAATCCACCGACCAGGTGTGCAGCGTTTCGCCGCGGGCCGCGTAATCTTTCGCCGCCAGCATGGACAGGATGGACGAATCCAGTCCGCCGGACAGGAAACACGCCAGTGGCACATCGCTGACCAGCTGCCGGCGGGTGGCATCGCAGATGAGCGTGTGCGTGCGCTCGATGGTAGTCGGCAGGTCGTCCTCGTGCTCGTGCGCTTCGAGCTGCCAGTAAACGTGATCGGTGAAGTTTTCCGGAGTCAAAACGACAAAATGTCCGGGGAGCAGCGACTTTATCTGCCGGAAAACGCCGGATTCCGGCGGGCGCGCAGGCCCGAGCAGCAGCAGAGTGCGCAGACCATCCTCGTCGAGCGCAGGCTCGATCTCCGGATGGCACAGCACGGTGTCGATGGTCGAACCGAAGGTCAGACCGTTGCGAATGGGAGCGAAAAACAGCGGTTTCACGCCCAGCCGGTCGCGGCAGAGCGTCAGTCGGCGTTCGCGTTTCTCCCAGATAGCAAAGGCGAAAATGCCGTTCAGCCGCGAAAATGCGTCGGTTTTCCACTCAAGATAGGCGTGCAGCAGCACTTCAGTGTCCGAATGTCCGACAAACTCGTGCCCGCGCGACATAAGTTCTGTACGCAATTCCGGTGTGTTATATAACTCTCCGTTATATATGATGATAGTATTCCTGTCGGGAGAGTGCATCGGCTGCTTGCCGCCCTCCGGATCAATGACGATCAGCCGCCGATGGACAAGCGCTGCGTCCTCGTCAAAATAGGTGCCTTCGGCATCCGGCCCGCGCGGCGTAAGCGTTCGCTTCATGCCGTGCAGGATCGGTCCGCCGCGGCGTGCGTCACGTTCATAATCGACAAAACCGCCGATACCACACATAGGCGATTCCTCCTCTGATTGATGGTTTCCTTCTGTTATATGCGTTAAATGTGAAAAATATGAAGTAAAATCGTGATTTTTTCTGAAAAAATATAAACAGCAGCAAAACAAGACAAGGGATGCGTGCAATGTGCGTTCATCCCTGCCGACATTTGGCAGAAACGCACAAAAAATGGAGTGCGGATTTTATCAGAAAAAAGAATGTTAAATCCTTGACAAATGGTTTCCGGCCGCTATAATAGAGATAGACATGCTCCAAACAAGGGTATCGCTGGACGCGGCGCTGCGGCCACTGACCGTGTGCGCTGTGTTTTTGTGCGTATCCGCATTACTTATTTATTTGGGAGGTTTATGGCATGGATTTTAGGCTTACAAAAAGAAGAAGCACTGTTCCAGAAGATGTGCCGCGAGTTCGCTCTGAACGAAGTAGAGCCGATCGCAGCTGAGATCGACGCGGAAGAGCGCTATCCGGAGGAAACCGTTCAGAAGCTGATGAAGTACGGACTGATGGGCATTCAGTTCCCGAAGGAAGTCGGCGGTTCCGGCGGTAACTATATTTGCTACTCTATCGCTATCGAAGAGATGAGCCGCGTATGCGGTACCACCGGTGGCATCATGTCCGCTCACGGCACCCTGGGTGCTTGGCCGATTTACGCTTTCGGCACCCCGGAGCAGAAGGAGAAGTGGCTGCGTCCGCTGATCGAGCCGAAGGAAGGCGCCAAGATCGGTGCATTCGGCCTGACCGAGCCGAACGCAGGTACCGACTCCGCTGCACAGCAGACCATGGCTGTTAAGCAGGAGGACGGCTCCTACATCATGAACGGCTCCAAGGTGTTCATCACCGGCGGCGGCCGTGCAGATACCTACGTTGTATTTGCTATGACCGACAAGACCAAGGGCAACAAGGGCATTTCTGCGTTCATCGTTGACAAGGACGACCCGGGCTTCTCCATCGGCAAGATCGAGCACAAGATGGGCATCCGTGGTTCCCAGACCGCTGAGCTGATCTTCGAGGACGTTCATCTGCCGGCAGACCGTCTGCTGGGCAAGGAGAACGGCGGCTTCAAGATCGCTATGATGACTCTGGACGGCGGCCGTATCGGTATCGCTTCTCAGGCTCTGGGTATCGCACAGGGCGCTCTGGATAAGGCTATCCAGTACATGAAGGAGCGCGTACAGTTCGGTAAGACTCTGGACAAGTTCCAGGGCCTGCAGTGGATGGTAGCTGACATGGCAACCCAGATCGACGCTGCTCGTCTGCTGGTTCGCCGTGCTGCATTCAACCACGATGTTGGTCTGCCGTTCACCAAGGAAGCTGCTATGGCTAAGCTGTACGCTTCTGAGGTTGCAATGGACGTTACCACCAAGTGCGTACAGATTTACGGCGGCTACGGTTACATCCGTGAGTACCCGATGGAGCGCATGATGCGTGACGCTAAGATCACCGAGATCTACGAGGGCACTTCTCAGGTTCAGAGAATGGTCATCGCTGGGTCAGGTTCTGCGCTAAGAAAAGGAGGAAAACTGAACTATGAAGGCAATTGTTTGTGTAAAGCAGGTTCCCGACACCTCCGGTAAGGTGGCGGTGAATCCGGATGGCACCCTGAACCGTGCGTCCATGCAGACCATCACCAACCCCGACGACATGAACGCCGTGGAGGCTGCCCTGAAGCTGAAGGACGCCACCGGCTGCAAGGTCGTTGTTATTACCATGGGTCCTCCCCCGGCAGAGGGCATGCTGCGTGAGCTGATCGCTCGCGGCGCTGATGAAGGCGTTCTGGTTTCCGCTCGTGAGTTCGGCGGTTCCGATACCTTTGCTACTTCCCAGATCCTGGCTGCTGCTGTTAAGAAGGTTGGCCTGGAGAAGGACGACATCGTATTCTGCGGCCGTCAGGCTATCGACGGTGATACCGCTCAGGTTGGCTCTCAGATCGCTGAGAAGCTGGACATCCCGCAGGTTTCCTACGTTGCCGGTATCGAGAAGGATGGCGACAAGGTTGTTGTTAAGCGTATGCTCGAGGACGGCCACATGACCATCGAGACTCAGACCCCGTGCCTGCTGACCTGCATCAAGGAGCTGAACGAGCCCCGTTACATGTCCCTCAGCGGCATTATGGACTGCTACTCCGCTCCGGTTTCCGTATATGATTACAACACCCTGAAGGACGATCCGCTGATCGATCCGACCACCATTGGTCTGAAGGGTTCTCCCACCAATATCTTCAAGTCTTTCACTCCCCCGCAGAAGGGTCAGGGCAAGATGCTCGAGGGCGCTGACAAGGCTACCTGTGAGACTCTGGCGGCTGAACTGCTGAAGAAGCATATTATCTGATTGAAAGGAGAACAGAACAATGGCTGATTTTAATAACACCAACCTCGCCGATTTTTCCGGCGTATGGGTATTCTGTGAGCAGCGCCAGGGCGAGCTGCAGCCGACCGTACTCGAGCTGATCTCTGAGGCACGCAAGCTGGCAGACGACATGGGCACTGAAGTTTGCGGCCTGCTGCTTGGTGGCAAGGGCGTAGGCGAGAAGATGGCAAAGGAACTGGGCGCTTACGGCGCTGACAAGGTTCTGGTTTGCGAGAGCGACCTGCTCGATACCTACACCACCGATGCATACGCAAAGGTTCTGTGCGACACCGTTATGGCTAAGAAGCCGGAGATCCTGCTGATCGCCGCTACCAACATTGGCCGTGACCTCGGCCCGCGCTGCGCAGCTCGTCTGCACACCGGTCTGACCGCAGACTGCACCCACCTCGACGTAGACGTAGAGAAGTACGCTGCATTCCTGCAGGATGCTTCCACTCTGCCGCAGGCTCAGATCGATGCTCTGAACCGCGAGGACCGCAACCTGAAGATGACCCGTCCGGCATTCGGCGGTCACCTGATGGCTACCATTATCTGCCCGCGCTTCCGTCCGCAGATGGCTACTGTTCGTCCGGGCGTACTGAAGAAGGGCGAGTACAACGAAGCTAAGGCTAACGCAGTAGTTGGTTGAGCCGGTAGCTTTCGAGCTGTCCGAGGCTGACATCAAGACCAAGGTTCTCGAGGTCGTTAAGGAAGCTAAGGAGCTGGTTGACCTGACCGGCGCTGAGGTAGTTGTATCTGTAGGCCGTGGTATCTCCAAGGACGTTGAGACCGGCATCAAGCTGGCTGAAGAGCTGGCTGGCCTGTTCGGCGGCGTTGTTGGTGGTTCCCGTGCTGCTATCGACTCCGGCTGGCTGTCTGCTGACCACCAGGTTGGTCAGACCGGCAAGACCGTACATCCGAAGCTGTACGTTGCTCTGGGCATTTCCGGTGCTATCCAGCATAAGGCTGGTATGCAGGATTCCGAGTGCATCGTAGCAGTTAACAAGTCTGATTCCGCTCCGATCTTCGATGTAGCTGACTACGGCATCTGCGGCGACCTGTTCAAGGTTGTTCCGATGATGATCGACGCAATCAAGGCTGCTAAGGAGTCCAAGTAATCAACTGAATATCGTTCAGATTTGATAGAAAAGCCTCTGTCCGATGGACAGAGGCTTTTTGTGCTGTTTGGGTTCATTGTTCGGCGCCTACACTGGGATATTCAGGGTCGTGGTCGAGATAATATTCAACATGGTAAATCCCGTAATAATCGTTTACGATTTTGCGGACATCTTCGACGTATTGATTTGTGGATGTGTCGCTGTATACGCCACGCAGTGTTTTATACGGGTTTTGCTCGAAAGTGGTGATATAGTCCTTGGTTGCAGCCGGAAAATAAAGCGATTGCTTGTAATGACCCGGCATGTGTGCCCCTTTGGATGCCATAAATGCAACACATTCCTTGTCTGGCAGGTCGGACAGCCGGATTCCGGTCTGCATATATTCCGAAACCGGCGGTGTGTTTTTGATCGTTACAGCCATAATCGCAATGGTGGCGAACAACAGAACGAAAATTGCTTTGATTCGTGCGCTTAGCATGGTATCACCGCCTTGTCTGATATATATTTTATTATACTGTAAATCGGTTCGTCCTGAAAGTATAAATTTAGAGAAAACGATACCGTATCAAACGATTTGCACAGCCCACATCGTAGGGGAGCACGATTGCAAAGGATTCAGAAGGCATAATTGTTACGCTCATTATCCATTATCAATTCTCAATTCTGCACAAAAAAGAGGTACGATTCTCCTGAATCGTACCTCTTTCGCTATCCAGATAAGGATTATTCGTCCTTATTTTCGTTTTCTGCCGGAGCCTTTGCGTCCTTATGCGTCAGTACCAGCTTGTCGTCGGCGGTATCGAGCGTTACGCTGTCGCCCTTCTTGATCTTGCCCTCGAGGGATTCCTCGGCAACAAGATCCTCGACCTCGTTGGTAACGGCACGGCGCAGCGGGCGGGCACCGTAAACCGGATCAAAACCAGCCTTAGCCAGATGCTTCTTAGCGGCCTCGGTCCAATCCATGGTGATCTCCATATCCTGCATGCGGGCAGCAACCTTGCGGAGCATGCCGTCAGCAATCTGTGCAATCTCGTCCTCGTTCAGACGGTTGAACACGATGATGTCATCAATACGGTTGAGGAACTCCGGACGAACCGCGGTCTTGAGTTCCGCCATAACGTCGGCCTTGATCTGCTCAAAGGTGCGCTCTGCAGCGTCCTCCGGCTTGCCGTCCGCAAAGCCGAGCGACTTGCGGCCGCTGCCGGTGATCTTCTGTGCGCCGATGTTGGAGGTCATGATGATGATGGTATTCTTGAAGTCTACATGGCGGCCCTGACCGTCGGTCAGGATACCATCTTCAAGGATCTGCAGCAGGATGTTGAATACATCCGGGTGTGCCTTCTCGATCTCATCGAACAGGACAACCGAGTACGGATGACGGCGAACCTTCTCGGACAGCTGACCGCCCTCGTCGTAGCCGACATAGCCCGGAGGCGAACCGATCATACGGGAAACCGCATGCTTTTCCATATATTCGGACATATCAATGCGGATCATGGCGTTTTCGTCGCCGAACATGGCCTCGGCCAGTGCCTTGCTCAGCTCGGTCTTGCCGACACCGGTAGGGCCGAGGAACAGGAACGAACCAATCGGGCGCTTCGGGTCGCGCAGGCCGACACGGCTGCGGCGGATTGCCTTAGCAACGGCGGTTACAGCCTCGCTCTGACCGATGACACGCTGATGCAGCGTATCCTCGAGGTGCAGCAGGCGCTGTCCCTCGTCCTCGGTCAGCTGAGCAACCGGAACACCGGTCCAGCCGGAGATAACGGCGGCAATATCGTCCTCGGTGACAGCACCGTGCGACTTGGTCTGCTGGTCAGCCCACTCCTTCTTGCGGGCCTCCATCGCTTCACGCTTGGACTTCTCCTCGTCACGCAGCTTGGCGGCGTTCTCAAAGTCCTGACCCTTGACGGCCTCTTCCTTCTTTGCAGCAACGGCGGCAATTTCGTCCTCGAGCTGCTTCAAATCCGGCGGAGTGGTCAGGCTGGACAGGCGAACGCGGGAGCAGGCCTCATCAATTACGTCGATTGCCTTATCCGGCAGGTAACGGCCGGTGACATAGCGGACAGACAGCTTGACAGCGGCTTCGATGGCCTCATCCGGAATCTTGATGCGGTGGTGCGCCTCGTACTTGTCGCGCAGACCCTTCAAAATCTCAACGGCATCCTCGGCAGACGGCTCGTTGATCTGAACAGGCTGGAAACGACGCTCCAGAGCGGCATCCTTCTCAATATTCTTGCGGTACTCGTCAAGCGTGGTTGCACCGATGACCTGTACTTCGCCGCGGCTCAGTGCAGGCTTGAGGATGTTCGCTGCATCGGCAGCGCCCTCAGCGGCACCGGCGCCCATCAGCATATGCATCTCATCAATGAACAGGATGGTGTCCTTCTTGGCGGTCAGCTCTTCAATGACCTTCTTGATGCGCTCCTCGAACTCGCCGCGGTACTTGGTGCCCGCGATCATGCCGGTCAGGTCGAGCGAGATCAGGCGCTTGCCCTTCAGGGTCTCCGGTACGTCGCCGGAAACAATCTTCTGGGCCAGACCCTCGACAACGGCGGTCTTGCCGACACCCGGATCACCGATCAACGCCGGGTTGTTCTTGGTGCGGCGGGACAAAATCTGGATGACACGCTGAATCTCCTTGGAGCGGCCGATAACCGGGTCCAGCTTGCCCTCCTTGGCAGCGGCTGTCAGGTCGCGGCCAAACTGGCTGAGCGCGTCCTTGCTGTCCGCGCCGCCGGGAGCCGCTGCGCCGGGCTCGCCGGAAACGCCGTCCTGTACGCCGCCGAGCGCTTCATTCAGCTTCTCGACAAGGATCTGCGGGGTGATTTTCAGGTTAGCAAGCGCGGTCAGTGCCACATTCTGCCCTTCGCGCAGGATGCCGAGCAGCAGATGTTCAGTGCCGACATAGCCGGTGCCCATCTCATTCGCGGACTGTACGGACAGCTCTACAATGCGCTTGGTGCGCGGCGTCATGCCCTGCGGCGCGGTGGAATCCGGGGTGCCGCGGCCGGACAGCTCCTCGATCTGATGAACGAGAGCTTCGTCGGTCACGCCTGCGGCAGTGAGTGCCTTTGCGGCAGGGCCGCCGCCCTCACGCAGCAGGCCGAGCAGCAGGTGCTCCGAGCCAATGTAGCTGTGGCCGAACGAAGCGGCCGCTTCCTGTGCAAGCGTCAGTGCCTGACGGGCACGCTCGGTAAAACGGTTTTGATAGAACATAAATAACACTCCTTTCAGAGTAGGAAAATAGCTTTATTTAGGAGTAAAACGCCCTCGCAGGGGCGCACAGTGTGCGTCCGGATTTCAGCATCGTGGTTGGAGTGGGCGCACACTGTGCGCCCCTGCGGGACGGGTGATTAGTTGAATTGAATAGGCTTTGTCGCTTCACGCAGGATTTCCGCACGCTTCTTATCGCGGTCCTGCGGTGCGCCGGTCAGCATTGCCGGACGGATGTGCTCCTCCAGTGCGTACAGCTTTTGCGCATCCATGCCGGATAGGAAGCCCATCTGCAGACCGATCAGCACATCGGAAATGCACTGTACGGCTTCGCTCGTGTCGATGAGGTAGGCGCTCTTCATCGTGCCTGCTGCGCGGTAAATGCGGTCGCGCAGTGCGGGTTCATTCTGGTTGCGTACCTGCTCGCGCGCTTTCTTCTCTGCGTCGATGATGGTGGTTGCCGTTTCTACCAGCTTGTCGGTCAGCTCTGCGGCAGACGCACCGAGAGTAACCTGATTGGACACCTGATAGAATCCGCCGACCGCCTGCGAGCCTTCGCCGTAGGTGCCGCGAACGGCACAGCCGCGGCTGCCCGCGTAGCCAATGATGCGGTCCATCTGCTCGGTTGCGGTCAGCATCGGCAGATGCAGCATGATGGAGGCGCGGAGGCCGGTGCCGATATTAGTCGGGCAGGCGGTCAGGTAGCCGAGACGCTCGTCATACGCGAACGGCAGCGCCGCTTCGATGAGCGAAGCTACACGATTTGCGGTTTCGAGACATTCCTTCGGGCAAAGGCCGGTGCCGATGACCTGCAAACGCAGATGATCTTCCTCGCCGACCATGATGGACACGCCGCTGTCCTTGGAGACAATCAGCCAGCCACCGTTCTGCGCCAGCTCGGGGGAGATGAGGTGTTCCTCGACCAGCTGAGAGGCTTCGGTCGAACGGGGGATGATCTGCTTCTTGTCAAACTCCGGACCGATGGTCGGGTTTTCTTTCAGTGCAGCGAATATCTTGTCAGCAATTTCACTGTGCTGCTGTTCGGTCAGACGGAACGGATAGCCTTTAATATTTCGTGCCAGGCGTACGCGGCTGGACGCTGCCAGACCGGTAAAGCCGCCGTGAATCTCAAACATACTCATTTCTGTTCACCCTCCATTCTGCGGATCTCATCGCGCAGGCTTGCTGCGCGCTCGTAATCTTCGCTTTCAACTGCCGCTTTCAGCTGTGCCTTGAGGTCAGCTATCGGGTCAGCCTTGGGCTGTTCGGGCGCCGCCGGCGCGGTGCCGATATGACGCGTTGCACCGTGAATCTTCTGTACATACGGATTCAGAATATCCGCAAACGTGGCGTAGCAGTCCGGGCAGCCGACGCGGCCGGTGCGGCGCAGCTCGCTTTCGGTCATGCCGCAGGTCGGGCACTTGCGCTCGGTGCCGAGCATGGTAGCGGTCGGAGTTGCTTCGCCCAGCATGTCATTCCACAGGCTGCCAAAGCCGCCGCCAAGGAACGAATGGAACGGATCGCTCCAGAAGTGGTTCATCGACTGAAATGCGTTTTCAAACGCACCGCCGAGGTTTTCCTTCTGTGCACATTCCGGACACAGGTGCATCTCACGGGTGACACCGTTTACGGTTTCCTTATAATACATGGTAGCTTCATTCTTGCCGCATTTTTCGCATTTCATAAGTCAAAACTCCTCTCCAAGAGATTCTATACTATTATATAAGATAAATTGGTTTGCTTTTTCATTTTCATTCAAATCCAGCTTTGCCGGATTTGAATACCGCTGCCCGCGCCGTGGCGGCGCGTCCTCGTTCGCTGTGCGAACGAGAGGGGGTTATCCGAAAAAGTTTCTTCGGAACTTTTTCGGTATCTAAGGGGGACAGCGTCCCTTAGACTGTCGCAACGCCCATTACCGAACATCGGTAGATGGCGGCGCGCAGTCTGTCGCGGTCGGTCTTATCAACCTCCGCCAGCGCACCGTCCGAGCAGGCGGACAGCAGCAGCTGACCTTCGCGCTGGGTAAGCAGCTCAGCGGAAACGAGTGCGCGTGTCAGCCGCGCCGCGTCGTTCTGGCTCAGCCGTCCGCCGATACCGCGTGCCGCTTCGAGCAGCGTGCGCTGCTTGTCATCCAGCAGACGGATAATGCGGATGAAACCGCCGCCGCCGCGCTGGCTCTCAACCAGATAACCATGCTCCGGTGTGAAGCGGGTCTCTATCACATAATTGATTTGACTCGGTACGCACGAAAACCGGTCAGCAAGGCTTTTGCGCTGCAGCTCAGCAACGCCGCCGCCGTCTGACAGCATCTCACCGATGAAGTCGGCGATCACATCGGACATTTTCATGGTGTTTCACTTCCTTCCGGGAAGGCACTCACTCATCTGACCTTCCCTGATCATTGTCTATATTGTATATCCGGAGGCGTCTAAAATCAAGAGAAAAATTTGACCATTTCTGACTATTAAAGTGAGGTAGATAAGGCTAACCATGAGTTTTCTCGCTATATCGCTTTGAATCACGATTTTTCTCGATTTTTCATAAACTGACCCAAATTGTGTACTATGATAAAAGTTACCAAAGACTAACCGCTTGTTTTTGTTGCTTTTTTTAAATCTTGTGGTAAAATGATAATTGTAAAATACATTTGGAGGTGCAATACCAATGGCATATGTTATCGGTGGCGGCTGCATTATGTGCGGCTCTTGCGCTGGCGAGTGCCCGGTTGGCGCTATCGCTGAGGGCGACGGCAAGTACGAGATCAACGCTGACGCATGTGTAGATTGCGGTACCTGCGCAGGTTCCTGCCCGGTAGGCGCTATCTCTCAGGGCTAATTCCTGAACACATATAAAGCGAAGTACAAAACCCTGTTCCGTTTGGAATGGGGTTTTTACTTTTGCCTAAAACAGCAGAGCGGTCGCGCATTCTTGGCACCGAATGGCTGGGGGACGCGAACTGCGTAAGCGTGTTCGTCATTTTCCGGGCGGCACCTTTTTCTGCACCGGCTGAGTGGGGTATTTGAACCGCGCAGGCGGTTCACCCTAACGGGCGGAGAGTTTTTCGCTGAACCTCAGCGGGGGGATTCGCCGTCTGCGGACGGCGGGAGCGTCGCGGCGCCCGCCGCGGGGGCAAAAAGGAAGGACAACCTGCGGTTTTCCTTCCTCTTTGAACTCCTACCTTTCCCTTGCTTGATAGTCCGGCGCAGATTGCCAACATGTGACCGCTGTGAAATAGGGGGACGGCAGAGGATTTTTTCTCTGCTACGGACGAACTACCTTCGGAGTCCGTCCTCTTGAGCAACCTGTTCGCAGGGTCAGATACCGTTCTGCTACACATGCGTGTTAATCAACGCAAGGCGCGGCATGACAGTGCCGCGCAAATCCTTGGCACGTTGTACCGCACGGCACCTGCGATTTTAGACGTTTGATACAATTTATCCTTGCAGGCCCTGTCTATCATAAAGCGCTCACGAGTTGCGCGGCACGGTCATGCCGCGCCTGCGTAGAGTAAACCACCTGTGTAGCAGTAATCTATCTGTGAACTACGAATATTTCACGAAAAACACGCAACGGTAACCCAACTGCCGTTCCCTTTTTCGGAGCGGTCGCCGGTCTCTGGTCTGCGCCAGACTCTCTAAGGGAAAGGGGAGATACACAAGAGGGTGGGCACTCATTTAATCCGCGCACGGCGCGGGAAAAAGGTTTAGCAGCCTACGGGCAAACCGCAGGTGTCTACCCTCTTGTGCGCCCGCGCGGCGTCAGCGCACATTTCGTTCGCTTCTCAAGCGGCGACAATATATAATAGGAATAGGCGAAGAAAAAACACTTGAAATTTCCGTGCAATATGATATAATGAAAAAGCTAAAATTTCAATGCCTTGCAAGCTTATGCTCGCAAGGCGTTCTTTTTTGCCTTGCGGCATAGACGGGGCAGAAAAATAATGTTCAAAATCAAGTTAGACGAATTAGGCTTCCTGCTGGCGTATCCGCTGCAGATCTTTGTGGTCGGTCCGTTCTGCCGATTTGTATTTGACGGACGCATGGGCGCGCGCACGCATATCTTCGCAGAGGGATAACAGGCGATTTCGGAAGGATCTGCTGGATAATGTCAGAAAATAGCGAAACTGGCAGAGTGCACAGAGATTGGATGCGCTGTTTGGTAATTTCGTTCAAAATCACGGAGCAAAAATTGAAATCTTAGCTGGTTCTTTGCGCGAAAAAGAGTATAATATTCTATGCAAAAGGTTATCACATTAAGAAAGGGTGGGAACAATGTCATATGACTTTCTGTTGACGATTGCGATCATCATGTTGTTCACAAAGGTATTCGGCCTTACTTCGGAGCGCGTGCATATGCCGCAGGTTGTCGGTGCACTGATTGCCGGCGTGCTGGTTGGCCCGAGCTGCCTCGGCTGGGTAGGCGAGACCGATTTTCTGGTAAAGGCCGCTGAGATCGGTGTAATCATCTTGATGTTTAACGCAGGTATGGATACTGATCTGGACGAGCTGAAAACCACCGGTTTTGCGTCCTTCGTTATTGCGCTGATCGGTGTTATCGTGCCGCTGATCGGTGGTGTTGCATGCTATCTGGCGTTCGACAATGATCCGACCGACCCGATGAACATGCTGAAGGCTGCTTTCATCGGTGTCGTTCTGACCGCTACCTCGGTTTCGATCACCGTCGAGACCCTGCGTGAGATGGGCAAGCTGAAAAGTAAAGTCGGTACAGCAATCCTCGGCGCAGCTGTAATCGACGATATCCTCGGTATCGTGGTGCTGACCATTCTGACCGCACTGACTGACCCGTCGGTAAAGCCGATTCTGGTACTCGGCCGCATCGTTGCGTTCTTCGGTTTCGTACTGGTTGTTGGTCTCGTTATGTACCGCGTATTCCTCAAGATGGAGGAGAAGTGGCATCATCATCGCCGTATTGCAATCTATGCGGTAGCATTCGCATTCCTGATGAGCTATGTTGCAGAGCGTTACTTCGGTATTGCAGATATCACCGGTGCATACTTTGCAGGCATCGTAATGTGCCGTCTGTCCTCTGCGCGTGACTACGTTGCAAGCAAGACCAACGTGCTCGGCTACATGCTGTTCTCTCCGCTGTTCTTCGCTTCCATCGGTATTAAGACCAACCTGGAAGGTCTGACCAGCACCATGGCGATCTTCGCAGTGGTACTGACCATCATTGCAATCCTGACCAAGATCATCGGCTGTGGCATTGGTGCCCGCATCATGGGCTTCCAGACCTATGATGCGTTCTCCATCGGTCTGGGCATGGTATCCCGCGGTGAGGTTGCGCTGATCGTAGCACAGAAGGGTGAGCAGGCCGGTCTGATCGACCCGCACATGTTCCCGCCGATCGTACTGGTCGTTATCGTTACTACGCTGGTAACGCCGATTCTGCTCAAGCTCGGCATGAGCAAGCAGACCCCGGCAAACACGGAGTTCAATGCACAGGAAAAGGTGCAGATGCCCAAGGTAAGCCAGCACTAAAAAATTGAAAATTGAGGATGGAGAATGGAAAATGCTCCATCCGAAGAAAAAACAACGTCCTGTATTGTGAGCAGGACGTTGTTTTTGTATTTGCTAAATTGCAGGGCGGGGCACTCCGGAGTGGCTTCTCTTGCGACTTCGCCGCAATTCACCTTCTGGGGCACCCCGCCCTGCATGTTATCGTCAGCATATTCGCCCTTGCGATATTGAAGCCTTGCGGCAAGTATGCTATAATAGTAGCGTTTAATACTATCTCTCAATGGAGGAAACAACATGAAAGCAACGAAGCTCCTGCCGATTCTGGCGGTCGTGCTGTGTGTTCCGGGGATTGCGCTGCGCGCGCTGCACCTGCTGAACGGTTTTGACGTAAGCACCGGCTTGCCGACGGCAGGCGATAAATGGATCTGGTTCGTAATCGCGCTGTTCGCTATCAGTGCAATTGTATATGCTGTGCTGGCGCTGCCGCTTAAGACGCGCAATAAGGTACCGTTTGAGCAGCTGCTCGGCACGAAAGAGACGCTGTTCCGCATGGCGGCTGTCGTTGCGGGACTGATTGTAGCGGCGGGCAGTCTGGGTTACCTGTATCTGACCATCACCACGGCAGAGCAGGACGTGGCTGCATGGGCGCGCGTTCTGGAGATCGTCTACGCAATCATGGGCGTGCTGACCGGCGGCTGCATGATCAGTCTGGCTAAGGCACAGGGCGTACCGATGACGGAAAAGAGCGCTGCAATGACGCTCGTACCGCTGTTCTGGAGCTGCCTGCATCTGCTGGTCAACTACCGCATGACCTGCACCGATCCGAAGCTGGCGTCGTTTGGCTTTGGACTGGTAGCGGATGTGATGATTGTGCTGGCGTTTTATGAGCTGGCGCGTCTGCTGTTTGGCAAGCCGGCTCCGGCTATGCTGGCGTTCTTTGCCGCAGTGGCGGTCACCATGTCGGTGTCGGATATCGGCGGCTATGGTCTGGCTATGCTGATGGGCATTCCGTCCATGTGGTCGATCAAAATGGTGCTGCGCGGCATTCTGGCTGCAGCAGCGTGCGTTATGCTGGCTGCTGAGCTGTTCTGCCTGTGCCGCTCGGATGCAGCGCAGACGGCAGCCGAGGATTAACAGGGGAGGACACCGAAATGCTGTTTGTATGCTATCCCAAATGCTCGACCTGCCAGAAGGCGAAGGCGTGGCTGCAGGAGCGCGGCGTGGCGTTTGACGAGCGTGATATCAAGCAGAACAATCCGACCGAGCAGGAGCTGCGTGCGTGGCACGAAAAGAGCGGTCTGCCGCTTAAGCGGTTCTTTAACACGAGCGGCCTGCAGTATAAGGCGCTGGGGCTCAAGGACAAGCTGCCGGCTATGACCGAGGACGAGCAGTATGCGCTGCTCGCGACCGACGGCATGCTGGTCAAGCGCCCGCTGATCATCGGAGAGGACTTTGCTCTTCCGGGTTTTAAGCTAAAAGAATGGGAAGAGCGGCTGTAACAGCCGTTCTTCTTGTAAAAAGCTGTTGACAAGCAGGAGAAATTCCTGTATAATAAATCTTGCTTATCGGGCAAGATACGGAACGGTATCGAAGTGGTCATAACGAGGCGGTCTTGAAAACCGTTTGTCCGAAAGGGCGCGTGGGTTCGAATCCCACCCGTTCCGCCAATCACGAGATTGCGCGCGGAGGGTTCGATCGAGGATAACTCCGCGTACAACTCAATACCTTGACATGGAGACATACCCAAGCTGGTGAAGGGGCTCCCCCTGCTAAGGGAGTAGGTCGAGAAATCGGCGCGAGAGTTCAAATCTCTCTGTCTCCGCCATGAAAGTTGCACTTTTTATTACGAAAAGTGCAGCTTTTCTGCATTTATAGATAGAAAACGATAACTTTTAGAACGACTTAATTTTTTCTTGACAGCAATCGTGACAGCAACGGGCTAATTTACGGCTCCCAGACTGGAGATCAGCTCCTCCATACGGGCGGCACTGCTGCGCTGCATTTGGTCACTGACATGAGCGTAGGTTTTCAGCGTAAACGAAGCCGTGCTGTGGCCTAAATTCGTCTGTACGGTCTTAATATCATCGCCGTTTTCCAGCGAAATCGTAGCGAATGAGTGGCGCAGAGAATGAAACGTATAATCCCCCATACCGCAGGAACGCAGCAGACGCTTGAGGTGCTTGTACACGGTCTGGTGGTTGAGTGCGCGGCCAAATTCATTGGTGAAAACCAGATCGAACGGATTGTTCCACAGCGGTCCGGCGGCTAAACGCTGACGCTGCTGCTTGGTGCGCTGTGCTTCTGAAGCGTAAGCATAGCCGTTTCCGCCAGAATAATACGCCGCCGCTGCTTGTTCTCTTTCGGGTCAATGAGCGTATAACTGTAATCACCTTTCTTGCATTTCTGCTGGAGCTGCTTGCGTACAACAAGGCTGTTTCGGTTCCAGTCAATATCAGCCCAGCGCAAGCCGAGAATTTCGGACTGGCGCATACCGGAGAAAATATCGAGGAAGAACAGATAATAGAATTCGTCCTTGCGGATCAGATCGAGAAACTGATTCAGCTCGGCAGAGGTGATCGCTTTGGCGCGGGTTTGCGTTACACGCGGCAGAGAGCAGAAGTCAGCAAACATTGCGCTGTAAGATCTCATCGCGCTGTGCGGCGGTCAACAGGGCGTGCAGCGTGCCGAATACGGTGTGTACAGTCTTGGGGGGCAAGTCCTTTACCGCCTGCGCTTAAAGACGAAGCAAAGCGCTGTACCTCGCGGTGGGTGAGGTCGGTCAAACGGCGAGTACCCAGTGCGGGAAGAATATGCAGCCGAAGATTTTTCTCGTAACTGCGCTGTGTGGAATCGGTCAGCGTGGCAACGTGAGTTGTCATGTATTCTGCGGCATATTCGGCTACCGTGATTTTACGCGGTTCCTGAAAGGTGCCGTTGTCAATACTGGAGGTTGCAGCACGCAGTTTCTCTGCGACTTCTTTCTGTGTTTGGCCGTAAATGGTATGACGACGAGGCTTTCCGGTTTCCGGATTGTAACCGGACACATACTGACCCTGCCAGCGGCCGTCTTTCCGCTTGGTGATAGAGCCGCTTCCGGCTTCACGCTTTTTATTTTTTCGTGCCATAAGTAAAAGAATACTCCTTTCCGGCACATACAGTTCGATTGTATGTCCATTATTGTAAACAGAGGACTCAAGCACATCATTGACATATACACGAACATCAGCAATTCGGTTCAAATCTTCACAATTCAATCGCATTTCATAACTTAAATCAGCGAAAATTTTATTGTTATTGCCCGTAGAATTCTCTATAATATGCTCTAGTCCAGCTTGGCGATTATCTATCCACCTACAAACTTACCCCCAGAGAACCTGCAATGAAAATTATCCTGGATGTGATCGAGAATACCGGAATTACAGCCACCGCAGGTATTGGTACGAATCTTTATTTATGTAAAGTCGCAATGGATATCTTGGCAAAACATATCCCTGCGGATGAGAACGGCGTGCGCATCGCAGAGCTGGATGAGATGACCTACCGTCAAACCATGTGGTCGCACCAGCCACTCACCGATTTCTGGCGGGTTGGACGTGGATACGCCAAGAAGTTAGAGGCACACGGAATGTTTACCATGGGCGATGTTGCGCGAATGTCGGTATGCAATGAGGATCTTCTTTACCAGCTCTTTGGGAAAAACGCTGAGTTGTTGATTGACCATTCGTGGGGCTGGGAACCCTGTACCATCCAAGCGGTTAAGGCATATCATCCCAGTGAAAACAGCCTTGGTTCCGGTTCAGGTTCTGCATTGCCCGTATTCCGCAGAAAGGGCTCGGTTGGTGCTGAGAGAAATGGCAGAGCAACTGGCACTGGATTTGGTGAGTAAGAAGCTGATGACCGACCAGATTGTTCTGACGGTCGGCTATGACATTGAGAACCTAACTGATCCGGCACGGCGAAATCGTTATCATGGCCCAATAGTCAAGGATCACTATGGCCGCGAGGTTCCAAAGCACGCCCATGGAACCGAGCGCCTGAACGATTATACCTCCTCTACAAAAGAAAATCATGGGGGCAGCTACAGCGCTCTTTGATCGTATTGTGAATACCGACCTCATGGTGCGGCGACTTAACATCGTTGCGGGTCGGGTGATTTCAGAGAGTGAGGCGATGACCAGAGAGGGCGAATTTGAGCAGATGGATCTGTTCACCGATTATGCTGCCGTTGAGGCTCGTCGAAAACAAGAGCAAGCAGAACTGGATTGGGAGCGAAAAAATGCAGGAGGTTATGCTCACTTATTAAGAAGATGGTGCCCATACGAACTATGAATTATCGGCGCATAGACCGCACGGTTGCAGGACATATTCGACCCATCCGTTACATCTGTACCCTCAGTCTGTGAGGGGGAACATCGTATAGGAGAAGGCGGCAGCGGGATGAATCTGCTGTGGCTGCAGATAAACTTTGCGCGCTTCCAAGCTGAGGAGTTTACACTGAATTTGGGATGGCCGCTATGCCCGTGTCAGCCTGCCCAGTGGAAACTTCAGCAGCACACACGCTTCTGTAACGGCTGTGTCGGCTGACAGAAGCGTGGAATGGGCTGGAACTTTAATCAGTTTTTTGTGGATACAGTGGTCAAAACATCCATAGACTCCCTTGAGCCGCCAGCGGCTCAAGGGAGTTTTTTACGATAAATTCAGATTCCTCGATAAATCTCGGTTTGCCCTTGCATAAAGGAAAAAAATAAATGTATAATTATTAGACACTTGATTGTGAGGAGTGCAGAGAAGAATGTCCATTGAAACGTCGAAAAAGAAAAAAGGCATCCAGATGCCCCACACGTACATTATTCTGTTTCTGATCGTGTTGGTTGTCTGCCTGCTGACCTACGTGATTCCTGCCGGCCAGTTTGAGCGCCAGGAGGATGCCAGCGGCCGTATGCTGATTGTACCGGGTACATACACTCAGGTGGAATCGTCACCGGTTTCACCGCTGGAAATCCCCATGGCTTTTGTGAGAACTCTGGGCAGCTCCAGCGTAAACGAGATCATCTTCTTTATTTTCATCATCGGCGGCGCCTTTGAGCTGATTATGCAGACAGGGATGATCACCGCCTTTTGTGCCAAGCTGGGCAAGATGTTTGCGGGAAAAGAAAAGCTGCTCATCCCCATCTTCATTACGGTCTTTGCCGTAGGCGGCTTCACCATGGGAATGTCTGTGGAGGTTCTGGTGTTTGTGCCTATTGGGATTGCAGTGGCCAAGGCAGTGGGCTATGATACCATCACAGGTACAGCCATGATCGCCATGGGCTCCATCGTGGGCTTTACGGCGGGCATCTATAATCCCTTTAATGTGGGTGTGGCTCAGTCCATCGCGGGTGTGACTCCCATGTTCTCCGGAGCCTGGTATCGCTGGATTATCCTGGTGGCGTTTATTGTTGTGACCAGCCTGTATATTATTCATTACGCGGAGAAGGTAAAGAAGAATCCCTCCAAGAACCTGATGGGGGGAACGAGGATTCCAACCTGGAGGATGTGGATGTATCTGCGATTGAAGTGACCGGACGGCACAAGCTGATCCTTCTGGCCGTTGTCATCGCGTTGGCCGTTTTGATTTACGGCGTGGCCTACTTGGGATGGTTTATCACCGAAATGGCTACTTTGTTTTTTTGGTGCTGGGTGTGGTATGCGGTATTCTGGCCGGGTTCAGCGGCAACAAGATCTGCGATCTGTATGTGCAGGGCATGGCCAATATCACCTTCGGTGCGCTGATTGTGGGAGTGGCCGGTACGATCAATACCGTTATGGTGGACGGCATGATCATTGATACCATTATCAATGCCTTGGCCAATGCGATTGTGGCACTGCCCAGCTCGGTAAAGATCATCGGTATGTTCCTGGTGCAGACCATCATCAACCTGCCCATCAACTCTGGTACGGGCCAGGCGGCAGCCACCACCATGCCGATCATGGCGCCTGTGGGCGATCTGGTGGGCCTGACCCGCCAGAGCACTGTGCTGGCCTTCCAGCTGGGTGACGGCCTGACCAATGCCATCTTCCCCACTTCGTCCACCATGCTGGGATTTTTGGCTGCGTCCAAGATTCCCTATTCCGTGTGGCTGAAGTACGTCATTAAGCTGGTGATTTTGCTCAGCCTGGTTTCTATGGCCTTCCTGACTTTGGCTGTGGTGATCGGTTACTGATCCGTTTAGAGCTGGCCGCCGCAACTGCATGGCGCGACGGCAGGATATTATAGATTTTAAAGATATGGGATGGGACATGCCATGGAAGAAAATTCAGAAGCAAATTGCGAATATCGTTTCAGAGCTGATGCCGCAGCTGTGCGCGCTGAGCGACGAAATTTTTGATTACGCCGAGCCGGGCTATGAGGAGTACCGCTCCTCAGCTGCGCTGACAAAGTGGCTGCGAGCCCACGATTTTGAAGTAACCATTCCCTACGCCGGGCTGGATACGGCTTTTTGTGCCGTGTACCGCCACAAGGGAGGGCGGGCTGCCGGAGGGCGCGCAGTAGGATTTTTAGGGGAATATGATGCGCTGCGGGGCCAGGGACATGGCTGCGCCCACCATATGCAGACCCCTGCCATGATCGGCGCGGCAATGGCCCTGCGGGGAGTGCTGGAGTCTTCGGACCAGCCCTTTGAGATCCATGTGATCGGGACGCCCAGCGAGGAGTCGCTGGACGGAGGCAAAAACGAGATGGCCGCCCACGGCGGGTTTGACCATATTGATGTGGCCTTCATGGTGCACGGCAGCACATTGACCCAGCTGGAGACGCCCTCTCTGGCTCTGATCGAGATGGATGTGGAATTTCACGGCAAAACCGCCCACGCGGGTATTGCGCCTTATGCTGGGCGCAGCGCAGTGGATGCGGTGACCATGCTGCAGACAGGGCTTGGGCTCATGCGCAATCACCTCAAGGATTCCAGCCGGGTGAGCAATATTGTGCTGGCTGGGGGACGGCAGTCAACTCCGTGCCCGATTTTGCCAAGGTTAAGGTAGAGATCCGCCACTCCTCCATGGCGTATCTGGAGAGCGTGGAGCAGTGGACCCGGGAGATTGCCCAGGCTGCTGCCATGGCTACCCAGACACAGGTACAAATTACCCCTGTGGCGCATATTTACAACACCACCATCAATGATGCCATGGGTGCGCTGCTGATGGAGTGTGCAGAAAAATTTGCGTGTGACGGAATTGCTCCGCCCCGGAAGGACTGCGGTTCTACCGATTTCGGCGCGGTGACCCACCGGCTGCCCAGCTGCTGCCTGCGGGTAAAGACCATCGAGACAGATGATCCTCCTCACACGGACGCATGGGTAAAGACCGGGAAAGAGGCGCGGACTCATCAGGGCATCTATGACGGTGCTGTGTGCTGTGCACTGGCTGCCTTCCGCCTTGTGACGGATGAGGCTGCCTGGCAGGATGTGTACCAGTGTTTCCTTGCGCACCAAAAGGAGAATTGAGGAATGGAAGAACTCTCACGGGAATGCCTGATGGAGACACTGGATGTGTTTTCCGGGCTGAAGCGCATCGGCGGTTCGGAAGATGAGCACCGTGCCTGCGGCTATCTGATCAAGAAGCTGCAGGAATGGGGCATTCCATGCCGCGTGTATGAGTGTGACGGATATGTCTCCACTCCTATAGAAGCGTCAGTTACTGTAGAGGGATGGATCAGACCTTTGAAGCCCTTCCCCGTTCCTTCTCCGCCCATTGTCCGGACGGAGTGACCGCCCCCTTGTTTTATGATGTCCATGCCCACGACCAGCTGAAGCCCAGACAGGAGCAGGATTGGTACGCGGGGGCGCGGGGCTGCATCGTGATTGGGGACAATGTTTATGAGGACTATGTTCAAAAGCTGCGGGGATACGGTGTAAAGGGCCTGATCCATCTGTGGACCAGCGAGGAGCCTGTGCTTCACTACGAGACGGTCAGCCCTGTGTGGGGCACCGCGGAGCCTGAAAACGGAAAAACCTATCCTGATTTTCCGGTGGTGGGCCTGAGAAGCTGTGACAGAGAATCCATACTGCCCTTTGCTGACGCCTGGAGCCTGCAGCCGTACCGCGACGGTGCGCAGCGTACTGCAGTGTGGATGTGTGCGTCTTCAGATCCCTGTAGCCGAGCTGGCCGGTGAAACGCCGGAGTATGTGCTGGTGGGCAGCCACTATGACTCCTGGGATTATGGTGTGACGGATAATGCCACCGGGAATGCCGCTGTGTTGGAACTGGCACGGGTACTGTCCCAGAAGCAGCTGCGGCGGGGGTGTCAAAAATCGCGTGGTGGCCGGCCCACTCCAACGGACGGTATGCCGGGAGCACTTGGTACTGCGATGAGCAGTTTGAGGACCTGGATGCCCGTTGTGTGGCGCTGGTCAACATGGACTCTCCCGGCTGTATGGGAGCGCAGGAGATCGGGTTTTCCACGTCCGGTGTGGCAGGGGATACCCTTGGGGATATCCTGCGTCGGTGCACCGGGCAGGCTGAGGTGGTGATCCGCCCGCTGGGGCGGGATCAGACCTGTCATTTTTCGGGCCGCGCATTCCCATCCAGGTGTCCTTTGACTTTTTATCAGGCGCCGCCCAACCGTGGCCGCTGGCACTGTGCAGGCAGCGGCGGAGGCTGGTGGTGGCATTCCGTGGAGGATACCATGGATAAGGTGGACCCCCAGCTTCTGATGAGGGATACACGGGTGCTGGTGGAGCTGGTAAAAGAGTTTGCCGATGAAGCGCATCTTCCCTTTGACGCGGCAGGGTGTCTGGCGCAAATGAGAGAGATACTGTGGCAGACATCCGGACCCATTGCGGCGATGACTTTGATTTCGCTCCTGTAGAACGGGCACTGGAGGAGCTGGACAAGGCCTGTGCCGGGCGTATCTGCTTTTCCAGTGACAGACAGGCGAAGGAGGCAGGAGGCCGGCTGACGAGACTGCTGTGCAGTGCCTGTGATGAATATCACTTTGACAACACATTTGCAGTGGGCCTGCTGCCCGGTCTGCAGCTGGTCAGGGGCAAGCACCGCAACGACCTGCCACCTCAGGAATTTTTGTATTGGCGGACAGCCTTCCGCCGGCAGGTGAACCGCTTTGTATCTGAGTGCACAAGCATTGTCCAAGCACTGAACAGCGACGCGGACAGTGTGGTATGATAGAGAAAGGGGATATGGATTATGCAGACCAATATCAAAGAGTATGACGAATCGTTTGATCTTACCCAGGCACTCCAAAAAGAAGGGCACCAAGGAATATGGTTTTATTCATTTGGCCCAGCGGGCCAACGGTTCATGGGTGAATATTCCCATTATGCTGGCGGTGGGCGCCCAGGACGGTCCCACGTTGGTGGTGGATGCCTGCAACCACGGCGACGAGTATGAGGGTACTGAGGGAATTATCAAGACCTTTGAGGGGCTGGATGTATCCAAGATGAAGGGAAGCTTCATTGGAATCCCTGCCCTGAATGCAGAGGCCTTTGCCGAAATGAAGCGCTATAATACCCTGGACTTTGTGCCCCAGGATCTGAATCGCATCTATCCGGGCGGAACCGGCCCCATGACGGCTTATGTGTGCAGCTGGTACTGTGAGAACATCATCAAGAAGGCTGACGCGGTGATCTGCATCCACGGCGGCGGCAACAGCGAGTATCTGGAGCCTGTTGTGCTGTACTGCGGAGAGGAGTCTCCTGTGGCGTATAAGTCCCGTGAAATGGCCCAGTGCTTTGGCTTTAAGGTCTTGTGGAAGAACACCCGCTACGCGGAGAACAGCGGAATTGAGGATGAGTATGCCTATCAGATGGGCATTCCCTGCATTACACCCGAGATCGGCGGACAGTGCACCCGCATGTATCAGCGGGATGAGCACAAGCAGATGTTGGAGACCGGAATTCGCAATGTGATGACCCTGCTGGGGATTCTGGAGGGCAGCGTGCCCGCCAATGAGGGCGTACACCACTATGACATTGATTATATCTATAACCGCAACGGCGGGATTCATGTGCCTGTGAAGAAGGCAATGGATTCTGTGCGTAAGGGCGACACGCTTTCCATCATTACGAACCTGTTCGGAGAGGAAGTGGATGGGGTCATTGCTCCCTTTGACGGTGTGGTCATCGGGTACTGGACATATTCTGTCTGTCCTCCTCATGGCTGGGTATACATGGTTGGCAAGCCTGTGGATGGGGAGTAAAGCGCCCAGATCCATGCATCCTGCAAATCGAAGTGCCAGTTGAGTATCCTAGATACGAACAGGGCAGAAGCAGAGTGGGCTGTACATGGCCTGCAAGAAATGAAAAAGGGGCACCCTTTTTGGATGCCCCAGTCTGTCGAAAAAGTCCAGCGAAAGCTGGGCTTTTCGTTTGTAAACGGGAAAAATGAGTGGTGAGGGATGCTGAAACGGGGAAAAAATGGGGCACAATGACCGGGTGTCTGGACATGCTGACAGCCAGCTTAGCTGGTGGTTTTGACTTGAGCTTATGCAATCAACAGCTTCTTATTGTTGGATAGACAACTTGATTTTCTGATAGGTGTTCCAATCAATGAGGTTTTGTTTTTGCGAAGGACCTCATTGAAGTAATCAAACCAGATTCGTTTCGTCAAAGCCTCGCGGCTTGGTTTTCTCATACGCAGGCCCCCTTTGCTACAGTATGCCTGATCTTTTGGGCGGTCATACCTGGCATGATGATAAAAAATGAATCTGCTCATTTTCCAAGGAGCAGGGCCTGTGCGAGGGTAATTGGGCCCCTTTTGGTGATCGACTGCACTGAGATTGTTCCGTAGGGTAAGGTTGTATCTCATATACCGCTCTTGTTGCTTTGTGGATGGCGATGGAACATATATTCCAGATCTGGCTCTTTTGTGGACAGGATTCCCGCTTGTAATCTCTGGTTGCTTAACATATGCCAAAGCGACGAGCAAACGGGGAGGGAAATATCCGCAAACGAAAGGACGGACGCTGGGAGGGTCGGTACACAGTCGGTCACGATCCAGAAACAGGGAAGTCCATCATCAAAAACGTCCTCGGAAAAACGCAGGCGGAAGTCAAGGAAAAACTGAAAAAGGCCATCGAGGAAAACGTGGGCATCGACTATGGGCGGGCCAAGAACTACACCGTGGGTAACTGGTTAGAAGTGTGGTACGAGAACTATGCCAAAATCAAGATGCGCCCATCCACCTACCTGACCTATCATGGCTACATCGAAAACCACATCAAGCCGCAGCTCGGAAAGATCCCGTTGAATGATCTGACGACGCTGCATCTGCAACAGTTCTACAAGAAATTGTTGGCGGAAGGGCGGGTAGAGCGAATCGAATCACAGAAACAGCCCAAGGGACTGAGCGCCAAAACAGTGCGCAACATCCATCAAATCATTTCCTCTGCCCTGAAGCTGGCAGTCGAGCAGCGGCTGATCGCCCGCAATCCGGCAGACGGCTGTGCACTGCCGAAGGCGGAGCGCAAATCAGATTTGATCTTATCATCAATTCCGTTGATAGAATCTATATTTGTAGCTTTAGAAATCCAGTCTTTTGATTTCAGATATTCATAGATTTTCTTTTTTTAGTGACTTTGCCTTTTTTGCTTGGAAACAGGGTGTATGAACATATCTTTAATCAACTGCTTTTTATGCTCTGTAGAAAGCGGTTGACCATCAATTTTTAATGGATTTAATTCGTTGAGCAACATATACTCGCTATATAGTAAAGAATCCTTAGGCAGAACAGGGTCACCTGTGTAAGTACAGCGACCGATTAAATTGACGAGAAATGCTTCAGCTGAATGATCAAGATCAATCAGTTGATTAAAGTTCCACGGATAAATTTTTTCTTTTTGCTATCAGTGTTAGAACGAACAGCCCAGTGATGTGCTGCTTTATCATTTAGTGGACCGACATAATACGGAACACGGAATTCAAATGTTTTTCTAATCTTCTCAGCGGGAGTGTAACCATCGCATTGCTGTTGTGCTAGAAATGGTAAATATAAAGAAGCGTTTTTCAATATTGCATCTAGTTCGCACAGTTGAAGCTGATAGGGGATAACTCCATTTTCAGAGCTTCGCAAACGCGGCAGAAAAAGAACCATCAACGATTTTTTGATATATAGTTGCAATGACAGGGGATTTGGATTCCGCCATTTCAGGCAAAGACTTTTTAGAAATTTGCAAAAAGCCTCCTGTGAGCAAGTGTAATCGCCGCTTTTATGATGATATTGGCTATAGGCAGCATAATTATCAAGCTTGTCCTCTTTGTCACAAAAAATAGAGTTATATCGTTCAATGCAGTGCGCCTTAATATAATCTTTAAGTGCTCTTAAGTCAATGTTATTTTGCTTATATACAGCAATTTTGGCATCGCAAAGGTATCTGTGCGTACCGATAATTTCCGAAAAGCGTGCGGCATCGTATACATCTTTGGCAGCAGTAATTACGGATATATGATCATCTAATACCTCACAAAGTTCATTGTAATTTGCATCAAGATCATTTTGCAGCGTAATTTTCTTGGCATCTTTAAATCGGTCATCACCGAACAGATTGGAGAGTGCAACAGACCTTCCTGCCAGCAATTCAGAAATGTAAAAGGGAGAAATTCCGGCTTCATTTTTGCTGGGCTTCTTTAGACCTTCGGTAAGTAAAGCTGCCTTTTCCGTAACTCGCATATTAGAGTTTTCAAAATGTTTAGATAATTATCCATATTGTGCGGAACAAAATCCAATCCGTATGCATCTGATAAAAGAGTACAAAAAATCATCGAACTTATCCCTTAAAGATGAGTCATTTGTCCGATGTTTCCGATATTTCGTAGAGGAAATGTCCCCGTGATTTCATCAAATGATGTAGTGCAAGATAGACAAGACGGACATCATGCGAATCTGTGGAATGTGCTAATTCACTGCGAAGATGATATGTGGTTGGATACTGGGCGTGATAATCGCAGTCATTAAAATTTGAATCGGAGAATAGAGAATATTTAGAATTTATACTTTTATCTTCCTGCCATAAATCACTCTCATGCATACGGGCTAAAAATTGAGGATCCTTTTCATTTAATGCAGGAGCAAAGAGCATTTCTAAAATATCAAGACGTTGTTTTCTGCGCTGCAAGCGACGCCTTGCAGCACGATGAGTACGGCGCTCTGCAGCAGTTGATGCATCGGGGAACAGACGAACACCCCACATGGCTTTTCCTTTAGTTTTTAGAACATGATACATTGTATCCGTGACGGCCCAGCCGACAGAACTGCTGCCGGCATCTATTCCGAGATAATAAGGAATCTTGTGTTTTTTCTTTCATTTTCTTTATCTCCCTGATTGACAAATTGATGATTGGGGTGGATAATAATAGTGTACCAATGATTTACTACCATTAGGTATTACACTACAAGTTCAAATAAGCTTTTAGCGCAAGCGCCGTGTATGCGGCTCCGCAGTGTGTGGAACAAGAGATCTCTTAGGAGATCTCTTTGTATTTTGTCCAATTATTTTGCGACAATTTAACTTTTATTGGTTTAATATTACCGCAATGGGCATCGAATAGCAATGTTTTACAATGTGTATAAACTACAAAATATAAAAGACTGACTGATACCACATAAGTATATCAGTCAGTCTTTTTGTTTTCTTCATCAAAACGGCGGCGGAATATGCGAATGATGCGCAGTATGTCCTTCTGCTCGTCCAAAGTCATGGAGGACAACTGTGCTTCGATTTTCCGTTTGATCTCATTGGTTTCCGGTTGTTTCTGCGGGACTTCCTCGACCGAGCCGATCAGTTCATAAAACGATATGTCCAACGCAGTGGCGATACGGTTCAGCGTTTCAATCGTCGGATTGCGCAGACCGCGTTCGATTTGTCCCAAGTGTGCAGCGTTCAGATCGGCTTTGAAAGATAATTCTTCCAAGCTGATGCCCTGTGCGTTGCGGAAAGTCCGGATTCGTTTGCCGATTGCAGCCGAAATATCAGTCATTGGCAACACCTCTCATACCATCATAGAGGTAGTTGTTCCAATCGGCAAATTGATATATACACTGGTAAATAGTGATTGTTATATCATTTACAAATGAGGCTGGAAATGATATACTGTGCATAAGAAAGCAAAGGGGAGGATCGCGTGAAGTGTCCAAAGTGCGGTTCGGAAAATACGCAGTATGTGGCTGTTCATCATTCTGGCAGCAGCGGATCGTTTACAGATGCCTGCTGCGGTATGATGATTTTCGGGCCGATCGGCATATTGTGCGGCCTGTGCGGAGCAAGTCCGGGATTTACCGATGATTACTGGGTGTGCCATTCCTGCGGTAAAAAGTTTCAAGCGGGGACTGCGAAAGCAGCGGAAAAGGCTCGGCAGGAGAAAATTCAACAAGAACTTAATGCAAAAGCCAGGCGAAAAGCATTGCTGTCGGCAGCGAATCCAGTAATACTCCAGAATATCGACAACGAAGTGATAGAAGCTGAAAACCGCTATAAGGCTTTGAAAGCTCGCCTGAAAGCGGATAAGCAGGCATTTTTGCAAGAGTACCCGGCGTGTAAGGTACAGAATACATTCCGGATGATTGGGAGAGGAATCATCATTGCATTGATGGGCTTTATAGCATTTCTGGCTATTGATATGGACGAACTGATTACGATAATTATCTGGTTTCTTGCTGCAATGGTGATTGGAGTAATGTGCATGATGCCGACGTATTACATAAAGCTATCACCAGCCTTAACCGAGTTAAACGAAGCAGTCGAAAATGCAAAGAAATATAAAGAGTATTTAGATAGACTGACTGAAAAGGCTCGTGATGAAGAAAACGGTGTATGAATGGCTGATGGCAGTCGGCCATCGAGCAGGCTGTCATCAACGCGCAGATAGGAGCTTTTACTGGAAAGGCAGGAAGTTTCCGCTGTGTGCCCGTTGTACAGGTGTTCTGGTTGGATATATTCTCGCTGTGCCAGCGTATACGGTTTGCAGAAAGAACGTGAGCGTGTATGCCGTTTGCTGTATCCCACTGGTGATAGACGGTTTAACTCAGCTATGGGAGTGGCAGGTGTCTACCAATCGAAGAAGATTTGCAACAGGCGTTTTAGCGGGATATGGTATCTGCTCTATGGCGATAACGTTGCTGTTAATCGTAAAAAATTTAATGCTAAGGAGTTGGTAAAAGATGTTCTGTCCAAATTGCGGTACGAAAATTAAGGAGAAGAAAACATTTTGTCCGAAATGCGGCTCTCCGCTGGGCGTAGAGGCAGTTCAAGAGGACACAAAGACGGTGGAAGCTGCTGCAAGCACAGAAAACGTTCATGAGAATGTAATACCACCACAGGGAGCGCCAGTACCATCGAAAAAGGGCGGTAAAAAGAAGTTTATCATCGGCGGTATTGTGGCGGTTGTACTGATTTTGATTGCAGTGATGATTGGTACGTCTGGTGGTAATACAGGCTCGACCAGCACGGACACTTATATCGAAACCGTACAAAATGGCTATCTCGGCGAATTTACCGATATGACGGTGCAGGAATTGCTCAGCAGCTACTATGAAGATCAGCTGGGTTGCACAGCCGAGTGGGACGGCGGAGAGAACGATGATGGTCAGCAGATTGTTGAAGTAAAATATACAGATGAAACTGTGGGCGACACAACGATTCAGTTCAAAATGCTGGACGAGCAGGTGTTCAAAATTTCTGCTTTTCATGATCCCAATACAGAGATTGAAAAGGCAAGCGACCTTGCGGCAGAGTTAAACAGTCTATACTTTATGGCTTACACCACAAAGCATGAAACAGAACCCTCGACAGCGCAGAGAAGATGAAAGCCTTTATTGATGAGCTGGATCAAATCTCCGGTTCTGCGGTATTGTATGGCGCAGCGGCAAACTATACAGGTGATCGCGCACAGCTTTGTACACTGTTTGGTGAGGACGCATTGGAAACCTCGGTTCCGTGGGTACTGGATGCGTATGGCTATCTGGATATGAACGACTATGCACAGCAGGACACTGCTGATACGACAGCAGTAGAACCGGCATCGACTGCGGATATCTCATCGGCTGATTATATTTTCCCGAGTGACCGCCAGTATATCACTGAGTCCGATATGGCAGGCTGGGATCAAAAGACGGCTCTGCTGGCCCGCAACGAGATTTTTGCTCGTCACGGCTATGTATTCCAGACGCAGGAAATCCAGAATTACTTTGCGGCTAAATCGTGGTATACGCCAAATTCGTCCTATGATGGAAGCGATTTGAGTGATGTAGAAAAAGGCGAATGTCGATACTATTTCTGCATATGAGCAGAAGATGGGCTGGGCCGAGCAGGATGTTTCGCCGACAAAGTTGGCGCAGGGTGCGGTCAGCAGCTATGTGGAGAGCCAAGGCGATTACTGTACCGGTTTCGACTATGTTAGACCATATGCAGAAAACGAATATCTGGTTTGTGCAAAGATTGGCGAGTATGAATGGGAAGCCGAATATATTGTAGAGGTCAACGGCTCTGACGCATGGGTAATCGGCCGTCTGGACGGCGGTGTGTTTAGACCGGTATAAAAGCCAAAAGCCCGAGCGGGAAACCGCTCGGGCTGACAGCAACGTGACAGCAATCACGATAAAAACAACCGAAACTGTATGTGCTATATGTACTCAAAAAACGGGATGATGAACTGAATAAGACGGAATAACACAGAAAAAGATGCAAAAAATCAAAACTTTGCTTTTCAAATCTCTCTGTCTCCGCCATGAAAGCTGCACTTTTTATTGCAAAAGTGCAGCTTTTCTGCGTTTATAGATAGAAGGCCGTATGCCGATACCATCGTGTGCGGCTTTGACGGCAATACCTCCGCTATCTCCGCCATCAAGGACGGTTCTCTCGGCATGGATATCGCGCAGCTCGGTTACGACATGGGCTATAAGGCAGTGGAAGCTGCGGTAAAGGCTCTGGAAGGCGAACAGGTTGAGTCCTTTATTGATTCCGGTTCCAAGGTCGTTGACTCCACCAACTGCGATGAGTACATCGACGATATGAAGGCTAAGAGCCTGTGGGAGTAATTCACAGACCGGCTGCACGCTGTTAAGGCAACACCGCACAATTAAAGCGGCGGTGCTTTGCGGAAATTTTGTGTCCTGACTTTGTTGCAGTTTCACGGTAATACATCAAGTATTACCGCAAAACTGTGCCTCGTCAGTACGCAAAATTTACTCGCAAATCACTCTTGTTCAATTATGCGGTATTGCCTTAAATCTCTTTCCTTTGGAAAAACGGTCGGGTCTGACGCTCCAACGTTCCCAATCGTACCGCCTCGGGACGGCGGTATTGCCCAAGGAAGATAATGCTGAAATGTACAGCGCACAGGACGAAGGTCCTGTGCGCTGTTTCGGTTCTTTGATTGCAAAGCGGATATCAACAAAAAGTATCCACAGCCTGTGGATACTTTTTGCGGCTGCACATTATATTATAAAGGAATCAGCCGGCCGGCTGATTCCTTTTGCTCAATATCCCGTTTTAAGCAGCTTTCGCGCAGCCGCAAACGCCCTTTCCTCGCCCTCGTCGCGCAGAATACGCAGCAGGGATTCCAGTGCGGCGGCGGTATCCGGATGGATGATATAGTGATCGACCGAGTGTGCATAGTAATCATACGGATCGCTGTCGCGGTAGGCAGCACCGCGATAGGTCTTGCTGGCGGCTACGCGGTCGCAGAACATCTCTATTACATATTGAATGGGCATTTTCATGCCGCACATACCGGAGCCGTCGGCGGCGTAGTCGATCCAGTACTCCAGATGATGCTTATTCCGGCCCTTATGATGCAGCCATGCCGCGCTGTAGCCTTTTTCGCGGCGTTCGATCTCGTTCGGGCTGCGGTTGCCCTGATAATATTTTGCACCGGCGGAAAACTCCACCGGACTGAACTTGCTCAAATCGTGCGTCAGTCCCTGCCAGTATAATCCAACGCGCCAGCAGTGCCGGAGCACCAGAAAACGATGGTGCTGCACCGTGCGCAGATGTGAAAGCCATTTCATGGCATGCGCCCTCCTTTTTCGGACTGATAGTATTCTACCATGCTGTGCGGAAAAAGAAAAGCAAAAACAATGTGCAATGTGCCCTCGGGAACTCGCGCTTTACGTTTTTCGCGTATTGTGATAAACTATATCAGTTCAGACAGATACTGCAGCAGGTGCACGCATACAGCACGCAAATACCATTATCAATTTCATTTGCCATGCGGCAGCATGCCCGCGTAAAATTTCCGCGCTCCTTACGCGCGGCGTACTCTGCTTTTTTGCTGCACTTTTATATGAATGGAAAAAGAAAATTCCGTGTATATGGGAAAATATATAGAATCGGATTAATTTGTTTACATACTATCAGGGGAAAAAGAGGAAACTATGAAGGCATACAAGCGGTTGATCGCCGGAACGGCGGCTGCGGTCATGCTGGCGCTGACATGCGGCGGCTGCGGTGCGGAAAAGGAGCCGGTGACGATCACAATCTGGAACTACTATAACGGTGAGCAGCTCGAAGCATTCAACCGGATGGTGCAGAATTTCAACGATACGGTCGGCAAAGAGCAGGGGATCACGGTGGAAAGCGCCAGTCAGGGCAGTGTAAATGATCTGGAGACTAACGTGCTGAACGCCGCGGAAGGCAAGGTCGGTGCGGAAGAGCTGCCGAATATCTTCTCCGGCTATGCGGATACCGCGTATGCGCTCGATCAGCAGGGCATGGTCGTGGATCTGAACGACTACCTGACCGAAAGCGAAAAAAAGCGAGTACATCGAAGGCTATCTCACCGAGGGCGACTTTGACGGTGATGGCAACATCAAGATTTTCCCGACCGCAAAGGCCACCGAGGTGCTCTATCTGAACGATACCGACTGGCAGGCGTTTTCGCAGGCGACCGGCACGACCTATGACGATCTTGCGACGGTTGAGGGATTGACCGCAGCAGCCGAGAAATACTATAACTGGACGGACGCGCAGACCGAAGCGCCGGATGACGGCCGTGCTCTGTTTGGCAGAGATGCGATGGCAAACTATCTGCTCATCGGTGCAAAGGAGCTTGGCTGCACGATTTTTTTGACGTACAGAACGGCAAAATGACGCTTGATTTTGATAAAAATGTTATCCGTAAGCTGTGGGACAACTACTATGTGCCGTTTATCAAGGGCTATTTTGAGGCAACCGGCCATTTCCGCAGCGATGACATCAAAACCGGTACGATCCTGTCCTATGTCGGCTCCAGCTCGAGCGCGACCTTCTTTCCGGACAGCGTAATGACCAGTGATGACGACGACAGCCATTCGATCGAGCTGAAAGTGCTGCCGAATCCGCATTTTGCGGGCTGTGAACCGGTTTCGGTGCAGCAGGGTGCGGGCATGGTTGTAACCAAGGGCGATGAGGCAGAGATCAAGGCGAGCGTAACCTTCCTCAAGTATTTCACCGCACCGGAGAACAACATTCAGTTCTCAATCGGCTCGGGTTATCTGCCGGTCACCCGGGAAGCGAATAAAGAAGAAATGCTGGCTGACAGCGAGGTTGCTATGACACCCGAGGTCAAGTCCGTTCTGCAGATGGCGGTCAAGACGGTAAACGAGAATAAGCTGTACACCACCCGTGCCTTCGAGGGCAGCAAGGACGCGCGCAAGGTGCTGGAATACGCGATGAGTGATCTTGCTGTGGCAGACCGCGACACGGTGGAGCAGCGCATTGCAGCCGGGCAGCGCGCGGAGCAGGCCGAGGAGGAATTTCTGACAGATGCATATTTTGACAGCTGGTATCGGGATACGCTGGCGCAGCTTCAGGCATACGAAGGATAAGAGAAACAGCTCGAGAGATCAGGTTTGAACAGGCGGTGCGGTATGAAGGCTTGCAGTAAGCCAACAGAAAAACGGGAAAGATCGGTCTTTTCCACTATATTTATATCGGTACTGGTCATTCTGGCGGTCGAGGTCACACTGCTGATCGGCTCCATCGCGGTAAGCCGCGTGCCGCAGCAGCTGGACCGGAATGCGGAGGATATTTTAGCCAAACAGGTTGAGAACCGCAGCAGATATCTGGAGGATTTTCTCGTGCAGGCGCAGAATCTCGGCGATATGCCGAATCGGATCAACGAGAAGACCGAAGCGCTGCTGACCTCCGGTCAAATCTCAAAGGATACGCTGGGACAGAGCAGCGCTTCGAGCGAGCCGCTGCTTGAAGCGATTGCGGATGATTTGGTGACGCAGCTGCGCAGCTCGTCGGTGACGGGCGTATTCGTGGTGCTCAATACATGCGATCTGGATGCCCGCAAGACCAATGGGCGTCTGCCGGGCATTTATCTGCGCGATCTGGACCCGGATGCGGCGGCTTCCGAGCGCAACGAGGATCTGATGCTGTCGTTTGCACCGGCAGGAATCGTGAAGTCCATGCGTATTTCGACGGACTCCTGCTGGCAGCCCGCGCTGGACTATGAAGAGCTTGATGATTTTGTGTATCAGCCGTTCATGACCGCCTATCAGGACGGCGGCAAGCTGCTGATGGCGCAGTACGGCCGCTGGACGACCTCGCCGTATGTTTTGCCGGGAGACAAGCGGGAAGCAATCGCGTACGCGCAGCCGCTCATCCTGCCGGACGGCACGGTGTACGGCGTTGTCGGCGTGGAGCTGCTGTGCAGCTATCTGGAGGAGCAGCTGCCGCTGACCGAGCTGCAGAATGACGGTACCGGCGCATACCTGCTCGCCGTAATGACTGATGAAAAGCGGGTCGGCAGCATTCCGCTGCAGCCGGTGACGTTTTCCACGCAGGATCGTTCGCTGAAAAGCGCGCAGAGCATTGTCATGCAGGACAGCAGTGCTGCCGGCACCATTGTCGTCAATAAGACAAAATACTTCGCCTGTGCGGAACCGCTGACGCTGTACGACCGCAACGCACCATTTTCGGGTGAGCACTGGCTGCTGCTCGGCATTGTGCCCAACAGCACGCTGTATAAAATCTCCAACGATATGCAGAGCCTGCTGCTGGTGGCAATCGTGCTGACGCTGGGTGTTGGTCTGGTATGCAGCTATCTGGTCAGCCGCGGACTGGCGCATCCGATCCGGCAGCTGTCCGACGAGGTAGCCGCTATACAGGATAAGAGAACGGAAATCCCAAAGCTCTCGCGCACCGGCATCCGCGAGATAGACGGCTTTTCCACCGCAATCACCCAGCTCAGTCAGGATATTCTGGATACCTCCACGAAATTCCTGCGTATTATGGACATGGCAAGTATTGAACTCGGCGGCTATGAAATCCGTGAGGACAGCGATAAAGTATTCGTGACCGACAACTTTTTCTCCATGCTTGGCATGCAGGACGCCAACCCGAATGATGTGACGCGGGAGCGGTTTGAGATGCTGATGGAGGAGCTGGTGCTGCAGAAGGAGAGCTTCAGTCTGCAGGATGGCGGCTGTGTGTTCACCATTCCGCAAAAGGACGGCAGTGAGCGGTTTGTCATGCTGCGCATCACCGGCGAGGACGAGGTGCAGGTCGGTCTGGTCGAGGATGTGACTGCAGCGACACTTGAGCGCCGCCGCATCGAGCATGAGCGCGATTACGATGTGCTGACCGGTCTGTACAACCGCCGTGCCTTTGATGCACGGGCGAAAAAATTGTTCCGTATGCCGGAAAAGCTGGGGCATGCTGCACTGCTGATGATGGATATGGATAACCTCAAGCATATCAACGACACGTTCGGCCATGACTGGGGCGACCGATATATCAATCTGGCGGGTCAGTGCTTTGCACAGACACTGCCCCAGAATACCATTTTGCGCCCGTATGTCGGGAGATGAATTCATTGTGCTGTTCTATGGCTACGACAGACGGGACGAAATCCGTCAGGTGCTGAACAGGCTTTCCGAAGCAATGAAGGAGCGCACGGCGCTTCTGCCGAACGGCGATACCATGCGCATCAGCATTTCCGGCGGTATCGCGTGGTATCCGGAGAACGGCAGGGATCTGGTTACGCTTAAAAAGTATGCGGATTTTGCCATGTATCAGGTGAAGCATGAGTCCAAGGGCGAAATGGGTGAATTTGATATCGGCGCCTATAATCAGGAGGTCTACGCAGCACAGCTGCGCAGGGAATTCCTGCAGATGCTGCGTGAGAACAGCGCAGACTACCATTTCCAGCCGATTTTCTCGGCGCATACCGGCAGGGTGGCGGCGTATGAGGCGCTGATGCGTGTGAAAATGCAGCTTCTGAATTCGCCGCTGACCGTGATGAAGCTGGCGCGCGAGATGGACAAGCTGTACGAGGTTGAGCGGCTGACCGCCTTCAAGGCGACATCCACGTTTGTGATGATGCAGAACAGGGGCGGCTGCATAGGAACACCAAACTGTTTCTCAACTCGATTGCCAGCAGCAGCCTGACGGATGAGGATGTTGCGGAATTTAAGGCGCAGTTTGCCGAGCTGCAGAATAATCTGGTCATCGAGATCACCGAGGAAGAGGAGATCGACCGCGAGGCGCTGGAGCGCAAGCGCAGAGCACTGGGCGATCAGGGCGCGCTCGCGCTGGATGACTGGGGCAGCGGCTACAGCAACAGCAACAGTCTGCTCGAGCTGTCGCCGGACTATATCAAGGTGGATATCACCATCATCTGCGATATTGACACCGATGCGGATAAGCAGCAGCTGGTCAAGGATATTGTGGAATACGCACACGGACGCGGCATGAAGATCGTTGCCGAGGGCATCGAGACCGAAGCCGAGCTGCGCAAGGTTATTGAACTGGGCGTTGATCTGCTGCAGGGATATTTTCTGGCGAAGCCGGCGGCGTCTCCGAGTGAGATCGCGCCGCAGGCGCTGAGCGTGATTCGGTGGATGAATCGGTGAGCGAGAGAAGCTGCGGTTTCTATCCGCAATGCCCGATGATGCAACCGGAACGAAAAAATCTTTACAATATGAAAAGTTTCCTCTTGACAAAAGAGCCGATATAGGATAGAATAATCACGTTCGATGTAAAGGTAAAACACTTTACACTTCGCAGGGAGGATCACCATGAAGGCAACACCGCTTGAAATGAGCCTGCTGTTTGACTTCTACGGCGAGACCCTCACCGAGAAGCAGCGCGAGCTGTTTGATCTGTATTACAATGAAGATCTTTCGCTTTCCGAGATCGCCGAGCACGCCGGCATCACCCGTCAGGGTGTGCGCGACAGCATCAAGCGAGCGGAGCACGCCCTTCATGAGATGGAGGACAAGCTCGGTCTGGTGGCCCGATACGGCGACACCGAGCGGTGCGCAGAGGAACTTCAGCACGAGGTTGAGCAGCTGCATGAATTGAACGCCGCACAACTGCACAGTGCCGAGGCGGACGAGATCGTTTCCCGCATGACGGCACTGCTCGAACAGCTCAGGCAGGAGGCTTAACATGGCATTTGAAGGGCTTACCGAAAAAATTTCATCTGCTTTTAAGCACCTGCGCAGCAAGGGAAGGCTGACCGAGTCCGATATCAAGGACGCAATGAAGGAAATCCGCATGGCACTGCTCGAGGCGGACGTCAACTTCAAGGTCGCAAAGGACTTCATCAAGACTGTTACCGAAAAGGCAACGGACGCGGAGATCCTCGAAAGCCTGTCTCCGACCCAGCAGGTCATCAAGATCGTAAACGAGGAGCTGGTTTCGCTCTTGGGCGGCCAGACCACTCGTTTGACCATATCGCCGAACCCGCCCACCATCGTGATGATGGCCGGTCTGCAGGGCGCCGGCAAAACCACCAACTGCGCAAAGCTGGCCGCTCTGCTTCGCAAGCAGCAGCAGCGCCGACCGCTGCTCGTAGCCTGTGACGTTTACCGTCCGGCGGCTATCGAACAGTTAAAGGTAGTTGGCAAGCAGCTTAACATCCCCGTTTTTGACGAAGGTCAGGGCGATCCGGTCGAGATCGCAAAGCACGGCATCGACTTTGCCCGTAAGAACGGTTATGATCTGGTTTTCCTCGATACCGCAGGCCGCCTGCACATCGACGAAAAGCTGATGGACGAGCTGAAAAACATCAAAGCAACGGTCAAGCCCACCGAGATCATCCTTGTGGTGGACGCAATGACCGGTCAGGACGCCGTAACGGTCGCACAGACCTTTGACGAGGCTCTCGGCATCGACGGTGTGCTCATGAGCAAGATGGACGGCGACGCACGCGGCGGTGCAGCGCTTTCGGTCAAGGCCGTTACCGGCAAGCCGATCAAGTTCATCGGCACGGGCGAGAAGCTCGGCGATATCGAGCCGTTCCACCCGGACCGTATGGCAAGCCGCATCCTCGGCATGGGCGATGTGCTGACGCTGATCGAAAAGGCGCAGGAGTCCTTCGATCAGAAGCAGGCAGCCGAAACCGCCAAGAAGATGATGGCCGGCAAGCTGACGCTGACCGATTTTTACGATCAGCTGCAGAAAATGAAAAACATGGGCTCGATGGAGGAAATGCTCGGCATGCTGCCGGGTGTGGACGCAAAAGCCCTCGCCGGTGCAAAGATCGACGAAAAGCAGATGGCGCATACCGAAGCCATCATCCAGTCTATGACCCCGAAGGAGAGAGATAATCCCTCCATCATCAACTACTCCCGCAAGAAGCGCATTGCAAACGGCTGCGGACTGTCGGTCGAGCAGGTCAACAAGCTGCTCAAGCAGTTTGAGGCCATGCAGAAGATGACCAAGCAGCTTACCAGCATGGCACGCAGCAAGGGCAAAAAGCGCCGTGGCTTCCCGGGACTGGGCAACTTCAAGCTGCCGTTTTAATCGCTATTCGTTTGTAAAGTAAATTTACAATAGATAAATTTCTATAACAGGAGGTGAAATTTCAATGGTAAAGATCAGACTGCGCCGTATGGGCGCCAAGAAGGCTCCGTTCTATCGCATCGTGGTGGCTGACTCCCGTTACCCGCGTGACGGTCGTTTCATCGAGGAGATCGGCACTTACAATCCGCTGGCAGAGCCGGCTGTTGTCAACGTAAACGCTGACCGCGCTCAGGAGTGGATCAAGAACGGCGCTCAGCCGACCGATACCGTTCGCGGTATCCTGAAGAAGGCCGGTGTGCTGAATTGAGTGAGGTCGTCGAAATGAAAGAGTTACTGACTTATATAGTCGAAAATCTGGTTTCCGATCCGGCTGCGATTGCCATTACTGAGGAGATCGACGGCGATAACATTACCTACTCGCTGCGTGTAGCACCGGGAGATATGGGTCGCGTTATCGGTCGCCACGGCCGCATCGCAAAGGAAATCCGCACACTCATGAAAGCGGCAGGCAATCGCGAGAACAAGCGCGTCACAGTTGATATTCTCGACTGAGCCTGCGCGGATCGCGCCGAAGTGTTAATCACTTCAACTTGAATGAAGAGCCGGTGCCGTCAGGCGCTGGCTTTTTCCGAAAATCGCCGCAGCGCGGCGATTTTTTGTTTTATCTGCACCGATCCAGCGGGGTGTACGAACTGCGTAAGCGTGTTCGTCCCTAACGGGCGGGGTGTTTTTCGTTGAACCTCAGCGGGGATTTGCCTACCCGGCAGGGGCACAAGAGGGTAGACACCAAGGTTTCCACCCTCTTGTGAATCACCCCTTTCCTAAGAGGGCACGGCGGCAATCAGAGAGCTGAGACTATAGAGGAACGGCAGAGGATTTTTTCTTCCGTGTCTTTCCCAACCTATTCGCAGTGTCAGATACATTTCTGCTACACAGGTCGGCTGCTCGACGCTGGGTGCGGCACAAGGTGAATTGCCCGAAGGGCAAGAGAAGGTCCCCTGGGGGATGACAGTGCCGCACAAATCAAATCGTGAGTCTGGAGACAGCGGACGGCGCCTAGGGTAACCCATATGTGTAGCAGTAAGCTATCTGTGAACTGCGAATATCTCGCGAAAATAAACGCAAGAGTAACCCGACTGCCGTTCCCTGATTTCGAAGCAGACGGTGAAATCCCCGACAGATAAACGAATCACCATCAATCAAACATCGCAGGAATAAAAACGCTCACAGGCAGGAGGAAAGAACGAATATGCCGAAGAAATTTTTTAGAGGCCGGCAAGATCGTCGGCACGCACGGCGTGCGCGGCGACCTGAAGGTGCAGAGCTGGTGCGACAGCCCTGAGGTGCTGTGTGACTTTGACACGCTCTATCTGGACGAAAAAAACGCCTGTGACCGTCGAAAAGGCGCAGGTTCACAAGAATGTTGTGCTCATGCACATCAAGGGAATTGACACGGTCGAGGCCGCCGAGGCGATGCGAAACAAGGTGCTCCACCTTGACCGTGAGGACGTAGAGCTGCCCGAGGATCTCGTGTTCATTCAGGATATTATGGGCTTCAAGGTGTTCGATCTGCGCGTTGACCGCGTAATCGGCCGCATCCGTGATGTACTGACCAGTAATCCGGCGCATGATATGTACGAAATCGCCAGTGAGGACGGCCGCCTGATCTACATTCCGGCCATCAAGCCGTTCCTCAAGGAGATCGATATGGAAGCCGGCGTGATCTATGTTGAGAGCATCGAGGGCCTGATCGAATGAAAATCGACATTATGACGCTGTTTCCGGAGATGATCAACGCGGTTATGCGTGAAAGCATCATCGGACGCGCACAGGACAAGGGTGTTGTCGAGGTCAAGGCAACCAACATCCGCGATTATGCGCTCGACAAGCACCACAAGGCGGATGACGCACCCTATGGCGGCGGACGCGGACAGGTCATGCTGGCTGAGCCGCTGTATCTGTGCCATCAGGCGCTGAGTGCCGGCGAGCATGTGCACACGGTGTTTCTCTCTGCACAGGGACAGCCGTTTAATCAGCAGAAAGCGCGTGAGCTGCTCGCAAAAGGAGCACTTTATTCTGGTCTGCGGCCACTACGAGGGCATCGACCAGCGCTTCATCGACGAGTGCGTGGACGAGGAGATGTCCATGGGCGATTTCGTGCTCACCGGCGGCGAGATCCCCGCGATGGCGCTCGCGGACGCCGTGTGCCGCATGGTGCCGGGCGTTCTGCCGGATGAGGAAGCGTTCACGGCGGAAAGCCACTGGGACGGCCTGCTCGAGCATCCGCAGTACACCCGTCCGGAAAACTGGCGCGGCAGAGAAGTGCCGGAGGTGCTGCTCTCCGGGCACCATGCCAATATTGAAGCATGGAGACGCGAAATGAGCCTGCGCCGCACGAAAAAGGATCGGCCCGACCTGTTTGCACAGTTTCAGCCGCAGGATAAGCGGGATAAAAAGATTCTCGATAAAATGAACAGCGATGAGCGGTAAAAAGAACCCTTCGGGGTTCTTTTTTGTTGCGCAAACGTGAAAAGAGAGCCTGCTTACACAGACTCTCTTTCCGGACAGCTCCAAAAGGAAAATTATGCGTTTGTATCATTGGGCTGCTCGAGTGCGGCCTGTTCGTCCGCAAGAGCAGCTTCGCGCTTTTTCTCCAGACGTGAGCCGATAAAGTAGCCGACAGCGGCTACAGCGACCGCCCAGACGGTTGCGCTCGGGGATTTCGCTAGAATATCGCCCAGACCGGTACCCTGCATCTTCTCACCGAGAATACCGACCAGTCCGCACAGGATATAGCCGACAGCGGCGCCCAGACAGGTCAGCTGGAACACATGGCGCTTCATGCCGAAGATCTTCACATCGGCAGGATCAATATCTTCTTCTTCCTCTTCGGGTTCTGCGTCAAGGATGGCGGGTGCATTTTCGTCCTGCGCAGCGGGCAGGGTATCTTCGGCTGCGGCAGGCAGGGTTTCCTGCTCCTGCACATCGGGAACCGCCTGTTCTTCGTCCAGCGGCTGCTGATTTTCGCTCATAGCGAGCACTTCCTCTCTTTTTCCGGAGAAACGGCGATGGGTCACATCATATTGTTATTGCGCGTGCTCTCGGACGGAATGATGATCGCGGCGATAATATACGCCAGGATACCCGAACCGCCGAGGAAGCATACAAGCGCCCATGCCAGACGGATCAAAGTCGGGTCGAGATCAAAATATTCCGCGATGCCGGCACAGACACCGCACAGCATGCGGTTGGATTCACTGCGATACAATTTCTTGCCATTCATCGTAAAGTCTCCTTTTCCTTTTTATCATACGTTGTTTTGTGGATTTCGTCAAGTTACATCTTGACCCTGTGTATCTTGAGGAACAAGGCCGACCTCGTATTTGCTCAGCAGGTCGATGCGGCCGCTGCCACCGACGGTCGCGTTCAGGTCGAGCGGGAAGTCGAGCCGATAGGACTGCGTTTCGGTATCGTAGCGGTTGTCATACAGCGCCGTGCCGCTGCCGTCCTCGTTGAGCTGCACCAGAGAAGTGCCGTTCAGCGTGACCGGACCGCCGTTTGTGTGCGCCTGTATATGGCACCGGCTCAGATTGGATTCCAGCAGGGATGCCGAAATGTTTCCGGTGTTGGTGTGAAGACTGATGTTCTGTGCATACAGCCCGTTGGTCGTCAGCGTGCCGTCCTGCGTGGAGAGCTTGATGCTGTCTGCGCTGAGGTTATCCTCGATGAACAGGTTTGCGGACTGCGTGCAGGCAATGTCTATCTCACGGAACGATGTGCTGTCCCGCGGGATAATGAGGGTGACAGTGCCGCTGTTCGCCCAGATGTTTGCTGTCCATTTGCCGTTTTGGGTAAAAGAGCTGGTCGCAACGCTGTAATCGCCGTCCAGCGTAAAGTCCGTGCCCGCGCCGGATACATACAGTATCTCAAAATCGCCGCCCTTGAGCGTCAGGTCGATGCTGGTGATATGGTCGAGCGACTGCTTGGGCAGGCTGTAACCTTCGATGGCATTCCGGCGGGTTTTTTCGAGGTAATCCTGCACCCAGTCAGTGTCAAAATCGCTGTCATCATCGTCATCGGCGGTGACAAGGTGGTCGCTGATGTTCACAAACTTATCGGAAAAATTTTGTGCGGCATCGCTGAACGGATGCAGCGCACCATTATAGTACACGCTGTAAAACTGTCCGCCGAGCACATGACCGACCGTTGTCAGTCCGAGTCCGAGCACCAGCACGGCAGCGCAGGCAATAATGAGCTTTTTTCATACATTTCCACCTCCTGTACGGCGGCATCTGTTGCGAATCCAGTTAAACGGCGCACGCAGCACGGCGACAAAGGCGCGGAACACCGGCGGCACAAACAGAATGCTCAGCTTGATGGACAGCAGTCCGAGCAGGATACCGGCGGCAAAGGCAGCCAGTCCGTTGCCGAGTGTGACGAGCGCGTTCGCCGGTGTCGCCCACAGTGTGCAGGACAGCAGGGCAATCACGGCTCCGCCGCAAATCAGCGCAAGCGGAATGCCGTACAGAATGAGCAGTACAGCGAAAATCACCGCGAGCACGGTCACAACGATCGCCAGAAGCACGCCAAGCACGGTTGCACCTGCGCCGAATACGAGCGGCAATCCGATCGGGATGGCGAGCAGCACCAGCACAATCAGCAGCAACGGACTGATACCGCGCCAGCGGCGCTTCTCTTTTATCGGCTGTGCATGCGGTACAGCGGTCAGTTCGCGGTAGTCCGCCAGGATCTGCGCCGCAACTTTTGCCGGCTCGCCGAGTTCCTCGATGGCCTTCGCCTCGTTTTCCGGGCCTGCGTCATCAAAATATTCTTCGTAATAGCGCAGAGCGTTCGCGCGTTCCTCCTCCGGCAAAACCGAAAGCGCACGCCGCAGCGCTGCCATGTAATCTGCTCTGTTCATTCGTTCACCCCTCCAAAAAAGATCGTGTCGATCCCGCTGCGGTAGTTCTGCCAGTCGATGCGGTGCTGCCGCAGAGCGGCTCTGCCGTGCTCGGTGATCTGGTAGTAGCGTCGGTTGCGGCCCGCATAGGCTTGATCGTAGGTGGTCAGGCAGCCGTCCTTCATCAGCCGCCGAAGTACCGGATACAGCGTAGATTCGGAAATATCCAGTACCTTTTGTACGTCCTGCGTGATACGGTAGCCGTAGGTGCTCTCTCGCTCGACTACGGCAAGCACGATGCCGTCCAGCAGGGAGGACGAGATGGGATAGGACATATGGAATCCTCCTCTCCTGTGTTTCTAATAATATTATACGGAATATAATATAGTCCGTCAACAGGTATATCAAAAATAACTATGAAGGAATTGTAAATTTTGTGGGATCAGTGCAGGAAAAACACTGTTTTCACATTGTATTCGCGGAAAAGATAGCGTATAATGATATCTGTATAAGTATGGGCAGAGGAAACGAACGAAAGGGCGAATCTGATAAATGAAACTGGCTGTATTATTCGGCGGTATTTCGAGTGAGCACGACATCTCGTGCCTGTCTGCCGCTTCTATTTTGCGAAACCTGAATAAAGATAAATATGAAATCTATCCGGTCGGCATCACCCGCGACGGCGAGTGGTTCTACTGCCCGGACTGCGATCCGGACCGCGTAGAGAGCGGTGCGTGGGAGCGCATGACCGGCAAGGTCAAGGTCGTTCTGGCACCCGACCGCGGCATGCACGGTATGGTGCTGCTCCGTGAGGGAGAAATCGAGATTGTCCGTCTGGACTGCGTATTTCCGGTGCTGCACGGCGTCGGCGGCGAGGACGGCACGATGCAGGGTCTGCTCGAGCTGGCCGGCATTCCGTACGTCGGCTGCGGCGTAGCTGCAAGCGCGAACACGATGGATAAGGCACTGACCAAAAAGGTCGTTGAGGGCACCGGCGTCCGTCAGGCGCGGTACTATCTGGCGCTGAGATATGACTTTGAGCGCAATGCCGAGGCGGTTGTCGCCGCGGCAGCGGAAACGCTGGGCGCATTCCCGGTATTCGTCAAGCCGTGCTCGCAGGGCTCGTCCGTGGGCGTTGCCAAGGCGAACAATCTGCTCGAGCTGGCCGAGGGCCTGACCGAAGCATTTAAGCTGGATACCAAGGTGCTCGTCGAGGAGTTCATCGACGGTCACGAGGTCGAGTGCGCTGTACTCGGCAACCTCGAACCGCAGGCCTCCACGGTCGGCGAAATTGCTCCGACGCAGGAGTTCTACACCTTTGACGCCAAGTACAAGGACGAAAGCTCGCGTCTGTACATTCCGGCACATATCACCGAGGAGCAGATTGCGACCGTCCGTCAGGATGCTGTCCGCGTTTACACCGCACTCGGCTGCCGCGGCCTGTCGCGCGTAGACTTCTTTGTCACCCACGACAGCGGCGAGGTTGTTTTCAACGAGCTGAACGCGATTCCGGGCTTTACCTCGATCAGCATGTACCCCAAGCTGTTTGATTACGAGGGCATCGGCTATGCCGAGCTGCTCGACCGCCTGATCTCTCTGGCACTGGAGGAGCACAATGGATAAGCGTGCGATTGGCGTATTTGACTCTGGCTTGGGCGGTTTGACCGCCGTGCGCCGTCTGCACGCCCTGATGCCGCAGGAAAATATCATCTATTTCGGCGATACCGGCCGTGTGCCGTACGGTACGCGCGGCCGCGATATCATCACCAAGTATGCCCGGCAGGATGTGGCGTTTCTGCGCCAGTTTGATCTGAAATCCATCATTATTGCCTGCAACACCGTGTCCGCAATCGCGCTTGACCTGCTTTCCAAGGAGAACGACATCCCAATCATCGGCACGGTCGAGCCTGCCTGCCGCCGCGCCATGACCATGACGCAGACCGGCAGAGTCGGCGTAATCGGCACGGCGGCCACCATCCGTTCGGGTGCATACGAGAAGTATCTGCATAAAAAGGACGGCACGCTCGACCTGTTCACGCAGGCGTGTCCGCTGTTCGTGCCGCTGGTCGAGAACGGCCGCGTGCACCGCGGCGATGTGGTCATCGAGACTGTGGTGAAGGAATATCTCACGCCGCTGAAGGACGTAGGTGTGGATACGCTCATTCTCGGCTGCACGCACTATCCGCTGCTTGAGGAGGTCATCGGCGACTTTATGGGTCCGGATGTGACGCTCATAGACTCGGGCGCCGAGGCGGCAAACCTCGCTTCCACGCAGTTTGACCCGAACGAGGGCACGGGCACGACGCAGTATTTCGTTTCGGACGATCCGCAGGGCTTTGACCAGCTCGCCGAGCTGTTCCTGCAGGAAAAAGGTCGATGTCGGTGCGGAGCTTGTGGATATTTCCCGTTATTAAAGCTGTTTTACGGCTAAGGAGCATAGAAATATGAAGAAGGACGTTTGGCTGACGATTTCCTCTCAGCAGCAGTTTGCGGGCTGTGACGAGGAGAACATCGACCTGCAAACCGCTGCCACGCTGTACGAGCGCGGCGGAAAATATTACATCGCATACGAGGAAAGTGAGCTGACCGGACTCGAAGGCACCAAGACCACCGTCAAACTGGACGGCAAAACGGTTGCCCTCATCCGCACGGGTACGTTTCCCTCGCACATGCTGTTCGCCGAGGACGAGCGCCATGTCGGTCTGTATCAGACGCCGGTCGGCAGCGAAATGGCTATCGCCACCCACACCTCGCGGGTGCACAACACCATCGGCGAGGACGGCGGACACCTCATCATCGACTACACGGTCGAGGTGGACAACTCTCTCATGGGAGAACATCACTTTGAGATGACGGTATCGACCAAACCGAACATTCAGGTCGTTTAACAAAGTAAAAATAAGAGATTTTAGATATAGGAGTGTACACATGAACGCATATGAGATCGCACGCGCCGAAGCAACCCGCGTTGTAGAAGCGGCGTACCGCAAGGCTGTAGCCGCAGGCGAGCTGCCTGAGGGCACTATTCCTCCGGTTGCGGTAGAGACCCCGAAGGATTCCTCCAACGGCGACTGGGCATCCACCTTTGCCATGCAGTGCGCAAAGCCGCTGCATATGGCGCCGCGCAAGATCGCGGAGAGCATCGTGGCAAACCTCGACCTCGAGGGCAGCTGCTTTGACACCGTGACCATCGCAGGCCCCGGCTTTATGAATTTCACGCTGAATCAGGGCTGGTACGAGCAGGCTGTCCGCGGTGTATTCGCCATGGGTGAGAATTACGGCCGTACCGAGAGCAAAAAGCCGGAAAAGGTCATGGTAGAGTTCGTTTCCGCCAACCCGACCGGCCCGATGCACATGGGCAATGCACGCGGCGGCGTTCTGGGCGACTGCCTGTCCTCGGTTCTGGACTGGTCCGGCAACGACGTTACCCGTGAGTTCTACATCAACGATGCAGGCAATCAGGTAGACAAGTTCGCGCACTCGGTCGAGGGCCGCTATATCCAGGAGATCCGCGGCGAGGACGCCATCGAGTTTGACGCTTCCTGGTATCAGGGCGATGACATTAAGGCACTGGCGCATGATCTGGTAGAGCAGTACGGCGACAGCCTGCTCGAAAAGACCCCGGAGGAGCGCTTTGCCATTATCGAGGGCTACGGTCTGCCGACCAACATTGCCCGCATGGAGCGCGACCTCAAGCGTTACAAGATCAACTACGACGTATGGTTCCGTGAGTCCACTCTGCACGAGAGCGGATACGTCAAGGAGACCATCGACATGCTGACCGCCAAGGGCGCAACCTACGAGACCGAGGACGGCGCACTGTGGCTCCGCTCGACCGACTTCGGCTGCGACAAGGACGACGTTCTGCGCCGTGCAAACGGTTTCTACACCTACTTTGCGGCCGATATCGCTTACCATCGCAACAAGTTCGAGAAGCGCGGCTTTGACCGTGTTATTAACATCTGGGGCGCTGACCATCACGGCCATGTAAAGCGTCTGCAGTGCGCTCTGGATGCACTCGGTCTGGACGGCTCTCACCGTCTGGAGATCGTGCTCATGCAGCTTGTCCGCATGATGCAGGGCGGCGAGGTTGTCCGCATGTCCAAGCGTACCGGCAAGAGCCTGACGCTGACCGACCTGCTCGACGAGATTCCGGTCGATGCAGCGCGTTTCTTCTTCAACAGCCGCGCCGCTGAGACCCAGATGGAGTTCGACCTTGACCTTGCTATCAAGCAGGATTCCGATAACCCGCTGTACTATGTGCAGTACGCGCACGCGCGTATCTGCTCCGTGCTCAAGAACGCACAGGAGAGCGGCATCGCGCTGCCGGATACCGGCAAGACCGATCTGTCCGTGCTGACCGGCGCAGATGAGCGTCAGCTCATCAAGCAGGTTGCTCTGCTGCCCGAGGAGATCGTGCAGTCCGCTGTCAGCCGCGATCCGTCGCGTCTTAACAAGTACGCCGTTGCACTGGCGCAGCAGTTCCATCACTTCTACAACGCCTGCCGCATCAAGGATGCCGAGCCGGCTGTCCGCGATGCGCGTCTGACCCTGTGTCTGGCGGCAAAGCAGACCATTGAGAACGTGCTGAAGCTCATCGGCGTAGACGCACCGGAATCCATGTAATTCGCATACCCTCAATCGAACCGCGTTATTCACGCGAGGAGACCCACATGAAAAAATTAGCGAAAAGAATAGCGGCACTGGCGATGACGGCGGCAATGATGACCGCCTCCGCCGGTGCGATCACGCAAGACGGACAGAGCGAAACGTGGTTTGACGGCGTTTGGGCGCTCATTGATGCTTTCGGCCTCAAGGCGGAGCATGATCCGTACGTTCTGCAGAATTATATCAATAAATATCTGGAAAAGCATCCGGATGAGATGTATGACGTGCTAAACGACATTCTCTCGCTGCTCGATACGCATTCCATGTATCTGTCGAGCGAGGAGTATTCGCAGGGCTTTTCGACGCTTGAGGGCTTTGTCGGCATCGGTGTCGGCCTGCAGGAGACAGAAAACGGCGTGCAGATCGCTGAGGTCATGCGCTATTCAGCGGCGGAGGAAGCCGGTCTGCAGATTGGCGATCTTATCGTGAAAATCAACGGTGAGGACGCAACCGGGCTGAAAAATGCCGATGTAGCATCTAAGCTGCGCGGCGAGGAAGGCACGTCGGTCAAGCTGACCGTGCGCCGCTACGGACGGGACATTACCGTTACCTGTGAGCGCCGTCAGGTCAACCGCGTGTACGTTTCCAACAAGACGATGGCGGACGGTGTGGAGTACATCAAGGTCAGCGCCATCGGCTCGCAGAACGACTGGTCGGCGTTTTCGGAGATTTGGGACAGCCTGCCGTCCAAGAACACCCGTGCGGTCATTCTCGACCTGCGCGGCAACGGCGGCGGCCTGATCGACGTGGCGCTCAAAATGGCCAATGTTATGACACCGGTCAAGGATGCAGAGCTTGCCGGCGTGCGCTACCGCGATGATATGGGCGGTCTGGAGCAGACCTATTCGACCGGCAATGCGCTGCCGCTGGGCAAGATTGTCGTTCTGGTGGACGGCGGCACGGCTTCCGCGGCGGAGTTGCTGGCAGGCAGCCTGCAGGATACCGGCTCGGCGACGCTCATCGGCAGCAAGACCTACGGCAAGGGACAGGGGCAGTTCCACATTGATCTGGTAAACGGCGACAAGCTGGTCATCACCACGCTGGAGCTCGAGCTGCCCAAGCAGGGCTGCTGGGAAGGTGTCGGCCTGACGCCGGATATCCAGCTGGAAAACCGCAAGGTTACGGTCAATACCAAGGATCTCAAACCGCTCGATACGAGCACAACCCTGCGTTTTGGCGACAGCTCGGACGCGGTTTACGCCATGACCGAGCGCCTGTCGCTGCTGGGACTGCTCACCGAAGCAACCGGCAGGTATGACGGCGACGTAGCGGACGCGGTAGCGTCCTTCCGGGCGGCTTACGATCTGCCTGCGGCGCTGTATGCGTCTCCGGAGATGCTGAGCGCACTGGACGAAGCGGTTACTGCGCTGAACGGCCAGACCTATCTGGTGGACGATCAGCTGCAGAGCGCACTTGAAATGTGCAGGCTGGCGGCGGCAAAACCGCAGCAGTATACCGTTAAGAGTGACGGCAGCTGGACGAAAAAGTAAACTTTATCAACTGAAATATGAACATTTTTCATCTTCTTAGGAGGAAGAACAACCTTGGATATTCCTTTATGTCAATCCGAGCATAAACCGCAGCTTTTGCTGAACGATCCGGCGGCAATTTCGCTGTATCATACCGCGCCCGAGAAGTTTGCAGGCGCGCTTGCACCGAATGCTGAACTGTGCGATGCATGGGCTGAAGAGCTGGCGCCGCTGCCGGTCGGCCTGGCGCTCGCGTGCCCGCCCGAACCCGATGCGGAGCACTGCGAACGCCCGATCACCATGCACTACATTGAGCAGTGCAAGGAGGTCTTCCGTCCTCTGCTGCACGACGATGCGGCGTTCTATTATCTGCATGGTGCGCCGACGTTTCCGGCACTGCGTGCCGCTGTGCTGGCTCTGGGTGATCTGTGCGGCCGAACGGTAATTGCGGAGCTGCATGTGGAGGACGATGAAGGCCATCTGCCGGACGGCACGGATGTGCGGGCGGCTATCGGTGTGCTGCAGCGCATTGGCGTTACGACTGTGCTGATCAGCGCACACGATCCCGAATCGCTGACGCAGGCGCTCGAAATCGCGGCGCCGTATGCGCGGCTGTCGCTCGGCGTGTGCATGCACGCGGACTGGCTGTCTCAAACCACACTGTACAACACCGAGGTCATTGTGCCCGACATTACGGAAGCATTTGTCGCAGCGCTGCGCGGCAATCAGGTGGCGTGCAAAACGCTGCCGCGCGATCACGATGATTTTATCTGTGCGCCGGACGGCAAGCATGCGCATTTTATCGCTCCGACCATCGACATTTCGGATGAGATCGAGTGCGGTCCGCATCTGGATGAGGATCTCATCGAAGCCGAGGATGATTCGGGTGCGTTCAAGCTGCTGCTCGAAACCGAAGAGGATGTTGTCACACTGGAGGAATCCCGCTATATGATCTCGCGTCCGCTGTGCCTGTGCGCGGAATCTGCCGACCTGCTGGAGCAGGGTCTGCGGGTATTTCCGGGACTTGCACTGTATGACGGCACATGGGAGCAGGAAGACGCGGTCATTTCGTACTTCGAGACGAAATACGGCATGATCCGCTTATAGGGGACTTCAAAAGTCCCCTATATACGAGACGGTTCCGGAGAAACCGCCTTTCGATACCCGAATGACGTGCCCCAGGGGCACTGGGGCGGGGAAACAAAACCCACGCACATGTCGCGGGTTTTGTTGCGGCGCAATGCGCCGCGGATTGAATGCTGCCGCAGAGCGGCAGTCGCCTGCGGGCGGGACCAAAGACTCGGTTTTCTGGACGAAAACCGGTCTTGTAGTTGCAATTATGCAAGCAAATTGTTATTGAATACCGCGCGGAGCGCGGTTATCTGGATAGGAAAGGCAGGGTGGAACCTATGGACTGGAGAGAAGTTACGATCTACACGACGACCGAGGGCATCGGTCCGGTCGAGGCACTGCTCGAGGACAATGGTGTAGAAGGCTATGTGCTTGAGGATGCGGCGGATTTTGAAGAATTTCTCAAGGACACCGAAATATACTGGGACTATGTAGACGAGGATCTGGTGCGCGAGAAGCGTGCACAGGAGACCTGTCTCAAAATCTATCTGCCGGACAGTGACGAGGGTGCAAAGCAGTACGCGGATATCCGTGCCGCGCTGGAAAACCTCAAGGCGCGCGATGAGGAGCACGCCTGGGGCCGACTGTGTACCGAAACCGCGCTGACCCGTCAGGAGGACTGGGAGTGGGGCTGGAAGCAGTATTTCAAACCGTTCCCGGTGGGACGCAGCTTTATGATCAAACCCTCGTGGGAGACGGTTGAGGACCCGCAGGGCCGCCGCATTCTTGAAATCGACCCGGCGTCGTCCTTCGGCACCGGCAGCCACGACACGACCCAGCTGTGCATGATGGCGCTCGAGGATGCGGTAAAGCCGGGCGACAAGCTGCTCGATATGGGCACTGGCTCGGGTATTCTGGCCATTGCGGCGGCTATGCTCGGCGCGGATGTGCAGACCATCGTCGATATCGACGGGAACTGCCTGAAAACTGCACACGAAAATGCGGAAAAAAATCATGTCGAGATCGGCAGAGGTCTGTGCGGCGATGCGCTGCGCGACTCGAAGCTCGCCGAGGACATCGGCAGCGGCTACGACGTGATCGTGGCGAACATCGTGGCTGATGTCATCATCGGCATGTCGCCCATGTTTGCGGATAAGCTGGTCAAGGGCGGTACGCTGATCTGCTCCGGCATCCTCAACGAGCGTGCCGAGGAGGTGCGCGCGGCGCTGGAAAAGAGCGGATTTACGATTCTTTCGCACGAGAAGAGCGACGACTGGAGCGCTTTTGCTGCGAAAAAGTGATTTATTTCAGGATTCACGGAATGTTCACTTGCCAAACGGCTGTTTTTTTGCTAAAATAGGAAAGGTTATTTGATTATTATGCCTCGATTTTTTGTCGATCAGCAGCCGCAGGACGGCGTGCTGACCCTTACCGGAGAAAACGCGCATCACGCGGGACGTGTTCTGCGTCTGCGTGTCGGCGAAGGTGTTACCCTGTGTGACGGTGCCGGAATGGATTTTGACTGCACGGTGGAAGCTGTGGAGAAGGAAGCCGTGACCTGCCGGGTCGTAAGCTGCCACGCGGCGGATACCGAACCGAAGCAGTCTATCACGCTGTTTATGGCGCTGCCCAAGGGCGACAAAATGGAATTTATCGTGCAGAAGGCGGTAGAGCTTGGCGTCAGCCGTATCGTGCCGTATCTGTCCAAGAATTGCGTTTCCCGACCGGATAAGACCGAAAAGAAGGTGGAACGCTGGCGTAAGATTGCTGCCGAGGCAGCAAAGCAGTGCGGTAGAGGACGTCTGCCGGAGGTGGCAGCCGTTGTATCGGTCGCTCAGGCAATCGCGCAGGCGGCGGAAAGCGAAACGGCACTGTTTTTCTACGAAAACGAGAGGCGGACCGGTCTGCACGATGCGCTTGCAGGCGGTGTCAGGGACACGGTTTCGCTGATGGTCGGGCCGGAGGGCGGCTTCGATCCGGCTGAGGCAAAGGCAGCCGTGGACGCGGGGCTGCAGAGCGTTTCGCTCGGCACACGCATCCTGCGGTGTGAGACTGCGCCGATTGCGGCGCTTGCGGCCGTGCTATATGCCGGCGGCAACATGTGAGAAGAAATAAAGGGAGTGTTAAACATTGGCAAAAAACAATGTGGGTAAAAAGCCAATTTCTCAGGAAGAGTATACCACCAACAAGGTGCTCGCAGTATTCAGTGTGTGCCTGCTCGGCGTGCTGGTACTGATGATCCTCGAGCGCCTGCTGGGCTACAGCAACACCTGGAAGACCGGCGTGCTGGTAACGCGGGTGCTGCTCGGTGTGGGCATTGTCGGCGCGGCAGCCGGCATCATCATGCTGGGACAGGAGCATGCAGGCAAGCGCAGCAGCGTGCGCCGCATCGTGTGCGGACGCAATATGCTGATTGCAAGCATCGTTGCCATCGTATTCCTGACCGCGATCAACTACTACGGCACCATGCCGATCAAGGCGATGTATGTTGTCCTGCCGGTTCTGGCAGTGTATTATCTGGTGTATCATTCTTATGCGCCGGAATTTTTCCTGATTGCAGTAGATACCGGTGTGGGTGTTGCGGCAATGCTGGTGATTCACCGCGCGCTGGTTTCGGCTAACCATACATGGATGTCCACCGTGGCGGCAGCAGGTACCGCGGTGCTGGCGCTGATCCAGATCGTCGTTACGGCTTCTCTGCGCCGCAAGAAGGGCAAGTTTACCTTCCGCGGCCGCAAGATCGACACCCAGTTCAGCAAGAACGCGTACCTGATGCTCACCATTACGCCGATCGTGATGGTAGCGCTGACGGCAGTCGTTGTACTTGCGGCAAGCCATGTCATGATCGCACTGGGTGCGGCAGCGGCATATCTGTTCATCACTGCGGTATACTATACCGTGAAGCTGATGTGATAATTGCATTTTTCCTGTCGAAGCGCGGCGCGTTTTGACGGTTAGACAGCGGGCGGCGCAGCCGCCCGCTTTGTCATACCCGAAGGAGGGGACATATGAGACGGTTTTTCGGCTTTCTGCTGACCATGGCTCTGCTTGGCGGCGGTGTATTCTGGCTGCCGTATCTGCAGGCGGAGCCGGTGGATAACGTCTATCAGGCGGCAGATCTGCTCCGGCAGGACGCGGAGAACGGCGGAAACGGCGTTGCCTTCCGCGAGGACAACGTGGATGCGGACGAGGTGTACCGGGCACTGGAGGCGCAGTATCCATACGCATTCGCGCTGCACGCGGTAACACGGCCGAACAAGACCATCGAGCTGAACGCCGAGGTTTCTCGGCAGGCGCGGCAGGAGCAGGCGTGGGAGTATGCCAAGGTGCTGACAGCTGGTTCGATCTCACAGACCATGACGGCCGAGGAGAAACTGCGTGCGCTGCACGATACCCTCATCCGCCAGTGCGAGTACGATGTGGATACGGCAGAGGAGGACGCTCCGGACGGCTCGGCACCCGCTTTTGCGGCAGACGGCGCGCTGCTCGATCATAAGGCCGTGTGCGCCGGTTACGGCCGCGCGTATGAGATGCTGTGCAAGGCGGCAGGCATTCAGGTCATCTATGTCGCATCCGAGGAAATGAACCACGGCTGGAATGCCGTGCGGTTGGGCGGCACAACATATTACATCGACTGCACGTTTGACGATCCGATTCCGGACAGAGGCGAATATGTATCCGATCAGTATTTTATGCTCACCGGAGATGAGCTGGCGCAGACGCATACCTGGAATGAGGCGTTCTACGAGCAGCTTCTGGACAGTCTGGAGCAGAGCGGAAAATAGCGGGAAAATCGGTTCCGAAACTTTTTCAAAATTTTTTGAAAAAGGTGTTGACATTTGCTCGATTATGGACTATACTAAACAAGTCGTCAGCGAGCGGGCGATAACAACGGAAAAGGATATGGCGGTATAGCTTAGTTGGCTAGAGCGTCCGGTTCATACCCGGAAGGTCATTGGTTCAAGTCCAATTACCGCTACCATTTTCCCTTGGCCCGTTGGTCAAGCGGTCAAGACACCGCCCTTTCACGGCGGTAACGGGGGTTCGATTCCCCCACGGGTCACCATTTGGAAGTTTAGCTCAGCTGGGAGAGCATCTGCCTTACAAGCAGAGGGTCAGCGGTTCGAGCCCGTTAACTTCCACCACGAAAACCACTCACGAAAGTGAGTGGTTTTTCTTTTTGTCTTTAGAAACCGCTGGCTTTCCGGGGCATACGAGGCGCGCAGCGCTACGTTCTGTCTGGGCGGCACCTTTTTCTGCACGGATTGACCGGGGTACCTGAACCGCGCAGGCGGTTCACCCTTTCCGGGCGGGAGGTTTTTCGCTTGAAATCAAGCGAGGAGTTGCGCTCTGCGGAGCGCGGGGATTCGCCGCGCCCCGCGGCGGGGCAAGAGGGTAGACACCAAGGTTTCTACCCTCTTAACTCCCACTTCCTTTTGGGAGGGTCTGGCGCAGATTGCCGACCTGTGACCGCTGCGAAAAGGGGAACGGCAGTCGGGTTACCGCAGCGTGGGTTTCGTAAAATATTCGCAGTTCACAGACAGCGTACTGCTACACATACGGTCAACTCTACGCAGAGCGCGGCATAACAGTGCCGCGCAATTTTTTTGCGTGTTGTAACGGAAGGCACCTGCGAATTTAGGCGTTTGGTCGATTTATCTTCGCAGGTGCTGTCTATAATAACGTGCTCACGAATTGCGCGGCACTGCTATGCCGCGCCTGCGTAAACTAACCCACATGTGTAGCAGAACGATATCCGGCACTGCGTATAGGTTTCGGCATGGGAGCACACTGTGCTCCCCTACGGTAGAAAAAATCCTCTGCCGTTCCCTATTTTCGAAGCGGTCACATATAGGAAATCTACGCCAGATTAGGAAGCAAGGGAAAGGCAGGAGTTCAAAGAGGAAGGGAAACCGTAGGTGTCCCTTCCTTTTTGCCCACCGCCGTGGGTACGGCGCTGTCCCAGCCGCGCCTGCGGCAATCTCCCGCGCTTCGCAGAGCGCAACTCCTCGCTGAATTTCAGCGAAAAACTCTCCGCCCGTTAGGGACGAACACGCTTGCGCAGTTCGAGTACCCCGCTCAGCCGGTGCTGAGAAATGCTGCCCGGATAGGGCGAACCGCCTGCGCGGTTCGTGCATCCCAACGGGTCGGTTCCGGAATAGCCTGCGTTGCGGTTAAACCGCCGCAACTTCACATAAACTACGTTTGCGTTACTCCCACATATACGGTATAATATAACCCGTTAGACAAACTTTTCCGGAATCGAGGGAAATTATGCAACAAGTGACCCGAAAAACGCTGGGTGCGGGAATCAATCTCACCTGCGTGACCACACCGAAGTTTAAGCGGGCAGTGCTGCGCACGATGCTGGTGCTGCCGCTCGGCGGCGAGGATGCCGCGCTGCGCGCGTGTCTGCCGCAGGTTTTGCGCCGCGGCACGGCCAGGCTGAACGACATGCAGGCGTTCGGCACCGCGCTTGACGAGCTGTACGGTGCGCGTATCGAAGCCGCAGTGCGCAAGGAGGGAGAGAACCTGTGCATCGGCTTTCTGTCCGACTGTATTGATGAGACTTATGCACCGGGAGCCGACGGTCTGACCGCCGGTGTGATCGGTCTGCTGTGCGATCTGCTGTATGACCCGTATCTGCAGGACGGCCTGTTCTGCGCCGCTTATGTAGAGGGCGAGCGCGGCAACCTGATCGACCGCATTGCCGCGCTCAAAAACGATCCGCGTTCGTGGGCGCCGCGCCGACTGAACGAGCTCATGTGCGAAAACGAGAACTACGGCAAGTCCGCGCTCGGTACGATCGAGCAGGCGGAGCGCATTACGCCGGAAACGTTGTACGCGGCCTATCGCCGTGCGCTGAGTGAGGCGCAGGTGGAGCTGTTCTACTGCGGTACGATGATGCCGGACGAGGTGGAAGCGCACTTCATGGCAACGCCGCTGGCCCAGCCGCGCGAGGGCACGCTGTATCAGCCGCACACGGTCGTGCAGGCGCGGCCTGCCGGTGATGTTCGTGAGGTCGTTGAGGATGCCGAGGTAACCCAGGGCAAGCTGTCGCTCGGCTTCCGTACCGGCGGTGCATCACTGACCGGCGGAGAACCGGCGGCGTACTGGATGTTCCAGACCATCTACGGCGGCTCGACAAGCGCGAAGCTGTTCCTCAACGTACGCGAGAAAAAGTCGCTGTGCTACTATGCAAGCGCACAGTTTGTCGCCTCTAAGGGATTGATGATCGTCAACTCCGGCATTGAGAACGGAAATTTCGAGGTCGCACGCGATGAAATCCTGCACCAGCTGGATTTGTGCCGCAAGGGCGAAATTACGGACGCAGAACTCGAAAGCGCACGCAAAACGCTGGTCAACGGCTGGCGTACCATGCTCGACGACCCGCTTACACTCGAGCGCTACTGGATGGGACAGGCGGCTGCAGGCACGCTCGTATCGCCCGAGGAGCGCATCGAGCAGGTGGCCGACATCACGCGCGAGCAGGTCATTGCCGCGGCACAGAGCACAGCGCTTGACACGGTATTCTTTATGAAGGGAGCGGCAAAATGATAAAGAATTATTCCGCTCTGCACGAGAGTATGCAGACCCGCACGCTGGCAAACGGTCTGCGCATCTGCTATCTGCCCAAGAAGGGTTTCAGCAAGACCTTCGCCATTCTGGCGACCGATTTCGGTTCGGTGGACGCATCGTTCACCTTTGAGGGTAAGCGGTATGACACGCCGGCGGGCGTTGCGCACTTCCTTGAGCATAAGATGTTCGAGGATGAGGACGGCAATGCACTGCAGAAATTCGCGCGCACGGGCGCAAGCCCGAACGCCTTCACCAGCCAGACCATGACCGCCTATCATTTTTCCTGCACCGACCGGTTTGAGGAGAATCTAAAGATTCTGCTTAAATTCGTGTTCACGCCGTACTTCACGGATGAAAACGTGGAGAAGGAACGCGGCATTATCAATCAGGAGATCCGCATGGTAGAGGACACACCCAATTGGGAGGTGTTCGTCGGCGCGTATGAGGGCCTGTACCGCAATCATCCGGTGCGCGTGTCCATTCCGGGCAGCGAGGAGAGCATTTCGCATATTACACCGGAGCTGCTGTACACCTGTCACCGTGCGTTTTACAGTCCGAAGAACATGGCACTCGTGGTGTGCGGCACAGCGGACTTCGAGCAGGTATGCCGCATGGCAGAGGAGATTTCACCGAAGGACGCACCCGAGATCGGTCAGCGTCATTACGGCGAGCGCCGCGCGGAAGTCCATCAGCCGGTTGTGACGCGCAAAATGCAGGTGTCGCTGCCGCAGTGCATGGTCGGCTTTAAGGACGAGCCGGTTCCGGCAGGCGAAAGCCGCCTGCGCCGCAGTCTGATCGGTGATCTGGCGGTGCGTATTCTGTGCGGCGATACCTCTCCGCTGTATGCAAAGCTGTACGAGAAGCGGCTGCTCGGACGCGATTTTGATGTAGATTATTCGCTCATTCCGGATGGCGCATGCGCGATCCTCGGCGGCGAGAGCCGAGATCCGGCGGCTGTGCGCGAAGCACTTGAGCGGGAGACTGCACGGCTGGCGCAGGAGGGCATCGAGCCGAGGCTGTTCCGCCGCATGAAGAACGCGCTGTACGGCATGCGTTTGCGTATGCTGGATGTGCCCGATCTATATGCACGGCAGGAGATCGCTTCTGTTTTTGCGGGCGAGCATTATCTGGATTTTGCCGGGCTGTTTGACACCATCCATGCGGAGGATGTGCAGGAAATGTTCCGACGCTGGGCACAGCCGAACCGCTCGACCATGTCGGTGGTAGATCCGAAGTAACGATAGAAAGAAGAAAGATCATGGAACACGCAATTTCATTTCCGACGCTCGGACTGGATTTTAACATCAACCGTGTCGCCGTCAATCTGTTCGGCAAGGATATTTACTGGTATGGCATCATTATCTGCCTGGGCTTTGTGCTGGCGGCGCTGTATGTCAATCGACGGACGAAGGAGTTCGGCGTTACGTCGGACAATCTGATGGACTGCCTGATCATCTGTGTGCCGGTCGGCATCATCTGCGCCCGTATTTACTACGTGGCATTTGAATGGGGCTATTACAGCCAGCATCCGAATGAGATCATCGCCATCTGGAAGGGCGGCATTGCAATTTACGGTGCGGTCATCGGTGTTGTGATTGCACTGGCGGTGTACAGCAGAATTAAGAAACTGTCATTTGCCAGTCTGTGCGATCTGGCGGCGTTCGGTCTGCTGATCGGTCAGTGCATCGGAAGATGGGGCAACTTTGTCAACGGTGAGGCACATGGCGGTGCAACCTCTCTGCCGTGGGGCATGAGCATTGACGGCGCCTCTCCGGTGCATCCGACCTTCCTGTATGAGTCGCTGTGGAACTTTGTCGGTTTCCTTGTGCTGCATTTCTATTCGAAGAAGCGCAAGTTTAAGGGCGAAATGGCGCTGCTGTATGTAGCGTGGTACGGTCTGGGCCGTGCGTGGATCGAGGGCCTGCGGACGGACAGCCTGTATCTCGGCCCGGTGCGTGTATCGCAGCTGCTGGCCGGCATAAGCTGTATTGCGGCGATTGCTGTGCTGGTGTGCCGATATAAGCGCATCAAGGTCGAGAAGGCATTCTACGCGCCGGAGCAGGACAAGGCGGACGAGAAAAAGGCGAATAACATTTCACGATAAAGGAGAACGACAATATGAGTGCAGTAAGAATGGACGGCAAGGCACTGTCCGCGAAGGTGCGCGGCAGCATTCTGGCAGAGACCGAGGCGCTGAAAAAACAGGGCGTAACGCCGGGTCTGGCGGTTATTATCGTCGGCAACGATCCGGCGAGCGAGATTTACGTCCGCAATAAGGAGCGCGCCTGCGAGCAGTGCGGCTTTTACAGCGAGAAGTACGCGCTTCCCGAAGAGACCACGCAGGAGGAACTGCTCGGTCTGATTGCACAACTGAACGAGAGCCCGGCAATTTCGGGCATCCTGTGCCAGATGCCGGTGCCGAAGCATATTTCCGAGCAGGCGGTCATCGACGCCATTGACCCGAAGAAGGACGTGGACGCGTTCCATCCGGTCAATGTCGGCAAGATCATGGTTGGCAATTTTGATTTCGTGCCGTGCACGCCCGCGGGTGTCATGGAGCTGCTCGACGAGTACAAGATCGACCCGAAGGGCAAGGAGTGCGTCGTGGTCGGCCGCTCGAATATCGTCGGCAAGCCGATGAGCATGCTGCTGCTACACCGTCACGGTACGGTTACCATCTGCCACAGCCGCACGCAGGATCTTGCAGAGGTGTGCCGCCGTGCGGATATTCTGGTAGCCGCTGTCGGCAAGGCAGGCTTTATTACGCCGGATATGGTCAAGAAGGGCGCAGTGGTGATTGACGTTGGCATCAACCGCAACGCCGAGGGCAAGGTCTGCGGCGATGTGGCGCCGGAGGTTATGGAAAAGGCCTCTTACATGACGCCGGTTCCGGGCGGTGCCGGTCCGATGACCATCACCATGCTGATGAAGAATACGCTCAAGGCGGCAAAGCTGCAGAACGGCATCCGGTAAATAAAAAACGTCCGTATCCGGGTTGACAATCCGGATACGGACGGGTATACTAAAGATAACGAAAGGTGCTGCCGGTAGACGGTCAGCCCCTAAAGAAAACGGAAGAAATAACCGCAATCATTGGGAGTGAGAGGCGGTTATTTCTCCTTTGGTCCTAAAATACGCTCAATAAGTACAAGTATCACTACAAGAATTACGAGATATTCCATAAAACCACCCCCTTTACAGGGGCAAGACTTAACCGCCTACCGCAGGCGCGGCAGCACCTTTCTTAACGACAAGTATATCAGAAATCGACTGCCTTTGCAATCCCACCAAATTTCGGCGGGATTGTTTTTATTTTGTAAATTAGAAAAGATTGACCTTTGTCCGGATTCATTCTATAATAAAGCTAATGAGTTAACCGCAACATACGGTTTATCACGTCAGGGGAGGACGAATACAATGGATATGAAGAAGCTTGCCGGCGATAAGGCGGCAGAGTATGTAAAGGACGGCATGGTTGTTGGCCTGGGCACCGGTTCCACTGCGTACCACATGGTAAATGCAGTAGGCGAGATGGTAAAGAACGGCCTGAAGATTCAGGCGATCCCGACCTCCAAGGCTACCGAGGCGCAGGCTCGTGAACTGGGCATTCCGCTGCTGACCATCGACGAGCTGGATCACGTTGATCTGGCAATCGACGGCGTAGATGAGATCGACCCGCAGTTCAACGCCATCAAGGGCGGCGGCGGTGCGCTGTACCGCGAGAAGGTCGTTGCATCCATGGCGAAGGAAGTTATCTGGATCATGGACGAGTCCAAGCTGGTGGACAAGATCGGCGCTTTCCATCTGCCGGTTGAGATCGCACAGTACGGCTCCAAGCAGGCGATGGAGCGCATGGCAGCTTACGGCTGGAATCCGGTTCTGCGTGTACGCGACGGCAAGACCTTTGTTACCGATAACGGCAACTTTATCGCGGATCTGCACCTCGGCGCAGGCTTTGACATTCAGGACGTTTACTCCAAGCTGACCGGCATGCTCGGCGTGCTGGAGCATGGTCTGTTCCTCAACATGTGCAAGCGCATGATCGTCGGCCACTCCAACGGTGAGGTTCAGGTCATCGAAAATCCGTCCAAGTAAGCGCAGCTGAAAGGCAGGAGAATTAATGATGGATCAGAACGATCAGAACGACCGCTTCGACAGATTCGACCGCTTTGAGCCGGACTTCAGCCGGTTCGAGAGTGCCTCGGACCGTAGTGAGCGCTCGAGCAGCCTCGACCGCAGTGAGCGTCCCGCACGCACAGGCAGACGTCAGCCGGCACGTCCGGTGCGTTCCGGCATGCGCATGGGCAAAGGCAAGCCGATGCGCAGAGCATCGGTCAAGCTGAACTACCGCATGGTGCTCTGCATTGCCGTGCTGGTACTGCTTTTGCTGACGATCATCTTCGGCGGACTGTTCAAGTCCCGCGGCAGTAAAATTGCGGACCTGAACTCGCAGATCGAAACACTGAATAAGGATAAGGACAATCTGTCCGCACAGATTGGTGCGCTGACGCAGGAGAATCAGACCCTGCAGAGCAGCATCACCGCAACGCTTCCTGCGGCTAAGACCGCAGAGACCAACAGCATCGTGGATCTGATCCCGATGCTGAACGACGGCGTTTATGTAGTACAGAGCACCGGCTCGCAGCTTCGCTACATCAGCGTTCCAAAGGGCTACCTGCAGGACAAGCTGGGCGAGTACCGCGATGACGCTTCCGGCTATGCCGCCTCCACCGGCGATGCACCGATCTGCCAGTACTATGTGCTGTTCACCGACCGCGTGATCGGTCTTGCAGAGGGTGACACCGGCTTTGTCAGCACCGACCGCAGCGCAACCGGCTCGACGAGCACGATTCCGTCCGGCTTCTATGACTTTGTTGCTTCGTTCTTCAATAACAGCAGCAATACCACGGCTTCCGGCAGCAGTTCGAGCGATAGCAGCAGCTCGGATAGCAGCTCTGACAGTTCGAGCGACAGCAGTGCGTCCGACAATTCGTCTGACAGCAGCGCTTCTTCCGCATCTGCGGATGCAAACGCATAATCTGCGGAAAAATTAAAAAAATCAGAGGCATGGACTTGACAGTTCGTGCCTCTTGTGCTATGCTATTAAAAGCCGCATTGTGCATAGGCTTTTGTAAGTGTGTATCAAACGATGCACCGCCGTGCCAAGCGTGACTCTACAACGAAAGAGAGGGAAAACATATGTATGCCATTCTGAAAACTGGCGGCAAGCAGTACAAGGTATCCGAGGGCGACGTAATCTACGTTGAGAAGCTCGGCGTAGAGGACGGTGCTACCGTATTCTTTGACGAGGTTCTGGTAGTAGGCGAGGGTGATTCCATCACCGTAGGCGCTCCGTACGTTTCCGGCGCGGTTGTAACCGGCACGGTTGAGAAGACCGGCAAGGGCAAGAAGATCAACATCTTCAAGATGAAGCCGAAGAAGGGTTATCGCCGTCGTCAGGGTCATCGTCAGCCGTACACCAAGGTGACCATCGCGTCCATCAAGGCGTAAGACCGTGACCAAAGTCACTTTTTCGCTGCAGGAGGATAAAATCCTCGCGGTAGATATTCTCGGCCACGCAGGCTATGCGGAGGAAGGGGAAGACATCGTTTGCGCAGCGATCTCCAGTGCGGTTATGCTGACGCATGCGCTGCTGTATGATGTACAGCATATTCCGGTCGATACTCTCATCGAGGATGACGGAGCGCATATCCGCTTTACGTTGCCGAAAGGCGATGTGGAACGCGGACAGGATGCACTTTGTGCTCTGAAGCTGCATTTTTCCGAACTGGAACAAAATTATTCTGATTTCTTGAACGTAATGGAGGTGCAAGCAGATGCTGAAGATTAGCTTACAGTTTTTCGCTCATAAAAAGGGCGTTGGTTCGACCAAGAACGGTCGTGATTCCGAGTCCAAGCGACTGGGTGTAAAGCGTGCAGACGGTCAGACCGTACCGGCAGGCAACATCTTGGTTCGCCAGCGCGGCACCAAGATCCACCCGGGTGTGAATGTTGGCCGCGGTAAGGACGACACCCTGTTCGCAAAGGTTGAGGGCGTTGTTCGCTTCGAGCGTCTGGGTAAGGACCGCAAGCAGGTTTCCGTTTACCCGCAGTAATTATAGCGTTGCGTATAGGGGGCTTCAAAAGCCCCCTATATTCAAATTCCGGTTCCTTGCGAAACCGAAATTTGATACCCTAACGGCGCTCGACGCTATCCTTGCGCGACTTCTTGGTCGCGCTGCGTCCCAATGTGGCTGGGGCGGGGTAACAAAACATCCGGCAAAGCTGGACGTTTTGTTGCGGCACGGAGTGCCGCGATTAAATGATTGCGCCGGAGGCGCAATTCGCTGCGGCGAGCCAATGGCTCGATTTTCCGTTCGGAAAATCTGCCATGTGGTTGCAGTTTGCAAGCAAACTGGTATTTTATTGTCCCAGACTTCGTCTGGGATTTTATTGGTTATAGAGGGTAAAATAGTGCCGAAAAGGTTTTTTAGGGTACTGTTTTCATCATGTGTAGAAAGGAGGACTACCATGTTTATTGATATTGCAAAAATCAAGATCGTATCCGGCAAGGGCGGTGACGGCAAGGTTGGTTTCCACCGCGAAAAGTATGTGGCAGCCGGCGGTCCGGACGGCGGCGACGGCGGCCGCGGCGGCTCGGTCATCTTCAAGGTGGACGACAATCTGTCCACGCTGCTCGATTTCCGTTACAAGAAAAAGTATGTTGCGGCTCCCGGTGAGCCGGGCGGCGGCAAGCGCTGCAAGGGCAAGGACGGTGCGGACCTGATCATTCGCGTACCGCGCGGCACGATCATCCGTGACCAGAAAACCGGTCAGGTCATGAAGGATATGTCCGACAGCGAGCCGTTTGTAGCAGCCAAGGGCGGCAACGGCGGCTGGGGCAACACGCATTTTGCAACGCCGACGCGTCAGGCACCGCGTTTTGCCAAGCCGGGTCTGCCGGGTGTCGAGCGCGACATTATCCTTGAGCTGAAGCTGCTGGCCGATGTCGGTCTGGTCGGCTTCCCGAACGTCGGCAAGTCCACGCTGCTGAGCATGGTCTCGGCGGCGCGCCCGAAGATTGCAAACTACCACTTCACGACTCTGGTACCCAACCTCGGTGTGGTTTCGGTCGGTGAGGAGCAGAACTTCGTCATGGCCGACATTCCGGGCATCATCGAGGGCGCCAGCGAGGGCGCCGGTCTGGGCCACGACTTCCTGCGGCACATTGACCGCTGCCGTCTGCTGGTGCATCTGGTTGACGCGGCAGGCAGTGAGGGCCGCGACCCGATCGACGATATTGAGAAGATCAACGCAGAGCTTGCTGGCTACAGCGAGTTTCTGGCAGCGCGTCCGCAGATCATTGTTGCCAACAAGACCGACCTGCTGGGCGATGACCGTGAGCCGGTCGAGAAGATCCGCAAGTACGCAGAGGAGCGCGGCTTCCTGTTTGCGGAGCTGTCCGCGGCGACCAACCAGGGCGTCAAGGAGCTGATGAATCTGACGTGGCACGAGCTGCAGCAGCTCCCGCCGGTATTCATCTACGAGCCGGAGTTCGTCGAGGTCGAGGAGAAGGCCGCAACCGAGAACGACTGGACCATCGAGCGCGACGGCGACGCATACGTTGTCACCGGTGCATGGGTGGACAAGATTATGGGCTCGGTCAATATCGACGACTACGAATCCCGCCAGTATATGGATCGTATGCTCCAGTCCGCAGGCATTTACGCCAAGCTGGAGGAAATGGGCATCGAGGAGGGCGCTCCGGTCGTGATCGGAGAGTTCGAGTTCGAGTACGTTTATTAAAGCGCGAGAAAGAGGACCTTGGGGTCCTCTTTTTTTATCGTATATACAGAGTGAAGTGTGGAGAACGTAGTGGGAGTAGCATAATGCAGAATCACTAAAAAATTATATCGTCCTATGTTCAACTCGCTGAAATAGTGCTACAATTAACTCAGAATGCACAAAAAGGGAGTTGACAAACTGTGCAACAACAAAAGAACGATAAAACAACCTGCCTGTTGCTTGCGCTGACCACGATTTTCTGGGGCAGCCTGTACACGGCAAGCAAGGTACTGCTCGATGTGATTCAGCCGTTCACGCTGCTGTGCCTGCGCTACATCATCGCGGCCATTGCCATGACCATCCTGCAGCGCCTGCGCAAACCCGATCCGAACGGCAAGCCGCGCAGGATCAAAGGCGGCGACTGGAAATTCGTCATCATGTTCGGCCTCGGCGGCTATGTGCTGTCCATCGGTCTGCAGCAGTACGGCACCAAGCTGGCGGGCGCATCGCTGGCATCGCTCATTAACTGCATGAACCCGATCGCTATCTGCTTCTTTGCGGTGCTGCTGCTGCATGAGCGCATGACGATGAAGAAGGTCGTCTGCATTGTCAGCGCAGTTGCCGGTGCAGTCTGCATCGTCGGGGGAGACGCCGGCGGCGGTCATATCCTCGGCATAGCGCTTTCGCTCGGTTCGGTGCTGACGTGGAGCGCGCTGAGCGTGTTCATGCGCTCGTTCACGCAGAAGTATGACGCGCTGACTGTCACCACCTGCGGTATCTACGTTGCCGCCATCGCCACTGTCCCGCTGATGCTCCGTGAGATCATCACCCACCCGGAGATGGACTTCCTGCACGCGAAGTACATCCTTGTGCTGTTTTATGTGGCGATTTTCTGCACGACCATTCCGCATTCGCTGTGGAATTACTGTCTCTCCCGTGCAGAGGCGAGCACCTGTTCTCTGTTTTACCCGATTCAGCCGCTCACCTCGATGGTGCTCGGTGTCCTGCTGCTGAACGAGCATATGACGGTCGGCTTTATTGCCGGTGCGGTGCTTATCGTGTTTGGTGTACTGTATTCAACGCTCGGCAAAGAGAAAAACAGATGAGCCGCCTCGGCTATGCCCGATGCTGCAGGTTAAGCTGAAAAATCCTCCTGTCTTCAGAAAGAAGGCAGGAGGATTTTTGCAATCATTCAAAACGGCGAAAGAGAGATGATGATGAAGCCCAAAGAGTAAAAACGCAGGGATGCAGTTCGGACGGTGTCGGATTGCAGCCGGTTTGCTGAATTTACAATCCCAAATCCTTAAACCGCGAATACATGGACTGTACGCCGTACAGTGCCGCCACCGGATTGTGCTGCAGTACTCGGTCCTTGACGATCATAACCGTTGTCGGAACCTTGCTGTGGCGCAGAAACAGGGTATCATGTCCGACGCACAGACCAATCACGATGTTGAAATCGCAGCCGTGCGCGGCAAGCGTCTTGGCCTGCATGATCGGGTTGCACATGGACTCGTGTCCGCAGCCGCCGTTGAGCTTTTTCTCGTTCGGCACGCCGATCTCGGTCTTGTCCTGTGCACCGACCTTGCAGCCGACCGTGAAATATTCGATGCCTTTTGCCTTGAGAATACGGGCGAAGGTGGAAGCCTCTCGCATCAGACCGACGCAGGACGCGATGCCGATCTTTTTATAACCCATGCGCTTGATGAACTCGATGGTTTCCTCGACACGGGTCAGGCGGCCGTAAAACTCGCCTTCAATGCACGCGGAGGTGCGGGCAATCAGACCCTGTTCCGGGTCGTTGCGGTAGATTTCAAGTGTTTCCTCGAGCAGTGCCTTATCTACGTTCGTCGTCAGGCAGAACGGCGGGTACTGCTCCTCACTGGCCGAACGGCAGCCGAGTCTGCTGCAGTCCGAGCAGCTGTGTGTGCATTTCAGTTCCGACATAATCCTTTCCTCCCTGTAAAAACGATGTTATGCCTTTGCGTTTGTGTCCTGTGCGGGCTTGGTGATTTTGCCGCTGCAGCAGTCGTCCTCAGCCTCGGCTGCTGCTGCCGGCTGGAAGCTGACAGAGGAGGCCTTTGTGGATTTAGTGGCGGTATCGGTGGAAGCGTCGCTCTCCGGTGCATCCGGCACATCATCGAAGAAGATATATGCATTGTCTGCGAACTTGGTCGCATCGGTGCCTTCCTTGAGCACACCAATCTGGGTCAGCTCCTCGGCGTTCTGCTTGAGTGCGTTATAGCCGCCCTGAACCGAAGGCTTGTAGTTGTAGGTCTTGAGAATCTGTGCGCAGAAGTCCGCGTCGCCGGAGACATACTCCTTTTCGGTGATGATCTTTGCGGTCTCGTCCGGGTTTTCCTGTACCCACTGAGATGCCTTCTGTACGGCACGGGTGAAGGCTGCTGCAGCCTTCGGGTTCTTCTCAGCCAGCTTGCTGGTGACGAATGCTGCGCAGCAGTACTCGTCCTTGTACTCGGGATCGGTTGCGGTGTCGATGAGAGCGGTCAGACCGTACTGCTCCTCTGCAATAGAAGCCGCCGGGTCGCCGAGTGCGATTGCGTCAACGGCACCGTTCTGCAGTGCCTGTGCCAGATCGTTGCGGGAGTAAACCGAGAATTCAACCTCCATGTTCTGGTCGGTCACGCCGATGCCTGCCGCGCTCAGCGAGCGCTTGGAGACAACGGTTGCCGCGTCAGCCAGACCGGGTACGCCGATCTTCTTGCCCTTGAGGTCGGCAATGCTCTTGATATTGCTGTCGCCGGGCACGAGCAGCTTGGTGCAGCCGGTGTGCAGGCCGGTGGTGAACTTGATGGGCAGGCCGTTCTCGAGCGGCTGGAGCATTTTGCCGATCAGGCCCATGCCGACATCAACCTGATCCGCGCCGATGGCCTCGGAAACGTGTGCCGCGTCAACCGTTACCTGCTCAATATCCAGACCTTCGTCTTCAAAGTAGCCGTTTCTCAATCGCGATGTACATCGGTGCGGCACAGAGAGAAGGAGAGTAGATCAGACGCAGGTGGGTTGCGCCGGAATCTGCTGCGGCGGAAGCGTCCGAATTGCTGCTTGAGCCGCCGCAGGCGGTAAGCGAGAGTGTCAGTGCAGCTGCGAGAAGTCCGCTTGCCACTCGAAATAAAAATACCGTTCTTTTTTCATGGTTTTCTGTCCTTTCAAGGAAAATATATAATAAAAACAATAATAATGAACGTACGTTCTTTAATGTGATCTTAAATGTAGTAGTTGGGCTCTTTGATTGTGCCGCCGTAATGGAGCTGACGAAGGATCTCTGCACGGTAGTGAAGAAAATCCTCCGAGCTGCGTGCTCTTGGGCGGGCCAACTTGATATCCAGCGTGCCGGTGATGCGTCCCGGTCGGGGTGTCATAACGACCACCTTGTCCGAAAGATACACGGCCTCATCCACATCATGCGTTACCATGATGGCGGTCATGCCGGTTTCCTTCCAGATGCGCAGGATCTCGTCCTGCATGTTCATGCGGGTAAAGGCATCGAGTGCACCGAGCGGCTCATCGAGTAGGAGCACCTTGGGCTTGCCAACGAGTGCTCTTGCGAGAGACGCGCGCTGGCACATGCCGCCGGAAAGCTGATGCGGATACGAATGCTCGAAGCCCTTGAGGCCGACCATCTCGATAAATTCGTCTACGCGGTTCTTTTCCTGCTTGTAGATGCCGCGGGCGCGCAGACCGAACGCGATGTTATCGTAAATCGACAGCCACGGGAACAGCGTGTGCTCCTGAAACATGAATCCGCGGTCTGCACCGGGGGCCTTGATAGGTGTGCCGTCCAGCGTCAGGCTGCCGTCGTCCATCGGAATCAGACCGGAGATCAAACGCAGCAGCGTGGACTTGCCGCAGCCGGACGGTCCGATCAGTGAAACGAACGAACCGGCGGGAATATCGAGCGAAACATTGTCGAGAGCGGTAATGCGCTCTCCGGTGGGATTGACAAAATGCTTGGATACACCCGAAATCGAAATACTTCCTACCATTTGATAACTCCTTTCTGCCATGCGAGCACGCGGTCGCGGAATTTGAACAGCAGCGTGATGAGAATGAAGAAGGTGACTGCAATGATGATCAGTCCGGCATATACGTTGGCATATGCCATCATTTCCTTCTGCCAGTTGATGTACCAGCCGATGCCGTACTTGGCGCCGAGCATTTCGGCGGTGACCAGCGTGATGAACGACGAGCAGGTGCCGTTGAACAGGCCGAGGAACATATGCGGCATAGCCGCCGGAATGCCGACCTTGGCAATGCGGTAGAAGCTGCCCGCGCCAAGCGTCGAGGAGACCTCAAAGTACGAGTTGGGGATGGAAGCGATGCCGCTGCTGGTGAGCACGGTAGTCGGGAACCACACAGCCAGCGCAATCAGGAAGGCACTGGCGGAAACCGCAGTCGGGAAAGCGATGAGCACCAGCGGGATCCACGCGGTGGACGGGATCGGGCCGAGCACGCGGACGAGCGGCTGTACCCAGTAGGCGAAGGTCTTGTTGAAGCCGATGGCGATACCGGTCAGTATGCCGACAACTGCACCGCCGAGCCAGCCGAAGAACAGCAGGCGTGCGGAGTATGCAAGGCAGGTCGCGAGGAACGCGCTGTCCTCAACGAGAACGCCGAACACACGGTCGAGCGAGGGAAAGTACAGCACCGGCAGAATCGCAAACTTGGCGGTCAGCAGGTTGAGGATGTTCAGCACCAGAACCGCTCCTGCATAGAACAGTGCGCTGTACGACAGCTTATCGCGTACCTTGGTGTTGCCGAGCGATATCAGCAGGGCAATCACATACACGGCCAGTCCGATGAGCAGCGCCCATGTAAAATAAGGATGTTCTGCGGCAGGATGCTGCGCGGAATCCGGCAGCAGAATATCGCAGGCGAGCGCCAGCAGAATGGAGAGAACTGGCAGTGATTTGACAAAATGCTTCACAAGGGAGAACTCCTTTCGACAAAAAAATTGGGCAGAAGACGTATGCCTTCCGCCAGGATGGTTTATGCGCGTTATTCGCACATTCGCCAGGTCACAAGGGAACGCATACACGAGCAGCGGTGCATACACATACAGCAGCGATTCATACAGTACATTCGGCTCATGACAGGTTCTCCTTTCAATTCATATAAATCCTATCGGGTTTCAGTAGTTGAAAGTATAGACTTGAATGTCCTAATTGTCAATAGGAATACTGTGATTTTGGATAGTATGCCAAAAACGATTTGTCTGAAAGAGAGAATTTGTCGCTTTGCATAAAGAACCGCCGCAGCAGGATTTCTTGTGGGATCGGGTGGCTGAATCCACGCTTTTGTGCTACAATATTTACAGGTGATGAATATGATTTTTAAACCGCGTCCGCTCAGCAGAACCATGCTGGATGACGCTTCACTTGTCCGCGATAAGCAGCACTGCCGCCGGATCGGTCCGTGCGGTGTTGGTCGTCGGGCATTATATTTGAACAGTTATTTTATTGACCGGCATTATTATGTGCCGTTTTCCGCCATTACGCGGGCATTTAAGTTTATAGAAGAAGGCACCGGCGGTGTCCGGGGTGTGCTTGCAGGCAGAGCCTGTCTGCTTGTGGAGTATGACGGCGGCATGCAGCAGGTGTGCTGTTTCAAGTACGAGGATCAGATTGACGAGCTGCTGCGCGTGCTGCACAAGATGCATCCGGAGATTCCGTGCGTCAGCGAGGAAGAGGAGGCTGAACTCGAGGTCGAGTACGAGCGCCGGAGAGCGGAAGAACGCCGACGACCGCCGCTCAGCATGCGCGCCGAGCGGGAGATTGAGGAGCTGGAGAATGCGATCGCGTACCTCGAGCGCAAGCCCGAGCTGTACAAGCGGCTCAGTCGTGCAGCCAAACGGCGGCGCAACTACCAGAGCAGGAGCGCGGGATACCGCTGGGCGGCTGCAGCGATCATGGTGCTCGGGGCGGCGGCGCTGATTTACGGCGTGGTGTCGCTCGTGTGCCGCGGTTTCTCCGGCGGATACCTGCTGCTGTGTCTGCTGGCGGCAGTTTTCCTGTTTGGCGGATGGCGCCTGCTGCCGACGGCGCGCAACAACAATGCGGCTGTTCTGCGCGGGGATAAGCAGGCGCGGGTACAGATGCAGAACTATATCGACCGTTTTCCGGCATTTCCGCTGCCCGCACGGTACGCGCACCCGATCGTGCTGCGCCGTATGCAGCAGGCCATCGCGGAAGGCCATGCGCTGAACGTCATGGAGGCGCTTGAGGTCGTCAAGACCGATCTGCAGACCATGAATGCGGATATGCAGGTATCGCAGGAGGAATACGCCGAGATTTCTACGATCAAGCCGCTGTTTCTGAATGCGGATTATAAGTAAGAAATCCGGCCTGAGGCTTGCAAAGCTGTTGACAACAGTATGTTTTCTCCCGTATAATAAATGCAGTAAAATGAAGTCGAAAAAGAGGGGATGGACGGATATGCTGTGTAAAAACAGAACATGCGGCGTTCCGTTGAATCCAATAGGAAAACGATGAAAACCAAGGACCTTCTGCCCGCAAAATGGCAGTCGGTCCCTTTTTTTAGGGAGGAAACTGATATGATCGAAAATTGGAAGGACGTTCAGATCGTGCCGGAGTTCTGCGATCAGGGCGTGGACTGCTACCGTTTGGAGGGAGGGCACTTCCTCAACGAGTATTACATTGTCTCGGAGGCCGAGACGCGAAAGCTGATGAACCATCCGGAGGTGGTGGGCTACGAGGTGTACGCCTCGCTCGTGACGGCGACCTCGCAGATGATGTACTACCTGAAGGAGAAAAAGAGATCACGTCGGCGAACATTCTGTCCATTCTGCGCGGCGCACTCAACTACCCGCTGGAGGAGAGCTGCTACAAGAGCACATCCGCGTCCACGACATCAGCTTTATGTCGAGCGAGCGCGTGTTCGGCGAGAATGATGAGATGTCGCTCGATATCAAGTACTGCAAGCTGACCATGGTGCCGAACAGCACGCTGCTGATCGGCGACATCATCGCCTCCGGCGAGACGCTTGTGAACTGCCTGCGCTATGTGATCGACTATTACCGCAAGCAGGGGACCAAGCTGCGCAATATCGTCCTCTTCACGATCGGCGGCACGCAGGGCGTTGAGATCCTGGAAAAGCTGACTAAAGAAATCCGCACCTACTGGCCGGACTTTGAGGGCTTCATCACCGTGTACTACGAGGGCGTTTTCAGCTGCTACGAGGAAGGCGACAAGGGCGTTTCCGGCATCAACCGTGCGCTCATCGACTTTTACTGGAAGGGCGGCATTGTGGCGCCGGAGTTCCGCCGTCAGACGCTTTCCATGCAGAATCCGCTGTTTGAGAAGTGCACGATCTACGATGGCGGTGCACGCCGTTACGAAATCCACGAGCACATTGAAGAGGTGCTGGAATTCTGGAACGGCATTCTCGCGCGTGCCGACAAGATCGACAAGCAGGCGCTGCTGGAGGAAAAACTGGGTCATGCGCTGCCGATTTCCTATGAGGACTGGCTGAAGGACTGCCACTATGAAAAGCTGGACGCAAAGCTGACGCGCTGGCTGTATCAGCAGGAGCGCGGCTTTGTCGAGAGCCTGAAGGACGTAACGCTGGAGGAGATCGCGCATCAGCGCATTGACGAGTTCACCACGACGCTCAAAAAGTACATTCTTTGACAAATACACAAAAGGGGGATAAAATCTATGAAAAATGACAACACACCGGTCGATATCGACTTTGCGGAAGCGGCTGTGCCGCATTATGCGCGCCGCGGCATCGTAACTATGTTCATGATCATGCTGGGCTTCACCTTCTTCTCGGCCAGCATGTGGGTCGGCAAGGAGCTGGCAGACGGACTGGATTTCGGCGGCTTTATCATCTCCATGATCATCGGCGGCCTGATCCTGAGCCTGTACACCGGTCTGCTCGGTTATGTCGGCGCGGAAACCGGCATGAGCCTTGACCTGCTGGCACGCAAAGCCTTCGGTGCAAAAGGCTCGTACTTGCCGAGCGCGATGATCTCGTTCACGCAGATCGGCTGGTTCGGCGTGGGCATCGCCATGTTTGCCATCCCAGTCGCGAATGAGCTGCTGGGCGGCAGCACAGCGGCTGAATGGGTGCTCGTTATCATTGCGGGTGTGTGCATGACGGCCTCGGCCTACTTCGGCATCAAGTCGCTAACGATCGTCAGCTATATTGCGGTTCCGCTGGTTGCAATCCTGGGTACGGTTGCCATGGTGATGGCGGTCAAACAGGGCAACGGTACGCTGATTGATCAGTTTGCCAAGTCCAGCGGCACGCTGACGGTGATCGGCGGCGCGGGACTGGTCGTTGGCTCGTTCGTCTCCGGCGGCACGGCGACGCCGAACTTCTCCCGCTTTGCCCGCAACGGCAAGGTTGGTGCGGTCACGACCGTTATCGCGTTCTTCATCGGCAACTCTCTGATGTTCTTCTTCGGCGGTGTCTCGTCGGTCTATGTGGGCGGCAACGACATCTTCGAGGTGATGATCAACCTCGGTCTGTTCTACCTCGCCATTCTGGTCCTGGGCCTGAACATCTGGACGACGAACGATAATGCACTGTATTCGGCGGGTCTGGGTCTGGCGAACATTTTCGGCCAGAAAAAGAAGCCCATGGTGCTTGTCTCCGGCATCATCGGCACGGTGCTCGCCGTCTGGCTGTACTGGAACTTCTGCGGCTGGCTGAACATCCTGAACTGCACGCTGCCGCCAGTGGGTATCATTCTGGTGATGAGCTTCTTCATGGACCGTGAAAAGTACAAGGACGTTGAAGTGACCGAAAACGTCAACTGGTTTGCGGTTTTCGGCGTTGTGCTGGGCGCTGTGGTGGCAAATCTGGTCCCGTGGGGTATCGCATCCATCAACGGCATGATCGTTGCCGCTGTGTGCTATCTGGTCGGCAGCAAGGCGAAAAAAGTAAGCAGAATCAAAAAAATCCTCGGTTTAACCCAAGGTCAGCCGAACTTGCTGACCTTGCGGTTTGATCGGGGATTTTTTATTTTGCCGCAATACAAAAATGAGGAGAATATACAGCATGATATTGAATATACTGACGTTTATTGTATCCGTTCTTCGAGGACTGGCAGAAAAACAATGAACGACAAAGAGGGTTGCGGATTGATTACATATCAGCCGTGCGTCCGCTGTGCAGAGCAGCTGCTAACGCGAAAGGAACAGATCTGCAAACCATAATTTTCATGAATAGGAACACATTGTGCATACGGTTTTTTTCTACATGAATTGCACGATTTCAGTAAATACTACCACTATCGCAGCAGAAATACCGAAAATGGGAGGCGGAATTGCTATGAAAGCAACCGGAATCGTGCGCCGGATCGACGATCTCGGCCGCGTTGTTATTCCGAAGGAAATCAGAAGAACGCTTAGGATTCGAGAGGGCGACCCCTTGGAAATCTACACCGATCGCGACGGCGAAGTGATTTTCAAGAAATACTCCCCGATGGGAGAGATGGGCGCGGTATCCGCCGAACTGGCGGAGGCTTTGGCGCGTACAGCGGGCATGAGCTGTGCTATCTGCGACAGGGATGCGGTGATTGCGGCAGCAGGCGGTGTGAAAAAGGATATTCTGGAGCGGAGTATCTCATCCGAGCTGGAACAGCTGATGGAACGCCGCGAATGTTACGAGCGCGGTGCGGACGAGCAGCTGGAGGTGCTTATCTCCTCGCAGGACGGCTGCGCGGTGGTTGCGGAGGCGCCGATCATTACAGACGGCGATGTCAGCGGCTGTGTCGCGTTTGTCAGCGAAAAAGAGGACGAAAAGGCGGATGAGGTGCTGCTCAAGCTGTGTCAGTCGGCGGCGCAGTTTTTATCCAAACGCATTGCAGTGTGAAAGGAGCGTTCTCTATATGCACAGGCACGATCACAAAGAGCGTGAGCCAAAGGCCTTCCCGCAGTACGACGATGCGGCGCATATTGACTCGGCAGCAGTGGCCGAGCTGCCGCCGTGGGAGCAGACACGCGAGCCGAAAGGCGATCCCAAAGCAACGGCCTACACGGAGAAATACTGCGAGGAGCAGCACAAATAACAAACGGCGGAACGATACAAATCGTTCCGCCGTTTGGCGTTAAATCATGTATTCGATGGTATTCTCTGCCGTTAGGCGCGTCCGGTCATTAAACAGGAGAATGGCTTCGCGGGTGTCAATCTCGCCAAGCGCGTAAACCTCGTGGGTCTCACGCTCGAAGCAGGGGCGCGGCACGAGCCGGTTGTATTCGCATGGGTGGTCGTACACCATCTGCACGCCGTCCGTATCGAGCGGCTGATCAAGGTAATACGGGTCGAACACGCGCACTATGTCGTTCTCATCAATGCCGGTGAGCGTCACATAGTGCTCTCCGTCGAAGTGCAGGCGCACCACGGCAGCGCCGCCGCAGCGGAGTGCATCGCGCAGACGGCTGTTCTGCCCGAAATTCACCGCCGGACCGGACAGATACTGCGTGGAGATGTGAAGGCGGCCGATCTTGCCGAAGCCGTTCAGCCAGTTGCTGAGGAACATCATCGCTGCACAGGAGGTGCCGCTTTTGCCGCTTACGCCGTCCGAGCCGTAGCAGTCCAGACAGTACAGCATGATGTTGCGGACAGCCTCCGGCGGGATATCCTCGCGCTCAAACAGGAATGCGAGCGCGTTGAGCATGGAGGTTGGACCGCAGTCATATTCGGAAAGCTGGTAGCGCAGCGGATTTTTCATAGGGGAACCTTCTTTCGTGTGGCGTATTCCTACCGGATTACTATATAATAGTAAGGTCAATGCCGATCAATGTCAATACAAATTTGCGGAAAGCGCATATTCATGGTATGATAAGTATGCTTCCCGCCAAAGATAGGGTGGGAAGGAGTGAATCGGCATTGCTAAAACTGATTCATGCGAGTAAAATATATGCTAAGAACGGCATTTGTGCGCTCAATGCGGTCGATCTGACCGTGCAGGACGGTGACTACATTTCGGTGACCGGCGCATCCGGCTCGGGCAAAAGCACACTCATGCACATTCTGGGTCTGCTGGACAGCCTGACCGACGGCGAATACCTGCTCGACGGAGCAGCGGTCGCGCATTTGCCGGCAAAACAGCGGGCGCGTCTGCGCAGTGAGAAGATCGGCTTTGTGTTTCAGCAGTTCCGGCTGCTGACGGGCATGACAGCACTGGAAAATGTCGCGCTGCCGCTGGCGCTGCAGGGCGTTCCGCGGCATGAGCGGAGCGAACGCGCACTGGCGGTTCTGGAGCGCGTTGGCCTGTCTGATCGGGCGAATCACCGGCCGCACCAGCTTTCCGGCGGACAGCAGCAGCGGGTGGCAATCGCACGGGCGGTCGTGACAGAACCGTGCGTGATTCTGGCGGATGAGCCGACCGCAGGACTGGATCCTGCCGCAGCAGACAGCGTGCTGGAGCTGTTTGACCGATTGCATCGGTCGGGGCATACGCTGGTGCTCATCACACACGATGAGCGGGCAGCGCAGTGCGCCGCAAGGCGGATGCATCTTGAAAACGGATGCCTTTTCGGGTGAGATTATCCGGCACCGGATAATCGGGGCACTTGAACCGCACAGGCGGTTCACTCTGTCTGGGCGGAGAGTTCTTCTCTTGAATTAAGCAGAGAGTTGCGCGCTGCGGAGCGCGGGAGATTGCCGCGCCCGCGGTTTCCCTTCCTCTTTGAACTCCTGCCGTTCCCTTATAGTCTCAGTTCTGCAAATTTCGCCGTGCTATCCCAAAGGGAAACGGGAGTTAAGAGGGTAAAAACCGTAGGTGTCTACCCTCTTGCCTCACCGCCGTGGGTACGGCGAATCGCCTGCCGTCCGCAGACGGCAAACTCTTCGCCCGGAAAGACCGTACCGCTTGCGCGGATCGTGTACCCCGCAAAGCCGGTGTGTGAAAATAACACAATCAAACCTAACAGGTTTTCCTATATAGAAGGAGGAAACAAAAATGGACCGTCGGGACAAAACAAACTACTACCTCGACATGGCGCAGGTTGCACTCGAGCGCGGCACCTGTCTGCGCCGCAACTTTGGCGCGGTCATCGTCAAGAACGACGTCATCGTATCCACCGGCTACAACGGTGCGCCGAGAGGTCGTGCCAACTGCATCGACATCGGCACCTGCATTCGTCAGAAGATGGGCATTCCGCGCGGCGAAAGATACGAGTTCTGCCGCTCGGTGCATGCGGAGATGAACGCCATTATTGCCGCTCCGCGTGACCAGATGATCGGCGCGACGCTGTACCTGGTCGGCCGCGATATGTCCACCGGAAAGATCATGTCGGACGCAAACTCCTGCACGATGTGCAAGCGCCTCATCATCAACGCGGGCATTGAGAAGGTGGTTATCCGCCGTGATGTGGATACATACGACACTGTGAACGTGCACGACTGGGTGGAGAATGACGACACGCTCGGCAGCAGCATGGCATACTAAACAGACATCGGAGAGAGAAAAATATGTCAATATTCGATATTTTTAAGAAGTTGGATGAAGAAAAAGCCGCAAAGGCATCCCAGCCGATCGAGTGGATTGTGGTCGGACTGGGCAATCCGGGCGCGAAGTACGACAACACTCGTCACAATGCGGGTTTCCGTGCGCTTGAGGGTTACTGCGCCCGCAGCGGCCAGAAGATCGACCGCATGAAGTTCAAGGCACTGGCGGGTGAGGGTATGCTCGGCGGCAAGCGCGTGCTGTTTCTCAAGCCGCAGACCTTTATGAATCTGTCCGGCGAGGCAGTTCGTGATGCGGCCTCGTTCTACAAAATCCCGCCGGAGCACGTTATTGTGCTGTCGGACGATGTATCGCTCGATGTTGGCACGCTGCGCGTGCGCGCAAAAGGCTCGGCAGGCGGACAGAACGGCCTGAAAAACATTATCTATCATCTGAACAGCGAGGACTTCCCGCGCGTGAAGATCGGCGTCGGCAAAAAGCCGCGTCCGGATTACGACCTGCAGCGTGGGTGCTCGGCAAGTTCCCGGCGGAGGATCAGAAGGCTATCGACAAGGCGTGCGAGGACGCGGTGAACGCGGCTGCCTGCATCATCGCGGAGGACTGTGCCGCTGCCGCGCAGAAATTCAACGGAAAACGCATCTAAGGAGTTGGTTTTGATGAAAACCGCAGTAGCATATTACTCGCTCGGCGGCACAACGCGGTCGTACGCCCGCGCGGAAGCCAAGGCGCGGAACGCTGATTTGATCGAGCTTACGCCGAAAACGCCGTACAACCGATTCACCGCGTTTGTGCGCGGCTGTTTGGAGGCTGTCAAGCAGAAGGCGGTCGCGCTGGACGGCATGCCGCTGTTTGTCGGCTATGACAGAGTGGTGCTGATGGCGCCGGTCTGGGCGGGCTATCCCGCGCCGCCGTTCAACAGCGCGGTGGAACTGCTGCCGCCCGGTACGGAGGTCGAAGTAATACTGGTTTCCGGCAGCGGAAACAGTGAAAAGAGCAGGGCGAAGGTGCGCCTGCAGATCAAAAAACGCGGCTGTACGCTCACGGCGCAGCGTGACATCCGGGCCAGCCGATGAGCGGAAAGGATATGCGATGAAAGGATATACCTATGTGCTCCGCTGTGCGGATGATACGCTGTACTGCGGCTGGACGAACGATCTGACGGCTCGGCTGGCAGCGCACAACAGCGGAAAAGGTGCGAAATACACGCGCGGACGCGGCCCGGTGACGCTGGTGTACAGCGAAATGTTCGACACGCAGAGCGAGGCCATGCAGCGCGAAGCGGCAATTAAAAAGCTCACGCGGCCGCAGAAGCAGGCGCTGATTGACAGTCAGAACGGCGGAGAACTGCTCACTGTTTACGATGCAGACGGACGCGCCAGCGGAGAACGCCCGCGGGCCGTCGTGCATGCGCAGGGGCTGTCCCACCATGTGTGCCACCTGTGGGTGGTCGGCGAGCGGAATGGCGTGTGCGGTCTGTGGCTGCAGCAGCGGCAGTTTGACCGGCCTTTATTTCCGGGCGGCTTTGATCTGACCTCGACCGGACATATTGACCCGGGTGAAACGCCGCTGACAGGCGTGCTGCGCGAAGCACGGGAGGAGAGCGGACTGCAGCTGACAGCAGCCGACTTGATCGACGGCGGCAGTTATCGTCAGCGCTACTCGCGCGGCGAAGTCGGCTTTGATGATGAGCTGGCGTATACATTTCTGGCGCGTATCGACGGCATTCCGCCGTTCCGGCCCGGCCCGGAGGTCGCGGAGATGCTGTTCGTGCCGCTGGCGGACTTTGCCGCCGCACAGGAGCAGGGCGCATCACTCACCGGTCTGACACCGGACGGACGCACGATGGAGATGCCGAACGAATCCCTTTGCTGTCTGCACACTGAGGAGTGGCAGGGCGCGAAACCGCGTATCGAAGCACTTTTTGACTGAAAAGAACAGCCGCCTCCCACTTGACAATGGGAGGCGGCTGCCCTATAATATCGACATTCATCAATATAGAACCCGAAATCCGCTGTAAAGCAGCGGATTTTTACATTTACTTGACATTTTTCAAAACAAAAAGCTGTCCGAAAGGACAGCTTCTGCTTTACTTGCTGAGTGCGCCGATGATGATATTGACGATCAGACTGATCGCGGCTGCGATCGCGTAGATCGTGCTTTGCTGACGGCACGCCTTTGCCTTGGGATCATCCTGCTTGTCCTCCTGCTCACTGCGTCCGCAGATCATGCCGTAGCGGATCTGCTGCAGGACTGTCAGCGCGGCAAACGCGGCAAACAGCAACAGGAGCAGTCGCTGAACCGTCTGCATCTTAGTGGATGAGGTTCAGGACGATTGCAATGATGACGAAAACAACGCCGACAATCGAGGTCAGACGAGCAAAGATACGGTCGGATGCGCTTGCCTTGCCGGAGCCGTAGAAGGTGTCTGCGGAGCCGGATACAGCGCCCAGACCCTCTGCTGTGCACCATGCTGGAGCAGAACAACAACGATCAGGAACAGGCTTGCAACGATCATGATGACCGAGAGAGCGATTTGTGCGGTAGTCATAGGTAATTTCCTCCACTGCTTTTCATTTTTCTTATCGCGCATAACGAGACTATGCGCGCAATATGCGTACATGATACTATATCATATTAAATGTACTTTTTCAAGAGGTTTTCCGTATTTTCATCCGGGAATTTGTCTCAGACAAGCGGCTGGAGAATGTTTTTCAGCGAATCGCCCATGCGGTTGGTGTGCACCTTGTGCGTATCAAGATCCACGACCGCCAGACGGATGGACGACCAGCCGTGCTTGCCGCTCTGGTATTTGCGCTCGTCGGACAGCTTTTTCAGCTTTTTGAGCACGGATTTGTCAGTCTCGCCGGCGGCAAGAATGACCGAAAGCAGCGAAAAATCGTGGTTTTCGTCCGGCTTTACCAGCTCGGCGCTGACCTGCTGCGCGTACTTCCACCAGTCATCAAGCGTTTGCTCATCGAGCGAGGGCACGGCGAACAGCAGACGGTATTCGTGTGCGTGGCTCGTGCCGCCGGTCGGCATCAGACCGAGGATTTTGCGGGGCGTGCGGGAGTTGAAAACGCTCAGCAGCGCCGCCATTCGGCCGGAAACCTGCACGTTCTGCTGGGAGCGGAAATGCGGATCCTGCCCGTTCAGCAGCTTGTCGCGCAAGGCAACAAATTCAGTAGAAAAGTCCATAAACAGCCTCGCTTTTTTACAGATCGGCGGGATAATCGCCGTTTTCCGTCATAGCTGCAACGGCAGCGCAGATAGTCGGCTTGTCCTCGCGGGAGGTGACGCCGTACCAGCGGGAATCCGTGGTGAGTACCTTTGCGGTCGCCTTTCCGTCCTTGATGAGCGCGTCCACCGCGAACGGCAGATAATACTCCGCCTTCATCGGATTGTCCGGCAGCTTGCCTGCGAAAAACTCACGAAGGCCGTCATCAAGCGAGGGCAGGAAGGAAGGGGTGAATCCCCAGAGATTGAGCGACACCGGTGTGCCGGGCGCAATCTCACCGGCGGGTGCATCGCCGTCCGCATCGTAGCGGATGACGCCGTCCGCATCGCGGTGAATGGCGGTGCGTTCAATGATATGTGCGAGCAGACCGTTTTCGTCTGCGGTGCATACGCCGCGGGAGACCGTGCCGTTTTCGGTGAGCGTGTTCTCGACCTGATAGCCGACCATGCAGTAGCGGAATTTGTCGTCATCCTGCGCGGAAGCGAGGTAATCATACATTTTGCGGAATGCATCTGCGCCGTAGAAGTCATCCGCGTTGATAACGGCGATCGGGCAGCCGGCAGTCAGCTCCTTTGCACACCACACGGCATGCGCGGTGCCGAGCGGCTTCTCACGGCCCTCCGGCGCGGTCAGGCCGTCCGGCAGATTGTCGAGCGTTTGATAAGCATAGTCCACCTGCATGAAGCGGCGCGCCTTTTTGCCGATGGCGTCCTCGAATGCCTCGTGCAGCTCGGGACGGATGATGAATACCACGCGGTCAAAGCCTGCACGGTGTGCATCGTAGATGGAATAATCGAGCAGAATCTGTCCGTTCGGACCGATCGGGTCGATCTGCTTGAGTCCGCCGTAGCGCGAGCCCATACCTGCCGCCATAATCACCAAAACCGGATTTGCCATAGTCTATATCCTCCTAAAGAACCTTATCTATTTATACAAATAAAGCATTTCATTCATGTTTTTCATACTCTCAAACGGGAATACTCCTTTATTATACAAGAGCGTATCATAAAACACAAGATGTTTGCGGTGCGGGTCTGCTTTTTTGTCGAAAAGCATGAAAATCCCAATGGGGTTCGGGTGATGATTGCAAAGTGTCGGGAAAACTGCTAAAATAAAAACGTATACGTATAGAGAATTTTATTATTAAAACCATATTGTTATAGAGAGGAATATGTTTCGATGCGCAAAACGAAGATTATCTGCACGCTTGGTCCCGCAACTGATGCTGTACTGCCCGAGATGATCAAGGCAGGCATGAATGTTGCCCGTATGAACTTCAGCCACGGCTCTCATGAGGAGCACAAGGCTCGCATGGACGCCGTTAAGGCAGCCCGCAAGGAGCTTGGCATGCCGGTCGGCATTATGCTGGATACCAAGGGTCCGGAGATCCGTACCAAGACCTATAAGGACGGCAAGATCGAGATTGTTGAGGGTCAGGAGTTTACGCTGACCACCCGCGATATCGAGGGTGACAACACCATCGTTTCCATCACCTATGACGGCCTGCCGAACGACGTCAAGCCCGGCACCCGCATCCTGATCGACGACGGTCTGGTTGCATTCGAGGTTGAGGAGATCAAGAACGGCACCGACATTGTGTGCAAGGCGCTCAACGGCGGCCCGCTGTCCAACCGCAAGTCCATCAACGTACCGGGCATCAAGCTGAACATGAAGTTCGTTTCCGATAAGGACCGTGAGGATATTGAGTTCGGTCTGTCTCAGGACATCGACTTTATCGCTGCTTCCTTCACCCGTTCCGCACAGGACGTCCGCGACATCAAGGAGATCCTCAAGGCGCACGGCAAGGAGGATGTGGAGATCATCTGCAAGATCGAGAACATGGAAGGCGTCAACAACATCGACGAGATCCTCGACGAGGCGAACGGCATCATGGTTGCCCGCGGCGACCTTGGCGTTGAGGTTCCGTTTGAGGAGCTGCCGGAGATCCAGAAGTCCATCATCAAGACCTGCATTTCCCGCGGCAAGCGCGTTGTAACCGCTACCCAGATGCTCGAGTCCATGGCTAAGAACCCGCGCCCGACCCGTGCAGAGGTTTCCGACGTTGCAAACGCTGTTTACGACGGCACCTCCGCTATCATGCTGTCCGGTGAGACCTCTGTCGGCAAGTATCCGGTACAGACCGTTCGTACCATGAGCCGCATCGCAGAGAACGCAGAGAAGACCATCCACTACGACCGCCGCCGTGTAACCCGTCTTTTGAGTTCCAGAACATGAATGTAGACGGCGACATGAAGACGCTGGCAATCTCGCACGCGACCTGCTCTACCTCTGCTGATCTGGGCGTTAAGGGCATTGTAGCATTCACCGAGTCCGGTTCTACCGCTCGCGCTGTATCCACCTACCGTCCGGGCGCGCCGATCATCGCCGCTACCCCGAGCGAAAAAGACCTTTAACCGCCTGACCATGTCCTGGGGCGTAAAGCCGATTCTGGTTGAAAAGCGCCCGCAGTCCGGCACTGAGCTGTACCATCTGTCCGAGAAGGCAGCGGTAACTGCGCTCGATCTGCGCGTTGGCGACGTTATCACCATCACCGCAGGTATGCCGGTAGGCGAGGTTTACTACACCAATACCCTGCGTGTACACGAACTGACCGAGAAGTCTTTCGAGGACTAACACTATGTCTTTCAAACGCTTGCAGCGTGCATTGTTCCGCACGATGGCCGCTGTTGTGGCGCTAGCAATCCTGTTCTGCATCGGATTGTACGGCTACCGCACGATGTTCGGCTATACCTATGATTCCTCGCTGTCCGATGAAGATCTGGCGGCGAGCGTCACAGCGGACGAAAATATTACGAATATTGCATTGTTCGGTCTGGATACCCGCGAGGGCGACAAGCAGAGCCATTCGGACTGCATGATGATCGTCACCGTGGACAACACGCGCGGCAAGATCAAGCTCATCAGCCTGATGCGCGATTCTCTGGTAGATATCGACGGCTACGGTGAGGACAAGCTGAATGCGGCGTATTTCCGCGGCGGTCCCAGTCTGGCTATCCGCACCATCAACGAGAATTTCGGCACGGATATCAAGGATTACGTTGCCGTAGACCTCGAGCAGCTGGTGCAGATCGTAGACGCGATCGGCGGCGTGGACATCGACGTGCAGAACGATAACGAGCTGAAGGAGCTCAACCGTGTCATCAAGGACTACGGTGCAGAGCGGGGCAAGGAGTTCTCCGGCGTGGAGAAGACCGGACTGCAGACGCTGGACGGCGTGCAGGCGCTGTGCTACGGCCGTATCCGCAAGGGCGACACTGGCGATGACTGGGCACGCGTGGAGCGTCAGAGCGTTGTGCTGAACGCCATCTTCACCAAGCTGCAGAGCGCAAGCGCCACCGAGCTGATCGGCAGCATGCGCAAGTGGTTCCGTATGTTACGACCTCACTTTCGCCGACTGATATGGCGTCGCTGATCGTCGGCGCGGTCAAGAACGGCATTCCGACACTTGAACACACCCGTATTCCGGTGGATGGCGAGTGGAGCTATTCCGGTAATTCCAGCGAGTTTATTACCTATGATCTGGATGTTGCAGCCGACCATATCCACGCATACATCTATGATGACGCGGATATCGGCAGCGGCACGACCGATGATGATACCGGCACGGACAGCAAGTCCGATACGGATACCGGGACGGATACGACCGATTCGTCCAAGAGCACGGATACCAAGTCGAATACCACTGCGGTGGACCCGGAATCCCTTGTGGAGGAAGGCGGCTGGTACGATTCCGACACCGGTGACTATTATGATTGCGATGGTGACCGATACAGTCTGGACGAAAACGGGAATAAGGTGTATTATTAAACTTGTGATCGTTAGAGAACGAAGCAGGGGACATGACGACGATCATGTCCCCTGTTTTTATATGGAAATAAGTGCTATAAGAAATAGAGAGAAAAGAGTACAAACAGAAAGTAGGTAAAAACCGATGTATGTAAAACGAATTCTCCCGAACGGTGTGCGTCTGATTACCGAACGGATCGACAACATGCGCACGGTGTCGGTCGGCATCTGGGTCGGCAACGGCAGCCGATACGAACCCGCAGAGCTCGGCGGCGTATCGCATTTCATCGAGCACATGATCTTCAAGGGCACGGAAAAACGCTCTGCCCGCCATATTGCAATCGCAATCGATGCATTAGGCGGGCAGGCGAATGCATTCACAGATAAGGAATGCACATGCTACTATATGAAAGGTTCTGGACAGCCGGCTGAAAAACGCGGTGGCTCTGCTGGCGGATATGTTCCTGCATTCCCGCTTTGCACAGGAGGATCTGGAGCTGGAGCGCGGTGTCGTTCTCGAGGAGATCGACATGTACGAGGACTCTCCGGAGGATGTTGCCATCGACAAGCTGTTCGAGAGCTGCTACAGCGGCTCGGCACTCGGCCGCCCGATCCTCGGTACGGCGGAAACGCTCGAGCCGATGACCTCGGAAACACTGCACAAGTATATGCGCGAATATTACCGTCCGCAGGATACAGTTGTTGCGGTTTCCGGCCATTTTACCGATGAGGATCTCGACTTTATCGAGGAGCTGTTCTCCGAGATGCAGGGCGAGGGCAAAAACGTTATCACACCGGCAGCCTACCAGCCGAGCCTGTTCCTGAGGGATAAGGAGATCGAGCAGAACCACCTGTGCCTGTCCTTCCCGGGCGTATCGCTTGTCAGCGAGGACCGCTTTGCAATGAACCTGCTCAGCTCCATTCTCGGCGGCGGCATGTCGTCCCGCCTGTTCCAGAGCGTGCGCGAGCAGAACGGTCTGTGCTACTCGGTGTACACGTTTACCACACCGCATCTGGATACCGGTCTGCTGTCCATCTACACCGGTCTGGGACAGGAAACCGAGCGCAAGGCGCTCGATCTTATCCTGCGTGAACTCGATGAATTCTGCCAGAACGGACCGGAGCCGGATGAACTGTCGCGCTGCCGCGAGCAGGCCAAGACCACGCTGCTGATGGGGCTGGAGAATACAGGCAACCGCATGATGACCATCGGCCGCAGTGAACTGCTGCGCGGCGAGGTATCCAAGATCGAGGAAGTGCTCGATTCCTACGACCGCGTGACCGCAGATGATATCCTGAACCTTGCCCGCCGTGTGTTCGACCGCTCGAAGGCTTCTCTGGCCGTTGTCGGACAGCCGGACAGCGAGGATACATACCGCGAACTGCTGCGTTGAATCAGCTCTGCACTTGCTTTGCAGAGGTAGGTGATCACATCCCGACGGGTGACAATACCGCAGAAGATACCGCGTCCGTCCACTACAGGTACAAAATTCTGCGCTGTGACCAGATCGACCATATCCTCCATGCGTGCATCAATGCTTACCGAGCGGTGGTGTACCCGCAGCTCAACCTGACCGACGGTCAGCTGTTCGAGGGTTTCCTTCGGGTAATGCAGCACCAGCCGCAGAAAATCACCTTCGGTGATCGTTCCGGCGTATTTTCCCTTGGCATCTACCACAGGAATCGCTGTGAAGCCGCTGTGGAGCATGTCGTCAATGGCCTTCTGCACCGGGCAGCTTTCGGTTAAGTAGGAAACCTCTACCTTGGGTTTCAGGAAGAACGAAATATTCATAGTATCGCTCCTTAAAAATTGTAATATAAATCGTAGCAGAGCAGCACCGTGAAGCTGATTCACCGGTGCTGCTTTTGTTACCTCTATTGTACGATAGACAGGAGCGGCGGTCAACTGAAATTTGACATTCCTTACAGATTGTTAACAAATTGCAAAGTTGATATTGTAAAAAATGACGGATAGATAATTCTTATCGTAAGAAATTTAAACGGTATACTTGACTTGAACTCTTTTAACTGCTAAAATGATGAAGTAACAGAAGTGCAAAAGTTCTGTGAAAAGTAAAATTTGAACAAAGAAGGGTTTCCCATGAAGAAGAGATTACTCGCAGCGCTGATGGCTGGCGCCATGGCACTCACGATGACTGCCTGCGGCGGCAGCAGCTCCGGCAGCGATGACAGCAAGGCAGCCTCCGGCAGCGATTCCGGTTCGGCTGGCAGCTATAAGGTAGGCATTGTTCAGCTGGTTCAGCATGAGGCGCTGGATGCGGCTACGCAGGGTTTCCAGGATAAGCTGAAGGAGCTGGTCGAGGCTGACGGCGGTTCGGTTGAATTTGATCCGCAGAATGCTTCCGGCGAGTCCGCAAACTGCACCACGATTGTAAACGGCTTTGTTTCCGAAGGTGTTGACCTGATCATGGCCAATGCTACCGCAGCACTGCAGGCAGCACAGGCCGGCACCTCTGATATTCCGATCCTCGGCACCTCGGTAACCGACTACGGCACCGCACTCGGCGTATCCGACTGGACCGGCAAGACCGGCACCAACATCTCCGGTACTACCGATCTTGCACCGCTCGACGGTCAGGCCGACATGCTCAAGGAGCTGTTCCCGGATGCCAAGAACGTAGGTCTGCTGTACTGCTCCGCTGAGCCGAACTCCAAGTACCAGATCGATACCATCAAGCCGCTGCTTGAGAAGCTGGGTTACACCTGCACCGAGTATGCGTTCACCGACTCCAACGACGTTGCTTCCGTAACGCAGAAGGCTGCTGCGGCAAGCGATGTTATGTATATCCCGACCGATAACACCGCTGCTTCCTGCACCGAGGCAATTGCAAACGTTGTTATCCCGGCAAATGTTCCGGTTATCGCAGGCGAGCAGGGCATCTGCAACGGCTGCGGCGTAGCTACCCTGTCCATTGATTACTACGAGCTGGGCGAGAAGACCGGTGAGATGGCTTACGAGATTCTCGCCAAGGGCGCAAACCCGGGTGATATGGAAGTACAGCCTGCACCGAACTTCACGAAGATGTACAACAAGACTAACTGCGAGAAGCTGGGCATCACCGTTCCGGATGATTACACGGCAATCGAAGGCTAAAAGCTGAAACTTAAAGCACCGTACTTTATGTACGGTGCTTCATTTGTCAATAAAGTCCGTTTTAGCGCTGCTGCCGCTGCCGCGCGGCAGCGCGCATGAAATAGCATTTGCGGCGCAAATGCATGAAAACCGGGGGCGTGTACCTCGGTTTTCATACTTTCAGAGGGAGAAAGTTTCCGCATGGGAACTTTCGGACGTCCGTGTTTTGCAAAGTCAAAACACAGATTGTCGGAAAAACGAAGTTTTTCGACAGTCTCAGCACCGTACTTTATGTACGGTGCTTTTTCATCTGCAGGAGAAATTTTGCGCACGGACGTGCGGTTTTACAGCGAAAATATACGTCAAATTGCCGAAAAATGAGGAAAAGAGCAAATAAAACTTACAATTTGCAGGGAAATGTGCTATAATTATATCAGAAAAAAAGTGGATGACGGAAACAGAATGAAACGCGATGTGTGAGGAGGCATCTTGATGTATCAGGCAGGAGAGTTCATTGTGTACGGAACCAACAGTGTGTGCCGGGTAGAGTCAATCGGCAAGCCGCCGTTCGAGACCGAGGAGGATAAGCTGTATTATACTCTGGTACCGGTAACGGGCACGGAGACCATCTATATTCCGACGGATTCGCCGGTGTTTACCCGTCCGGTGATCTCCCGCGAAAAAGCAGAGGAACTCATCAACTCTATTCCTGACATCGAAGAGGACCACTTTGTTTGTCACAGCGTCCGCATGGCGAATGAGCATTATCAGGCGGCGCTGCAGAGCCACGACTGCGAGGAGCTTGTGCAGCTGATCAAGACGGTTTACGCCAAGTCGCGCCGGCACGGACGCCGTGTCAGTCAGGTCGATCAGCGCTACCGCAAACGTGCCGAGGAACTGCTTAACAGCGAGCTTTCGGTTGCACTCGGTATTCCGCTCAAGGAAGTTCCGGCGTATATCAATCAGAGGATTGGCAAGCTGGGAAAAAAGACGGCAAAGAAAACTGCAGAATAAATGGAAAAAGAGAGGCTTTGTAGCCTCTCTTTTTCAGTCTGTCAGGAAAACGAAGTTTTCGACAATCCATTTGTTTAAGGCAATACCGCATAATTGAACAAGAGTGATTTGCGAGTAAATTTTGCGTACTGACGAGGCGCAGTTTTGCGGTAATACTTGATGTATTACCGCGAAACTTCGGCAGCGCGGACGGAACTCGCGCAAGGAACCGAAGCCAAAGTCAGGACACAAAATTTCCGCAAAGCACCGCGGCAGTGCGATCGGAGCCTGCACAAGGAGCCGCCGCTTTAATTGTGCGGTGTTGCCTTAAGAACCGGAGAACCATTTTCGGATCTTCTCGAGGAAACCTGGATGCGGCGCAGGCTGTGCGGCCTGCTTGCGGGCGTTCTCAATGGCCTGCTGCATAAGCAGATCCTGTGCGCAGATGGGGTCCTGCACAGCAGGCTTTTTGCAGTAGGTGCCATCCGGCTGCAGAACACGCGCCTTGACAGTATCGTGCTGCATGGCATAGAGAATATCATGCAGGCGGGTACGGACGGCAGGATCGTCAATCGGACAGGCAATTTCAACGCGGCGTTCGGTGTTGCGCGTCATCAGATCGGCGGAGGAGATATACATTTTTTCCTCATCACCGCGGCCGAACACATAAATGCGGGAATGCTCAAGAAAACGTCCGACAATGCTCGTCACTGTGATGTTCTCGGTGTGGCCCGGCACACCGGGCAGCAGGCAGCAGATGCCGCGCACGATCATCTCGACTGTAACGCCTGCGCAGGATGCCTCCCGCAGCTTGGCGATTACATCGATATCGGTCAGCGAATTGAACTTGAGCAGGATGTAGCCGTCCTTGCCTTTGGCAATCTGCTCGTCCATCAGCGCCAGAATGTTGTTTTTCAGGCTGGTCGGCGCGACGAACAGGCGGCTGTAGTGTCCGGACAGGTTGCCGAGCGCCATGTTGTTGAAGAACGCGCCTGCGTCCTGACCGATGCGTTCATCCGCCGTGATGAGCGACACGTCCGTGTATTGCTCGGCGGTCTTTTCGTTGTAGTTGCCGGTGCCGACCTGCGTAATATGGCGGACGGCTCCGCGTTCTCTGCGGGTGATCAGGCAGATTTTGGAGTGCACCTTGTAATCCTCAAAGCCGTAAATGATTTTGCAGCCGGCTTCTTCCATGCGTTCGGACCAGTCGATGTTGTTCTGCTCGTCAAAGCGGGCGCGCAGCTCGATCAGGACGCTCACATCCTTGCCGTTTTCGGCGGCAGCACACAGGTATTCGACCAGCTTTGCCTTTGCTTGCCAGCCGGTAAATCGTGATGCGGATCGCCAGTACAGCCGGGTCGTTTGCCGCCTCACGAATCATCTGCAGGAACGGCTCCATGCTCTCATACGGATAGGACAGCAGAATATCCCGCTGCAGAGCGGCCTTGAGCAGACTCTGACCGGCAGACAGCATGGCCGGCTGCTGCGGCGTGAAGGGCGCGTCGCTGAGAAACGCACGCTTTTTTTCCGGCAGGTGCTCGCCGAGCGAGAATGCATATCCGAGCTTGAGCGGTGCTGTGCGCGATAGGAAAATCTGTGCATCGTTGACCTCAAAGCGGCTGCGGAAGTGCTCTTTGAAGTGGTCGCTGATGGGACGGTTGATCTCCACGCGCACGACAGCCATGCGGCGGCGGCGCTGCCGCAGCAGCTTTTCCATCTTTTTGCGAAAATCTCCGCCTTCTACGCCGAAGGTCTCATCGTCCACCTGAATATCCGCATTGCGGGTAACGCAGAGCACGGTCTTTTCAAGTACATCGTACATCTCGAACACATGGTCAGCGTAGGCGAGCAGAATATCCTCGGTGAGAATATAGCGCGACGGTGTCTCCGGCAGGAACACAACCGGCGGCAGCGATGCGGGCACGGGCAGCAGACCGAGCCGCTCGGTCTTTTTGTGGCTGAGCAGCGCGGCAATATGCAGCACCTTGCCCTCAAGGTGCGGGAACGGATGGTGCGAGTCCACAATCTGAGGCGAGAGAACCGGCGCAATGATATCCTTGAAATACCGCTTGATGTATTTCTGTTCGTCCGGCGCAAGCGAATCCATTGTCAGTCGGCGCAGACCGATCGCACTCAGTTTGCTGTCCACATCGGAGAACGCCGCGTCACGACGTGCATAGAGCGGCTCAACCGCCTTGTAGATCAGATGCAGCTGCTCTTTGGCGGTCAGACCGGATTTGCTGTCGGTATGCTCCTTGTCCACGGCGGCCATGTCGCACAGGCTGCCGACGCGGATCATGAAGAACTCATCCAGATTACTGGTAAAGATTGCGAGGAATTTGAAGCGCTCGAGCAGAGGCACGTTCTCATCCTCCGCCTCGGCGAGCACGCGGGCGTTGAACTGCAGCCACGAAAGCTCACGGTTCTGGGTGTAGCCCTGCTCCCAAATCTTCTGTGTCATATCATATCCCCCTTCGTGCTGGCATACGCCGTCATTTTATAGTTACTATTATACTGCGCTTTTGTAAAGGAACAATGTGTTTCATGTAAAATGTATAAAAAGTTTCTTTCGTCCGCAGGTCTTGCGGGAAATGAAAAGCTCTGTTATACTGGATATAAAATAAGAAGAAAGAGGGAGAAAATCAGATATGATCAACATCTGGCATGACATTGATCCGAGTCGCGTAACGCCGGAGAGCTTTACGGCAGTCATTGAAATTCCGGCAGGCAGCAAGAAAAAGTATGAGCTGGACAAGCAGACCGGTCTGCTGCGGCTGGATCGTATTCTGTATACTTCAACGCATTATCCGGCAAATTACGGCTTTATTCCGCGCACTTATGCGGGTGACGGCGATCCGCTGGATGTGCTCGTGCTGTGCAGTGAAACGCTTGACCCGATGGTCGAGGTGGACTGCTATCCGATCGGCGTGATCCGCATGATTGATGATGATGAGATCGACGATAAGATCATCGCCATTCCGTTCGAGGATCCGAACTGGAACTATTATCATGATATCGACCAGCTGCCGCCGCATCACGGCAACGAGATCGCGCATTTCTTCGAGATTTACAAGAGCCTGGAGCACAAGTACACCGCAACGTCGGACGCGCTGACGCGCTCGGTAGCGGTCAAGGTGATCAAGGACTGTATCGAGCGATATGAGGTTCATTACTGCGGCAAGTGTCCGAGTAAGGAGTATGAGTCGGAGAAAAAGCGCCTCAAGGAAGAAAAGAAGGAAGCCAAGGAGAAGGAAAAGCTCATTAAGGATATTCGCAAAGGCTAAGTACATAGAGCTGAGGACAGCTTTTTTTGCATCAACGAGCGGCGTGACACGGGTCTCTCCGAGGAGCTTCTCTTGCTCTTTGGGAGAAACCGTGCGTTTGATGCGGCACCCGTTATATGAAAAAACACAGCCATCCATTTGGATGGCTGTGTTTTTTGGAGCAGGGTACGGGAATCGAACCCGCCTCTGTGGCTTGGGAAGCGACCGTTCTACCGATGAACTAACCCTGCAGACAACAGTATTATTGTAAAGGTCTGACGGACTTTTGTCAAGTGTCCGGACGGGGAATCCATGGTGTTTTCACCGCCCAAACCGGAAAAAAGACCGCTGTACAATCATACAGCGGTCTTTCTATTGTTTATCTTACTTGCGGGTCTTAGAGAAATCGCGGCAAGCCGTGCTGCCTCTCCAGGAGTAGCCGGGATTCTGCATAAACATGGATTCAGCGATCATACCGAGCGTGCGGATGTAATTCTTCTTAGTCATGATAATGAGCCTCCTTTAATCCGTCTTCTGACGGTGCTGCTAACATTTTTTCTGTTCTTTCTGATTACGATATTATTATAGCGCATTTCAGAAAAAACGCAATACGCAATTTCGGTATATTGCATTAAAAACGTGAAAATAATTTGTATAATATTCACAATAGAAAAGGCGTATGTCTCAAACATACGCCTTGTGCATTGTTACTTTTTGCCGGTATACGGACGAAGGTCCAGCAGAGCACGCTCCACGCTCCAGTAGAAGCCCTGTTCACCGACCATATCATAAATACCGGAGCGGTGCATCATATTCATGGCACTGCTCGGCAGGCCGCACAGTACGATATCCACGCCGTTTTCGTGCAGCGAACGAAGAATATCCATCAGCGCCTGTGCCGCCGAAATATCAATATACGGCACGCCGCGCATGGACAGCAGCAGCGTATCACAGGTGCCGACACGCTCGGTCAGCTGCTCGATGGTGTCGATGTTGGCGAAGATCAGCGGACCGGTGATGTAAGCGACCATTGCGTTGCGGTAACGCTCGTTCAGCGCCTCGTCGTTGTTCTTGATGCGGGACATGTCAACACGCTCGTAGTTGATCTGCAGCTTGGACAGACGGGCAACCATCAGGATCAGACCGAGACCGACACCGACTACGATCGCAACCGTCAGGTCGAATACGATGGTGCAGATCATGGTGACGATAAACTTCGCCATGGCACCCTTGAAACGGTGGCTGAACATGTACTTGATGGCGTGCCACTCGTTCATGCGCCATGCCGTGACCATCAGCACGCCTGCCAGACCGGCCAGCGGCACATTCTGAATGACCGGCGCGAGCAGAAACATCATGATCAGCAGACCGACCGCATGGAAGATACCGGTCAGACGGGTCTGCGCACCCGAGCGAACTGCTACCGAGGTACGCGCCAGAGCAGCAGTCGCCGGAATGCCGCCGAACATCGGCAGCACCATGTTGCCGACGCCCTGTGCGAACAGCTCCTGATCGTTGTTGAGCTTGACGCCGGTCGCGCGGCCGGCGGATGCACCGCACAGCAGGCTCTCGAGCATGTTCAGCACCGCGATGGAGAACGCCGGTGCCAGCAGAGCAGGAACTGTGTTCCAGTTAATCTGTGCCGGAGACAGACGATCCGGCAGCATGAGCGTTTTCGGAATCTCGCCGACGGTTGCGATATCGAGCTTCAGAATCATCGTTGCCGCAGTTGCGATGATAATGCCGATGAGCGAGGCCGGTACGACCGCGTTCCACTTTTTCGGGAAGAACACCATCAGCAGAACGACAAAAAGCGCGATCAGCGTGGTAGCAATATCCGGATGAAAGCCGAGATCCTTATACGAGATGATCTTCGCAATCGCACTGGCCCCTTCCGAGTGCGTGCCGAAGAAGTTGTCGATCTGACCCATCGCGATGATGACCGCAATACCCGAGGTAAAACCGGTGATAACCGGCGCGGGTACGAAGGCGGTCAGGTTGCCGAGGTGCAGCACCGCCGCAAGGATGAGCAGCGCACCGGCGAGAAAGGTTGCCACGAACATGCCCTGCATGCCGTAGGTCGCGATCAGCGAGCCGAGAATGGCGGCCATCGCACCGGTCGGACCGGAAATCTGATAATAGCCGCCGGTCAGCGCCGAGATGATAAGACCGGCAACAATCGCCGTAACCAGGCCGCAGGCCGCCGTCGCACCGGCCGATACGCCGAACGCCAGTGCCAGAGGCAGCGCCACTGCCGCAACGGTCAGACCGGCCATCAGGTCCTTGGCCAGCTTTTGCCCGTTGTAGCCCTTGAATTCCTGCTGAAGCTGCCGCAAAAATGCAGTTCCCATGATGTTTTTATTCCCCTTTTCCTGATTCTCCCGTACACAGCAAAAAGCAGGGTGGCCAACGGAAAACGTCAGCACCCTGCTTTGTGGTGTACAGGCGTATAGCAACAGTATATCATATGGAAAACGATACAGCAAATAAAAATGGCAGAAAAACAGAAAATTGTGCAAATTGTTGAACATTCTGCACGGTTATCACGCGAATTTAACCATGCGGAAATTTGACGGGAGGACAGGCGTTGCAAAATTCCGTCAAACAGCATATAATCTAAGGCATGAGCATGGAAGCATGAAAGGAAATGAAAAGCTATGCATGACGATCTGACCGCACAGGACATTGAAATGATGCAGAAGGAGCTGGACCACCGCAAGCTGGAGCTGATGCCCGAGCTGATCGAGGAGGTCAAGCGCACACGTGCGTTCGGCGACCTGAGTGAAAATTTTGAATACAAAGCCGCCAAGCAGGCGCAGAACCGCAACCGCAGCCGCATTCGATATCTGGAGCGCATGATTAAATCCGCGCATGTGATTGAGGATAAGGCAGGCGCGGATGAGGTCGGTCTGTTCGATAAGGTGGAACTGCTGTTTGAGGATGATGATGACACGGATACCATTCAGGTGGTAACGACCGTGCGGTGTGATCCGCTGAACGGCAGAATCAGCTGCAAGGCACCGCTCGGTAAGGCGGTGCTCGGCAAAAAGGTCGGTGACCAGGTGGATGTCACCACCGAGGAGGGCGACAGCTATACCGTTGTGATCAAGTCCATCACCAAGGAGAAGGATGATGGGTTGGGACCTATTTTGTAATTGAAAATGGAGAATGGAAAATGAATGCGCGCACCGAAGGCACGGATTAAATAATCGTGCTATGCACGATACCTTCATTCTCCATCCTCGATTCTCTATTTTTCATTATTTAACATGATAAATAAAAACTGCTGCATAAACTTCGGTGCAGCAGTTTTTTTCATGTACTCACAGCCCAAACAGCAGCAGGGCGGCGGTGAGCAGAAACTGTTCCCAGTCCACCACGCCGTCATCGTCCATCAGCAGGAACCACACGATGAGCAGGGCGATCATAGTATCCATATCCAGCCGGACACCCTGCAGACGCGCATTCAGCGTGCGTCCGAGACCGGAAAAGGTGCTGCTCTGCGGCGGCTCGCTTGTTTCCGGTGCGGTCTGCTCTGCGGCGGCAAGATAGCGGTTATACATGGGTCAGCACCTCCTATAAGGCTCGCGGCGCGGTATCGTCTGCAGAGAGGTTCACCTGTCCGAGTGCCGCGCGCGCCATCCGAGCCATGCTGACCAGACGGAGGGCACGGTCGAACTGGCCGGAGACCTCCTCGGCAACGAACGGCTTGAGCGCACCGAGCAGTGCGCGTTTTTCCGGTTTTACGGCATTCTGCCCGCTCTGCGCGATCGCGCCGATGACCGGAAGCGCCTTCTGCATCATTTCGGAAGCAGGGTCATAGGCGTTCTGCGGCTCTGTCTGTGCGGACGGCTGACCGCCGAGCAGGTCGGACACGGTTTTCATCGCGTTCTGCAGTGCTTCCGGGTCGCTCAGCAGCGAGGAAAGCATATCGTTTTCCATGCAAAAAGCCTCCTTATTTGCCGAAAATGTGCCGCAGCTGAGCGGCAAGCCGCGCACCCTCGGGTGTCTGCATGAGTTTTTGCGCTGCCTGTGCTGCGCTGCGCATGTCACCTCTTTGCGCGGCTTTTGCGGCCTGTTCCAGCTCATCGGCATGCTGTGCAGACAGCTGCTCGACCGCACGCCTGCCGTCTGCGGTGCCGAGCGCACCGGAAAGCCGTTCGAGTGCTGCATCTCCACCGGCCTGTGCCGCAAGTCTGCGGAGCAGTTCGTTCTGATCCATTCGCGTCCCGTCCTCTCTCATAAGAAGTTGTTTCATGACAGTATATGCCGCCGGGAGGAGAAGTGTGTGCACAGGGGAATAAATTGTGGCTGATCGCAAGAAAATTACTTTACATCACGGGATACTCGGTGTAAAATACAGCTATATATGCGGCGCAGAGAGAGGGAACAACATGAAAGTGCTGATATTTGCAGATTCCCACGGCTATAACATGGCAATGGCCTTTGCGGTAGACAGGGAAGAACCGGATGCGGTCATTCACTTAGGCGATCACGCCGAGGATGCCCGGGAGATCGAGCGTGTGTTCCCGGCTATGCCGATCTGCCGTGTGCGGGGCAACAACGATTTTGATCCCGAAGTGCCGCTGAATGCGGTTGTGACACCGGGCGGCGTGCGGATTTATATCACGCACGGCCACCGTGAGCGTGTCGGCATGCTGTCGAGCGGCATTGTGTCCCAGCGGGCTTACGAGGAGCACTGCGCGCTTGCCTTTTTCGGGCATACGCACCGCATGATGCTCGAGCGGGAGAACGGCGTGTGGGTATGCAATCCGGGCAGCATCAGTCTGCCGCGCGGCGGTCCGGCCAGCTATGCACGGCTGACCATCGAGAACGGACGGGCTACGCTGCTCGAGCTGGTCGATGAGGACGGCAGTCTGCTGCGAAAAGAGAGCCTGTAAGAGAAATAGAAAATTAGGAGAACATTATGCTTTTAGCAATCGACGTAGGCAACACCAACATGGTGTTCGGTTTATATGACGGAGACAAGCTGCGCGGCTCGTTCCGCATTTCCACCAATTCTGAGCGCACCTCGGATGAGCTGGGTATGCTGATCGCGCAGTATTATCACTTCCACGATATCGCCTGTGCGGATACGACTGCGGTCGTTATCGCGTCCGTAGTGCCGCCGGTGATGTACACGCTCATCAACGCCATCCGCAAGTATCTGTTTGTGCAGCCGGTCATTGCAGGCCGCGATGCGGATATCGGCATTGAAAACTGCTATGCCAACCCGCGCGAGGTCGGCGCGGACCGACTGGTCAACGCGGTTTCTGCGGTTCGCAAGTACGGCAAGCCGCTCATCATCGTGGATATCGGCACGGCGACCACCTTTGATGCCATCGACGAGAACGGCGCGTATCAGGGCGGCGCGATTTTCCCGGGTCTGAAGGTGGCAATGGAAGCGCTGTTTCTCAAGGCCTCCAAGCTACCGCGCGTGGACATTGAGCGCCCGAAGAACGCCATCGGCAAGACTACCGTGCAGTCCATGCAGTCCGGTGCGGTGCGCGGCTATGTCGGCGCGCTGACCGGCATTATCACGGATATCCAGAAGGAGCTGGGCGGCAAGGCGAGAGTCGTCGCTACCGGCGGCATGGGCCGCATGATGGCGGAATACTGCGACCTCATCGACGATGTGGACCCGAACCTGACGCTCGAGGGTCTGCGTCTCATCTACGAGAACAACCGCGAGGCGTTTGAAAACCGCAAGCTGGATATGAATAACAGCGTCATCGAGGTGACTGAGGAAGGTGCATGGCAGGAGAACAAATAAGTTAAGCTGCTGTGGAACCGCTTTTTCAGCAAACACAAGTGACTTTCTGCCGAAAACAGTAATTCTGCTGAAAAAACGCAGAAAAAGGCTTGAACTTTTTCAAATCACTGCGGTGAAAAGTGCTTTGCAAAACCGATAGAATGTTGTAAAATAGAAGTGGTTTCGTGTATGCGAACACCACTTCTATTTTTGTTTTTGGGCACGGTGTGGGTTACACCGTGGAGAAGGCTGTGGAAGCCGCAACCACCCATTCTGACGAGAATGGGGCGCGAAAGCGAAAGCCTTTCGCGTCGGGACATAAAGGAGCGAAGGAAACACACATGGGTATGACAATCGCGCAGAAGATTTTGAAAGCGCACTTGGTAGACGGCGAAATGGTACTGGGTCAGGAGATCGGTCTCAAGATCGACCAGACACTGACGCAGGATGCCACCGGCACGATGGCTTATCTCCAGTTTGAGGCGATGGGCGTCGATCAGGTCAAGACCGAGCGTTCGGTCGCTTACATTGACCACAATACCCTCCAGTCCGGCTTCGAGAATGCGGACGACCACAAATATATCGGTTCTGTCGCTAAGAAGCACGGCATCTACTATTCGAAGGCAGGCAACGGCATCTGCCATCAGGTACAGCTGGAGCGCTTCGGCGCGCCGGGCTACACGCTGCTCGGCTCGGACAGCCATACGCCTACGGGCGGCGGCATCGGGATGCTGGCGTTCGGTGCCGGCGGTCTGGACGTTGCAGTCGCAATGGGCGGCGGCGCGTACTACATCCCGATGCCGAAGATGGTCCGCGTCAACCTGACCGGTAAGCTGTCGCCGTGGGTATCTGCGAAGGATGTTATTCTGGACGTACTGCGCCAGATGACCGTCAAGGGCGGTGTCGGCAAGATCGTAGAGTACGCAGGCGAGGGCGTAAAGACCCTGTCCGTACCGGAGCGTGCCACCATCACCAATATGGGCGCTGAGTTGGGCGCTACCACCTCGATCTTCCCGTCCGACGAGGCAACCAAGAAGTTCCTCGAGGCACAGGGCCGCGGCGACGTATGGGTACCGCTGTCCTCCGACCCGGACGCAGAGTACGACGAGGAGTACACCGTAGACCTGTCCGCGCTGGAGCCGCTGGCTGCTATGCCGCACATGCCGGATAACGTCAAGAAGGTATCCGAGATCGGCGAGATCAAGGTAAACCAGTGCTGCATCGGTTCGTGCACCAACTCCTCTTACTACGACATGATGAAGGTTGCCTCCATCCTCAAGGGCAAGACCGTAAGTCCGGAGGTTTCTCTGACCATCAGCCCCGGCTCCAAGCAGGTGCTCAACATGCTGGCGCAGAACGGCGCTCTGGCGGACATCATTTCGGCCGGTGCGCGTATCCTGGAGTGCGCCTGCGGTCCCTGCATCGGCATGGGTCAGTCGCCGGAGTCCGGCGGCGTATCGCTGCGTACCTTCAACCGCAACTTCGAGGGCCGTTCCGGCACCCAGGATGCACAGATCTTCCTCGTATCTCCGGAGGTTGCAGCAGCGTCTGCACTGACCGGTGTGCTGACCGATCCGCGCACCCTCGGTGAGATGCCGGAGATCGAAATGCCCGAGCATTTCACCATCAATGATAACATGATCGTAAAGCCGGCCGAGAATCCGGCTGAGGTTGAGGTCGTTCGCGGTCCGAACATCAAGCCGTTCCCGCTGGGTAAGGCACTCGAGGCATCCTACACCGGCAAGGTCGTTCTCAAGACCGAGGACAACATCACCACCGACCACATCCTGCCGGCCGGCGCAAAGCTGCTGCCGTACCGCTCGAACGTGCCGTACTACTCCAACTACTGCTTTATCAACGTCGATCCGGAGTTCCCGTCCCGCTGCAAGGAGCAGGGCGGCGGCGTGATTGTCGGCGGCGCAAACTACGGTCAGGGCTCGTCCCGTGAGCATGCAGCGCTCGTTCCGCTGTATCTGGGCGTAAAGGCCGTACTGTGCAAGTCCTTCGCACGAATTCACAAGGCAAATCTGGTCAACTCCGGCATCATCCCGCTGACCTTTGCCGATCCGGCAGACTACGATGCAGTCAATCTGCTGGATGAAATCTCTCTGCCGAACGTGCTCGAGGAAGTGAAGAACGGCAAGCAGGTCACCGTTGTTTGCGGCGGCAAGACCTTCAAGGCCGACTGTGAGGTTTCCGAGCGCCAGCGTCACGCACTGCTTGCAGGCGGTACGCTGCTGTATGCACGTCAGCAGAACAAGTAAGTCAAGACCTTATGCCGACCGGAGAGCCAGGCGGGTTCTCCAGTCGGACTTGACAGCCATATTTTCTTTTTGTTAAAATAATATCAATGGTGTAGGAGGACAAAACTATGTCTATCGACCAGTCTGTTCTGGATAAATTTGAGGCAGTTGTAGAGAGCCAGCGCAAGCGTATCATGGATATGAAGGCGCAGGACGATTTTATTGATTACCCAAGCTGGACAAGCTGATCATCGGCGTGTGCGGCGGCGACGGCATCGGCCCGATGATCACCGGCATGGCTCAGCACGCGCTGGAGGTTCTGCTGGCAGACAAGGTAAAGGCCGGTAAGGTAGAGTTCCGCGTGATCGACGGTCTGACCATCGAGCGCCGTGCCGAGCTCGGCTGCGCTATCCCGCCCGACGTTATGGAAGAGCTGAAGAAGTGCCACGTTATCCTGAAGGGCCCCACCACGACCCCGCGCAAGGGCGATCCGTGGCCGAACGTAGAGTCCGCGAACGTTGCAATGCGTAAGGGTCTCGACCTGTTTGCCAACGTGCGCCCGGTAAAGGTGCCTGAGCTGGGTATCGACTGGACGTTCTACCGCGAGAATACCGAGGGCGGCTACGCTGTCGGTTCGCAGGGCGTGCAGATCGACGACGATCTGTTCATCGACTTTACCGTAGCTACCTCGCAGGGCTGCGAGCGTATCGCTCGTCTGGCCTTCGACTATGCACGCAAGACCGGCAAGAACCGCGTTTCCTGCGTCACCAAGGCGAATATCATCAAGACCACCGACGGCAAGTTCCTCGATACCTGCCAGAAGGTAGCCAAGGAGTATCCGGAAGTACAGTTTGATGATTGGTACATCGACATCATGACCGCAAAGCTGCTCGACGACAAGCGCCGCCGCGACTTTAAGGTCGTTGTACTGCCGAACCTGTACGGCGACATCATCACCGACGAGGCTGCTGAGATCCAGGGCGGTGTCGGCACGGCAGGCTCTGCCAATATCGGCAAGCGCTATGCGATGTTCGAGGCAATTCATGGCTCTGCGCCGCGTATGGTGCAGGAAGGCCGCGCAAAGTACGCGGATCCGTCCTCCGTACTGCGTGCAGCTGTTATGCTGCTTGAGCACATCGGTGAAATCGAACTGGCAAAGAAGCTCGACCGCGCACTTGATATCTGCATGGTAGAGGAGCATAAGGTTGTTGTTACCGGTCGTGATACCGGTGCAACTGCACAGGAATTTACCGATTATGTGCTGGATACCATCGCTAAGCTGTAATTTACACGAGAAATAGAATTTGAGAGAGGGAGAGGGTCTGTGGAACACAAGCAAGAGGTTTCAAAGCGGTAATTCAGCGATTGCCTCGCTATTATCGGAATATTTGTGAGCTGAAGGCTGAAGGGGAGCAGCGTATCTCCTCCAAAGCACTGGCAGAGCGCATGGGACTGACCGCTTCGCAGATTCGTCAGGACTTTAACTGCTTCGGCGGCTTTGGTCAGCAGGGCTACGGCTATAATATCGACAAACTGCAGGAGGAGCTGGGTGCGATCATGGGTCTGCGGACCGGCCGCACGGCGATTCTGCTGGGTGCCGGTAACCTCGGTCGTGCACTGCTTAATAACTTTAACTTTTCTGCCAGTGGCTTTGAGCTGCTGTGTGCGTTTGACGCAAATCCGCAGCTCATCGGTCAGCGCTTTGGCGGCCATGAGGTACGCAGCGCGGATACGCTTGCGGAGTTTATTGAGCGCAACAAGCCGGATGTGGCGGTGCTCACCATTCCGCGCGGAGATGCCCCGCGTATCGCACACGGTCTGGTAGAGCGCGGTATCCGCGGTCTGTGGAATTTCACCGGCGAGGACCTTCATTTGGAGGGACTGGGCGTTCCGGTCGAAAACGTGCATCTGTCGGACAGCCTGATGACACTGTGCCATCTGGTCGGCGCAGCAGACGAGGAAAGAGAGCAGAACCTGTAAAACGAAAGGGAGTATCTTTTGATACTCCCTTTTTGTGCGAAAAAAAGCCGCTATCCAATGGATGAGCGGCTTTGGTATTACATTTTGTCCAGATAATACGGTGTTGTCTGGTACACATAGTAGTTGACCCAGTTGGTGTAAAACAGGTTGGCATGTGCCTTCCAGGTCACCAGTACGTCCTCGTTGGGATCATCGTTGCGGAAGTAATGGCGCGGCACCTCCGGGTTCATGCCCTTAGCCAGATCACGCTCATACTCCTTTTTGAGCGTGTCGGCGTCGTACTCGCCGTGGCCCAGCACAAAAGATCTGACGGCCGTTCATTGCCTCTACGATGTGCACACCGGCTTCGTGCGACTCCGCGAGAATGGTCAGACGATCGTTTTTGCGGATGTCGGCGGCACGCACCTCGGTGTGGCGCGAGTG
>VOFJ01000440.1_pt1:0-57500 | contig 178000 bp, 195 predicted proteins | sample 5384081 | NCBI WGS metagenome assembly VOFJ01 (sample SAMN12384729, study PRJNA508395) | human gut metagenome | isolation source: healthy gut I | host: Homo sapiens | reverse complement strand
TACTAAGGTGCCCGTACCGCAAACCGACACAGGTAGATGGGATGAGTATTCTAAGGCCAACGGGAGAAGGGTTGTTAAGGAACTCGGCAAATTGGCCCCGTAACTTCGGGATAAGGGGCGCCTGCGAGAGCAGGCCGCAGTGAAAAAAGGCCCAAGCGACTGTTTAGCAAAAACACAGCTCTCTGCTAAATCGAAAGATGACGTATAGGGGGTGACGCCTGCCCGGTGCTGGAAGGTTAAGGGGAGTGCTTAGCGCAAGCGAAGGTGCGAACTTAAGCCCCAGTAAACGGCGGCCGTAACTATAACGGTCCTAAGGTAGCGAAATTCCTTGTCAGGTAAGTTCTGACCCGCACGAATGGCGTAACGATTTGGGCACTGTCTCAACAGCCCGCCCGGCGAAATTGTAGTACCGGTGAAGATGCCGGTTTCCCGCAACTAGACGGAAAGACCCCATGGAGCTTCACTGTAGCTTGATATTGGATCTCGGTATTCCATGTACAGGATAGGTGGGAGGCTAGGAAGTAAGCGCGCCAGCGTTTATGGAGTCAACCTTGGGATACCACTCTTGGGATATTGGGATTCTAACCTGCGACCATGAATCTGGTCGGGGGGGACACTGTCAGGTGGGCAGTTTGACTGGGGCGGTCGCCTCCAAAAAGAGTAACGGAGGCGCTCAAAGGTTCGTTCAGCACGGACGGAAATCGTGCATTGAGTGTAAACGCATAAACGAGCCTAACTGCGAGAATGACGGTTCGAGCAGTAACGAAAGTTGGAGTTAGTGATCCGGCGGTATGTGAATGGAAATGCCGTCGCTCAACGGATAAAAGCTACCCTGGGGATAACAGGCTGATCTCCCCCAAGAGTCCACATCGACGGGGGGTTTGGCACCTCGATGTCGGCTCATCGCATCCTGGGGCTGAATTCGGTCCCAAGGGTTTGGCTGTTCGCCAATTAAAGCGGTACGCGAGCTGGGTTCAGAACGTCGTGAGACAGTTCGGTCCCTATCTGTTGCGGGCGCAGGAATATTGAGAGGAGCTGTCCTTAGTACGAGAGGACCGGGATGGACGTACCGCTGGTGCACCAGTTGTTCTGCCAAGGGCATAGCTGGGTAGCTAAGTACGGACGAGATAAACGCTGAAGGAATCTAAGCGTGAAACTCCCCTCGAGATAAGTGTTCCCATCCTTCGGGAGTAAGGCCCCTTGTAGACTACAAGGTTGATAGGTCAGGAGTGGAAGTGCAGTAATGTATGGAGCGGACTGATACTAATAGGCCGAGGGCTTGACCTTAAATGTTAGGTAACCTCGAAAGATAGCTTGTGAGTAGGATTGTTCAGTTTTGAGGGTGTAAAGAAATAAATTACACTTTCAGATTGTGAATGAGAAAGTAAAGCACACGTGAAGTGTGCAGGTAAAAATATCGGCGTTTTTGCATACTTTCTTGTACAAAGAAAGTATGCACCATTAGCTCAGTTGGTAGAGCAACTGACTCTTAATCAGTGGGTCCACGGTTCGAGCCCGTGATGGTGTACCAGATTCGGTGCGCTGTGGGTTCGAGAGAGTCCACAGCGGAAACCGAGAAATACCGGAAGTCTAACTGTTATGGCCCGTTGGTCCAAGCGGCTAAGACGGCGGCGGCCTCTCACGCCGCAAACGGGAGTTCGATTCTCCCACGGGTCACCAAATTTCTTCAAGAAAGATGTTGACAGCAGACTGATGGTATGGTATAATAACAAAGCTGCACAGGAATGTGCAACGAAATAGTAGGTGTTAATGGTGACGAGGGTACACCTGTTCCCATTCCGAACACAGTAGTTAAGCTCGTTTACGGTGACAATACTTGGCTGGCGACGGCCCGGGAAGATAACTCAACGCCTACACCTGCGGATCGCATTTTCCGAGCTTTTTATATTCCTCCATAGCTCAGTCGGTAGAGCATGCGGCTGTTAACCGCAGTGTCGTTGGTTCGAGCCCAACTTGAGGAGCCACTCAGACAATGCTTTGCCGTCACTTCATTGTGACGGCGGGTTTTTTCAAAAAGAATATTCGATTCCCTATATGGGCCTTTAGCTCAGTTGGTTAGAGCAACCGGCTCATAACCGGTCGGTCCCGGGTTCGAATCCCTGAAGGCCCACCAAATTAAGTTAATATGGCCCGGTAGCTCAGTTGGTTAGAGCGCTAGCCTGTCACGCTAGAGGCCGTGGGTTCAAGTCCCATCCGGGTCGCCAAAAACGGTACCATAATTGTGCCGTTTTTTCTTTCGCTGCTATAGCTCAGTCGGTAGAGCACTTCCTTTGTAAGGAAGAGGTCACCAGTTCGAATCTGGTTAGCAGCTCCATAAAAACGCCTGATCATTTGATCAGGCGTTTTTCTTTTACTGCAAACCGCGATCTTTGTCGAGAAATGGCGATAGAAAACTATTTTCACCCCTTGCCAGTCGATTTTTGAAATGATAAAATATGCATAGGGAGATGTCGATATGTCTCTGCATAAATTTTATCAAGCAATAGATGGAGATTTTGAAGCAGCCTGCCGCCGGTTTTACAACGAGAATATGCTGCAGAAATTCCTGATCCGATTTTTGGACGAGCCTTGCTGCGCGGAATTGAACGATGCCCTGGGTCGGCACGATCGTGATGCAGCAATCAAAGCGGTACACACGCTGACCGGACAGGCACGCAGCTTTGGCTTTATACGGCTGGAAAAGAAGAGCGCAGCACTGTTGCAAGCGCTGCGCGGCAATCAGGATGAGGAAATCACGGAACTGCGATACGAAGTCACGACCGAATACATCCGCATTGTGCATGCAATTCGCTCGCTGGCCTCTGAGCTGGGCATTTTTATGTAAGCTGCGTGTTAAACGCCCAATGCGTCCTCGATCACATCGATCAAATGGATAGGCGACACCTGAAGCGTATTCAGGCGTTCTGTAAAGGCGCGTGCTTCCGACTCGTCGATGAACACATCGGGAACGAAGCAGGTTTGTCCGTGCTCCGGATCGTGGGCACTGATACCGAAAGATATATAGGCCCCGGTCTCAGGCGAATAGTGGTTTTTGCTGATTACTTTGTAGACAAACATGATGCTTCCTCCGTCGATATTTGCTGATGTTCCCACTTCGTTTGGGAACATGTTCATTTTATCAGAAGAATTACGCGGTTTTTTTGCTATTCTGTGAAATTGGAGCAGAATCTTGTGAAATCGGCAGAACATGTTTAGAAACCGTTAAGAAATTCGACAAAAACTGACGAGAAAGGACTGTCAATAACCATGCTGCGGGTCGCAATTTGTGATGATTCGGCGTTAGAACGGGATATCCTTGCGGATTTTCTCAGTCATTACTGCAATGCACATGCGATTGACTATTCCTGCAAAATGTACGACAGCGGTGAACCGCTCTATTATGAGCTTGGGGACGGCGGATGGTTTGATATTATTCTGCTGGATATTCTGATGGACCCGCCGCTCGGCATTGATGTAGCACGCCGTCTGCGTGAGATCGGCTACAAGGGGCACGATCGTATTTTTTTGTACCGCTGCGCTGGATTTTGCACCGGACAGCTTTGAAGTCGGTGCATCCGGTTATCTGCTCAAGCCATATACCCCGGAGACGTTCGAGCGAACCATGCAACCGCGTACTATCCGATATCGTCGAGAATACATATGCGATCAAGAATCGATCGCAGGTGCTGCACATTCCGCGCGAAGAGATTATGTATGTGGAAAGCCATAATTCACAGTGTATTCTGCATCAGGCGGGGCAAAAGACATACACATTATATAAAAAAGCTCGGCGAGATTGAGCAGGAACTGACGGCTCCGTGTTTTCTGCGGTGCCACCAGAGCTTCCTTTTGTGAATATGAACTACGTCAAAGCTGTGGATAAGGACTTCACCCTTACAAACGATGATGTAGTGCTTATTCGCAAGAAAAAAAATCTGAAGGAATTGCGGCAAATCTATTTTGATTACCGCAAACAGATTCATAATAGATATTGAGGATAATTTGTGTTTGGCAAAGTTAAAACACGGATTATCTGAAAAAAAGCGTCCCATTGGGACGCTTTTCGTTTTTGTGGAAGGAGAAAGAAAACTTCATTTTCCATTCTCAATTCTCCATTTTCAATTATCCCCAAAGCTGTATCCAGCACCATCATCACCAGAAACCCCGCCATCACACCAAGTGTGCCCGGATGCGAATGCTCACCGAGATGTGCCTCGGGAATCAACTCCTCGACCACGACGTACAGCATCGCGCCTGCGGCGGCGGACAGCAGCCACGGCATGAATGGTGTCAGTGCGGACGCGCACAGCACAACAAGCACGCCGAAGATGGGTTCGACAATGCCGGACAGCGAACCGTAAACGAACGAGCGCGTGCGGCTGAGTCCCTCCTGATGGAGCGGAAGCGCGACTGCGGCTCCTTCCGGGAAATTCTGAATGCCGATGCCGATGGCAAGCGCGCCTGCCGCTGCAAACAATCCTGCGTTGCCGGTATGCTGTGCCGCACGAGCAAAGGACAGACCAACCGCCATGCCTTCCGGAATGTTGTGCAGCGTCACTGCGAGGACGAGCAGCGTTGTCCGTCGAAAGGAGGACGGCAGACCTTCGGCCTGCTCTGCGCCGCTGTGCAGGTGCGGCATTAAGCCGTCCAGCGTAAGCATAAGCACCAAACCAAGGATAAAGCCGCCTGCAGCGGGTATCCAGCCCGGCTGGCCGTTCTGCGCGGCCTCGTCAATCGCGGGAATGAGCAGACTCCAGATGGACGCGGCGATCATCACACCGGACGCGAATCCGAGAAAAATCTGCTGCATCAGTGCACTGGACTGCCGTTTCATAAAGAATACCATGGCGGCGCCGATCGTGGTCATCAGGAAGGTGAATCCTGGCCTGCGGCCGCCCAAAGCAATGCCTGCTGTATCATAAACACCTCTCTTTTTTACAGTTAGTTGTTGCTAACTATGAGCATAGCACCGAATACACTGTCTGTCAATAGGGGTTGACAGAAATGATATAATATTAGTATACAATCTTATGGGAATAAAACAGGAGGACTCCACTATGGCGGCATCCCGTGAAAAAGTGTTATATTTTGAGCCGCAGCCGAGCGAACAGACTGCGGCGCTCAAGACCGTGCTCGTTCGCATGGGTGTGCGGATTAAGAACGTCGAAGCAGTCTCTGCCGGTCAGACGGTCGGCTTTCTGCTGAACCGCAAGGGCTTTGAGCCGACTGACGAGACTGCAGATGCGCCTTCCGCACCGATGATGGTGCTGGACGGCTTTACCGAAAAGAGACTGGACATTCTGCTCCGTGAAATGAAGGCATACGGTGTTTCCGTGCCGTACAAAGCCATGGTCACCGAGCACAATATCGGCTGGACGCTGAGTGATCTGTTTACCGAGCTGGTGCGCGAGCATGAGGCTATGCACCAATGATCGAGCGCGTACTGAACGATTTCGACATCGACCAGATCGCAAACTCCGGTCAGTGCTTCCGCTTCCACAGGGTTGGGGATAAGTCGTACAACTTAATTGCGGGAACACACCTGCTGAATATTCAGCAGAATGGCCGGACCGTACGGTTCGACTGCGATGAAGACGAGTTTAACGCCATCTGGCGGCCGTATTTCGATCTGGATGCGGACTACGGCCGCTGCAAAGCCGCAGTTGCCAAACGCGATACCTATCTGCAGAACGCCGTTGCATACGGCGGCGGACTGCGTATTCTGCGGCAGGACCTGTGGGAGACTATTCTATGCTTTATCATCTCCCAGCAGAACAATATCGCGCGGATTACCAGGTGTGTCGAAAATTTGTGTTCCCTTTTCGGGGAAACCTGTTATAATAAGAGTGAACAGGTATACAATAGCATTCCCACGGCAGAGCGCCTGGCGGCGTGCACGCCCGAGGATCTTGCACCGGTGCGCCTCGGCTACCGCGCCAAATACATTTGCGCCGCGGCACGGCAGGTCGCGTCCGGTGCGGTCGATCTGGAAGCTATCCGGCACATGGATTACGCTCACGCTAAAGCCGAGCTGCTGCGCCTGACCGGTGTCGGCATCAAGGTCGCGGAGTGTATCTGTCTGTTTGCGCTGCATCACATCGACGCGTTTCCAGTCGATACGCATATCCGGCAAATGCTGGACGCACACTATCCGAAAGGGTTTCCGCTGAAACGCTATAAAGGCTTTGCGGGTGTCATGCAGCAGTATGCATTTTACTATGAATTATCGCTGAAAGACTAAGGAGTGTTCAATATGGCAGTAGTAACCATTACGAAGGAAAATTTTGAGAACGAAGTGCTGAAGTCGGACAAGCCGGTCCTGCTGGATTTCTGGGCAACGTGGTGCGGTCCCTGCCGCATGGTTTCGCCGATCGTGGACGAGATCGCAAACGAGCGTGACGACATCAAGGTTGGCAAGATCAATGTAGACGAGCAGGGTGAGCTGTCCATGCAGTTCCGCATTGTCTCCATCCCGACCCTGATCGTGATGAAGAACGGCGAGGTTGCCAATAAGGCTGTCGGCGCTATGCCGAAGGAAGAAATCCTGAACCTGCTCGGCTAAAATCAAAACCAGATCCAAAGAGCTGACTCCGTTGGAGTCAGCTCTTTGCTTTGCGCCTAAAAAGTTTGTATTGAACCGGTTTTTCTTTTCTTTCGTGCGACAGCTGTTGTTTACCGTTCTGCGGTTTTGTGCTATACTAAAAGTAATACCGCCAATATTGCTGATATAATGGTAAGGTATGATTTGGCAAGAGGATATATGTTTGGAGGAGCTTGCGTGAATCGCATTTCTGATAGTATGTTTCACTCCCGCAGCACTGCATGCAAGAAGCCGTATGGCGCGGTACCGGCAGGGCAGGCGGTCGAGTTTTCTGTTTATCCGCAGCGGGCACAGGGCGCGCTGCAGGTTACCCTTTGGATTGAGGAAGATGGCTGTCAGGCCGAATCCCATCTGCTGCACTGGTGCGGCTATCAAGGCTCACATGATCGGTATACGGTAACCTATACGCCGCCGCATCCCGGTCTGTACTGGTATTATTTTTCGGTGGAGCTGGCGGATGGTCTGCACTACTGTGCACGCGGCTACGGCGGTCAGGCGGAGTTGCTCGAGGCGGTCGGCGATAAGTACCAGCTGACCGTATACGACGGCGATTACCACACGCCGCGCTGGTTCGGTGAGGGCATCACCTACAACATTTTTCCGGACCGGTTCTGCCGCGACAAGGCGCCCGAGCAGCCGGAGAGTGAAGGCGTGGTTGAGCGTGTGCTGCACCAGAACTGGGACGATATTCCGGTATACCTGCCGGATGAGCACGGCGAAATTCTCAATAACGACTTTTTCGGCGGTACACTGCGCGGCGTATACGCCAAGCTGGATTATCTGGAGAGCCTGCACGTTACCACCATTTATTTCAATCCGATCTTTCAGGCGTATTCCAATCACCGCTACAATACCGGCGATTACAAGCGCATCGACCCGCTGCTCGGCTGCGAGGAGGACTTCCGTGCGCTGTGCAGCGAAGCCGCCAGACGCGGCATGCGCGTTGTACTGGACGGCGTGTTCAATCACACCGGCTACGACAGCCGCTATTTCAACGCACGCGGCCATTATGACAGCGTAGGCGCGTTCCAGTCCAAGGAATCGCCGTATTTCAGCTGGTTCGACTTTCACAACTGGCCGAACGAGTACGGCTCGTGGTGGGGCATCTACACGCTCCCGCAGGTCAATGAGACCGACGGCAGCTATCAGGATTACATCATCGAGGACGAGGACAGCGTGGTCCGCCGCTGGCTGCGGCTGGGCGCGTCCGGCTGGCGGCTGGATGTTGCCGACGAGCTGCCGGACAGCTTCATCCAGAAGCTGAACGCTGCCGCCCGCAAGGAGAAATCCGATGCGCTCATCATCGGTGAGGTGTGGGAGGATGCGTCCAACAAAATTGCGTACTCCGAGCGTCGGCGCTATTTCCAGGGCGGCGAACTGGATTCCGTCATGAACTACCCGTTGCGAGACGCCATCCTCGGCTTTTTGAACGGCGGCACTGCCGAGCATTTCGCGGAGAGCATGGAGTGCATCCGCGAAAACTACCCGCGGGACGTATTCTACAACCTGATGAACGTTGTAGGTACGCATGATACCGCGCGTGCGCTCACCCTTCTCGGCGTAACCGAGAACGAGTGGAAGATGGACAGAAACGGCCGCGCACACTATCAGCTGCCGCCGGACCGTCTGGAAATCGCCTTGCGTCGCCTGCGGATGGCGGCAGTCATCCAGTTCACTATGCCGGGTTCTCCGACCATTTACTACGGTGATGAGGCCGGTCAGCAGGGCTTCGAGGACCCGTTCAACCGCCGGACCTACCCGTGGGGACACGAAAACCAGGAGCTGCTTGCGTTCTACCGCAAGCTGTGCGAAATCCGTGCCGAGGAGCAGACGCTCGCGGACGGCGACCTGCAGTTCAGCGATACGACAGCCGGTGCACTGCTGCGATACGAGCGCACGAGCGGAGACTCGCGTCTGGTGATCGTGGTCAACCGCGGACACCAGTATGCGGAAACAAAAATTGATGCGCTGTATGCGCTCGACCTGCTCAGCGGCGAGGGCTTCGCGTACGCCGACCCGGACGGTCTGATCGTATCCGTTCCGCCGGAGACCGCCTATATCCTGCGCTGTGTAAATGCAGATGATTAAGGAGGATTTTTTTCTATGGATATGACAGAAAAACAGCTTTCCAGCGGATATAAGTTCAGAGGCAGGATTATGACCGCTCGTGTGGACGAGGTATCGCTGCCGAACGGCAAAACCGCGCCGCGCGAGGTTTGTGAGCATGTTGGCGGTGTCGGCGTGCTGCCGATCGACAAGGACGGCAACGTTATTCTTGTGCGGCAGTTCCGCTATGCGTTCGATACCGAGCTGCTCGAAATGCCTGCCGGCAAGATGGACCACGGCCCGGAGGACGCCGAGGAATGCGGCATCCGCGAGCTGAAAGAAGAAACCGGCTGTACCGCCGGACGCATCGTGCCGCTCGGCGCGATTTATCCGTCTCCCGGCTTTCTGACCGAGGTGACCTATCTGTTTGCCGCGCTTGACCTGACCGAAGGCGAAATGCAGCCGGATGAGGACGAATTTGTCGAGGTCGTGCGACTGCCGATCGCAGAGGTAGAGAAAATGATCGAGCGGGACGAGATCCGCGATGCAAAAACGGTGGCGGCTATGTATAGAGCAAAGCTGAAAAATCTTTACTAAGATAAGAGTGGAGATTGGAGAGTGCAGAGGAGGAAAGGGTTTGGATAAGAAAAAAATCCTTGTGGTTGAGGACGAAAAGGCCATTTCAGACATTCTGGTATTCAATTTACAGCGTGAGGGCTACGACACACTCGCGGCGTATGACGGCGCGGAAGGTCTGCGCTGCGCGCTTGAGGAAGCGCCCGACCTGATTCTGCTGGACGTGATGCTGCCCGAGATGGACGGCTTCGAGGTCTGCAGGCGGGTGCGCGCGGAAAAGGACACGCCGATCATCATGCTGACCGCCCGTGAGGAAGAGACCGACAAGGTCATGGGTCTCGAGCTGGGTGCAGACGACTATATCACCAAGCCGTTCTCCATGCGTGAACTGATGGCGCGCGTCAAGGCGAACATGCGCCGTACCTACGCAGGAGAGGACAGGGAAAGGCGGAAGCGCCGTCCGGCGGCGGTCTGCGTGTATCCAAGGACAACGGCATGGTCTACAAAAACGGTCATCCGCTCGAGCTTTCCGCGCGGGAATTTGATATTCTGTGCTTCCTGTCCGCTGCTCCGGGACGGGTTTTCTCCCGTGAGGAGCTGATGGAGCAGGTCTGGGGCTATGACTACTACGGCGACCTGCGTGCGGTGGACGTGGCGATCCGCCGTCTGCGCGAGAAGATCGAGGATGAACCGGCAAGTCCCAGATACATCATCACAAAAAGAGGCATGGGATATTACTTTGCTGACGGGGAGTAAGCTATGTTCCGTTCACTACACAGAAAACTGGTACTGATTCTGGTGCTGCTGATCGTATCCGTTATGGCGGTGGTCGGCACGTTTCTGATCAACAGTATCAACACCTTCTATCTGAACAGCTTTTATGAGCAAGATGCAGGCGGTGTTCACGACCGACACCATCCGCTCCATGGAGGAGGCGGCTGCCGAACCCGGCACGGATGGTCTGAAAACCATCATAGATGCCCACAAGAGCCGACTCGGCATTGACGATTACCGCAACTATGCCATTCTCGACAGTGAGGGCGGCTTCCTTGACGGCTCCAACCCGAACGTATCCGTCACCCGCACGAGCAACGTCATTGCCGCAATGGCAGGAGAGACCGGAACGCGCTCGGCGGTATCCGACAGCATTATGGACATTGCGGTGCCGCTCGACAAGAACGGCGACGGTGCGGTGGACTACATCGTGTATATCGCGGACAACAAGCGGGAGATTTCCGATCTGTCGTGGCGGTTCTTCCAGATTGTCATGCAGGCGATGATGTTCGGCCTTCTGGCGGCTATCCTGCTGTCCTTCCTGCTCAGCAAGACCATCACCACGCCGATCGAGCGCATCACCGAGGGGGCGCGGTCGATCGCGGAAGGCAACTTTTGATCAGGACCTCGGTGTGCAGTCGTCGGATGAGATCGGCGAGCTGACCCGTTCGTTCAATTACATGGCGCATCGTTTGAAAAACACGGTCGGCGAGGTGCAGGGCGAGCGCGACAAGCTGAACACGCTGTTCCTGCACATGACCGACGGCGTAGCCGCCTTCACGACCGACGGCACGCTCATCCACATGAATCCGGCAACCGAAAATCTGCTGGGCGTGCGTGTAGAGCAGAAGCTGAGCTTTGATGAGATGTTCGCCGATCTGGACATGCCGGATACGGACGAAACCGTCTCGCGCAGCTTCCTTACGAACGAGATTACGCGATTTGGGCGCGTGCTGTCCGTCACGCTGGCGCCTTACGGCGCACTGGACGGCGAGGGCGGCGTCATCGCGGTCATTCACGATGTCACCGAGCAGCGCCGTCTGGATGACGCACGCCGCGAGTTTGTGGCAAACGTGTCGCACGAGCTGCGCACGCCGCTGACGAATATCCGCTCGTACACCGAAACGCTGCTCGATGCCGCCGGAGAGCTGCCGCTTGACACGGAAAAGCAGTTTCTGGGCGTTATTTCGAGCGAGAGCGAGCGCATGGCGCGTATTGTCACCGATCTGCTGACGCTTTCCAAGCTGGATTACGGACGGATGGAGCTGCGTATGACGCGGTTCTCGGTGTCCGATCTGCTGAAAAAGGTGACGAATGCCATGAAGCTGACCGCCGAGGACAGCGGTCATATGATCCTCGTTGAGACCGAGCCGAACCTGCCGCCGATGGTCGGAGACAGAGAACGCATCGAGCAGGTTGTGGTAAATATTCTGTCCAACGCGGTCAAGTACACGCCTTCAGGCGGCAGGATCCGTCTGACGGCACAGCGCGCAGGCGCAAACCATGTGCGCATCACGGTTGAGGACAACGGTGTCGGCATTCCGGCGGACGATGTGCCGCGCCTGTTTGAGCGATTCTACCGCGTGGACAAGGCACGCTCGCGTGCCGCAGGCGGCACCGGACTGGGCCTGGCGATCGCCAAGGAGATCGTTGAGCAGCACGAGGGCAAAATCGCTCTGACCAGTGAATACGGCAAGGGCACGACCGTGACGATCACGCTTCCGACCGACCTCAAGCCGCACGGCAGGGAGGATAAGGTATGAGAGGTGCGAAACGCTCAGCGAAGAACACCGCAAAAAATATCTCGCTTTTGGTGCTGTGCGGACTGATGGGCGTGCTGTGCGCGGTAAACTGGCTGATGGGTCTGAACATTGCGCAAATGCCCGCAGACAGCGCACTCCGCCGTCTGCACGACCGCTTTGTAGGCGGTGCGGTGGGCTATGAGATACGGTCCTCCGGTGTTTCGGCGGCGGATCCGGCACAGATGGCGCTGACCGTTGACGGCAAGCTGTACGGCGTGCAGTACAATCTGACCGATATTGACGCTGGCATCACGGCAACGCGTTCGCTGTGGTCGCAGGCGCTCACAGGTGAGGGGCTGCGGCAAGCTGATGAGAGTGAGCTGTGCACGGCTCTGCGGTCGGGCAGCTGTGCGCTGCTGCGCTACCATGGTGCGATCCCGATGCAGTCTATTGCGGGCTGGCTGGGCGGCTCGTGGAAGGATAATGCCCGACTGCAGGTCGAAACACTGGTGTATGCCGCCGGTGTGCAGCGGCTGTTTGTCCGTATGGCAGACGGCAGGCTGTATGCTGCGGATGCAGCGGTCTCGCAGAATGCACTCGAGGAGGCACAGAAGAACTTCCGCGGTCTGTCATGCAGCTTTGCGGGAGATGCGTATGCGGTCTATCCGGAAACGCTGCTGTTCGACAGCGAGGCGCTGTCGCTTCCGGTGCTGAAGCCGGCGCAGATCAACCTGTTTGCCGCACAGAGCGGCACCGGACTGGAGGATTTGCTCGGTGCATTCGGCTACACGGCCTACACGGATTTTTACAACGAGCAGGACGGAACTGTCCGCGTGTTCCTCGATGATACGAGCACGCTGCGGCTGAATGCGTCCGGTTTGGTGCAGTACGCGTCCACGGACGGCTCGGCAACGGTGAGCGCTTATGACGAAAGCGATATCACGGATGCGGCGGCGCTGGATGCACAGCTGGACTGCGCCCGGCTGATTCTCGATGCGGCGCAGCGAGCGGGCGATACGGATACGCATGCGTCGCTGTACGCGGTGGAGCGCAGCGGCGAGCAAACCACACTGATTTTTCTGCAGATGTACAGCGGCGTGCCGGTGCTCGGTGACGCGGACTTTGCAACCTTCGTATTCGATGGCAGTGCGCTGCGCACGGCAACGATTCGGCTGCAGAAATTTCAGCCGACCGGCGGCAAACGCACGGTCATGCCCGCAAAACAGGCGGCAGCCGGAGCCTCCGGCGCGGAACGCGGTCTGATGGCAGCCTACCGGGCACAGGACGGACAGTATGTACCGAGCCGGTTTTATCTGAAAAATGCGGCAGAGTGACCGCAGAAGGGAGATGAGAGCGCTTGCAATGGGATAAAGTCAAAAATATACTGATCGCAATACTGCTTACGATCAACCTGTTTCTGCTGGGCAATCTGGCGGTACGCGGCTGGCAAAGCCACCGGAGAACGAGTGAGCTTGAGGCCAATCTGCGCACGCTGGTGAGCGCCAGAGGGATGCAGCTGGATACGGCGTTCTCGTTTCCGGAGGACATCACGCTGCCCGAGCTGTCGCTCGACCGCAGCCGCGCAGATGAGGAAAAAATCGCAGCCGCCATGCTGGGCGAACACGCTGAACGCACCGAGCAGGAGGACGGCACGGTGCGCTTTGAGAGCGATAGGGGCACGCTCGAGTGGCAGGCGGACGGCAATGTGCAGGCGGACTATACGCTGACTGAATCTGCGCCGACTTCCGCATCGGAAGCGCTCGAGCAGGCGCGCCGACTGTGCAGCCGGTGGGGCTTTCAGGCCGAGCAGGCCAGCTGGACGGCGGAGGACACGGTAGTTACGCTGACCGGCTCGGTCGCCGGACTGCCGGTGCACAATCGGCGGCTGACACTGGACTTTTCTGCCGGAGACGGCTCGGTGTCGCTCGTCGGACTGTGGAGCTTCGGCACGCCGTACACCACCGCGAACGGCATCAGCATTACCTGCAGCGCAGCAGATGCTTTGCTGCAGTTTGCCGCAGAAAGCGGCGAAACCGGTAAGATTGAGTCGATGACAGCCGGTTATCGTATGCAAACCGACAGCAGCCGCCGTATTCGTCTTACACCTACTTGGAAGATTGACACCGAAACAGGCGAATATTTGGTGGATTGTGACAAAAAGACGATTATCGGTGAAGAAAACTGAAAAACTGCTTTTCTTTATCTGAAATTGTGGTAAAATGTATTAGTGAGATTTTACGCGAATGGGTTTAGCCGCTGTCGGAGCTGCCTGTAAAGAGGATCGGCACGGACAGTCATTCGCTGACATAAGATACAGTATTCGGAGAAAAACGCGGAGATTTCCGCGCCAAGGCTTAGTGAGGAGTAGGTAGATTGACAAAGTATGTAATCAACGGCGGCAAGACGCTGAATGGTGAGGTGACCATCTCCGGCGCAAAGAATGCAGCGGTCGCAATCGTTCCGGCGGCTCTGCTGGCAGATGGCCCGGTTCGTCTTGAAAACGTGCCCAAGATCATTGATGTAACGCTGCAGATGGAGATCATGCGTGAGCTGGGCGCGCAGATCCGCCAGATCAACGCCACTACGGTGGAAATCCAGAATACGCAGAACCCGAGTCTCAAGCCGCACGAGCTGGAGCGCAAGCTGCGCGCATCCTACTATCTGCTCGGCGTGCTGCTCGGCAAGTACGGCTTTGCCGAGGTAGCAATGCCCGGCGGCTGCAACTTCGGCGGCGTGCGCCCCATCGACCAGCACATCAAGGGTTTTGAAGCTCTGGGTGCAAAGGTAACGCTGCCCAAGGGCGGTTACATCCGGGTCGAGGCACCCGAGGACGGCCTGCACGGCGCACATATTTATTTTGACGTTGTTACGGTCGGCGCGACCATGAACATCATGCTCGCAGCCGTTCTGGCCAAGGGTCAGACGATTATGGAGAACTGCGCGAAGGAGCCGCACATCGTCGATCTCGCCAACTTCCTCAACTCCATGGGCGCGGACGTCAAGGGCGCCGGCACCGATGTGATCAAGATCCGCGGTGTAGAAAGCCTGCACGGCGGCAGTTACTCCATCATTCCGGATCAGATCGAGGCGGGCACCTTCATGGCAGCCGTTGCAGCCTGCGGCGGTTCGGTTCTGGTGAAGAATGTTATTCCGCGTCATCTGGAGTGCATCACCGCAAAGCTGCGTGAGATGAGCGTTGAGGTCACCGAGTTTGACGATGCGGTGCTCGTTCGCCGCGAGGGCAAGCTGACCAAGACCAACATCAAGACCCTGCCGTATCCGGGCTTCCCGACCGACATGCAGCCGCAGATGACGACGGCGCTGTGTCTGGCAGAGGGCACCAGCATCATCACTGAGGGGATCTGGGGCAGCCGCTACCGCTATACCGAGGAGCTGACTCGCATGGGTGCAAACATTCATGTGGATGGCGCGATCGCGGTTGTTGAGGGTGTCAGGGAGCTGAATGGTGCTCCGGTCCGTGCACACGACCTGCGTGCAGGCGCGGCGATGGTCATCGCCGGTCTGGCAGCCAAGGGTGTTACCGAGGTCGAGCAGGTGCAGAACATCGAGCGTGGCTATGAGACGCTCGTAGAGAAGTTTGTTGCTCTGGGTGCGGATATGTATCGCTCCGAGATTCCGGAAAGCGCCGAGAACAAGTAATTTCTAATTGTAATGAGGAAAAAAGGCGGAGGGAGCATCCTTTCGCCTTTTTTGCAGAATATAAGGCAGATGAGCAGAATGGAAGCAGAGTGTATGGTTCGGCGTGCGTCTGATGCGGACATGGATGCGGTTCTCGCTTTTGCCGCGCAGATTTTCGCGGACGAGCAGGATATTCCGAAGGAGCTGAACTTCATCCCGGCGGATAAGCAGCCGCAGTGGTGGTGCATGGAGCAGGACGGCGAACTCGTCGGCACAGCGGCCATTTACCGTGAGGGCGGGCAGTGGCACATGGGCCGCATCACGGTCGCGCGCAGGCTGCGCGGACAGCACAAGGGAACCTTTCTGCTGAAACGTGTGCTGGACGATGTTTTTGCACAGGGTGTGGATAACATTTTCCTCGAAGCGAGAGACGCAACGGTGCACATTCTTACCGGATTCGGCGCAGAGATTGCCGGGGAATCGTTCGCATTCTACTGCGGAAACGTCACACCGATGATTCTAACGCGAACCGCCTTTCTGCAGCACACAAACGGATGAAAACAACTGCTGAAGGAGTACCATGGCAGAGCATTATTATTACAGTATCGCCAGCGGTTCGAGCGGCAACTGCGGCTTATATATGGCGGACGGCACCGCGATCCTGATCGATCTCGGTGTGTCGCTGCGCAGGATTACGACTGCGCTGAAGGCACTGTCGCTCACGCTGGAGGATATTTCGGCGGTGGTGCTGACGCATGAGCACATCGACCATGTGAAGGGACTGCCGATGTTTCTCAAAAAAGCGAAGGCGCCGGTGTTTGCCACTCGCGGCACAGCCGAGGCTTTCGAGGAAAAGAATCCGGAGTACGCCGACCGTCTGAACATATTCGACAGCGGTGAGCGCTTCTGGGTCAGGGATGTGGACGTTGTGCCGTTCCCGACGCCGCATGACGCAGCCGAGAGCACGGGCTACATATTCGAGCACGGCGGCAGCCGGTTCGGCTTTGCAACCGACCTTGGCTTTGTGCCGCGCGATGCGGCCGAGCTTCTGCGCGGCTGTGAAATGGTCGTGCTGGAGAGCAACCATGACCCGCACATGCTGCAGGCCGGTCCGTACCCGTATTCGCTCAAGATGCGTGTTGCCGGACCGAGCGGGCACCTGTCCAATCCGGACTGCGCCGTATTTGCAGCGGATCTGGTGAAAAACGGCACGCGAACGCTCGTGCTGGCGCACCTGAGTGAGAAAAACAACATGCCGGAGTTGGCGCGGCAGCAAACGCTGTCGGCGCTGCGCGGACTGCCTGCGTGCGAGGTGCTCGTTGCACCAAAGGAGCACATGGAGCATCCGGTATCGTTTGGGGAGGAAAAACTATGCTCTCTGTCCGGCTGATCTGCGTCGGAAAGCTCGGAGAAAAATTCTGGGCGGACGCTGTCAAGGAATATACCAAGCGCCTCGGCGCATATTGTAAATTAGAGATCATCGAGCTGCCCGAGCAGCGTCTGCCGCAGACGCCCTCTGAGGGCGAGATCGCACAGGCGCTCGAAAAGGAAGCCGCGCTCATCGAGAGCAAGCTGCTGCCCGGCGCGTCTGTGATTGCGATGTGTGTCGAAGGCAAGCCGATGTCCTCTGAGCAGCTGGCGGACTATTTCGGAAAGCTGACCGTATCGGGGACAAGCAAGATCTGCGTGCTCATCGGCGGCTCGTGCGGCCTGTCCGAGCGGGTGAAAAAGAAGGCGGCGCTGCGGCTGTCCATGTCACCGATGACGTTTCCGCATCATTTAGCAAGAGTGATGGTGCTCGAGCAGATTTACCGCGCGCTCAATATCGCGGCAGGCGGCAAGTACCACAAGTGAGGAGCGTGCCGGATGATAGATGGCGAACTCGTTACGATCATTGTAAATCTGCTGCTGGTAGGCGGGTTTCTCTGGTGGATGCTGCATCCGCGGCATAACAATAACGAAGAGCCGCCGGTGCCGAAACCGCTGCCGAAAACCGGCAAAATGCGCTGTCCGATGTGCGGCGCGGAAGCAAAAGTCACGGGCAAACAGTGGGAGTGTCCGTGGTGCGGTGACTGCGGTTGGATCAAATAAAGTTTGGGTACAAAAACAACCCGGTTAAATGCGGCTAATATCAAGAAAAACCATTTACATTATGGACCGGATTTTGTAAAATATATATTAGAGAAGAACGCGGTTATTCGCACGGGACAAATGCGGAGCCGCGATGAGGGAAATTTTATTTCAGGAGGGGCGTCCCATGATTATCACGATAACGCTTAACGCTGCACTGGACCGTACGCAGCGGATCGAGCACCCGCTGCAGGTGGGCAAGCTCAATCGCGCGGTGTCCAGTCATCTGGAACCGGGCGGCAAGGGCATCAACGTGTCGCGCGCGATCAAGGCGTTGGGCGGCAGCAGTATTGCGCTTGGCTTCAGTGCGGGCACAAACGGCCGCATTATGAAGGACATGCTGACAGCAGCGGACATTCACCACGATTTTGTTGATATTGCGGGACAACTCCGTGTCAATACGCAGATCATTGATGCGCAGGGCGGCCATACCGAGGTAAATGAGCCGGGCAACAAGCTGGATGATTCGGATTTCCTGCGTTTGCTCGACCGCATGGAGAACTATCTGGACGAGGGCAATATCTTCGTTCTGTCGGGTTCTACGCCGCCGGAGTTCCCGCTGAAGAACTACCGTAAGCTGTGCAAGACCATCAAGAAGCACGGCTGCAAGCTGATCATCGACGCACAGGGCGAGCTGCTGCAGGAGGCACTGGGGTGCGAGCCGGACTTTGTAAAGCCGAACATCTTCGAGCTGGCTGAGGCTGTCGGCGACAAGCCGTCCGCCGATCCCGAGGTCGTTGTACATTCCGCACGCAAGATGCTGGATATGGGCGCAAAGGCTGTCTGCGTTTCCATGGGTCAGGAGGGCGCTCTGCTGACCGCAAAGGACGAGCCGGAGTCGCTGTACGTTACTACCACCCCGAAAATCTACGACGAAGGTGCGGTCGGTACCGGTGATGCAATGGTCGGCGCGATTGCAAACGCTATGCACGCGGGCATGAAGTTTGACGAGGTGGCACGCTACGCCGTTGCGATGGGCCGTGCATGTGCCCGTCTGGCCGGCACCGAGATGGCCTCTCTCAAGAAGGTTTACGAGGTGTACGAGACCACGCAGGTTTACGTTCTGTAAGCAATACACAAACTATGGAGAGAACAACGAAACACGTTGTTCTCTCTTTTACCCTTTTCGCGATTACTTCAAGGAGTTAACAAATATGGATAAAAAACAATTACAGCAGCGTGTCACGGAGCAGCGCCGCCGCGTACGCCGCAGACTGACCATTCGCGGCGTACTGTCGCTTCTGGTCGTGCTGACATTCATCCGCTGTGCGTTCATGCAGCGGTATGAGAATATGTTCGTATGCGTGCTGTCGCTCGTGCTGCTGGCGATGCCGACGCTGATTGAAAAACAGCTTGCCATCGACATCCCGCCGATGATGGAAGCTATCATCTACTGCTTTATCTATGCCGCCGAGATCATGGGCGAGATCAATTCGTTCTACACCATCATTCCCGGATGGGACACCATGCTGCACACGATAAACGGATTTCTGGTCGCGGCGGTCGGCTTCTGCCTGGTTGACCTGTTTAACCGAAGCGAACGGTTTACCTTTAAGCTGTCGCCGCTGTTCCTGGCTATCGTGGCGTTCTGCTTCTCCATGACGGTCGGCGTGTTGTGGGAATTTTTCGAGTTCACCGCTGATCAGGTGATGAACACGGACATGCAGAAGGACTATGTCGTGCACGAGGTCAACTCGGTGTCGCTCAACCCGGACGGCCTGAATGTGCCGGTGCATGTGCAGATTGAGTCGGTCATTGTCAACGGTGAGGATTGGACGGAGCAGCTTGACGGCTATCTGGATATTGGCCTGATCGACACGATGAAGGATCTGCAGGTCAACTGCATCGGTGCAATCGCGTTTTCCATCATCGGCTTCTTCTACGTCAAGCACCGCGGCAAGGGGCAAGCTGGCGGCAGCGCTCATTCCGGTCGTGCTCGATCCCGAAAAAGAAAAAAAAGTAAAAAAGATGAGCAAAACAGGGAACCAAATGACGAGTGATTCCGTCTAATTCAATACTATCCCCGAAAACGATCTGAAGGAGAGTATGAAAGTATGATGAAAAAGCGAATGACCGCAGGTGTGCTTGCGACACTCATGGCGGCAGTCCTGCCGGTTTCCGCGTGCGCGGCTCAGAATTCGGCGCCGCAGCCGCAGCTGAATACCGCAGAGCATATGCAGTATATGAACGGCTACACGGACGGCACCTTCCGTCCGGATGCGTCCATCACCCGCGCAGAGGCGAGCAAGCTGCTGGCCTCTCTGTTGGTGAACAAGGTCGAGAATGAGGACCATCTGTTTAATGACGTTTCGGTTTCCGCGTGGTATGCGGACGCTGTTCGTCAAATGACCGGGTTCGGTCTGGTGAACGGCTACACGGACGGCACGTTCAAGCCGAACGCTAAGACTACCCGTGCGGAGTTTGTAGCGATTCTGTCGCGCTTCCCGCACAACGACATCGGCACGGACAAGTCGTTCGCTGATGTACCCAAGACCAACTGGGCGTACAATGCGGTGCAGACCGCTCTGGCACAGGGCTGGATTTCGGCAGGCACGAATTTCCGCCCGAATGCGCCGATTACCCGTGCGGAGACGGTAACTATCCTCAACCGTGTGCTCGGCCGTCAGGCGGATGAGTTTACGATCAATACGAGTGAGGGCATCCGTATTATGCCGGATGTGCCGAACACGCACTGGGCATACTGGGATATGCTTGAGGCAACCACTGACCATAAGTTTGACAAGTCGAGCGGCTCCGAACAGTGGACTTCGTTCGATAAGGAGACTACTGATTTGACGCCGGGCTGGCATAATATTGGCGGCAAGCTGTTCCATGTCAACGACGACAAGCAGTTTGACCATGACAAGTTCATCGGCTCGCTCGAGCTTGACCACAACGGCTGCTACATCACCGGCTCGACCGAGCTGGACGCGCTGCTGGCTTCGGCAGTAAAGAGCGTTGTCAAGGACAGCATGACCCAGCAGCAGAAGCTGCGTGCGGTGTATGATTACGCGAAGAATACGTTCGGCTATCTCGGCATCGGCGCGGCTGACACTTCGAAGAGCGACTGGGCGCTGACCTCCGCGACCGATATGCTTAAGACCCACAAGGGCAACTGCTACTCGTGGGCGGCAGGCTTTACTTACCTCGCCCGTCAGGTCGGTTTTGATGCACAGGCGATTCCGGGCACCGGCGTTTCGCCCAAGGGCAGTGAGTCGGTTCACGCGTGGACCGAGATTACCATCGACGGCACGGCTTACACCTTCGACCCGCAGATCGAAAGCGTGTACAAGAAGCGCTACAACGAGAATTACGACCTGTTCATGAAGAAGTACGGCGAGGCTGTCTGGGGCTATAAAAAGCCGGAGGTGACCGAGCCGGAGCAGCCGGAGACCGTCAAGGTGGACGAGCAGCTTTCCGCACTGGTGAGCAAGATTTACGGTGCGCGTCCGTTCGGCGGCATGGGCGTTGCTGAGGAGGCACTCTACAACGGCATGGGTGAGGACGGCATGAGCCGCGGTCTGTTCTGGTACCTTGGTACGGATGACATCAAGTTTGAGGCAGGCGTGGCCTCCGAGTCTATGATTACCTCGCAGGCACATTCCATCGTTGTTCTGCGCTTTGCGGATGAAAAGCAGGCGGCAGACGCGGCGGCTAAGCTCAAGACCACGGTTGACCCGCGCAAGTGGATCTGCGTAGGCGTTGATGAGGCCAAGGTTGTCTCCAAGGGCAAGCTGGTCTGCGTTGTGATGGACGACGAAAACGGCGATTACTACATCAATAATTTCAAGGCGAATGCCTGAAACTGACCTTGTGAAACTTGCGTGAACTGACACTTTCCTAAAGCCACAATATCGCATACAATAGGCTTACAGACAGAATTACTGGAAAAGAGGGGGTATGCGATATGACAGGAAAAAACATCAGAAAGCTTGTGCTGGCAGCACTGCTGGCGGCACTGACGGCAGTTGCTACGATGATCATCCGCATTCCGACACCGACACAGGGTTACATTCATCTCGGTGACGGCATGGTGCTGATCTGCGGCATTCTGCTCGGTCCCGGTCTGGGTGCGTTGGCAGCCGGTATCGGCTCGATGATGGCAGATCTTATCGGCGGCTACATGGCATGGGTGCCCGGCACGTTTGCCATCAAGGCGCTGACCGCTCTGCTTGGCGGCTGGCTGTATCACCGCATGGCAGGCAAGGGCATGAATACGATTACCCGTGTGATTCTGTGCGGCATTCCGGCAGAGATCATTATGGTTCTGGGCTACTTTGTGTATGAGGTCGGCATGGAAGTCGTGATGGGCAGCAGCATGGGCGCTGCGGCAGCCGCGGTTGTTCTCGGCGTGCCGATGAATATCGTGCAGGGCATTGCGGGCATTATCGTTGGTGCGGTGCTGCTTCCGGTGCTCAGTCACGCAAGCGCGGAGATGGGCGAGAAGATTCGCGCATGATAAATGGATAGGAAAAACGGTTCCGGAGACGGAACCGTTTTTTTATGCGAATTTTGATTTGTTATCGTGTGATTCTCTGTGGAACGGCGGGGGGGACCTCACCCCGCTGTTTCTACTTGAATTGCACCAACCGACGTCGATGATATAAATGGATTTGACAAACGGTTTCACATCATACGGTTACGCAATTATCCCCAACCTGTGGATAAGAAAAAAGGACAGGAAATTTTCCTGTCCTTTGGTCTATATGCGATTACTCTTCCGAAGCAAATACGCCGTAAATCGCGCTTGCGAGCTTCTTGAAGATATTCACAATACGCGCGAGAACGCCTTCGTCGGCAGCATCCTGATCCGAGGTGATAGCATCATCGTCATCATCGGTCGAAATTTCCTGCGTGCGCAGGATGAACTGCAGACTGCTCGGTGTCGGGTTCATACTGCTCGTGACAGACTGCAGGTCGGCCGAGGAGTCGATATTGAGAATGTTGGTATCGTCCTCAAGGTCGGTCTTAGCGTCGTCAATCGCATTGTGGATGTCGTCGGTCGCGTTCTGCAGTTTATTCGAGCTGTTCGAGCGGGAAGCCTTATCAAGCACATCGAGCAGGCCGTCGAGCGTGGTCTGTGTGCTGGCATCCGCGTCGCTGCGAACCGAACGCAGTGTGCTGTTGACCGTGTCGAGCAGCTGGTAGGACGCGGTGAGCGTTTTGGTGGTGGTGCCGATCAGCTCGGTGCCCTTGTCGATGGAGGACGAGGTGATCGAGGTCAGCTGGTTGAGCGACTCGGTCAGTGCCGGAATCTCGGTCAGCTGCTGGTTGACGCGGCCGAGTGTGGTGTTGGCGAGTTCGGTCAGCTTTTTGCCCTCGGCGGTGAAGTCCTGACCGAGACCCTTGTAATCGTCTAGAATGTCGCAGATGTCGTCCAGATTGTCGAGCACATCACTGGTGGTTCCCAGGAAATTGTTAAGGGAGCCGCTCAGGCTGGACAAATCGCTGCTCACACCCTGCAAAGAATCACCGAGATTAGAGCTGTTATTCTTCATGGTGTTTAGTGTGCCGTTAATACTGTTATAGCGGTCATCGGAAATGAGGCCGTAGTCGTTCAGGTCTTTCAGTACATCCTGTGCGTTACTGATTGCAGAAACAACATCGGACGAAATACTGCCGACAGGGTCGCTGAGGTCATCCAAATCGTTGCGCAGTGCCTTGAGGTCTTTCTGCATATCGGAGATATTTTTCTTCAGGCTGTCGATATACAGCCACTCCGAACCCGTCTTATCGTCCAGATCGTCCATCAGGTTTTCAAGGCTGCTCAGCGAGGTCTTGATGTTCTTGAGAAGTGTCTGATACTCGGTGATATCCGCGCCGGACTCCTCGAGCGTATCGAGAATGCTGTTTGTGGTCGCGTTCAGCTTAACGAGCGTGTCCTTGGTGTTGTTCAGCTCCGGAATCAGCGAATCGCTTTCGCCGGTCAGCTTTTCCAGAGCGGTCAGCGCGGCATCCGTCTTGGGATCAATGGTGCCGCGGTCCTTGATCAGCTGCTGGCGCACGGCGTTGATGCCCGAAATACCGCTCGACATCGTACCCATGCCGTTCTGCATGGACTGCATGGTGTCGAGCATGCTGCTCATGCCGGAGTACAGGCTGTCGCCGGAATCGCTCAGGCGGTCCTTGACGTCCTTCAGGTCGGAGATGATATCCAGCGAGGACAGGGTAGCCGGCGTCATAAACATGAACATACCCATGTTCTCAAAGTTATCCGAGCCGATACGCACGGTGAACGTGCTTTCCTCGCCCGGCATACCCATGAATACGACTAGCTTGTAGGTGCCTACGGACTGGATCTGTGCACCCGGTGCATCAATGGAAAGCGCCTTGCTCATGTCGATACCGGTGCCGCAGACGAGCATCATATTGTTTTTGTAGTAGTCGCTTGCGTAGCTGTTCGGCACCGCGTGAATGGTGATCTCCACCAGACCGTTTGCGCCTGCACAGTCTTCCGCCTTGACCGAAACACCGTTCAGCTTGTAGGAAACATCAAAGTTCCACGGCATCTGGATATTGACCTTGTCGGTCGGGATGCACTCGTAGTAGAAGCGCTGCTTGCTGGTGTCGGACAGCTTCCAGTACACCGAATTGTCCTTGATGACCGGCTCGTCGTAGGTGCTCATGTTGTACACATCTGCGTAGCTGCCGAAATCGGTGAACTCGGTGTGGCCGTTCAGGCTGACACCCTTTACGATGCGCGTATTGGTCGGCGCACCGTAGTAATCCATGTTGATATATACCGATTCGTCGGTTTCTACCGTGGGCGCGGCGGCCTGTGCCGCCTGCGGCAGCGTGAACGCAAGAACAAGCGAGGCTGCGGTCAGTCGGCGCAGCTTATCTGTTTTCATGGTCGTTCTCCTCCGTATTATCGTTCTGGTTGTCATTCTGGCTGTCGTTCGGCTTATTCTTGTCGCTGCCGAGACGCTGGGCCAGTTGTTCAAGCTGCTCCTTACGCATCTCAATGCGGTTATGGATACGCATACGCAGCTTTTTGCCGATCATGCGCTTGTGTGCGGATTCTTCGGTCTGCTGCTGTTTGGACGGCTCCTGCGTCGGCGGCGTGTAGTTCTGCGGCAGCTTGAAGCCATCGCCGTTCATCAGGTTCTTGAACTTGAGGCGCAGCTCCTTGTTGCGCGCCTTGCGGTTCTCGCGGATCTGGTTCTGCAGGTTGACGCGCTGCTGGTGCAGCTCGCTCAGAATCGGCAGCTTGATCTTTGTCGCGCGGATCTTGTTCATCTTGGCGTGCTTCTTTTCTGCGTAATCCGACTTGACGATCCAGCGGTCGAACAGCATCAGGCACATCGGCAGGAAGAACAGTACGAGAATGACCGAGATCAACGCACCGCGGCCGATCAGCTGGCCCAGACCGGAAATCGCTTCGACCGAGGTCATGAAGTACAGACCGTAGGCAACCGTCATAACGATCAGGCCGGAGGTCATAACCGATTCGGCGCTGACCGATACCGCCCGTATTGCGGCTTCCTTTTTATCCCCTTGTGAGCGGGCATCCAGATAGTTGCCGGTCATCAATATAGAATAGTCCACCGTCGCGCCCAGCTGGATACAGCCGACGATAATAAAGCCGAGGTACATGGTTCGCTGACCGTAAATGTACGGCAGAGCGGTGTTGATGAAGATCGCGCATTCAATCGGGATGAGCACGACGATCGGCAGGATCAGTGCCTTGTAGGTGATCGCGATAACGAGTGCTACGCCCAGCAGGGAAACGATGTTGACGCGGTTGTAGTCCGGTACAATAATATCCTTAATATCCTGCGTGGACGGCGTTACGCCGACAAGGTAGGTCGTTTCGTTCGGGTAATACTTGTCAATGATCGCGCGGATGTTGTCCGAGAATTTGAAGGCATCGTCACTTTCACCGGCGGAACGCACGTTGATGATCACGCGTGCCCAGTTTTTCGAGTGCATCAGGCTGGTGATGTTCTCCGGCAGGAAATCCTCGGGAATGCCTTCCGGCAGAACGGACGACAGGCTGAGCGCGTACTTGACGTAGGACAGGTCGTCGATCTCCTCGGTCATCTTTTTCTCGGTGATGTTGCTGTCGGGCGGGACAAGCGCGATCATCATGTTGCTCTTGCCGAACTTGGCATTCATCTGCTGCTCGGCCTCGTAAACCGGTGTACCGGGTGAGTTTGCAACGGCCTCGTTGCCGTAAGAGAAATTCGCCATACCCTGTGCAATGTAGCACGGAATGATGATGATAAGAACCACAAGAAATACGATGCGACGGATTTTGTACGCAAATTCACCGATGCCGCGGCCCTGTTTGGGGATAAACGGACGGTGCTGCGTCTTGGCAATGATGTTCTGCGAACGCAGGATGAGCGCCGGCATGAGCAGCAGCACGGTCAGCAGACTGAGCGCGATGCCCTTTGCCAGTACGAAGCCCATATCCGGGCCGATGCCGAAGTTCATCAGCGCCATGGCGGCAAAGCCGACGATGGTCGTCATGCCGGAAGCGCCGATGGACGAAAAGGCGGTTCGCCAGGCGTTCGCCATCGCCTGTTCGGGTTCTGCACCGGTTGCGCGCTCCTGCGTGAAGGCGTGCAGCAGGAAGATGGAGTAGTCCATTGAGCAGGCCAGCTGCAGCACCGCACCAACGGCGTTGGACAGGAACGAAATCTCGCCGAAGATGATGTTCGTGCCCATGTTGATGAGGATTGCAATGCCGAGCACGGACAGGAACAGCACCGGCTCAAACCACGAGGTGGTCGTGATCGTCAGAATGATGTAAATAATGACGACGGCCAGTGCCATAACACGGGCGACCTCTTTGTTAATGGTCGGGCCGAGGTTGGTATCCGATACAGCGGAGCCTGCAACCAGACCTTTGTCACCGACGATGTTTTCAATCTCATGCACCGCCTTGTGGGTCTGGTTGGACGAGTCCTTGTCGGTGAAGATAACATCCATATAGGCGGTGTTATCCTTGTAGTAGTCGTCGATATTGTCGTAGTTGATGAATTCGCTCGAGCCGTAGATATTGGTGGCCATATCGCACCACATGACCATATCCACGCCGTCAACGTCCGCGATACGGTCCTTTATGTTTTTGGCTTCGTACAGCGTCACATCCTCCAGCATGACGCGGCCCATGCCGGGATAGGTAAATTCGTCCTCCATAATGTCCAGCGCCTGTGCGGACGGAGACGAATCCGGCAGGTATTTTGTTAAATCGTAGTTGATCCCAACCATCGGCACACAGATCAAACTGAAGATGACCAGTACGATATAAATCTTTTCAATCAGTTTTCGATTGTTAATGATCAGGTCAACAGGGCTATGTCCTTTAAGTTTCACAAAGAAAACACCATCTTTCTCAGAAATAGATATTGTGTAGGATTTCTTTTCGTGATATAGTATAGTACATAAGGATAACGAACGCAATAATCAAATACGATAAGAGTGAACGATAATGCACATAAATATTATATGTGTTCGTTAAAATGCAAATTACGGAAATGGAACGGAAAAACAATATGAATGGAGTGGGATACCATGGCAGAAGTGGAGGATAAGCGCATCCGACGAACGAAAAAGCTGCTGCGGCAGGCACTGACGCGGCTGATGCAGCAGAAGGACTTCCAGAGCATCACCGTGACCGACGTAGTGCGCGAAGCGGATATCAACCGCGGCACATTTTATGCGCATTATCGGGACGTGTATGACCTGCGCGATAAGATCGAGACAGGGATGATCGAGGATTTCCGCGGGATGATCGCAGCCATCCGTCCGAGTGAGACGGTAACGCTCAAGCTGGTGCTCAGCCGTCTGATGGATTATCTGGAGGAGAATCGTGAGATCGTCACCGCACTCATCAAGGTCAATGCGCCGGATGGTTTCGGCAAAAAGATGATCGGCGTTATCGAGGAATGCCGCATGGAGCTGCTGCCGTACCGCAGTGTCGAGGATGCGTATGCTGCACGCTTTCTTGCGACCGGCGTCATCGGCATGACCGAAAAGTGGATCACCGAGTCGCAGCCCATCCCGAAGACCGAGATGGTCAGCCTGATCACTAAACTGCTGACACCGCTGGTGCCGCAGTCGGATGCAGCGCAGAACTGAGTAAATCAGTAGGAATTTAACGGCACGAAAGGGAGTACCCGCCTGCGGGTACTCCCTTTCACGGTATTATCGTTTACGCAGGACAAATTCAGCCAGCCGCTCGGTGGCATCCGGATGGGCAATCTCGCTCATGGTTCTCCGCACGGTCTCCAGCCGCACCGGATTGCAGAACAGCTCGTACACCGCCTCGTCGATCGGGAAGTGCTTGGTAATGAGCGCCGCCATGCCGTTGTTGACCAGAAAATCAACATTGCGCTCCTCGTGACCGGGGATCGGATCGAACAGCAGCATCGGCAGGTTTTTCGCCAGAGCCTCGGACACGGTAAGACCGCCCGGCTTGGATACAATGCAGTCGGACGCGCTCATCATCACCTCTACGTTGTGCACAAAGCCGTAGGGATAGATCCTGCAGCTGCCCTGATAATGCGCGGCAAACTGCTCTACATGGTAGAGCAATCTTTTTGTTGTTGCCGCATACCACAAGAAACTGGAACGGCGTGCCGATCTGCGACAGGCTTTCGATGTTCTTCACATGGTCGGCGTGGCCCATGCTGCCGCCCATCAGCAGGATGGTTTTCATTTTCGGGTCAATGCCGAGCTGTGCCGCTGCGTCTTCGCGGGACAGCTTTTCGTTGAATTTCGGGTGCACCGGAATGCCGAACGGCAGGATGCGGTCCTCCGGAATGCCGCGCTGCACACAACGGTAGGTGAGCAGTTCACTCGCGGTGACGATGTACTGCACGCGCGGCACATCCTCCCAGTACGGGTGGAGCGTGTAGTCGGTAACAATACCGATGGTCTCGATATCGGCGAGTTTTTTGCGCTTTTTCAGCTCATCGACCATCTGTGCGGCAAAAACATGCGTACAGATGATAACATCGGGCACATGGTTCGCAATGACCTTGGCAAACTTGGACGCACCGAGTGCGTTGATGATATTGATAATGCTCGGCGCAGAGTTAAAATAGCTTGCGCCGTTGTTCTCGGCCAGCTGGTAGACCAGACGGTACAGCGTCTGCATGTGCTTGGAGGAGAACAGATAGCCCTTGTCGATGGTGGTTTTGATCAGGTTGCTGATATAGGCGTAAACATCCAGCGTGTGAACTTCCGCGCCCTTGGATTCCAGCATGTCGCCGATGGCCTTTGCGGTGGCATGGTGACCGAAACCGGCGGTGACGGATAAAATCAGTACTCTCATACAATGCCTCTCCTTATATTGCGGCATTTGTGCTGACCAGATAGGACAGCATGCCTAAGAATATTTTATCGTAAACATGCGAAAAAATCAAACTACACTTTCGTTAAATGTATGCGGATAGGCGATATGCAGCGGTATTTCCGGTAGCATATATTCCTTTTTTTCAGGTCCGGCAGGAGTTTTTCTCGGTTAGCTATTTTATTCCGGGCGATTTTGTACTATAATAAATCTAATAAACGAAAATACAGGAGGCTTAGGGAAATGGCTCTGTCTATTAAGCCCTACATTGAAAATAAGGAACGCATCCACCTGATCGGCATCGGCGGCGTGTCCATGAACTCGCTCGGTGAGCTGCTGCTCAGCCGCGGCGTGCCGATTTCCGGCTCCGACCGTCTGCGTACGGATGTTACCGCGCGGCTGGAGGCTCTGGGCGCAAAGATTACCTACGAGCACAAGCCGGAGAACGTTGAGGGTGCGTCGCTCATCGTGCGTACCGCTGCCGTGCATGATGACAATCCGGAGATCGTCCGCGCCCATGAGCTGGGCATTCCGGTCATGGAGCGTGCCGAGGCATGGGGACACCTCATGCGCGATTATGACAACGTGGTTTGTCTGGCAGGCACGCACGGCAAGACGACTTCCACCTCGATGATGACGCTCATGACCATGGAAGCGCAGATGGACCCGACCGTTATGGTCGGCAGCAACCTGCCTGCCATCGGCGGTACGCTCCGCATCGGCGGTAAAGGCTGTTTTGTGGCCGAAAGCTGCGAATACTGCAACTCGTTCCTGCGCTTTGCACCGACCGTTGCGGTTATCCTCAATGTAGAGGAGGATCATCTCGACTTCTTCAAGGATATCAACGATATCATCCACTCGTTCCACGAGTTTGCCGAGCTGACCCCGATGAACGGCCTTGTTGTCGTCAACGGCGATGACCCGCATGCAATGCGCAGTGTGGCAGGCATCAACCGCAAGGTTCGTACCTTCGGCACGAGCGCAACCTCGGACGTTTACCCGACCGACGTGCGCGATGAGAACGGCTACTACCGCTTTACCGTTATGGTAGAGGGGAAGAAATACGCTAAGGTGGCGCTGTCCGTTCCGGGCCGCCATAACATGCTGAACGCATTGGCGTGCTGCGCCGCTGCCGAGTTCCTCGGTGTGCCGGGTGACGCTGCCGAGCGCGGTCTGAACAAGTTCACCGGTTCGTCCCGCCGTTTCCAGCTGGTCGGCAAAATGCCGAACGGCGCAACCGTCGTAGACGATTACGCACATCATCCGAGCGAGATGAAGGCCACGCTGAACACCGCAAAGGAAATGCACTTCGACCGTATTCTGTGCGCGTTCCAGCCGCACACATATACCCGCACCAAGGCGCTGTTCCACGAGTTCGTGGAGGCGCTCAAGATGTGCGATCAGGCGGTTCTTGCTCCGATCTATGCCGCCCGCGAGAAGAATACCATCGGCATTTATTCCTCGGATATCGCCAGAGAGGTGCCGGGCGCGGTATCGTTCGACAGCTTTGACGAGATTGCGGATTATCTCCGTAAGGAGGCAGGCCCGAATGATCTGGTGCTTACTATGGGCGCCGGTAATATCAATGAAGTCGGACCGATGCTGATTAAGAATAAGTAAACAGATAACGAGAAAACCCGCTTTCGAGCGGGTTTTCTTTTTGCTAAATTGAGAATTGAAAATGGAAAATGGAGAATTGACATGGCGGTTATACAATGCGCAGATGGGCTACAAACGGTGCGCCGAGGTCGCACCCCAGGGCACTTTCTCTTGCCCTTCGGGCAATTCACCTTGCCGCACCCTGCGGTAAAGATTATTGATAATCGTAATCCGTAGGAACTGTCTATAACAACGCGTAAAAAAGAGTTGCGCGACACAGATGTGTCGCGCCTGCGGAGAGTAACCGATATGTGTAGCAGTAAGCTGTCTATGAACTGCGAATATTTCACGAAACAAACGTAAGAGTAACCCGACTGTCGTTCTCCTTTTCGGAGCGGTTGCCGGTCTCTGGTCTGCGTCAGGCTAAGAAATAAAGGAAACGGGATTCACAAGGGTGGAAACCTTGGTGTCCATCCTTGTGCCCACCGCCGTGGGTGCGGCGACGTTCCCGCCGCCTGCAGGCAGCAATTCCAACCCGATTTACAGAATGAAAAAAATTTTGAATCCCACTTGACAAAAACGCATAAATGGTTCATACTACAAATATAGAGAATTGTACAATTTGTATAATTCCGGTTGGTAAGGAGGGTGCGTTATGAATAACAACTTGATTATTACTATTGGTCGTGAATATGGTACCGGTGGTCGTGAGATCGGTCAGAAACTGGCGCTCCGTCTGGGCGTTCCGTTCTATGACCGGGAACTGATTACCCGTGCGGCTAAAAAGACCGGATTTGACGAAAAGCTGTTCGAGCAGCTCGACAAGCGTGCCACCAACAGCTTCCTGTACTCGCTGACGATGTTCGGTTCGGTTGGTCTGAACGGCATGAGCCTGACCGATCAGCTGTATCTGGCTCAGTCCAATATCATCCGCGAGATGGCAGAGGATTCCTCGTGTGTTATTGTCGGCCGCTGTGCAGACCATGTACTGCGTGACTTCCCGAATAAGTTCGATTTCTTCATCCATGGCTCGATTGAGGACCGTGTAAAAGCGCGTTCAGACCTGCGGTGATTACGTCATCGAGGGTAAGACGCCCGAGGCTGCTCTCGAAAAGATGGATAAGCAGCGTTCTACCTATTACAATTACTATACCGGCAAGGTATGGGGCAAGTGCGACCATTACGACCTCTGCATTAACGCAGGCCGTCTGGGTGTTGAATATTCCACCGATATTATTCTGGAGTACATCAATCGCTTGAAGAAGTAACTGCTATATAGGGAAAAGAGAAAAGAGAGAGTGCGGAAAGGTCGTCCCTTGCGGACGGCCTTTCGCATTTTTGCAGATAAGAGGATAGGAGAAAGACGATGAAAATACGAAAGATTATTGTTGCGTTAGCTGCAGTTCTCGTACCATTTCTGGTGTTTCGTGTGGGATCGGGATTGACCGAGCAGCAGAATGTCACACTGCGCGATTACACGGTTTCCGAGAATGAGAAAACGCTGACACTCCATGCAGCTGTCTTTCCGCCGATTGAGGATATCCGGGATTATAAGGACGAGCCGAAGAACGGCGAACATTATCTCACGTTTTACAACGCATTCGGCAGTGCAAACACGATGAGTGCGGGATACACCGTTGTCCTGCCGATTGAGGATACGGATAAGGCGGTTTATTTTAATGATGCCGACGGCTTCCATCTGGTTCTGCAGAAGAATGAACTGACCGGTGAGTGGGTACGACCGTAAATTTCCGCAGAACAGGGAACCAAACCGCCCCGATTTCGTCTAACCGAACAAAGGAGGAATCGCTATGAAAAAATTGCTTGCAGGAACACTCACAGCGGCGTTTGCACTCGGATTGACTGCCTGCGGACAGCAGGAGGAGTGCTCTGCCAAACCCGTCATCTACCTCTATCCAGAGCAGGAAACGACGGTTTCCGTATCGCTGTATTACGCGGGCACGCTCAGCGCGACCTATCCGGCGTATGAGGACGGCTGGCGCGTCACCGCCGAACCGGACGGCACGCTGTACGATGAGAACGGCGACGAATACTCCTACCTGTTCTGGGAGGGCGAGAACAACACCGACTACGACTTCTCCACAGGCTTTTGCGTCGCCGGAGCGGACACGGCGGATTTTCTCCGCGAAAAACTGGCCGAGATCGGCCTGACACCGCGCGAGTACAACGAGTTCATCGTGTACTGGCTGCCGAAAATGCAGGATAACCCGTACAACCTTATTTCGTTCCAGTCCGAGGCGTACACAGATGCCGCCAAGCTGGATATCGACCCGACACCGGACAGCGTTCTCCGCGTATTCATGGCGTGGAAACCGCTGGGCAGGCCGCAGACCATTGAGCCGCAGACATTCGCATCGTTTGAGCGCAACGGCTTCGCTGTCGTTGAATGGGGCGGCTGCGAGGTGAAGTAAGGAGGGAACGGCATGAAACGATTGTTTGCGGGAACGCTCACAGCCATGCTGGCACTGAGCTTGACTGCCTGCGGTCAACAGGAACAGGGCGATGCCAAACCCGTTATCTACCTCTATCCTGAGCAGGAAACGACGGTTTCCGTGTCGCTGGACTACGCGGGCACGCTCACCGCGACGTATCCGGCCTACGAGAACGGCTGGACTGTCACCGCCGAGCCGGACGGCACGCTGTACGATGAGAACGGCGACGAATACTCCTACCTGTTCTGGGAGGGCGAGAATAACACCGACTACGACTTCTCCAAGGGCTTCTGCGTCGCTGGAGCGGACACGGCGGATTTTCTCCGCGAAAAACTGGCCGAGATCGGCTTGACCCCGCGCGAGTACAATGAATTCATCGTGTACTGGCTGCCGAAAATGCAGGATAACCCGTATAACCTCATTTCGTTCCAGTCCGAGGCGTACACAGATGCCGCCAAGCTGGACATTGACCCGACACCGGACAGCGTTCTCCGCGTATTCATGGCGTGGAAGCCGCTGCACAGGGCGCAGACCATTGAGCCACAGACATTCGCATCGTTTGAGCGCAACGGCTTCACTGTCGTTGAATGGGGCGGCTGCGAGGTGAAGTAAGCACAAAAAAACCGCCGAAATTTCGGCGGTTTTTCTTTTAAGGGATTTAATCCTGCGAGGTACGCAGCTGCGGCATTGAAGTGCACAGCGGCTTCCAAACCAGGATGGAAATAGAGTAGTCCAGCATGGAGTGAATGACCGTGCCGAGACCAACCAGCAGAACAACGCTTGCAACAAAGCCGTTTGCGAGCTGCTCAGCAGTGAACAGCGCACCGGATATAAAGAACGGCGTAACGATGATCATCTCGGCGGCAGCGTGCAGCAGTGCAATAATGAAGTTGAATACGATGCTTGCAACCGGACGGTTGATGATATCCGGATTGCGCTTGAGATAGGCTGCACCGATGAACGCGAACACGATATGGGACGCCGCACGCAGTGCAATGATTGCCGGCGTGGTAAGAAAGAAGCCAATGGTTGTGCCGATGCAGACCGCTACGGCAACCGCCGGAGAGATGAACATGCCGAGGAATACGGCAACGTGGCTTGCCAGCGTGAAGGACATCGGGCCAAGTACGATACGCGGCATAAACATCGGGACAACAATGCCAATGGCACAAAGAATACCGGCCAGCACCATGTGGTACAGCTTGTTTTTCGTCATAGTCATAAGTGATACAATTCCTTTCCGATCCCTTTATTTGTGAACAGATAGAAGTATACAACATGAAACAACACCTGTCAAGACACCTTGTTCATAAAAAGTTTGGTTGCCTGCAAAAACAGGTTGTGATATAGTAAGGGCAGACAAGCAGCAAGGTCAGAAAGGAAGACAGGCATGATCTCGATTGACCGATTTGAAGAAATTTTATCCGATCTTGCGGAGGAGATTCCGCAGTCGTTTTACGAGGAGCTGAACGGCGGTATCGTCGTGGAACCCGGCTATCTTCTGCACCCGGAGGACCGCAACGGAACGCTGTATGTGATGGGGCAGTACCGCATTGATCCGGCGATGGGCAAGTATATTATAATGTACTACGGCTCGTTCAAGCGGGCGTACCGCCATTTGAATGAGGACGAGCTGACCGAAGAAATGCGAAAAGTCCTGCGGCATGAATTCCGCCACCACGTTGAAGGACGAGCCGGTGTGCGTGATCTGGAGGTATGGGACGCGGAGCAGATCGCCATGTATAAGGAACAGCAGGCGGAAAATGAGTAAAAAAAACCACCCGAACGAAACCTGTCGTTCGGGTGGTTGCGGCTGTCGCGAAACTACAGTTTCGCCGACAAGCAGGAACGGACCGCAGGCCGTTCCAAAGTCGTCCGAAAGTTCCTCCAGAAGTGTAAAAAGCCAGATACATGCTCCGGCTTTTTACGAATTTGCACAGCAAATTTATTTCATGCGCTGCCGCGCGGCAGCGTCAGCATCGCGAAAACGGACTTTATTGATAGACTGAACCACCCGAACGAAATCTATCGTTCGGGTGATTTTTTAGTTATCCTCGAGCAGCAGAAAGCCTTTGTCCTTGAGCCCCTGAATTACGCGTTCGAGCGTTTTCTCATCCGTAGCGCGGATGGTGTGCAGGTGGATGCCGCCGGTCAGGTTGGACAGCGGCCGGGAGCCGGACTGCTGAATCTTCTCGTTAAACGCGTCGGCGTCATACCGCGAGAAAATGTGCAGCGGTGCACAGATCTGACCGTATACAGCGTGCTCGACCGTCACATCAATCACGGCTCCGCCGAGATCGACGACCGTGTATAGCTCCTCAAGCATGCGGCTGTTGTCGTGATGGCTGACAATGTGTCGCTCCGCACAGGCCGGCGCCGAGGTGTTCTCCAGAATATATCCGCGCGGCGTAGCGAGCACGGCCAATCCGCCTGCACGCAGCAGCGCAACATCGCCTACAATAATCTGGCGGCTGACACCGCATTGCGCGGCCAGCGCGGTCGCCGATAACGGCCCGTTCGCCTGTGCAAGCAGGTGGGTGATTTTAGTGCGTCGTTCCGCAGCGTTCATGGTTAGTCACTCCTTACATCCTTATATGATAGCAAAAGTTGACGGAGTATGCAAGTGTCAAGATGGGAGAGATTATGCAAGGCAGGAGTGAGGAGGTAAGAGTTGAAGGATAGGTGTAATTCACAGGTGCCGTCCGCAGCCCCAGACGAACGAGTTGCGCGGTGCGAGCATCCCCCGGAGGACCCTCTCTTGCCCTTCGGGCAATTCACCTTGTGCCGCGCCTGCGGAGAGTAGCCGATATGTGTAGCAGTAAGGTATCTGTGAACTGCGAATATTTTACGAAACAAACGCAAGAGTAACCCGACTGCCGTTCCCCTTTTCGAAGCGGTCGCCGGTCTCTGGTATGCGCCAGACTAACAAACAAAAGGAAACTGGAGTCCCAAGAGGATAGAAACCTTGGTGTCTATCCTTTTGGAACCCCAGCTAAGGGTTAGCACCTATTCCTAATTCGTTAGGCAAACAGCGCAAATAAAAATTATCTGCGCTGCACAATCTCATGCGGTCTCCCGCCCTCATACAGCTGCTGACGAATCGCGGCAAACATCCGCTCTGCCATATCTAGATACCGGCGGACCTCCAGCTCATCAATCTCAAACGGCAGGGTCGGTTGGATACCGCGTCTCAATATATAAATCGTTGAGCGCCGCACTCTCGTCCAGATATTCGGAGAACGCCCTTGAGTCCAGCTGGATCGCCTGACGGCACAGGTACGTCAGGTTGTGTCCGTCAAAATGCCGTCCGGTGCGGAACAGCAGATAGCCTTTCAGTGCCTTTTCAATCGCCTGCTGGCAGTGGAACGCGATGTTGTAATGATCGCCGCCGTAGGTCAGCAGCAGACGTGCGGCCTGCAGGTCGCACAGCGCCTTGTCCAGCCATTTGTAGTAAAAACAACTGTCGGATGCACCTTTACGCCGTCTGGTCATAAATCACCTTGCCTTTCCGGGCGATCCATGCGGCATACGAGGTACTGTCCGTGCAAAGCTCCGCCCATTCCTCGGTGGTGTAAACGCTCAGACTGACGGGTACGGAAACCGTAATCGCCAGGTGCAGGTGTGTGCGCAGTGTGCGGCAGTTGGCGCTCTCCGGCACGATAACGCAAAGGCTGAACGCCTTGAGCTTGTCGGTTGCCATCGTACGCTTTTCTGCATACAGGATGATTTTGACCGGCTGGCACGCGCCCAAAATGTCGCATACAGCCTGCTCGATCGCTTGCGTCATACCAATCCCTCCTTCGGGTCGGGCAGCGGCGAAAGCGTGGCAAGCGCCTCGAAGCGGGTTCTGCCATCGGCTTCACCGCGAATGTAACGTGCGCTGTCCGCCGTGCCGGTCAGCAGCGAAAGCGATTCGCCGCAGGCGGTTTCGGCGGTGTAGTTGACCTGCAGCTCGGAGACAAAACCCGGCTGCTTGTACAGGTCGAGCGCGTCCGAGATCAGCTCGACCGCACGCACGTTGTTGACATGATTGTTGACATCAAGATCTGAATAACGAACCTCGTGAACATGATGCAGGCGCACGTTGTCACACGACAGCTTGGGCAGCGGCGCAAACAGCTCTCCGCGGGAGGTGTGCAGGTACTGCTCGGCTTCGGGAAATGCGCTCGGACGCACAATGCGGTGAGTCTCCGGGTCGAGCGTTACCCACATAGACTGTGCGTCGCCAACCGGCTTGTTATCCACAAAGAACGAGAAACTGCGGTACCAGCTTGCACCCTTGATGCCCGGACACCACGTTTCGCACCGCAGCCGCTCATACGGCAGCAGCGGACGCGTCAGCCGCGCTTTCATGCGCGAGAGCACCCACACGATCCGCAGATCGAGCGGACCGATGTGCAGCGCTTCTGCGTGGACGGTCGCTGCGTCCTGCATGATATTCCACAGGAAGGACGGCTTGGCAATGCCGCGGTTGTCAATGTGGCTGTAATTCACCTCATATTCACGGGTGAGTAGATCGACCATGGGAATGCACCTCCGAAAAAATGTGCGGTCAGCGGAACAGGGAAACGATAAAGCGGGAAAGCATATCCAGCAGGGTAGCCTGCCGCTGTGCTTCCTCCTGGGTGATGGTGCCGGAATTGTCGGCATCCGGCTTGGTGACCGGCTTATCCTCCGCGTAGTGCGCGGTCAGGAAGGCCGGACAGCCGTCGATGGACTCAAGAGAGGCATAGCTGAAAAATACCTCGCCCTGAATATCAATGCTGTTATCGAGCAGAGTAAGCTGACGCTCGATTTCATCCGTGCCGTACCAGGTATCACCGGGCTGCGCTTCCGCCGAACGGTATGCGCCGATGCCGATGTACAGCGCTACATCGCTGGTGGAAACCGCCTTCTGCCACCACTTGACGAGCGTCTGGAAGTCAGCAGGCTCAAAGCCGATCGACCAGTACAGCTGCGGACAGATATAGTCTACTGTGCCGGCGTTGATCCACTGCAGGGAATCGCAGTACAGCTCGCTGTATGAGGACTGCCCCTGCGTGTTGCTGCCCTTGGAGTTTGCGCTCTTGTTTTCCCAGATACCGGCTGGACTGACACCGAACGAGAGGTTCTTATCCAGCGTATGCAGTGTCTCATCCAGAGCAGCGATGAGTGTGTTGACGTTGTCGCGTCTCCAGTCACCGATCCTGCTGAAATCCTGACCGTAGCGCTTGTAAGTCGCCTCATCGGCAAAATCCGTACCCGGATAGAAATAATCATCCAGATGAATGCCGTCTACGTCGTAATTCTTGACGATCTCAGCCGCACCGTCTACGACAAGCTGCTGCACCGCCGGAATACCGGGATCGAAGTAGTAGTTATCGTTGTACTTGATTACCCACTCCGGGTGCTGCTTGGCCGGACTGGAATCCGGAATTGCGTTCCATTCGTCCTCGCCGTCAATCGTAATGCGGTATGGGTTGATCCACGCGTGCAGCTGCAGACCGCGCTCGTGCGCTGCGGTTACCCAGTAGCCGAGGACGTCAAAGCTGCCGTTCGGTGCCTGACCGGCCGTGCCGCTGACATAGCGGCTCCACGGGAACAGCTCGGACGGATACAGCGCATCTGCGGAAGGCCGCACCTGCAGGAAGACCGTGTTCAGGCCCATTGCGGCAATATTGTCCAGCTCAGTATCGGCCTCGGCCTTGAGCTGGTCGGCAGTCATGCCCTGCTCGGAGGGAAAATCAATATTATGTACGGACGCGACCCAGACACCGCGCATATCGTCCTTTGCGGGCTGAGCGGCGTAAGCGCCCGGTACCATCAGCATGGTCAGCGCCAGCACGATGGATAGAATGCGTTTTTTCAGCATGAAGAATCTCCTTTTATCCGGAAGCTGCTTTCATAACCATTGCATACCCTGCTTGCGAAAGCAGCTTCGCCAATTTGTTACCCTATATTATACCACAACCGATCGGGAAATTTAAGTACATAATGTGAATTCTGGCAGACAGGTGCGTTGACAGAAAAGGCTTTTCATTGTATGCTGAAATACAGACAGGGCGTAAAATTTCCGCAAAGCGCCGCGGCAGCGCGACCGGAGCCTGCGCAAGAAGCCGCAGCTTTAATTGTGCGGTGTTGCCCTAAAGCAAGAAGGAGAGCAAATCCATGCAGAAAAAGGTTTTAGCGCTGCACGATCTGTCGGGTTTCGGACGTTCGTCGCTTGTGCCGATCATTGCAGCGATTTCGGCGGCAGGACACCAGTGCGTGCCGTTGCCGACCGCATATTTTTCCACGCACATGGCCATTCCCGGCTGGGAAACAGTCGATCTGACCGGCGTTATGCCGCGTGTTATCGACCAGTACAACCGGTTAGGGTTACAGTTTGAGTCGGTGTACGCGGGCTTTCTCGGCTCAGCGGATCAGATCGACTGTGTGCGGGATGCTGTGCTGCGGCTGAAATCCGAAAACGGCACGGCGTTCATCGACCCGGTGATGGGCGATAACGGTGAGGTCTACGCTACCTATACACCCGAAATGTGCACGCGTATGCGCGAGTTGTGCGAAATTGCGGATATTATCACGCCGAATACGACCGAAGCGGCGATCCTGCTCGACCGCGACCCGGCCTCCGCACCGCAGAATGAAACGGAAGCGCAGGAGTGGCTGCATGCACTTCACAGCCGCTACGGCGCACAGGTTGTGCTGACCGGCCTGGATTACGAGCCTGGGAAGGTCGGCTCCGGCTGTCTGTCTGCGGATGGCGGCACCATCAGTCTGCACGAGAGGATCGCGCAGTATTACCCCGGTACCGGAGACCTGTTTGCGGCGGTCGTGCTCGGCGCACTGCTGAACGGCAGGGCGCTTGCCGATGCCTGCGCGCTCGCCGGTGAGTTCGTCAAGGACTGCATCGCCTACACCGCCGCGCAGCATACCGACCCTATGCATGGCGTGCAATTTGAGAAGCTGCTGCCGCGCCTTTTTTCTTGCCACGAGAACTGGACTGAGGTATAATATAGATAGATTCTCAGATATTCCCCGATAGGGGTGCGCTGTAAGAAAGGTGGTTTTTGTATGAAGCAGTCGATCCGCATCACTTCCCGTGTGAACAAACGGCTTTACGCGGACGCGATACCGGGGCATTTTGCCACGAATCATTCGCACATCAACTACTATATTGATATGTCCGAGATCAAGCACAGCATGGCAATGTCCAGAGAAGCCGCACGCAGCATTGCATACCAGTTCTCGTCCACCAGCATTGATACACTGCTGTGCATGGAAGGCACGGAGTACATCGGCGCGTATCTCGCCGGTGAGCTGTCGAGCGTGGGCATGGGCAATGTCAACAGCGGCAAGGATATTTATCTTGTCGAGCCGGACAGCAATGTCAACGGTCAGTTTGTGTTCTCGGATAACCTGCGCCATATGATCGAGCACCGCAATGTGCTTGTGCTGGTCAATTCTGCATCCACCGGTCAGACCTTCTCGCAGGCGAAGGAGTGCGTCGAGTATTACGGCGGCCGCGTCTCCGGCTTTGCGGCGCTGTTCTCCAATATCAGCGAGCTGAGCGGCAAAAAGGTCGTCAGCCTGTTCTCCGGCGCGGATTTCCCGCATTATCAGAACTTTGTGCGCGGCAAAGCCTGCCCGGACTGTGCCGCAGGCACTCCGCTGGATGCAATCGTCACCCCGAGAGGGTACAATAAGCTGTAACGGGCAAGAGGAAAGCGTGAGCTTTCCTCTTTTTATGCGTATAGAATGGAAAATTGAGAATGGAGAATGGAAAATGAACGCGATGGTTTCTCTCGCCCTTCGGGCAATTCACCTTGTGTCGCGCTTGCGGAGAGTAGCCGATATGTGTAGCAGTAGGGTATCTGGCATTGCGTATAGGTTGAGTAATGGGCGCACTCTGTGCGCCCCTACGGAAGAAAAAATCCTCTGCCGTTCCCCATTTTCGAAGCGGTCGCCGGTCTCTGGTCTGCGCCAGACTATCTTAGGAAAGGGGTGAAAATCAGAGGGTGGAAACCTTGGTGTCTACCCTCTTGTGCCCCTGCCGGGCAGGCAAGATTTCGTTCGCTTCGCAAGCGCTCAACCACCGTCTGGCAGAAACTAACAAACAATACTGATAACCGGAACTTTGAAAAAGCAAAAGAGGAAGGCAAAACCTTCCTCTTTCGTTTACTTTTTCAGAAATTCCGGCAGACGGCGGCGCGCCTCCAGACGATAAATCCGGTAGCCCTCCGCGGAGAACTTCTCCTCATACTCGGTCATGACATTGCCCTCAAAGTCCGAGTTATGCAGATCGAGCGAGATATTCTGAATCAGCCAGCCAAACTGGCAGATTTCCTGCAGACTCCACTCGAAAAAGCGCTGATTATCCGTCTTAAAGCACAGATCACCCTGCTGACGCAGGATTTCGTCATATACTTCCAGATACGCACGCCAGGTCAGGCGGCGCTTGCGCTGACGATTAGGCGGCCACGGATCGGAAAAATTCAGGTAAATGCGGTCTACCTCACCGGGCGCGAACACCTCGCGCAGCTCAGCCGCGTCGAAGGATACAAACCGCAGATTGGGCAGCGGCTGCTGCTGGCAGCGCTCAGCTGCCATGATGAGCGCACCTTCCTCGCGCTCGACCGCGATAAAATTCACATCCGGGTGCTGCTCGGCCATGCCGATGGCAAAACGGCCCTTGCCGCAGCCGATCTCCAGATGGATCGGATTGTCGTTGCCGAACAGGGCGCGCCACTTGCCGCGTTTTTCCTTCGGCTCAAACGCCATAACGTCCGCGCAGGCGGCAAATCGAACGTCCAAGTTTTTCTTTTTGCGCATTCTCATGCGTGATAAACCCCTTACATCAGTATTTTAGGGCAACACCGCACAATTAAAGCTGCGGCGCTTTGCGGAAATTTTGAGTCCTGACTTTGTTGCGATTTTTTGCAATACGTCAGTATTGCTGCAAAACCGCGCCTCGTCAGTACGCAAAATTTACTCGCAAATCGCTCTTGTTCAATTGTGCGGTATTGCCCTAGTGCGGAAAACTGTCCTCAAACGGGACGAAAAAAGAGTAAGCTGTCGCAGAATACTCCGGTCTGCGGCACATCTTCTGCAATAATAGACATAATATTATACCACAGAGATATAGTATGACACAACCGTTATCTCAGCCAAATTTATAGAAAGACCACAACTTTCACAAAAAATATGCAAATTTGCAGATAGTTCTTGGTTAAATGCTACATCTGTGCTATAATAACAACAGATCCACTGACAGGGGGAGAGAAGGATATGTTTAAGCGTTCCAGCGGCGTGCTTGCGCACGTCACTTCACTGCCTTCGCCGCACGGCGTGGGCACCATGGGCAAGACCGCCCGTGATTTTGTAGATTTTCTGGCGGCGGCGCACCAGACCTACTGGCAGGTGCTTCCACTCGGTCATACCGGCTTCGGCGATTCGCCGTACCAGTGCTTTTTCGGCAGCGGCAGGCAATCCGTATCTGATCGACATGGATCTGCTCGTGGAGGACGGTCTGCTCACTGCGGATGAGGTTCGTCAGGGCGATTTTGATGCTTCGCCGGATACCGCGGATTTTGAGCAGCTGGCCGATACCCGCTGGCCGCTGTTCCGCAAGGCATACAGCCGCGTGACACCGGAAATGCGCGAGGAAATCGCCGTCTTCACCGAGAAGAACAGCGAATGGCTGCCGGATTACGCGCTGTTCATGGCGCTCAAGGAGGAGAAATACCATCACATGCCGGTCTACATGTGGCCGGATAAGGATGTGCGCGACCGCAAGCCTGCAGCACTCGAAAAAGTGACCGCAGAGCTGCGTGACGAGGTAGATTTTCGTATTTTTCTGCAGTATATTTTCTTCAAGCAGTGGACGGCACTGCGCGAGTATGCCAACGAAAAGGGCATTCAGATCATCGGTGACATCCCGATTTACGTTTCCGCCGACTCGTCCGATGTATGGACACACCCCAAGCTGTTCAAGCTGAAGCCCGACCGCAGCCCCAAGCTGGTGGCAGGCGTACCGCCCGATTACTATTCTGCAACCGGTCAGCTGTGGGGCAACCCCGTGTACAACTGGGCAGCGCACAAGGCGGAAAACTACGCGTGGTGGATCTGGCGCATGAAGAGCAACATGGCGCTGTTCGACGTGGTACGTCTCGACCATTTTCGCGGTTTTGCCGCTTACTGGGAGGTCGGCGCGGACGAGGAGACCGCCATCAACGGCAAGTGGCGCAAGGGTCCCGGCATGGAGCTGTTTAACGCCATCGAGAAGGCGCTCGGTCCGGTGCCGCTCATCGCGGAGGATCTCGGCGTGCAGACCGATGAGGTCAAGAAGCTGCTCGAGGAAAGCGGTTTCCCGGGCATGCGTGTGCTGATTTTCGGCTTTACGCCGGATTACGACAACGAGCACCTGCCGCACAACTATAAGCCGAACAGCATTGTCTATACCTCGACGCACGATTCGCAGACCGTGTGCGAGCAGATCATGGACATCTGCTCCGAGCCGGAAAAGCAGTTTGCATACCGCTATCTGCGTACCTCGCACGCCGAGGCCATGGGCTGGAGTGCCATCAAGTGCGTATGGGCGTCCTCGGCGAACATCGCTATGACGACCCTGCAGGATCTGCTCTCGCTCGGTGCGGATTCCCGCATGAATACGCCTGCCACCATCGGCGGCAAAAACTGGCGCTGGCGCGTGCGCGCGGAAGCGCTCAACCCGACGGTTTCGTCCATGCTCGGTGAAATTACCAAGACGTATATGCGCGGGTAAGAAAATGTGCTATAATGATACCGCATCACGGGATTCTGTGGTGCGGTATTCTATTTTCACGGACAAGAAAAGGACGAATATGTATGAAAATGACAACGGCCATTTTTGATTTAGACGGTACGCTGCTCAACACGCTCGGTGATCTGTGCGACAGCGTAACCTATGCCGTGGAGAAGCACGGCTTTCCGCCGGTGAGCATGGAGCAGACGCGCATCCGCATCGGCAACGGCGTACGCAAGCTGGTCGAGCGCAGCATTCCCGAGGAGAGCCGCACGGACGAGATGATCGACATCTGTCTGGCGGATTTCCGCGCGTTCTACGGCGAGCACATGATGAACCGCACGCATCCGTATGAGGGCATTGTTTCGGTGCTCGAAACGCTCAAGGAGAACGGCGTGACGGTCGGTGTGCTGTCGAACAAGTACGATTCCGCCACGAAAGCACTGATTGAGCACTATTTTGGTGATTTAGTAAGCATTACCTATGGCGAACGCCCGAATATCCCGCGCAAGCCGGATCCGACAAGCGTGCTGCAGCTGCTGGACGAGCTGGGCGGCGATAAGGAAACGACCCTCTACATCGGCGACAGCGCGACCGATATGCAGACCGCAGTAAACGCAGGACTGACCGCCATCGGTGTTGCCTGGGGATTTCGCTCGGCGGAGGAGCTGCGTGCATCCGGTGCGGACGCGCTTGCGTATGAGCCGAGCGATCTGCTGCCGCTGTTCGAGTACGGCGTGCCCGATGTGAGCAAGGCGGAGAAGGCTCTGACCGGCTACGGCTTCGGTTTCCACTATTTTGCAACAAAAGACGAGGCGGTTTCCTACCTGAGAGACACCTGTGCAGGCAAATCCGTGTCGATGGGCGGCTCAATGACGATGAAGCAGCTTGGTTTTCCGGAGAACTTTGCGGACAGCACGGACGTGCACTGGCATTGGATCGACAAGGGCGTGTACTGCCAGACGCCGGACGTTTACCTGTCTTCAGCGAACGGACTGAGCGAGACTGGCGAGATCGTCAACATCGACGGTAAGTGCAACCGCGTGGCGGCCACGCTGTTCGGACCGAAGCGCTGCATTTTCGTGTGCGGCGTGAACAAGCTGCGTCCCGACCTGCAGAGCGCCATCGAGCGGGCAAGAAATATTGCCGCTCCGCTCAATGCCAAGCGGCTGAATAAAAAAACACCGTGTGCGGTTGACGGCAGATGTCACAACTGTAAAAGTCCGGAGCGTATCTGCCGCGCCATGGTCATTCATATGGGCGTGCCGAGCGGATTTGAAAGCTGTGAGGTCGTGCTCATCGGCGAAAAACTGGGATATTAAGGCAATACCGCATAATTGAACAAGAGTGATTTGCGAGTAAATTTTGCGTACTGACGAGGCACAGTTTTGCGGTAATACTTGATGTATTACCGTGAAACTGCAACAAAGTCAGAGCACAAAATTTCCGCAAAGCACCGCCGCTTTAATTGTGCGGTGTTGCCTTTTTAACAAAAACCGTGTATTTCTTGTGAAATACACGGGTTTAGTTTATCGAAAAAAGTTGAAATTTAATTTAATCGCGCGACAGCGTGCAAAAAAAAATAGAATTTGCTGTGCAAATTCGTAAAAAGCCGGAGCATGTATCTGGCTTTTTACACTTTTAGAGGGAGAAAGTTTCTGCATAGGAACTTTCGGACGACTTTGGAACGGCCTGCGGTCCGTTCCTGCTTGTCGGCGAAACTGTAGTTTCGCGACAGCCGCAACCCGTGTATCTCTTGTGAAATACACGGTTTTTTGTTAAATAAGCACCTCAAACACCCATACCATCAGCGGCATGGTGAGGATGGAGAACAGCGTTGTGAGCACATACAGTGCACTGGAATACTCAGCATCGCGGTCGTAAAGCTGCGCCATCGAAGTAACCGTAGCGCACGCAGGCGTGATGCACGCGAGATACACGGTCAGCAGAATGCTGTGTCCATCCGGAATCCAGCTTGCCGCACCGATGACGCGAAGCAGCAGTACCGTGATAATCGGGCAGATAATCAGCCGCAGCAGCACAGGAACATAATGCCGACGGCGCATAAACAGCTGGCGGAGCGGCGTGTCCGCAATGACGATACCGGCCAGCAGCATGCCGATCGGACCGACCATCGCGCCAAGCTGAGAGAACAAATCGTTCACCAGACCGGGCAGCGGCAGCCGCAGGATGAACAGTGCACCGCCGATCAAAATGGCGATGATATTGACATTGCCGATGATCTTTTTCCACTCAAAGCCGCGCGTACCGCAGAGCAGACTGCGGCAGTGCGTCCACAGGAGAACCTGCTGTACGACGAGGAACGCACAGGAATAGATCACATAATCCTCGCCAAGCAGTGCCCGCACCAGCGGAATGACCAGAATGCCCGCATTCGTGTAGATGATGCAGGTGCGCTCAATCACATCCAGCCGCAGCGGACGGCGCAGCAGCCGCGCCAGCAGAAGAAGCAGCGCGTGCAGCGCAATCGCCAGCGCAAAGGCGTACAGCAATCCGGTAACAACGGCAGGAGAGTAATCCACCTGAAAGGCGTTGATGATGACGCACGGCATGACCGCATATACCATCACGACCGACAGCACGCGGCTGTCCGCACTTTTGAGCAGCCGGGCCTTGACGAGCACGCAGCCGATCAGAAGAATGAGAAACAGCTCGGCAATCTGCTGCGCTAAAATAAGACTGATTTGCATAATATCACTTTCACAGCAAAAAAAAAAAGAGGGAAAAGTGGAGAGCATACCGCAGCCGGTGTTCTCTCCACTCTTCATTTAAATTGTATTTAGAACAGACCGGTGATCTTACCGTTGCTGTCTACGTCGATCTTCTCTGCAGCCGGAACCTTGGGCAGACCAGGCATGGTCATGATCGAGCCGGTCTCTACAACAACAAAGCCTGCACCGGCAGCCAGACGAGCGGTGCGCACGTTGACAACAAACTCGGTCGGGCGGCCGAGCAGCGATGCGTCATCGGAGAGCGAATACTGCGTCTTTGCAACGCAGACCGGCAGGTTGCCGTAGCCCATCTCGGTGATGTTTGCCAGCTCCTTCTTTGCGGCAGGCGCGATGGTCACGCCGAGTGCACCGTAAATCTCCTTGGCGATCTTGCGGATTTTGTCTTCGAGCGGGAGCGAATCCTCGTACAGCATGTGGAAGTCGGCCTTGCTCTCGTCAAGCACAGCCAGAACTTCGTCAGCCAGCGCCTGACCGCCTTCGCCGCCCTTGGCAAATACCTCAGAGAGTGCTACGCGCACACCGCGCTCGGCACAGTGCTCGCGGATGAAATCCATCTCCTCATCGGTGTCGGTCGGGAATGCGTTGACGGCAACAACGACCGGTACGCCGAACTTCTTCATGTTATCCAGATGCGCATCCAGATTGCAGATACCGTGCTTCAGCGCATCCATGTTCGGCTGGTTGAGATCAGCCTTGGCTACGCCGCCGTTGTACTTGAGCGCGCGGACGGTTGCAACCAGTACGATGCAGTCCGGAGCCAGACCGGCCTTGCGGCACTTGATGTCCATGAATTTCTCCGCGCCGAGGTCAGCGCCGAAGCCTGCCTCTGTGATGGCAATATCACCCAGCTTGAGTGCCAGCTTGGTTGCCTGCACGCTGTTGCAGCCGTGGGCGATATTCGCGAAGGGGCCGCCGTGCATCAGGCAGGGAGTGCCCTCCAGCGTCTGCACCAGGTTGGGCTTGATGGCATCCTTCATCAGTGCCGTCATGGCGCCCTCTGCATGCAGGTCGCGTGCGTAGATCGGTTTGCCGGTGTAGCTGTATGTATGCCACCAGAATATCACCGAAACGCTTTTTCAGGTCGTCCAGATCAGCAGCCAGACACAGGATAGCCATAACCTCGGATGTGCTACGGTGATCATGAAGTGATCCTCGCGCGGCACACCGTTCACCTTGCCGCCCAGACCGATGGTGATGTTGCGGAGAGCACGGTCGTTCATGTCCATTACGCGGGTGAACACAATACGGCGCGGATCAATGTTCAGCAGATTGCCCTGCTGCATGTGGTTGTCGAGCATCGCGCAGAGCAGGTTGTTCGCGGCGGTGATGGCGTGCAAGTCGCCCGTGAAGTGCAGGTTGATCTGCTCCATCGGCAGCACCTGCGCCCGGCCGCCGCCTGCCGCGCCGCCCTTCATGCCGAACACCGGGCCGAGCGACGGCTCACGCAGTGCGATAATGGCGTTTTTGCCTTGTTTGCACAGTGCCTGACCCAGACCGACCGAGGTCGTGGTCTTGCCCTCACCGGCGGGGGTGGGGTTGATGGCGGTAACCAGAACCAGCTTGCCGTTTTCCTTGTCCTTCACCTTGGTCCACACGTCTGCGGACAGCTTTGCCTTGTACTTGCCGTACAGCTCCAGATCATCGGCATCCAGACCGGCAGCAGCGGCAACCTCGGTGATCGGGCGCATCTGACAGCCCTGTGCGATTTCAATATCGGATAACATGAAATTCCTCCTCTATTTTGCAGCGGGTAACATAATATATTCATTATATCAATACTTCGTCCGGTTTTCCATACAAGCACGCGAAAAATTTGCCGAAATTGTTACTCGCAAAGCGGGGTGTGTTGTGGTATCATATAGAAATGTAATTGAGAATGGAAAATGAATAATGAAAATGAGTGTGGCAGTGCAAAGCACTGCAATTTAAGGCAACACCGCACAATTAAAGCGGCGGTGCTTTGCGGAAATTTTATGTCCTGACTTTGTTGCAGTTTCACGGTAATACATCAAGTATTACCGCAAAACTGCGCCTCGTCAGTACGCAAAATTTACTCGCAAATCACTCTTGTTCAATTATGCGGTATTGCCTTAATTCCGCCGCTTTGCGGCGATACCTTGATTTCCGATTCTCAATTCTCAATTTCCATTTTGAAAGGGAGGGGGTTTGATGGACACTGCTCGTTCCATTGTACACTCTGTTACGCATTATATCAAAAACACCGACCTGTATCTGATGCTGCTGGGACTGGTCTGCTCGATCTACGGCATGCTCCTCATTTACTCGGCAACGCTCAACCCGGTGACGGCGCTGGACGGCTCGACGAAAAACCTGTATGTACAGGGTGCCGCGATCATTCTCGGTCTGGCGGCGTTTGTCGCGCTCAGTCTGATCGACTTGGAAAATCTGGGCGACCTATGGAAAATATTCGTGATCGGCAACATTCTGCTGCAGTTTCTGCTGTTTACGCCGCTCGGCACCGAGGTCAACGGCCAGCGTGCATGGCTCAATCTGGGCGTGACAAGCCTGCAGCCGGGTGAGCTTGGCAAGCTGATCTTCATCTTCACGATTGCTGCGCACATGACCGAAATACAGGATCATATCACCGAATGGCGCGGACTGGTTTCGGTCGGTCTGCACACGCTGGTAATGATGGGGGCGGTCGTGCTCTCGTCGGGCGACACCGGCATGGCGATCCAGTACCTGATGATCGCGGTTATCATGCTGTTCTCGGCCGGTCTGCCGCTCAAGTGGCTGGGCATTGCTGCCGGAGTCGGTATCGCAAGCGTGCCGATCCTGTGGAATTATGTGCTCAAGGATTACCAGAAAACGCGAATCCTCGTGCTGTTTGACCCGTCCATTGACGTGGAACAGTCCCGACAGGCGACCTACGGCAAGATCGCCATCGGCTCGGGGCAGTTTACCGGTCAAGGCTGGACCAACGGCACGATGACCCAGATGCAGTATGTGCCGGAGAACCAGACCGACTATATTTTCTCGGTAGCCGGCGAGGAACTGGGATTTCTCGGCTGTCTGCTCATCATCATCCTGCTGATGGCGCTGATCATCCGCCTGTTTTATGTGGCGTACCGCGCCTCCACGCCGTTTTCGGCGCTGATTGCGGTCGGCGTAGGCGGCATGCTGCTGTTCCAGACCTTTATGAATATCTTTATGAATGTCGGTCTGCTGCCTGTCATGGGCCTGACGCTGCCGTTCTTCTCCTACGGCGGTACGTCCATCGTTACCATGTTCGCCGCGCTCGGCATCGCCGCAGGCGTCAGAATGCGGGAAAAAGCCAAGCTGGCTGCAAAACTGATATGGGCATCCCGCCCTGCGCATACATTGAAAATGACAGAAGGGTTTTTGCAAAATGACCAGACAACAAGCATGGGAGCTTCTTCGCAGGTATAACGCGGAGCCGTTCCATTTACGGCATGCGCTGACGGTTGAGGGCGTCATGCGCTGTTTTGCGGAGCAGCGCGGCTATGACCCGGAATTCTGGGGCATTGTCGGCCTGCTGCACGACATTGATTTCGAGCAGTGGCCGGAGCAGCACTGTGTCAAGGCGCCCGAGCTGCTGCGCGAGGGCGGTGCAGACGAGAGTATCATTCACGCGGTATGCACAGCCACGGCTGGGCAATTTGCGTGGATATCAAGCCGGAGCACGAGATGGAAAAGCTGCTGTATGCAGCCGATGAGCTGACCGGGCTGATTGGTGCGGCGGCGCTCATGCGCCCGTCCAAGAGCGTGCAGGACATGGAGCTCAAGAGCCTGAAGAAGAAATACAAGGATAAAAAGTTCGCGGCAGGCTGCTCGCGTGAGGTCATCGAGCGCGGCGCGGAGCTGTGTGGATTGACGCTCGAGGAGCTGTGGCAGCAGACACTGGATGCTATGCGCTCCTGCGAGGATTCCATCAACAGGCAGACGGAAGAGATTTAACGAAATATTGTACTTATATGGAATAATCGGGGCATTTGTAATATTACAAATGCTCCGGTTTCGTCATATTTCGTTGAAATGTGCCATGTTTTGTGGTAAAATACCATCAAGAATGCCCACGGCGGGCATGCAGGAAAAGCAACCCACCGGCGAAACAGCATGGAGGTTCGAGAATGCGTTTCAAAACGAATGATCGCGGCATTGCTTAGTGCGGCGATATATATGACAGCGGGTGCGGCAGCCGTAGAATTGCCGCAGGATGCCGCGGAGGCAGAGACCACAGCCGTCACGACCGAGACTGCCGCCGAGCGGGATCTGACACAGGATCTGCCGCAGGCGAGAGCAGTCGTCAGCGCGGCAAAGACCACGCACGCGTTTCAGCTCAACGGCAAGGCGGTGACCAATCCGCAGGCGTACTTAATTAACAAGTATAATTATTTCAAGTTGCGCGATGTAGCGTATCTGCTGCGCAACAGCACCGCAGAGTTTGAGGTAGGCTGGGAGAAGTCCACCAACGTTATCACCCTGACGACCGGCAAGAACTACACCGCGGTCGGCGGAGAGCTGAACACGAAGGCACTGTCCAGCGCGGCAGGCAAACCCACCACGGCTATCGTCAAGGTGAACGGCAAAAAGGTTTCGTTTGACGGTTACATCATCAACGGAAACAACTACTACAAGATTGCTGATATGGCGGCCGCACTCGGCTTTACGGCGGATTATGACGTACCAAGCCGCACGGTTTCGCTCAAAACACCGACGCCTGCACCGATTCCGGCTTCGTTCACGACCGGTGTGTACCGCGTCAATGTCCATTCGGCGCTGACCGTGCGCAGCGGTCCGGGCAAAACCTATTCCGAAGTCGGTGAGTACGCCAAGGATGCGCTGGTTATCGTGGACAAGCTGTCGAACGGCTGGGCGCACCTGCTGGACAGCGCAGGTGGCAGCGGCCGTTACTGCAGCGCGGACTATCTGGTGCGTGTAAGGGATTACAATGCGGCGGTCGATAAGCAGACCGAGCCGACTGTCTCCCAGCCGAGTACACCTTCGACGCCGAGTACACCGGTGACTCCTGACGAGCCGACAACGCCGACTGAGCCGACAACGCCGGACACGCCCGCCGAGACATTCACAAGCGGCGTGTATCGTGTAACCGTGGGTTCCGAGCTGTCTGTTCGCTCGAGCCCGAGCACCTCCGGTACACTGGTCGGTGTGCTGAAAAACGGCGCGGAAATCGCGGTTGACAGCATCAGCAACGGCTGGGCGCATATTATGGATAACTCTTCGGGCAGCGGCCGCTACTGCAGTGCGGCTTACCTGACGCGCGTGCGCGACTACGTCAGCGGCGACGAGGATAACGATCCGATACAGCCGCCGCGCACCTCGCACATTGACGGCGTGAAGACGGTCATTATCGACCCGGGTCACGGCGGCAGCGATGTCGGCGCGAACAACGGCGGTTCGCTCGATGAGAAGCACGTCAACCTGTATGTGGCGCAGTACCTCAAGCAGTACCTTGAGGCAGCCGGTGCAAAGGTTATCATGGTGCGCGATACCCTTTGAGGAAGGCAGCGAGCTGACGCTGCGCGGCGCTGTTATGAAACAGTATGCGTCCTCGGCGGACCTGTTCTTCAGTATCCACCACAATGCAGCCAACACCACTGCACGCGGCGCGGAGATCCTGGCGCAGATTGCGGACAAGAACGGCGGACCGACCAAGATTCTGGCGCAGGCGCTGCTCGACGAGTACGAAAAGCTGGGTGTTCCGATTCGCCAGATCGTGTTCCGCGAGGGCAGTCACGGCGATTATTATTACACCAACCGTGCAGCAGCGGCGCTGAATATTCCGGCGCTGACGAGTGAATTCTGTTTCATTGATAACGAGGAGGACCAGAAGTTCATCGACAGTGAGGAGGACTGGCAGAAGCAGGCGCGTGCACAGTGCAATGCGATCCTGTATTATTTCACACAGGTGCAGTATTAAGGCAATGTCGCATAATTAAAGCGGCGGTGCCTTAAGTAAACTATAAGTTGACCGCGTCGTTTACGGCGCGGTTTGCTTTGAAAAAGGAGATATTTGTTATGACAGAACGGGCAAAACTGGCACAGGATTTTCACGATCAGGGCTACAACTGCGCACAGGCGGTGGTCTGCGCGTACTGCGATCTGGTTGGTCTGGATAAGGAGACCGCCTATAAAATGTCGGAAGGCTTCGGCTTCGGCATGGGCTGCATGGAGATGTGCGGCGCGCTGAGCGGTGCGTTCATGCTCGCGGGCATGAAGAACAGCGCAGGAGCGGATAAGCCGGGCACGACCAAGGGTCAGACCTATAAGGTCACGAAAATGCTCAAGGAGAAGTTCGAGCAGAAGAACGGCGCGTATCTGTGCCGTGACCTCAAGGGCGTAGCCGACGGCAATGTACGGCGCTCCTGCCCGGGCTGCATTGAGGATGCGTGTGAGTTGATTGAGGAATACCTCACGAAATAAAAAGAAAATCCCTTTCTCGACTGAGAAAGGGATTTTTTGTGCAATTCGGAGGGCAGCGGCGGGATGCCTCATCCCGCCGTGCCACAGAGAATCTGCACGATAACAAATCAAAACTTATAGATTAAACACAATGCCGCATACCGCGCCGATCAGGATAAACACGATCGGATGCAGCTTTTTGAGCTTCCAGATACCGAGCGACAGCACGAGGAAAATAATTATCGCCGGAACATTGATGACCGAACCGATGCTGGCAATACCGGCCCAGTTTTCCGTGTGCAGCAGGGAAGCGGCGAACACCTCGAGCATTGCGCCGAAGATCAGACCCGCGGACGCCGGACGCAGGCCGTAAAAAGCCGTTCTTGACCAGCGGAGAGTCGCGGAACTTATCGAGCGCACGCGACACCAGAATGATGATGATGACCGACGGCAGCACAAGCGAGCAGGTCGCTGTGATGGCACCGGGAATGCCGGCTGCGTGGAAGCCTGCATAGGTCGCGGAGTTGACACCGAGCGGGCCGGGCGTAGACTCGGACACCGCGATCATGTCCATCAGGTCGCTTGGTGTGAACCACGGGTAGCGCAGCGCGATCTGCTTGAGAAACGGCAGGGGTCGCCAGTCCGCCGCCGATGGCGAACAGACCGGTCTTGAAAAAATTCGAGAAACAGCAGTAAAAAAGTCATGCGCGCTTCCTCCGGATCATACCGATGATAATACCGGCAGCAGCGGCGATAACGACCATCACAACCGGCGAAACGCCGAAGAAGGCGACAGCCGCGAACGTAACGAGCAGGATAACACTGGTCGGAACGTCAACAACGCCCTTTTTCGCCATTTTCCACACGGACTGCAGCACAAGCGCGCAGACCGCGATGCGGATTCCGGCAAATGCGTGCTGCACGACAGCGAGATGCGCAAACTGCTGGATAAACGCGGCAATGATCGTGATAATAATCAGCGATGGCGTGATCATGCCTGCCGTGGCGGCAATGCCGCCGAGAATGCCGTGCGTCTTGTAGCCGATGAACGTGGACGTGTTCACGGCGATGACGCCCGGCGTGCACTGGCCGATGGCGTACCAGTCCATGACCTCCTCTTCGGTCGCCCAGCGGCGCTTTTCCACGACCTCGCGCTGCAGAGCGGGCAGCATGGCATAGCCGCCGCCGAACGTGCATACGCCAATCCGTGCCCAAATGTGAGGTATAGATCAAGGTAAGGATTCAAATGATACAGTCCTTTCGTCAGGAGATAACTTCAATAGTATACACCCGCTGTCGAAAAATGAACAGAATAATCCTGTTCAGAGGATGAAAAAAACGCTCAAAGCAGCAGCTCCAAGCGTTTTCTGTTTACTTTGCGGGAATGACCTCCAGCCAGTAGCCGTCCGGGTCGGAGATAAAATAGATGCCCATTGCCGGATTTTCAAAGCAGATGCAGTCCATTTCCTTGTGCTTTGCGTGTGCGGCATCGAAATCATCCACGCGGAAGGCCAGGTGGAACTCGTTGTCACCGAGGTTGTACGGCTTGTCCCAGTCGCGCAGCCACGTCAGCTCGAGCAGATGCGGCGTTACGCCATCGGTCAGGTATACAATAATGAAGCTGCCGTCCGGTGCGTTGATGCGGCTGGATTCGGTCAGACCGAGAGCCTCCTTATAAAAAGAAAGCGAGCGGTCCAGATCGCGGACGTTGAAGTTGTTGTGTGCAAACGAAAATTGCATAATGATATCCTCCTGATTGCGAATCTACGGTTACTGTACCATGAAGCTGTGAAAATTGCAAGCGGACGGCGAAAAGATACAAAACCGGTTTGCATTTAGTGTTGAAATTCTGGCGATGGCTTGCTATAATTAGGTTGAATATTTGCGTCCAAAAAAGGAGGCAGGGGTTTGAAAAAGAGATTACAGAAGATGCTGGCTCCCAACAGCGTAATGTTTTATGTGCTTTTTTTCCTGTTTGCGGTCGTGGGACTTTATTTCTCCCGCGTGTACGGTGCGGCGGGTATTGTGGTGTGTATCATCCTGCGGATTGTTTCGCTGCGTACGAATGCGGCACGGCAGCGACAGGTACAGGAACTGATGAACAACATCGAGGTAGACGGCGGAGAGATCCGTCCGGCGGTGACACGATCGCCGCTGCCGACAGCTGTCGCGCTGGCTACCACGGGTGAGATCGTATGGGCGAATGACGCATTTGCGGAAATCAGCGGTCGAGGGACTGCGGTAAGCGGCGTTCGCATGGGCGAGATCGCACCGACGTTTGAGACCGGCTGGCTCATCAAGGGACAGACCGCGTTCCCGGGCGAGCTTGGCATCGGCAAGCGGCAGTACCATGTATTCGGCAGTCTGGTGCAGAGCGGCGCGGGGCAGCTGATGATGCTGCGTTTTATCGACTGCACCGAGTTTGTCCGTCTGCGCGACGCGGCTGAGACTACCCGTCCGGCTATCGCGGTTATCGCGATCGACAACTACGAGGATCTGGTCAAGAATACCACTGACTCGGAAAAATCCGACATTCTGGCGGGCATTGACAAACGTCTGTTTGCCTGGGTGAAGGACTCAAGCGCCGTACTGCGCAAGTACGACCGCGACAAGTATATCTTCGTGATCGAAAGCGCCGAGCTGGACAAGCTGGTCGCGCGCAAGTTCTCCGTTCTGCAGGAGGTGCGCGAGATTGAGAACCACGAGGGCGTTGTAGCTACTCTGTCCATCGGTATCGGACGCGACGGCGAAACGCTTGCGGAAAGCTATCAGTTTGCCGGACTCGCTATCGACATGGCGCTGTCCCGCGGCGGCGACCAGGCGGTTATCAAGAATAAATTTAACTTTGCCTTCTTTGGCGGACTGAGCGAAGAAGTCGAGAAGCGCACCAAGGTCAAGAGCCGCGTGGTTGCAAACGCACTCAGCCAGCTGATCCGCGACTCGTCTCAGGTGCTGGTCATGGGCCACAAGAACAGCGATATGGACGCTATCGGCGCTGCTGCCGGTATGGTCTGTGCCGCGCGCGTCAAAGGGCAGACCGGTGCACATTGTTGTGGACCGTCAGCACACCATGGCAAGTGACCTGATCGAGCGGCTGGAAACCCAGTCTGAGTACAAGGGCGTGTTCATCAGCGCCGAGGATGCGATGATCGCGTGCGATTTCAACACGCTGCTTATCGTGGTGGACGTAAACCGTCCCGGCTATGTTGGAGCGCGGCGCTGCTCGAATCCATCAACAAGATCGCAGTCATTGACCATCACCGCCGTGCGGCGGATTATATCGAGAACGCAGTTGTATCCCTGCACGAGCCGTATGCGTCGTCCGCATCCGAGCTGGTCAGCGAGCTGCTGCAGTATCTTGTGCCGACCAGCGGCATTCTCACCTGCGAGGCGGAAGCCATGCTGGCAGGTATTTATCTGGATACCAAGGGCTTTTCAACGCGCACCGGCGTCCGCACATTTGAGGCGGCAGCGTATCTGCGCCGCGCAGGTGCGGAGTCGAGCGATGTCAAGCGCCTGTTCCAGTCCAGCTTTGACCAGTATATGGAGCGCCAGAAGCTGATTTCTTCCGCGCGCGACTGCGGTCAGGGTGTTATCTTTGCCATCACCGGTGAGGAGGTAGACCGCATTGCGGCCAAGGCACTGGGCAGCGGGACGAGCTGCTGTCCATCATCGGCACAATGCAAGCGTTGTTGCGTTCCGCAGCGGCAATGATATGGCGGTTTCCGCTCGTGCGGCAGGTCACGTCAATGTAATGCAGCTGCTGATGGAGAGACTCGGCGGCGGCGGCAAACCATTCGGCGGCCGGTGCACAGCTGAAGAATACCACGCCGGAGGAGGCCGACAAGCTGATCACGGATGCCATTCGCGGCTACTTCGACGATCAGCGGACCGAGAAGCAGGGACGACAACAAATAACAGTCTGTCGGAAAAGGCGTTTCACGACAGCCGTAATTAGACCGAAAAGCAGGCGAAGCTGTTCGCCGCATTCGATATAGGGCAATACCGCATAATTGAACAAAGAGCGGTTTTTTGCCCCCTCAGTACACACAAAAGGAGTAAATCATCATGAAAGTAATTCTCAAGGCCGACGTTGGGGGCAAAGGGCAAAAAGGGGCGAGCTGATCGAGGTCAGCGAGGGGGGCTACGGCCGCAACTTCCTGATGCCGCGCGGTCTGGCAGAGCGGGCAACCGCGGATAATCTGAACGTCAAGAAGGCGCAGGATGAGGCACAACGCACGCGCGATCGCATCACTTCGAGCAGCAGCAGGCAGCCCGCGAGGGCAGCCGTGAGAAACTCAAGGAGAAAGCCCGGTGTGTTCGCCAAGGGGCGGCAATGGCGTCTGTTCGGCGCTGTTACCTCCAAGGAAATTCCTCAAGCAGCTGAACAAGCAGGTACGGTCTGACTGAAGCAGAAGATCGTGCTCGAGGAGCCGATCGGGCATCTTCGGTGTACACCCGCGTAGTAAAGCTGTATCAGGGATATCGGCAGAGATCTCCTGGTGCAGGTAGTCGAGAGGCGTAACTGCGTACCTAGGGCTCCCGAAACTTCATATACGAAATGTGGTTCCGGCAGAACCGCGTTTCGATAAGCCTGAATGTCGCGTCAAGAGCGCTGTCAGTACAAAGACCCAGTAAGTGTCAGTGGCCTTCCGCCAGTAAGCAGCTCTTGTCCCTGCCCGGCTGTTTTGCTGCGCCCATCCTGTGCCTCCGCC
>VOFJ01003628.1_pt1 | contig 178424 bp, 201 predicted proteins | sample 5384081 | NCBI WGS metagenome assembly VOFJ01 (sample SAMN12384729, study PRJNA508395) | human gut metagenome | isolation source: healthy gut I | host: Homo sapiens | reverse complement strand
AAGCATCCGCACGCGAAACTGTTTTCCAGCAATCAGATGTTCCAAGTATATTTGTGCTAGGATATACCTTTCCGTTATATCTAACTTCCGGTTTCATGGTTTGTCCGTTCAGATAATATTGAAGATCGCCCAATTGTAAAAGGCAGCCTTGATAATTGTCCGCATCCAGAGTGACCGTTTGTTCCAATACAAAAGCCTTCTTCGGGTTGAGCTTGAAATCCTTCTCCGTTACAACATTCTTTTCCTTCTTCGCCCCCGGGAAACCTTTAAAATCACAGGCAATCCCTGTGCAATAGCCTTGCGGATACCGTGAACTGACAATCCAATCGTAATAATTGCCATACATCCATGTGAGCCGCAAAGGCGTATTTTTTGAATTTGGTATTATATAAGGACGGACATTATTCTGCTGCGAGTCTTGCGTAACCGCTTCTGTAGAGACCACCTCCCCGGCCTCGTTCAAGATAAATTTCACGATCTCGTAAACCTTCCCCTGCTTTCCTTCCACAGGCAACGAGCAATAAACATGATTCGTATTCGCCGGATCTATAGTCATACCGGCACTGTAACATTTCTCCGAGTTTGGTGTCTGGTGAAAATGACCGCCGGCGTTGGCAAGGAATGTCTTTTTCCATTCGTGTCCGTTCCACTTCGCATAATAGTAATCATGGGAATTCTTATCACTGCTGATTCGCACCATTGCAATGACCGGATTATCATTCTCATCCAAAGCAACCTGCCATACCCAATCACGTGCGGATGGATTATCTACCAGAGTAGATGGATATTGACGCGCATAGTCACCCGTCTTATTTACTTTAAAAAAGTACCGTCAGCAATAGTCGAAAGAGTATTCCCCTTAACATCCTTCAACTGCAAAGAGTGAATATCTATATAATTAAAGTAGAGGAAATTTGGATTCTCATTATCCGGATGACCGGTTGTATAAGCAAAATAAATCTTATCTTTCCCATTCGACATATACTTGGCATAAGGACGGGCACCGGTAGACTGTACTATCTGATACGGTCCCCATTCCACCGCCACCTGATCATTCTGATCGGGCAACGACAGCTTGGCGATAGTAGGATGCCAGCCAATCCCCCGCCAACATAGATAGATATGTTCCGGATCATCCGATAAAATAAACGGGGACGGATAGGTGGTATTGTCCTTTGTTTTAATCACCTTTTCCTCTCCCAATGTCGTAATATCTCCGGGAATGCGGGAAATACGATAGTAGAAACAAGGCTCATCCGTGTGACGGGAATAAAAGATCATAATCCGTTCATCCGGCAATACCAAAAACGTCGGATTATTGTGATCATCCGGCTGAAAATAAGAACGGATCAGTACCTCGTCCTGTCTTTTCTTTTTTAAAGTCATACTGCATCGCTTTAATATTGCCGTGTATATCAATATAGCCGATATATGTCTTGTTTATTGTACCTTTTTCATTCTCATAATGCAACGCGCGCGGATCAGCAAACCAACACCAGGCTCCTTCGGAAGTTACTTCATACACTTGAGAAGATGCTACATTTTTATCACTGCCGGCATTTACAATGTCAACTTCGTGTCCCTGCACCGACAGCAAATGACAGAACAAATATAAAATCAGAAAAGGTAAAATCAGCTTCGCTCTCATGGTAACCAACTATTTTTTAGATTCAGCGCAAAAATAATGCTTTAGATACAAAAAGGACATCCGAATACCGTTCATTAAAGTCCAAATTTAGATCATCTTCTCTATTATGAATGATAATTACCCTCCTTTGACAGATATGTAACCTTTTTATTTAGGTGGATCCCCTATCTTTGTCGTACTTATAATATAACAAAAATCTAACTGTAAATATCATGAAGCATTTATTTACCAAAATCTTTCTATTCCACTTATTACTCATCGGAGCAGTACAAGTAACGCGGCACAGAATAAGAAATCCGGTAACCCTATTCTGCCGGGGTTCCATGCCGACCCCGAAGTTCTGTATTCTCATCAGACAAAACGCTATTATATTTACCCCACCAGTGACGGATTTCCAGGATGGGGCGGAAGTTATTTTAAGGTCTTTTCATCGAAGAATTTAAAGACATGGAAAGAAGAGACTGTGATTCTGGAGATGGGCAAAAATTGTCTTGGGCAAACGGAAACGCATGGGCTCCCTGCATCGAAGAAAAGAAGATAGACGGGAAGTATAAATACTTCTTTTATTATAGTGCCAACCCGACGACCAACAAAGGCAAGCAGATAGGAGTTGCCGTAGCCGACTCCCCCACCGGACCTTTCACAGATCTGGGCAAACCTATCATCACCTCTTCTCCCCACAGGACGGGGACAGCAGATTGATGTGGATGTATTCACCGACCCCGTATCCGGCAAAAGCTACCTCTATTGGGGTAACGGCTACATGGCAGGAGCCGAGCTCAACGACGACATGCTGTCCGTCAAAGAAGAGACAACGGTAGTATTAACTCCCAAAGGAGGGACTTTGCAGACTTACGCATACCGTGAAGCTCCTTACGTTATTTATAGAAAAGGAGTTTACTACTTCTTCTGGTCTGTAGACGACACCGGCTCACCCAACTACCACGTTGTTTATGGTACCGCCCAGTCACCACTCGGTCCGATCGAAGTAGCCAAAGCCCCGATAGTACTCATTCAAAATCCAAAAGAAGAAATCTACGGACCTGCCCACAACTCTATCCTGCAAGTACCAGGAAAAGACAAATGGTATATCGTATACCACCGTATCAACAAGAACCATCTGAATGACGGACCGGGCTGGCACCGCGAAGTATGTATTGACCGGATGGAATTCAATCCGGACGGAACAATCAAACAGGTAATCCCGACACCATAACACCACAACAAAGATTCATACTAAAATAATACCAAGATGAAAAACGTTCTGACTGCGACATTCCTGACCTGCATCTGCATAACAGGCAGCGCGCAAATAAATCATGGATATCCTATAGACCCTGTCCCCTTTACTTCCGTTAAAGTGACGGACAACTTTTGGGGACAGCGCCTTCAAGCAAGCCGTGAAGTAACCATCCCTCTGGCATTCAGCAAATGTGAAGAGACGGGACGTTACGAAAACTTTGTAAAGGCAGCACATCCCAGCGATACCTACAAAGTAGAGGGCTTCTCTTTCGACGATACCGATGTATACAAAACAATAGAAGGAGCCAGTTACTCTCTGCAAACCTATCCGGACAAGAAACTGCAAAAGTACATTGACAGCGTACTCGTCATTGTTGCCGGAGCACAGGAACCGGACGGTTACCTTTATACAGCCCGCACCATGAACCCGAAGCACCCGCACAACTGGGCAGGAAAAGAGCGTTGGGTAGCGGTAGAGAACCTGAGTCATGAGTTCTACAATCTGGGGCACATGATAGAAGGAGCTGTAGCACATTATCAAGCTACCGGAAAACGAAACTTCCTCGATATCGCCATTAAATATGCCGACTGTGTCTGCCGCGAAATCGGCAACGGCCCTCAACAGAAGAAATACGTACCGGGGCATCAGATAGCCGAAATGGCTTTAGTCAAACTATACATGGCGACGGGAGACAAAAAGTATCTTGATCAGGCAAAGTTCTTCCTGGATACCCGTGGATATACCAGCCGGAAAGACGCCTATAGTCAGGCACACAAACCTGTGGTAGAACAGGATGAAGCCGTAGGACATGCCGTACGTGCCGTATATATGTATTCCGGCATGGCAGATGTGGCAGCCATCACCGGAGACAGCAGCTACATCAAAGCGATAGACAAGATTTGGGACAACATCGTTTCTAAAAAAAATTTATATAACCGGAGGCATCGGTGCACGCCATGCAGGCGAAGCATTCGGCAACAACTACGAGCTGCCTAACCTGTCCGCTTATTGTGAAACCTGCGCCGCGCTATCGGCAATGTATACATGAACTACCGTCTTTTCCTGCTGCACGGAGACGCCAAATATTTCGATGTCCTGGAACGCACACTATACAACGGTCTGATATCGGGTGTATCACTGGACGGAGGTTCTTTCTTCTACCCCAACCCGCTGTCTTCTAACGGAAAATACAGCCGCAAACCTTGGTTCGGCTGCGCCTGCTGCCCTTCAAATGTCAGCCGTTTCATTCCGTCATTACCGGGATATGTGTATGCTGTGAAGAACGATCAGGTATACGTGAACCTTTATCTTTCCAACAAAGCCGAGCTAAAGGTAGACAAGAAAAAGATTCTGCTGGAACAAGAAACCGGCTATCCCTGGAATGGGGACATCCGCCTGAAAATAACGCAGGGCAATCAGGACTTCACCATGAAACTCCGTATCCCCGGCTGGGTACGCGGCAATGTACTTCCCGGTGATCTGTATTCTTACACCGACAATCAGAAACCTGCCTACCAAGTAGCCGTAAACGGACAGACAGTAGAAAGCGATGTCAATGATGGCTATCTCAGCATTGCCCGCAAATGGAAAAAGGGAGATGTGGTAGAGGTACATTTCGACATGATCCCCCGAATAGTAAAGGCAAATCCCAAAGTAGAAGCCGATCACGGACGTGTTGCCGTTGAACGCGGCCCCATCGTTTATTGCGCAGAATGGCCGGACAACAGATTCAACGTCCACAGCATACTTCTCAACCAGCATCCGCAATTCAAGGTAACAGACAAACCGGAGTTACTTTACGGCATCCGTCAGATAACGACCGATGCGCAGGCATTAAGTTATGACAAAGCAGGAAAACTGGTAACTAAAGACGTAGAACTCACATTGATACCCTATTATGCCTGGGCACATCGGGGCGAAGGCGACATGGAAGTATGGCTGCCTATCGATGTAAGCGCCACGTCGGCACAGCCACAGAAAGCGGGACAATGGGAAGATAACGGATTCTTTAAGAATTAATAATAAGCTGAGTCGAAGATAAGAAAGTACAGAGAGCTTTTTAGGCACGGATTTCACGGATGAACACGGCTTTTATTCATTAAGACCGTGTAATCCGTGAAATCCGTGCCTAAAATATCAATTAGCCATTATCTTCACATCCGGCGAAGGGGCCCGGAACCAATATTCCGTTACTTTTCTTCCCTGTCCCGGAACCGTAAAAGACAACTTAATCAGATTATCATGCAATCGTTCCACACTGATTTCATTCTTTACTCCTTGTATAAAAACCGGATCAACCGATTTTTCCACCATCTCCACGTAAGTGCCATCCGATGGCAAACTGTACTCTCCCTGACAATAGATGATGGCATTTGACCTGCCGTTCATACCGGCTGTCATTATATTCATGAATGTCTGATCAGGCGATATGATCTTTATAACAGGCAATAACAGAATTTTATATCCATGTTCGCCCGGTTGCACAACACAACTCTGCCATACTCCTTGCAAAGACCTGTTTTCTACTTCCTGCCCGATAGGTACTACAAGTTCGGGGAAAGTAGGTCTCTGTGCCTCCGGTCTGGACAGATTAAACATTATCGGAGCTGTAAAACGTACTTTCACTGCCTCGCCTCTATCCATTCCCGGTTTCCATTTCGGCATTAATTTCACTACGCGCAAGGCTTCTTCGTCCAGCAAGGGATCGACTCCTCTTACAACTTTAGCCTGATCCAATGTTCCGTCTTCCATTATGACAAACTGTACGATCACACGACCGGAAACGCCTTTCTTCTGTGCTTCTACAGGATACTTAATATTTGTAGTCAAAAACTTCATCATCGCCTGCATCCCACCCGGAAACTCCGGCATTTGATCGGGCATCAGATAAACTCCATCACTATCTACCTTCTCTACAGGCTTTTTGTTGGGCAAGCGAAGGCAGGCATACCAACAATGCGATAAACAAACCGAATAATTTTGTGTTCATGGCTATCATATTTTAAGGTTAAACAATACCGCAATATAGTGTATTTTTATTGAAACACAGCATGATTTGTCTATTTCTTTTTCACAGATGTCTATTTACTTATTATCCTTACTTTATTACTGCCACAAATCCTCCACGAGGAAGACATGACATATCCATTTTATCGTTTGATAACTGGATGTTTTCTTCGATGGCAAAACTCTTATCGTCCACCCCATCCTTAAATACATCCATCGTTTTTCCTTCAACTTGCAGAGGAGCCAATGAAAAAGAAAAAGAATTTTATTCTCGTTAGTTCCGTTCAATCCTCCAATATACCATACATCTCCCTTACGTCGTGCCAGTACGATGTCAGTACCCGGATAACCACACAACAACAGTTTTGTATCATCCCAGGCAGTAGGTAATCCCGAAAGGAATTCTCTTACTTTTCGAGGTAATGAACTGTACACCTCCGGCCTATCAGGCATATGCTGCAATGCTGACTCAAACACAACAGACAAAGCTAGTTCATGCCCACAAGTAGTGATATGAGGATTGTTGGGAATTAGAGAATGTACCAGGTGTATAATCCATTGAGCCAATGACATTTCTGGTAAATGGCAATGTTACATTATGTTCAGCAGCACGATCTGTAAGTATTGGCTTATTGTTATACCACTCTGCCCCATAAACGGCTTCCATAGTCATCAGATGAGGATAAGTCCTTTGCCATCCACGAGGAATAGTAGCTCCATGAAAATTGACCATTAATTTATATTTAGCTGCATCTTCCAGCAAATCAATATAATAATCCATATTAGACGAATAATCATCAGGAAAAAAATCAATCTTAACCCCTACTACACCTGACTTTTGAAGCCAAGTATATTCCTTTATTCTGTTTTCCTTACTATTCAAGCGGTAAAGAGGACCCGGCCCCATCCAAGCAGTTGACGAATTATACCAAATCATAGGCTTTATATTTCGACTAAGAGAATAGGTTATCAAATCTTCAATATCTCCACCGTTTGACATTTCATTCCATTCCGCATCTATTAATCAGACTATATGGCCACTTCATATCAACAGCCAAGTCAATGTAGTCTTTTACAATCTTGAAATTTTTTGGAACCATGATTATGCGCCCAGTATACCCATGATGCAGAGCCCGGCATAATCCAACTTGTATCAGAAATTTTGTTAGGTTCAGAGACATCTGTCACTAAAGTAGATTCTACAACATCAGACAAAGAACCTATCATAAGAACTCTCCATGGCGATGTGAATGAATCACCCAAGGCTAATTTATCATCTGTCATCCGCACTTGATATTGATTCATATCATTTCCATTATACAATCTGGAACCACTATGTCCACGAAGTATATTGGCCTCAGTTATCAACACAAACAATGAATCGGCTGGTTCCAAAAGTAATGGATAGCCCCACATATTGTCTTTGCCTCTTTCTGCTCTGGTTTTCAATGGATAGAAACCTTCATAACCAACAGAATAATTCTGTATCCATCTTTTCGTTCCTTCTGGAATATAGTAAGCTGTATGTTCAGATGTCAGACTATCCTTATCTTGAACAGATGGTAAGCTATATCGAAATACAATCCCGTCATCGTAAGCCCTGAAAACGATATCTAAGGTTTCTGCCTTCTCATTCTCAAACCGAAATATCCTTTCATTTCCTCTATTCTGACAATGACTTCTTTTACCGGTAAGCATCACATAATCATCTTCAATTAGTTTAGTACCGGACACAGATTTCAACCTGATGTTATCGGTAAATGACATAAGCTGGGTTTCCAAGCCAATTCGGGTATCAGATAGAACCCTTCTGGAAGTTTTACCATCTTTGTACTCTACATTAAAAAGACTTTGCCAAAACCGTCTTTTTCAGTATCTTCCTTTATTTCAACAGAAAGACATATCTTCCCATTAGGAGAAATCACACCTGTATCTTTTTTGAGAACAAGAACAGAATGGAATACAAATGAGCACATAAAGCAGTAATTCATAACTTAAACAATTAAAGGAATGTTTCATACACTAAACAGTTAATATAAATAAATAAACTCATCCACATCGATATACCCCGCATCCGCTATATTATTAAAACAGTAAATCCCAATGCGGCTTCCCCGGTAATATCCCCATTCAAGTTGATATACCTCTCCGAACGGGGTAAACTTCCTGCCATCTGTACTATATGAAAATTGGCTTTTTCCATCCAGCCCCCATACAGATTTAATCCACACCTTGTTTCCCTTTATCGCAGGACCTGTGATTTTCTCTTTATTGGTCTGAAATTCCAGATTCCGGTCTTTGCCGGACTGGCGTACCCCACCATGGCATAACTCTTAGAGTAATGACACAGTCCGGCTTTCTGTCCGTCAACCATGCCCTCAATGTTCATTCTTACAATAACCTCATTTTTGTTTGTACAAAAACAACGCTGAGTCAAGGTATTTCCCGCTTTCAGCAAATTATCCGTGACTAATGGACGAAAAGCTTTTAACCGCAAATTGCCTGGTCTTTCCGTTAATGACCACATCTCGTCCCGGGGCTGGTAGTTCCATTCCCATTGAGGAGAAAGTACCGACTTGCTAAAATCATCAGATGATTGTGGAGTCCGAACCGGATACTCATTGGAAGGCTTAGCCGCTTGCCATACCATTGTGCCAATGCCATCCTGCCCAACCTCACCAATAATCGGCCAACCATCGACCCAATATACCGGTAGCAGACTAGCAATCCGACCTGCCCAGTCACCCGTACCATGGTGGGTAAAAAAATACCACTTCCTGTCAGGACCTTCAACAAGTCCGCCTTGATTAGGCTCATTATATTCACGCTGTACATGACTTAATTGTTTCCTTTCAAGATACGGTCCTGTAATTGAAGAAGAACGTTGCATCATGATATATCTACCGCCATTTTTAACTTCACTGAAAAAAATGATAATATGTTCCGTTGATTTTATAAAGTTTACTTGCCTCGCGACCATACCCCTCATTAATTAATATTTTAGAGTTTTCGATCAAGGTCTTCCCATCAGGTGTCATCCGATACAGGTAAGTTTTGTATTTATCAGCAAAATGGGTACCTACAAAATATAGTTGCCCGTCATCGTCAAAGAAAGGACAACAGTCATCCCATCCCTTTTCTGCTTTTACACAGTGCAACGGTTCCCACGGTCCCGCAGGATCGGTAGCTGTCGACATAAAAATAACCTTCATCCGGTGTACCGAAATACACATAGAATTTTCCCCTGATAATAACGAATTGCCCCTGCCCAAATACCTCGGCCATAACGATTCATACGCGTCCAGTTCATTTCTTCACTGATCTGTCTCAGATCAGAAACCACATGACCTTTAATCGTCCAGTTCACCAAATCCTTGAATGTATGATCACCATACCTGGGGAATATTGAAAGGTAGAAGAAATAGCATAATAATCATCCCCCACACGAATACAATCAATGTCACTGTAATCGGAAGGAAGGACAGGATTACAATAGGTGCCATCTTCCTGATCGCCCCAAGTTGTCCATTCTCCCCACTTGTAATCATTCTGTGCAAATACATTTACTGTTAATAAAGTAAAAATCAATACTACAATACATGTGTTGGTTTTCATATTCTTTCTTATATTCATACACTGTGTTACAGGATTATCCTGAATTCTTTTTTATTCTCAATCTCTTTCAAATAATATACCACAAATGTAGCAAATCAATAGCTTATATTATAGGATTAATACGATTTAGAATAATATAATATCGACATAAACAGCTATAGCGGAATTAATCATAAAACAATATCGACATTTTATTTAAAATTATCGATATCAAAAGAGTAATATCTATTTTTTATTTATCTTTATCTCTACATTAATAAAACCTGTATACTATGGCATCATTCGTCGATAAATTGCACCCGCTTGTATTGAACATAGGTTTGGCTATTCATAATGCCGACTGGAACTGGAAAAATGTCAGTAGCCCTTTCACACGTTTATACTATGTGACAGAAGGTACGGCACAAATCTTAATATCAGGTAAAAATCCAGATTTTAAAAGCCAACCACATGTATTTTATTCCAGCGTTTACCAAACATAGCTATATCTGCAACTCTTATTTCTCCCACTATTATCTGCATATCTATGAAGAACACCAGTCAGACAACAACTTACTGGACAATTGGGATTTTCCAATAGAAATACCTGCTACCGAACTAGATTTGGCATTATTTCAGCGGCTCTGCGCTATAAATCCACATATGACCTTACAGAAGTCAGACCCTACTTCTTACGATAACAATTACACACTTATGCAGAATCTGCTAAAAAACAAACAACGAACATTATCCGAAAAAGTAGAGTCAAGAGGTATTGTATACCAATTGCTAGCACGATTTCTACAAAGAGCTCAAATAAAAATGGTATTAAAAGATAACCGGATAGAAGAAGCCATCCACTACATCCGTAAGCACATAAATGAAACTATTGAATTAGGAGTATTAGCAGAGAAATCCGGCTTATCAAAAGACCATTTTATTCGCCTATTCAAAAAAGAGACAGGAGATACACCTTTAAGATATATTATCCGCAAAAAAATAGAGAAAGCTCAGCTCATATTAATAACCGATGATATGTCAATCAAAAATGTTGCATTAAATCTAGCATTTGAAGATTATTCATACTTCAACAGGTTATTCAAAAAAATCACCGGCGTTACTCCCCAAGAATATCGTACCTCTTATCATTCTTAATAAAAAAGGAATAGCGTAGAAGGTGCTATTCCTTTTTTCATTAACAAATAGTAAACGATTACATAGTCTCAACTAATCTTCATAAAGATAAAACATACGTTCCATCAATTTCCATTTCTCCGCAGACGAGTTCAAAGGCGAACATTCTTGAAATCTGGATACATACTTTTCCCAGTCAGCCTGTCGCGGAAGATGAGATAATTTATCCATAGCTATCTCCCAGTCAAAGTCAAGCGGAGTTTCTATAATCATAAAGAGTTGTGATCCCAATATATAAATTTCCATTTCCAAAATGCCTACAGCACGAATTCCCGCTCTAATTTCCGGCCAAGCTTTTTCTTCACTATGTATCTTACGATACTCTTCAATCAGCATCGGATCATTTTTCAAGCTTAAAGTTTGGCAATACCTCTTCGTCGGTATGTCATACTCTTTCATTTTGTATCCCTGAATATGCGGCATGACAGTGCTTTCTATTTTCTAATCTTAAAAACAGGAGCTATATTTTTCAATGACTTATTTGGAATATTGACAATAAGTCCCTTATCTGTACGTGAGAAAGGTACTTTTCCGTAACCAAGCAATTCAACTTTACTTATCTTATTGGGATATAGTTCATTCCCTTCCGCTAAAGATTTAATTAATATTTTCCCATCTTCGGGCCATTCCAAGACTGTAGCATACAGATTTTTCTCTGTCTGTGTAAAACGTATTTCTTTTGCATCGGCTTTACTATAGGCCCCTTCGTTAAATCCCTGTGCTTTAAGTTGAACATTTCCTTCCGCTATAGGTCCCTCTCCAAATACTTTCCAAGGACGTGTATCATAGATTGCTTCTTTATTAATGTTCATCCAAGCACCAAATTCATTCAATATTTTTTCTTCTTTTTCATCAAAAGTTCCATCTGCACGCAACGGAACACTTAAGAGCAAGTTACCATTTTTGCTGACAATATCAACTAATAATTTTACAACGTCAGATGCTGACTTATATTGGTTATTATCATATACAGACGTACTGTAGTGCCATCCGCCAAGGCACGAACATGACTGCCAGGATTCATCTATTATTTTATTTGGAGCTCCACGTTCTACATCCCATACCAAGGCTTTACGTTGATCAGCATCAAGCATCTTACCAAACATTACAGCATTCAATTTACCCTTTTGCGTAGACATATTATGATTATAGAAATGAGCAGCAATCTTTAAACCTGCATCACTGATAGGATAAAAAGGTGCCACTGTTACATCAAAATATAATAAATCCGGATTATAGCGGTTTATTACATCAAGTGTACGGTTATAGAAATTAGTACAATACTCCTGTGTCGGCAAACAAACTCCATTTCCCCATGCCCATTGCCTGTGAATTGCACCATTATCCCAACTATTCTGACTCAACGGATGATTCTGAGCATACAAATCCTGAGGATCATATCCTTCCCACCATTTTCCCTTGCCATCAGCTTTCGTTAATTTCCCATCATATGGGACACCTTTTTTTTTAGGTCCTTGAGTATCATGTCTTTGAGCTGTTTCATACCAACTCCAGGCATGATCAGCATGCAGGCTGACGCCAAAATAAAGTCCATGTTTACGCGCTGCTTTCTCCCATCCTTTCAATATATCTTTTTTTCTGGTCCCATATTGACAGAGTTCCATGGTTGGTATTTACTATCCCAAAGGTCCATGTTATCATGATGGTTACCCAAAGCAAAAAAATACTGAGCACCTATTTTTTTTTTATAGAATGCAACCCCAACTTATCAGGATTCCATTTTTCAGCCTTCCATAACGGAATAATATCTTTAAAGCCAAATTCAGAAGGATGACCGTAATTCGCTACATGATGCCGATATTCTCGTGAATTTTCCATATACAAATGACGAGCCATCCAATCACCGCTTCCTTCCACGCATTGAGGTCCCCAATGAGCCCAAATACCAAACTTTACATTTCTGAACCATTCCGGTACTTTATAATTAGACAATGACTCCCAAGTAGGTTGGAATTTTCCTTGCATCATAGGTTCATCTTGTTCCGAGACAGGAACTTGATAATTTTGAGCAGATAAAGTCCCCGCCACGAACAATAAAGACAGTAACAGTAGTTTTTTTTTTTCATAAATATTACGATTGAATTATTGATTACAAACGTACTGCTTTTTTAGTAGACATTAATAGGATGAATACGATCTACAATAAGACAATATCGACATCTATCGTAATCAGGAAAGCATATAGCTGATTACTGTCCATACAGTTCTCATATTGCCATCTTCCTCTTTGGCTTATTAATAAATATTCCATTCCCAGATACCGGGGACTCCTTTTAGGATTTTAATTCTCAGATAACGGAACCTTTTATTCAAGACATCGGTATGTGGTGAACACATCTTCCTATCTTGATGGACAGCGAACTCTTGCCAGACTTTTCCATCCATCGATGCTTCAATAACATAAGCATGTCCGGCAGTAGGGCGTACAAAATAAATTTCACTGCGTCTAACCTTCTTTACAGTACCCAAATCTGCCACAATCCATGGATTAATACTATCTTCGGCAGCAGCCATCCATCGGGAACCATTTGCCCCGTCCACCGCAAAAGAAGGAACAAAATATTCTGTCCGCAGACATGTCGGGTCTTTCATCGGTTCAATCTTCAACGGCACTTCAATACTAGACGCATAAACTGTATCTATTTTCATTTTTTTATCTGATTTCACCTTCTTCAATGCCCCCACTCCATCCATTGTTAGTTCGACAGGGCGAATCGTACCGTCTTCATTAAATTTCAGTTGATTCACATATGTCTGACGGTTTGTACTTCGCCTGCCAAACTCTAAATATGCGAAATAATAATTATCCGTACCCTCAGGATGAAAGACACAACCATGTCCCGGTCCGAAGATTCCCCGTTCATAATTGGTAGTAGATATTATATCCTGTTCAGGAGCTTCAAAAGGTCCCATAGGGGAAACCCGGCTCATTACATACGCATATTGATATTTCTCATCCCCTCCGATAGTGTACAAATAATAATATATTCCTTTACGTTTGAAAAAGATAGGTCCCTCAGAGTACTCCTTGCGAGGAGTAGAAATTACCTGTACTACAGAATCCACCGTAATCATATCCTCGTTGAGTTTGGCTACATGCCTTCGTCCCCAAAAACACATAAGCCTGCCCATCGTCGTCAACAAAGATTTCATCATCAATCCCGCCCGGATTCTTACTCTGCAATAAAGTAGAAGGAGTGTAAAAGGCTTATAGAATTCGTCTTTCCCACGTGCCAGTTTAAACGGTCCTTCAGGCTTATCAGCTACAGCAGGATACATATACCCATTGATAGTGGGATATATATAATATTTACCATTAGCAAAAATTGCTTTACTGGGAGCCCAGTACTTCTCCTTTGCAGCCGAAGGAAAATAAGTTCCTTCAAAACTCCAGTGTACAAAGTCTTTTGATTTCCATACTACTGGAGGTCCTGATGTTTTAAGTCCCTGCCCATAGCCATCAGTAGTGGCATAGCAATAAAAGACACCATCAATTTCCTGAATACTCGCATCGGCAATCATATCCGGAATCAATGCATTGCCAAAAGGATTATTGTGCTGAGCTTTCACTTTCCCTAACAACATCATTACCAGCACAAAACTAAAAAAGATCTGTTTTTGCATACTATTATCTATTATCCAAAGTTAATGCCTGATTCATACAAAAATTACAGTTGAATAAGACAATGCAAACGTACCTTTTTTTTTCTGGTAAGTTTAATAGGATAAATACGATTTACGATAAGACAATACCGATATTTAAAGTAACAGCATTTACAAATAAACCATATTGACAGGCTACTTTATACAAAGAATACCTCCTTGAGGGCGGATTTCCAACTGCACCTTACCATTCTCCTTCACTTTCAGCGACGTAAGCTCCGGTTCTCCCTTTTTATCATCCTTATAAAGAGCCACCGTCTTTCCGGCAAACATTTCCAAATCCAGTTTTAGTTTCAGCGGTTCTTTGCCGGCATTTACAGCCGCCAGATACCAGGTATCTCCCTGACGACGGGCCAACACCACATACTTCCCCGGATAGCCATCAACAAACCGTGTCTCATCCCACGTTGTGGGCACCCGCTTCATAAAGTCCATACAAACAGCCGGAACATCTTTCAGATTGTTAGGAGCCAGTGCAAAGTTCTGAACCGGATTCTGAAAGAGAACGGTAGTCGCCAACTGGAACACGTCCGTAGTACGGCGTGTCGTACCGCCGTTGTTATTACAGTTCAGACGCTTATTCAGGAAGCAGCCGCCAAACTCCATCGATCCCACCGTATTGCGGATAAACGGATGCAGGCAAGTATTGAACGCTTCCTCATCGCAGAAATGCTGATTGAACACCATATTCTCCGAAGCCAGCACCGCTTCGCTGCCTACATAATTAGGATACATCCGTTCCCATCCGCGAGGTAAGGTGCAACCGTGGAAGATAACCATCAGCCCGTGGTCGTCGGCATCGCTCAGGATCTCTTCATACAGACGCATGGTCTCCTGTTTGTCACCACCGAAGAAGTCTACTTTGATACCTTTCACACCCAGGCTTTGCAGCCATTTCATTTCACGTTTGCGGATGATTGCATTGTCCATGTGGTTAATCGGGCCTTGTTCGATGTCATTCCAATAACCGGAAGAACTGTACCACAAGAACAACTCAACACCTTTATTGCGTGCATACTCAACCAGCGACTTCATACGCTGATGCCCGATTCTGGTATCCCACCAGTTATCGATCAACGCATACTCATATCCCATAGCCGAAGCAAAATCAATGTAACGTACCTGATCATCATAGTTGATACTGCCGTCCTGCCAAAGAATCCAGCTCCACGTGCCACGCCCGAAACGATAATCATGTTTTGTTTCATAAAGCGGGCTTACCACATCCCACGGAACAGTTGTTTCTACAATCGGCTTCAGATGATCTCCCCGACTGTGATGGTACGCCACGGAGTAGCGCCGGGCAGTGCAAAAGCAGGAGCGACCGTTCCGTTTCCATTATTTTCTTCCGCCATCGGAAAGGCGACCGTATATAAATTCCCTTCACTCACATCACTCAAACGTGAACCGCAATAACGACTGTCCACACCCGTCTCGCTGACCAGCACCCAACCGTCATTTCCTATACGAAACAAACAAGGGAACGTATACCCATGTCCGTACTGCGAACGGTCGCTCATCGGCGCATCCGCTTTATATTCTTCTTCATAACTGGGTTTCGTACGTTTCCAGCCAATCATCGCATCGCTCTGCGGACACAAGAAAGTAGTAGTCTGCTCCGGAAAGCGGAAACCTGTTTGTTCTTCCTTCACCGTCACACTCGCTTTTCCTCCCTGATGCGGCAAAGTATAGCGGAAAGCCACATCATTATCACTCACCCGAAAAACAACTCCCAGCTTTTGTCCCTGCTCATTCTCTAAATGACAAGTCAGTTCATTGGCACGGTAATGTACGTTGGAAACTTTGATACGTGTCTGTTGATAAACAGTATCGATCTTGTCGACGGAATGTCCGGTCAGTTTAAGATTCTTCGTAAAATCACCGATATTGGTATTCATGCCTAAAGGAGACTTTTCCAACATCGTCTTTCCGTTGTAACTCACAGAATAACAAGGCTTCGTCTCGTTCTGCACAAATACCGCCAACTGCAACTTTTCGTCCGGTCCTTTTACAACCACATCCTGTGCTGCAAGAGTGCTTATACCAAGAATCGCTGTCAAAGTGCTTACAAGTTTCTTCATAATATTATTTTTCTTTTATGATTAAATGTCCTCATTGTAACAAAAGCAAAAAATAGGGAATATAATTATATTCGCATACAAACTTTCATCGTTTGCATGATTTCCCCCCTTTTTTGATTGATATGCAGACATTCCCTCCCGAAACCCTTTACAAAAAGAACAGTTTATCCAAGTATAACCCCGACTTTTTTTATCTTTGCATCATCGAACATCATAATCCTTATCCCAATGGCGGCAAATAACCAGAAAAACACCCGAATACTACTATTCCTCCTCCTGTGTATCAGGATGACACTGACGGTGGACGCCAACGACTTCCTGTTTACATCGATCAACACGGCACAAGGATTGAGCGACAACCAGATACGCTACATACTCCAACTCCCCGACGGAAGAATGGTATTCACCACCAACGGGAATGTCAATCTGTATGACGGCGTACATTTCAGCTACCTTCACCGCACGGCAGAAGACATTTCCCCGCTGAAACAGTATGAAGGATGTTACCGCATCTATCAATGCGGAGATTCACTCCTATGGATTAAAGATTATCATAAACTGATGTGCATCGATCTCCATCAAGAAAAATACATACCTCACCTTGACTCCTATTTCCGGGGAAAAGAGATACACGAACCGGTAGAAGACCTTTTCGTCGACAATTCGGGACGTATCTGGCTACTTACTTACCAGGAGTTGCGGGAACTGGAAACGGACATCCGTCTCACCCTGCCGGAGAATGAACATCGAAAGCTACAGGACATACATTCGGATGAACTTGCGGTTTACCTATTCTATCATACCGGTGAAGTCGTTTGCTACGATCCGAAAACCGGGAAACAGTTGTATGACAGAGCTGCTTATCCCGCCTCGGAACAGGAGGACTTCAACCGTACTTCTCTCGTTGTCAAAAGCCCAAAAGGATTCTACCAGTTACGCAACGGCCGCTAAAGGAGGATTCTTCTACTTTAATCCCCAAAACCGGACATGGGAGAAGCTGTTCGAACAGAACTACACGCTCAACACCCTGATCATCACTCCACAGGGCGATAAAGCTTATATCAGTTGTGTTCACGGTTTCTGGATCATCGACCTCGAAAGCAGGGAACAGCAATACATCCCCGTACTGGAAACAAAGAAAGGACAGCTCGTTTCGACCGAAGTCAGCACCATCTTTCAGGATGCCCAGGGCGGTTTATGGGTAGGCACACTCAATCGGGGATTACTCTATCATCATCCTGCCACACACAAACTGATTCACGTCAGCCGCACTGCTTTCCCCGCATCACCGGAAGAGGATGTCGCTGTCAAAGCCTTTGCAGAAGATGATAACGGCAATATCTATCTGAAAAGCCATTCCACAATCTATCAGTTAGCTGTCGATCAGGACGGTTCACGGACTCTGCTGCCTGTACCAGCCTCATCGGTCTCTGCAGAATTGGCAAAGGAATTAGATCAAAGAGGTGGAAACAAATATTACAGAGGGCAATCATACACCGCCCTATGCACCGACACACGGGGCTGGACATGGGCAGGGACAGCCGACGGACTGGAACTCTTCACCGATCAAGAGCAAACACCGGATAGCAAACCGACCACACAAACAGCAGATAATCAATCCGCCTCACCTAATAAACAAGCCCACCGCATTTTCTATCGTGAAGACGGACTGAGCAATAACTTCGTACAATCAATCATCGAAGACAGAAACAACTATATCTGGGTAACTACCAGCAATGGCATTTCACGCATCCATATCAATCCGGAGAATCAGGAAATCGGCTTTACCAACTTCAATCAACTGGACGGGGCTTTAGAAGAGGAATATATACAGGGAGCTATCTTTGAATCTTCGGACGGTACACTCTATTTCGGAGGCATCGACGGCTTTACCATTTTCCGTCCCGACCATGAATCCGCCACTCCGGGCCTGCCTTACAAACCGGTTTTCACCAACTTACATCTCTACGGTGAAAAAGTAAACACGGGAGAAAAGTACGGAAACCGCATCATCCTGCCACAAGCCGCCCCTTACACAAAGGAGCTAGAACTGGACTATAACCAGAACTTTCTGACCTTCGAATGTTCGGCACTGAACTACGTGAACAGCGAACGCACCTACTACCGCTACCAACTGGAAGGCATCGACAAACAATGGATGAACGCTTTCGCCAGCGGACAAGGGAATGCAACAGTCGGCAACGGCATCCTACAGGCCTCCTATACCAATTTACCGCCGGGAGAATATACATTCAAAGTCGCTGCATCCGACAACCAGTTACAATGGAACGATAACATCACAAAGATACACGTCATCATCCACGCTCCCTGGTGGAAAACGACTACCGCCTACGTTCTGTATACGGTCATCGTGTTACTGATTGTCTTAGCAAGCATCCGCCTCTATATCTATCAGACCAAGAAAAAGATGAAACAGCAACATAAAGAAGAAATCCTGCTGCTCCGCATCCGCAACCTGATAGAGCAATGCAACAGCTATGAAGCCGAACAGAAAGCCCGTTCGGAGAAGAAAAGCCACCCTTCCGTCTGCGACAGGAACGAAACGGCAGATGATAATGAAAAGCCAAACGGCATAGAACCGGACAGTGCTGAATCCGCCTTTTTAGTGCAAGCGATAGAACTGGTAGAAAAGAACCTTGACGTCAACGGCTACTCCGTAGAGCAACTAAGCCGTGACCTCTGCATGGAACGCACCGGACTCTACCGCAAACTGGTGACTTTGCTCGACCAGTCCCCCAGCCTCTTTATCCGCAACATCCGTCTCCAACGGGCAGCGCAACTACTTGCCGAAGGCAAACTGAGCGTAACCGAAATAGCGGAACGTACCGGCTTCAGCAGTTCCAGCTACCTAAGCAAATGTTTTCAAGAAATGTATGGATGCCGTCCCTCGGAATATACAGAGAAAGCGAAGAGAATGGGACAAGAAGAGAACAGAGCAAAAGCAGGGCAAGCAGAGAACGAGAAGCCACATGAGAAAGCAAAAGAAGAAAAGGAAATGAAGAAATCAACCTGATTGTTGTTTGTTTCAACATAGCTATTGTCCGCAAAATGTCCTTCCATCCTACCTTTGCCGTATCATAAAGCACTTAAAGAAACCATGAAAATGAATCTAAGAAAAACAGGCATCCTGTTGGCATGGGCCATGATCATTGCCGCAAACGGTACGGCACAAAACGTACAACGTACTTCCCAAGGCATCAAGTATGCAGCACAAGGGATGAACGTCAGTGTAGAATTTTATTCGCCTTCCATCATCCGGGTATATAAAACGCCCGGTGAGACAGCTTCCGACAAAGAAAGCCTCGTTGTCATCAAAGCACCGGAACAAACCCCGGTTTCCTTCGGTGAAAACGGGAAAAATGTAACATTGAGCAGTCAGATGATACAAGTGGAAGTGAACCCCGAAACAGGCGGCATCCACTTCTTCGACAAGCTAGGGCAACGGCTGCTGACCGACAAAGACTACGGAACACAGTTTACCCCTTTCAATGACGCGGGCGTCCCCTCCTACAATGTCCGTCAGGCTTTTCTGCTGGATAAGGACGAAGTAATCTACGGTCTGGGCCAACAGCAGACCGGCAAAGTGAACCAACGCAATCAGAAACTCTTTCTCCGCAACCAGAACATGAGTATCTGTATCCCCTTCATCCACTCCATCAAAGGCTATGCCCTCTACTGGGACAATTACTCCCCTACCACCTTCCTCGACAATCCGCAAGAAACCTCCTTCGACTCGGAAGTAGGCGACTGTGCCGACTACTACTTCATCTACGGTGGCAACGCCGACGGAGTCATAGCCGGAGTACGCGACCTGACCGGACAAGCCCCGTTGTATCCTCTCTGGACACTGGGCTTCTGGCAATGCCGTGAACGCTACAAAAGTCCGGACGAACTGTGCGAAGTCGTAGACAAATTACCGGGAACTGAAAGTTCCTTTGGATGGAATCATCCAAGACTGGCAATACTGGGGCTGCAACGAGAACTGGAACTCCATGAAATTCCAGAATCCCCGCTACATCAACAAGATGGGTGACCCGGAATACATGAAATTCCTCCCGAACGGAGAAGACAAGAATGCCGACTACGGCACTCCCCGCATCAAAAGCCCCAAAGAAATGATTGACTATGTGCACAAACAAAATGCACATATCATGATCTCCGTATGGGCTTCTTTCGGCCCTTGGACTGAAATGTATCAAAAAATGGACAGTCTGAAAGCACTGCTCCATTTCGAAACGTGGCCGCCCAAAGCCGGAGTCAAACCTTACGACCCGTATAATCCGGCAGCACGGGACATCTACTGGGAAGCGATGAAAAAAGAACATCTTCGACCTCGGCATGGACGCCTGGTGGCTCGACTCCACCGAACCGGACCATATGGATATCAAAGACCAGGACTTCAACACGCAGACTTATTCTGGGTTCTTTCCGCAGGGTACACAACGCCTTCCCTTTAATGTCCAACAAAGGCGTATACGAACACCAACGCGCCACTACTTCCGACAAACGCGTATTCCTGCTTACCCGTTCCTCCTTCCTCGGACAGCAACGGTATGCTTCCCATTCATGGAGCGGAGACGTAACTTCCGAATGGTCCGTCATGCGCAAGCAACTAGCGGCAGGACTGAACTATGCGTTATGCGGCATCCCGTACTGGAATACAGACCTAGGTGGCTTCTTCGCATGGAGATATAACAATAACGTAAACAACATCGCCTATCATGAACTGCACGTCCGCTGGTATCAGTGGGGAGTATTCCAGCCGATCATGCGTTCGCACAATTCCAGTCCGGTAGCCGTAGAAATCTACCAGTTCGGCAAGAAAGGCGACTGGTCATACGATGCACTGGAGAAATACACTCACTTACGTTACCGCCTGCTGCCATACATCTACAGCACTTCCTGGGAAGTGACCAGCAAAGCAGGCAGCATCATGCGCCCGCTCATGATGGACTTCCCGAAAGACAAGAAAGTGCTCGATATGGACACCGAATATATGTTCGGACGCAACTTCCTGGTTCGCCCGGTGACGGATTCATTGTACACATGGCAAGACAAGAAGCAAAACGGTCATCAGAAAGACATGAGCAAAATCGGAAAGACCGATGTTTACCTTCCCCAAGGTGCCCGCTGGATCGACTTCTGGACCGGGCAAACACTGGAAGGCGGACAGACCCTGCAACGTGAAGTTCCGATCGACATTATGCCGATCTACGTCCGTGCCGGCTCTATTCTCCCCTGGGGTCCCGCCGTGCAATACTCTACGGAAAAGAAATGGGACAATCTGACCATCCGTATCTATCCGGGAGCGAACGCGGAATTTACCCTTTACGAAGATGAGTTCGACAACTATAACTACGAAAAGGGAGCTTACTCTACCATTACCTTGAAATGGAACGACCAAGACCGTACACTGACCATCGACGACCGGAAAGGCAGCTATAAAGGAATGCTGAAAAGCCGCAAATTCAACCTCATAGTTGTAGAACCGGGAAAAGGCTGTGGCGACGGAGACGCAACCACCTTTGACAAATCCATCTCCTATAGAGGTAAGAAAGTGATTACCAAGCTATAAACTGACGATAATCAGATAACTAACACGAGTTCGATATGACCCAACTTGTTGGATTATATCGAACTCGTACCATAGTAATAACATGCTTTTCTATTGTCACTTATCACCTTTTGAGGATAACCTACTGATTATTAGCCATCATTGGGTGATAATAAGTGGTGATAATAGGGTGACAATAGCCATATATCACACATTTTATTGTCACCTTTCCCCATCCTATTACCTATTACTTATGATTCAATGCCTATTACTTATTACTTGTTACTTATTACTTGTTACGTTCCCCTATATCCAGCCCCTAACCTTATACAACAAATACCATATACTACCGGTATCTTTCACTTATAGTGCCTTTATTCTTCCATTAAGACACTGATATTGTTAGTTGTTCACGGCCGTGGCAAGAGTTGATCACGACCGTGAGCAATGCTCTTCACGGATGTGATCAGACCTGTTCACGGCCGTGAACAACTAAAGATATCGGTGTCTTATTCCTACTTTCCCTATAGGAAAAAGCAAAGATGCAAGAGGTTAAAGAGAACTTTAGTACTATCTTACGGCTGATTACACTATAGACAGCAAACGAACTACCCATTCGGTGAAAGATGAAAACCATCTTTTCTATTATGAAGAAGAAAAGAGAAGGTACAAAAGTCAATAATACCTAAACCTGGACTGACTAAAAAGTCGATTCTATCTCGAATCTCCTCCTTCGGGAAGGAGGAGTGGTCGAAGACCGAGGTGGTAGGAGAAATAATGTTTGTTCCTATTTCTTTGTAAATGACAGGATTATGTATTCACCTACCACCTCCCCCTACGGGTACTCCTCCTTCCCGAAGGAGGAGATTTAGGATACTATTGACTTTTTAGTCAGCCCCTACCCACAGGGGGAGGTGATAGGTGAGCACTCCTCCCCAAAATAAACTAACCCCTATTGAAAACCAGTTTATTGTTTATTGTTTATAGTTTATAGTTTCTTATTTCACCTTTTGTGTCTTCAAGCGGATGACCGTGAACGAATAAGCCGGCAATTCCTGCTTGAAGCTGGTTCCTGCCTCTATCGTATCCGTCACCGGAAGCGGAGTCGTCTCGGGTGCACCTGCCAGTACAGTCCGCGTAGCGGAAGACTGGATACCATCCATTCCCGGTAACCGGACATCCGTCTCTATGCTGACAGGCAACAGATTGACTAACTTCACAATCACATCCCCCGTCTTACTGTCACGAACGATGGAAGAACCAACACGGAGTTTTACGCGACTGTCTTGATTATCAAGGTTTATCTGTGAAGGGATGTAATGGTCGCCAGCGTTCTGACCGTACAGTTTCTGCACATAGTATCCCGTTGTCGGTCTTACCTCCCGATTGTTGAAGTAGATCAAGTCCGGATTCCACTGCGTCCGTCCGTCTTTTGCCAGCAGAGGAGCATAAGAACTCATGTGCACTACGTCTCCATTCCGTTCCAAAGCAGTCAGATAAAGCGCTTCGGTCAAAGCTGTTTCCATATTCGCTCTGCGTCCGGGGATATGAGTGGCATATTCGCCCAGATATACTTTCGTTTTTTTAGAGCGGTCGTACTTGTCATAGAAGTCCTGATTGTGCAGGAACCACCCCGGAGACTGATAATAATGTTCGTCTACCATCGGAACACCGAGTTTGTCCGCCAGTTTCCAGCCTTCCACATAGTCTGTTCCCTCATTGAAAGGGCCTACCGTGCCGACAACGATCATTTCCGGATACTTCTCTTTGATAGCAAGGTATATCATCGTGAAGCGTTCTTCGAAGACATCGGTGATCAAGTCTTCATTGCCGATGCCGATATACTTCAGATTGAAAGGCTTCGGATGACCGGATTCGGCACGTATCTTGCCCCATTTGGTCTTCCTTGCATCACCGTTCGCCCATTCTATCAGGTCGAGAATATCCTGAATGTAAGCACCCATTTCACTCATCGGGATACCGCCTTGTTGTCCGCCTCTCAAATCGCCGTGACAAGCAGAATTCTGACAAGGTACACCTGCCGCCAGCACCGGAAGCGGTTCGGCACCTATATCCTCGCAAAACTGGAAATATTCATAATAACCCAGTCCCATGCTCTGATGATACCCCCAAAGATTGCGGGCAGATTTACGGGCTTCCAACGGTCCAATCGTATTTTTCCATTGATAGATATTCTTCAAACCGTCTCCATGAGCTACGCAACCACCGGGGAAACGGACAAAGCGCGGATGCATATCGGCAAGTGTCTGGGCCAGGTCGGCACGCAAGCCGTTCTTTCTGCCTTTGAATGTATTCTGCGGGAAAAGAGAAATCATATCCAGTTCGATTTCACCTGCCGATTGCGGACGAAGTTCCAGACGGGTATCGGCGGACGCTTTTGCTGTCAGCACTGCTTTATACGTTTTCCACGAACGGGAAGAGACGGTAACTGTCGTTTCACCCTGTACGGTGTCGTCAGCATCTACGAGGCGTACGAGTAGTTTTCCGGACTTGCTGCCTTCCGGGATACGGGCAAACAAGGAGAAATCATACTTCTCGCCTGCTTTCAAGGCGATTCCGTCAAAACCGGTGTTGGTCAGGGCAGCTCCCGGCTGGTTCGTCTTCAAGACGGCATAATGCGGGTTGTTCGGATGGATAGGGTCCGAAGTCGATACGGTAAAGGTGGCGTTTTCTCCTTCCAGCTTCCATGAATGGGTGCTGTTCCAGTTCTTGTCCCCTTCACGGTCGGACGGCTCGTATTCGAAGTCCCGGTTCTGGATCAGTTCGGCATACAGGCCGCCGTCGGCGGAGTAGTTGATGTCTTCGAAGAAGATACCCATCAATAAGTCGCTGATTTCTTTTGTTTCTTCCGGTTGTGCTGTGACGGTGGCTTTGATCGGTTTCAGTCCGGCAAAGCGTTCTTTATCCTGTACAGGGCGTTCGCCATACAGGGAGTTACGGTATTGGTTCCGTTCGTACGTCCGGGTCAGTCCGTCCACTACCGACCAGGGCACTTGGCTGACGGTTCCCGTTTCTTCGTGTCCGGCAATCTTTGCTTTGACTCTTGTTCCTTCAAAATCGGAAGTCGTACGGGGATATTGCTGGGCTTCCCAGTAGATCAGGTCTTTTTGATCTGGCCTGACCGTATCCGTCGTGGTCGTTCAACTTCCAGACACAGAGCCATTCCCCGCCGGGGAGTTGTTTCAGATTCGGGTCGAGCATCTTCTTCTGCGATCCCCAACGGCTGTAATCGCAACGAAGATATCCGTAGTTTTGTCCTATTTCAAACCAATGTTTCCCGTCCATGCTCCATGCAAAGCGGAGTCCGCTACGGCCGTCGTCACCTCGGGTGGCGTAAGCAAAAAGGGATACTGAATCGGGAGTAGCAGTCGTTTCATGCGTTGCGGCAAATGCGGCCGGATGCAATGATAGTAATAATAAACTAAATAGTAGAAGTAAATGTTTCATGGTATAAATTATAATATAAGATCTCTGCAAAAAAAGAGTATGTATTCACTAAAAAAGTCTGATACTCTGTTATTTCCTGTTTTCCCAATGACTTCTCAGTCTGGCGGCTTCTTCTTTTGTCAAATGGATCACCGCGCCGTGTTTGGGCGACGAGAAATTAGTCGTTTTCATCACTCCTTCGTTGAAACGTCCCAAGTTCTTGAAATTCACGAAGTCGGAAGTCTCGATGAAAGCGAAGTTATGGGGGTTGATGCCGTAGACGTCGTACATCAATACCCATTTGTCTTCGCCGATACGCTTCCAGAGGTTGGGAGCTTCGCAGGCCCTGGGTTCGAAGTCGTACCAGCGAGGGTCATATTCGTAATCACCGTTGATGCGGTCTGACACGGCCTGTTTGATTCCGGCGCCTCCGTCGTGCGAAACGTAGAACATGCGATACCGGTCGCCTACCTTGGTGATGTCACCGTCGATAGCCGATATTTTCTCGTTGGGATACTCGAAGAGGATTTGCGGGAGTGTCTCTATCCGGTCGAAGTCATCATTCACATAAACATAGTATAGTTTGTTTGCCTCATTACGGAAACGCATGGTGAAGTAAATCATCAGTTTGCCTTTTTGTGCATCGTAAGTCACTTCGGGTGCCCATACGCAGCCGATTTCACCCAAGCCTGCCGATAACAGGTCGAAACGGGCATTGGTACGTTTCCAGTTGATCAGGTCCCACGATTTCATCAGTACGAGTCCGCGGTTGTTTCCCCAGCCGTATTCTTTTCCGTCACGTTCCCATTCGGTATCACGGAAGCCGTCTTTCTGCGCATAGATGTGCAGGTCGGTCATGGAAAGGTAGAAAGCTCCGTCCGGTCCGCGGAAGATGTGCGGGTCACGGATGCCTTTTTGCAGGGCGATGGTATCTCCGGCGATCACCGGTTTGCCGTCGTTCAAGGCAGTAAATGTATATCCGTCGTCACTGACGGCCATGTAAAGGCTGTGCGTTTCGTCTTTATGGAAGACCATCAAGTAAGCACCCATGTCCTTTTCCTGTGGGATGGCGTTACGGTAACGGAACTGACGGAAGCCGGCGCTGCCTTTTCCGGAGGAAAGCAGTCCGATGCGTAAAGCGTAGAAGCCGCCGTAGTTGTTATGGTGCAGCTGAGATACATCCATGTTTTCTACCAGCGTAGTCCATTTCTTGCCGTCCTTGCTGACTGCTATCCGGACACTGTTTCCCTGATTCTGTATCTTGGCGAGGAAGCGTTTGCCCAACTTATTAGGGAGGGTAAAGCTGTTTTCCGCGTTTCTGTAGATAGTGAAGTTCTTTCCGTCGGACACGACTCCAGCGTATGCCTTTTCGCTGTAATATAGAAGAAGTCCGGCTGTGTTACCCTTGCCTACGTTGACTTCCACCTGTGTTTCGTAATTCTTGTCTTCGGCGGTGGCCAGCAGTAAGCGGGCATCGGAAGGGGTACTTCCTTTCGCATCTATCCATAAGGTCTGTTTCTTGAAGCTGAGCGACTGAGGGGCATATTCTTTCCAGAAAGTCCATTGGAGTCCCGGTTCCGGTCCTTCGAAGTCATCCGAGAGGCTGAGTCCGTGTTTGATGGACGGATCGGTCTTGATGGGAGTGGCGGTGGATTTGGTACGATACCATCCATCGGCGGTCCATTCAATCGGTTCGATGAGGGTGGAGCGTCCCAGGGTGTGATAGCCTTTGGCATAGGCATGATATACGATCCACCAGTTGCCGTTCACATCGTCGATCAGTGTGCCGTGTCCTTTCGACCACCGTTGTCATGAGCGCTATAGGTATGCACTACCGGATTATAGGGAGAATTTTCCCACGGTCCGGTGACACTCTTCGAACGGGCGGCAACTGCCATGTGGCTTGTTGCCGGACCGGCCGTTCCTCCCTGTGCGGAAGTCAGGTAATAATAACCATTATGGTAATTCAGCTTCGGCGATTCCAGACACATACATTCCGTTTCCCAGTGATTGGGATATCGCCAGCCTTCGTACACTTTCTGTTTTTGGCCGATGGTGGCCAGTCCGTCGTCCGTCAGTCGGATGACTTCTCCTTTGTCAACATATAAATATCTGTTCCCCTCCTGATCGGCTATGTGTCCGGGGTCGATGCCACTCACTTTCAGGTCGATGGGTTTGCTCCACGGGCCCTTGATGTCATTTGCCCAGATCACCCAGTTTGTTCCTTTGGCCGGATAATAGATGTAGTATTTTCCTTTGTACTTCAATAAGTCGGGCGCCATTGCAGAGCCTTCGTATTCGGGCATTACACGGCAGACGGGTTCCCAGTTCATCAAGTCACGGGAGTGCCAGATGAGGAATCCGGGAGCGTAGTAAAAAGGAGAATGAGTCATGTAATAATCCCTCGCCATCGCGCATGACAGAAGGGTCCGGATAGTCACCCGATAAAACGACTTTCGGGTATTCTTGCGAATAGGCCTGTACTGTTGCACAGACAAGCAAAATGAACAACAGGAGTTTTTTCATGGTATTTATTTATGGGATATTAGATGGTGCATCTGATGGCTTTACATCTTGTCGGGCTTTCCGTAGACCTTGTACAAGCGTTTCAGTTCCTTGTCAGTAATCGGCATTACGGTGCCGTGGCGCGGATGGAAGTCCATGCTAATGGCATTGTCTATGACTTTGAAATTCTCCAAATCGGTGCTTTCCGTAAACTGATACTTGCCTTTCATATATACATCGTACATCAGGATGTACTTGTCCGTACCTATCAGCGGGAAGATGCCGGCACCTTCTACAGCTTCTTTCGTCTGTTGCTTATAATCTTCCGATTCTGTCCATTGTCCGGAAGTCAGGGAGGCGGTGGTTGCTTTTTTAATTCCATTGCCGTCTCCTTCCGTTTTATAGAACAGTGGTAAAGTCCGTCTTTATAAATGATGTCTCCGTCAATACAGGATTTGCCATTCTTCGGGAGGAACAAAGTTTTGGGTTCTCCTTCTATATCGGTGAAATCTTTGTTAGCGTATGCGTAATAAATAATGTCCGGGCCATTACCATGCTGCATTGACCAGTAGACCATGTATTTCTTCGCTTCTTTATCATAAATAGTTTGCGGTGCCCATACCCGCTTCAAATCTTCCTGATTCGGGTATTTCTTCTGGATATTCACGATGTTGGAGGTCCAGTTGACGAGATCTTTCGATTTCAACAGTACCATGGCACGGTTGGAACTCCATCCGTTGCCGGAGACCATGTCGGTTACGACCATGTAAAATGTCTTTCCGTCTTCACAACGAAGAATGTGCGGGTCACGCACTCCACCCGTAGAACTGATTTCACGGGAATCGATGACCGGTTGGTTTCCGTTTAATGCATAGTAGTTGTATCCATCGGGGCTGACAGCCATCCGGATGGCTTCCTCACTCATCCTGTTTCCGGTGAAATAGACAAACAGGTAGGCAGACTGCTGGCTGTAACCGGTCAGCACTCCTATAAAAAGGAGTGCCAGGAGTAAAGTATATTTTTTCATATTCATTTGAGAGTAAATGCTTATTTATAAAATTATCAAAAGGCCGATATTGGCTTATTATTGGTTTAATACTTGAAATCAGACGGTTTCACATAGACGCGGTATTCACGAATCATGCCCGGAAAGTCCTTTTCGGCACGGGGCAGATAACGGAAGCCCGTCACTGTTTCCACTTTGCTCAGGTCGATTACCAGTTGATGGGGGTAAGCGACATTGTCAACGGTCATCCAGAAAGTGGATTCCTGCAAGTCGAATATCTTATCCGCCGTACGGTTTCCGCTGCGTGTCTCTTCGCTATCGGCATAACGGATTTTCCAATGTTCGCGGGATACGGGTTTGCCGTCGGCTCCCAGCACATCGAACTCTGGCAATAGCGGCAATATTGTTATTGGCTTGCGGAGAGAGTGCTTCCAGACAGAAGAAACGTCCTTTTACCGGAGCGTCGAAACGTACTTCCTGCCAGCCGTTGCCCGGCGTGAAGGCTCCTTCGTGCGCAACCTTTTCTCCTGTCAGTTTCAACTTTTCGCCATCCTTGCGGTGTGTTTCCGGCGCTTTCTCGCGGAGTACGTCGAGGATCGGTTTCTTCAGACCTTGATTGATGATTTCGTCGGACCTTTCAGGTCGAGGACGAGGATTTCATTCTCACCTTCTTTCAGCCAGCAGCCCGGTATGAAGAGTGTCTGCTGGGGACCGATTTCCCAGAAACGTCCCATCGCATGACCGTTCACCCATACCATACCTTTGCCCCATGTGCTCATGTCGAGGAAAGTGTCGCCTACTTTATCGAGTTTGAAAGATGACCGATAGTAAGCAGGCATAGTCGGTAATATTTTCGTATCCTTGTAGTTCTTGTTCTTGATAAATGAGTAGTCTACGGGGAAGTTATATACAGTCCAGTTTTTCAGTTCTTTCACCTGATTGCCCGAAAGGAGTTCTACCTTTTCGGTGATTCCCTTCCGGTCGTGAATGGACTTATCAAAGTTTACACGTCCCATAGCCTCTACCAGAATATCCAGTTGCGTCCCTTTCTTCAAAGCCGGCAAGGTAGTGGTAAATTCTCCTTTGCGGCGATCGAGGCGGGCCAGCAGCTTGCCGTCGGCGTAGATTTGTGCCCAGTCGTGCACTTCGGTGATTTTCAATGTAGTGCCTGAGGTTACTGCTTCGGGCAATGTGGTACGATACAGGATTGTTCCCCACCCTTGGTTGAATTGCTCCATCGGCTGAATATCCACCGACTGCTTGGCATCCGGCAAGTTGGAGAAAAGTGGAGCTACTTTGGTAAAATGAAATTCGGGTACTTCAATGACCGGCATTGCGGCAGGAACTTCCGTCAGTGCTTCACCGGCAGGAAGATACGTTTTCAGCAGGTCGCGGAGGAGATAGTATTTCTCTGTCGTCCATCCGGCTTCGCTGATCGGGGCATCGTAATCGTATGAACTGCACATGGCTGAATAGGCCGGACTGTTTGCGCCACCCCAATGTCCGAAAGTCGTTCCTCCGTGAGTCATATAAAGGCTGAAGGAGATGTTGCGGTCGAGCATTTCTTTGATGCCCTGTACCATATCTTTGGCAGGACGTGTTTCATGTTTCCGTCCCCAGTGGTCGAACCATCCGCTCCAGAACTCGCTGCACATCAACGGAGTTTCCGGACGAAGTTCTTTCAGTTTCTTGAATTGCTGGTCTATATTGGCGCCTGTTCCGAAGTTGATGGTCCAGATCAGGTCGTCGAGTGCATTCCGTGTAAAGTTACTGCTCCAGTCGCATTGGAAGAGAGGTACATCGGTAAAACCGGATTCGCGCACCAAGTCGCGTACGGCAGAAACATAAGGCTTGTCAGTGCCGTAAGAACCGTATTCGTTCTCCACCCTGCTGCACCATGATAATATTTCCGCCCTTATTTACCTGTAGTGGCGCCAGTTGCTTACCGACTTCTTTCATGAAGATGCCTACCCGTTCCATATAATAAGGATCGAGCGTGCGCAGTGCCACATCTTTCTTCTTCAGCAACCACCAGGGCAGGCCGCCCATTTCCCATTCCGCACACACATACGGACCGGGACGAACGATGACATACATTCCGTGTTTCTGAGCGGCACGACAGAAGGCAGCGATATCATTCTGACCTGTAAAGTCAAACTTGCCTTCTTCCTGTTCGTGTATATTCCAGAAGATATAAATACAAATAGTGTTCATTCCCAACGCCTTACACATCTCAATACGATGATCCCAATAGGCTTGCGGAATACGGGTATAGTGCAGTTCGGCAGCTTTTACTACGAACGGCTTCCCGTCCAGCAAGAAAGTATTCTTGCCTGCCTCAAACTTACGGGCAGTAGTCTGCGCCTCTGCACTACTGAAAAAGATGACTGTAAAAAGTACTAGTAAAGCAATAAATCTGTGTCTCATGGCTTTTATCTCAATATAGAATTATAATTATATATAGTATACGGCAAAGATAGGCGATTCACCTAAACCGCAGGTACCAATTATCATTCAAAAAAGGTTAGAAATAAAGCAAAATCCCCTGAGACAGATTATTTTTAAAGGAAATACGACCTTTTGTTGACAGGTTACTTGTGTCTGTACCCGCCCCTCCGGCCGATTTCCTTTATAGTATGAATGTTTTTCTTTCTTGTGTTTTTTCTTCCATTTAGAAGAGTTTTCTTCTCCTCACTCAGAGCTGTTTTTATAATCCAGCCCCGATAAATCAATTATCTTCTTCGTCTTTAAACATTTGTTTTATTAGATCAATATTATCATCATAATCATTGCCCGATAAAGTGATGACATCTGCCAAACCTACAATATTCGAATCTGAATCATAAGTGGTCAGCAAACAGTACATTTCACGTCCTGTGGCATCTTCCTCAATATGAAGTTGTACCGGTTCACTTCTTCCTCCGGGAAGGTCTGCCAGATATTCAAAGTTCCTGGATAAGAAAGCTTCCACTATCTTCGCAGGGTTTGTCTCATCACGCTTAAACTTCTTGACTCCCATACTCTTGACTTTTCCTCCACTTTGAAAGTTGTATATATCAAAGTTATTCAGATAGGCAGCTATCAGGCAAACCAGTGTCATGATGATTCCGGCTGTACGCACCAACCAGCCTGCCAATGGAAGCAAACCGGGGAAAATAGCCAGAACGGCTCCTACCACGGCCAAACCTAAATATAACACAGGTTTCAGATTGTTCTTTCTTTTTTTTTTCAAATTTAGTCGGGTTGGCGGCATAATACTCGCTGATATAACTGTAGTACTTGGTGTTCTTTTGTTCCATAATTATGTGTTTTTATGATTAAACTATCTTGATCAATTTACCATTTGATTTGCACCCAAGGGCTCTTAGGATTAGACAACAGATCGTCTGCCATTCCCTTCATTCCTAAATTGTGAGCATTGGTCCCTCCCCAGATAGCCCTGCCAATCACATAACTCATCGCCATATCGTGCCATGATGTGAAAGAAGAATGAGCCAATTCATACGCCTTGTCGATATAATTCCACGCTTCCATTTCTGAGATATATTTCATATCGCAGCAGGCACGGGCAACAAAATTAATTCTGCCGGCATCCCAGCCAATCACTCCATAGCGGGCTATATCTTCTTTAGAAGTAATCACTTCATAAGCTATCAACTCCTCATAGACCTCTTTCAAATTTTGCAGTTGCCCGACAGCTTTTTCATAATCTTCCTGACTCTCCATGTTCTGCTGGAAAATATCGTCTTGCGCATTTTCATCGTCAAGCAAAAAAGCCTCATAAACAAACGGAAAGTAGTAATCGTAACCTTTCCGGCACAAATCATCCAATGTTTCGCGGGCATCATGAGCATTATTTATTCCCCACCATTCACCGAGAATAGTAGGCAACTTATCTTTGATATCCAACGAGAGAGTGTTCAGATATCCGCCTTGCTGCAAGGCATACAATGAACCTATAGACAGTTTTTTATACTGTTCTACAGATAGTTTTGATTTTGATTTAAAACGAGGCCCCCGAAAAGCTCTTATAATAGTACGGACAAATGGCCATACCTTCATATAAAGAAAAGAAAGGACCATTACTCCGCCTACGACCCAAGGCATCCAACTCATGTCTGTCATAAATAGTGTTTTTGTTTTATTGTTAATACTAATTCAATCTTAATTCCTCTGCCACTTTGCAGGACAGGCTGATATCATTATATATGTCCTCAAGCAGCTTCCCGTCATTCAACGCACTTGGACGCACACATAAAAAACCGGAAGGCATCGCGGCGGCATAGTAGAAAGTACCTCTGCTGAACGAAAGCATGATATCGCATCCGAAAGTCTGACGCAGCGCCGTCATATGACGCATCATCGCAGGAGTGAGCAACATACGCGTGCTTCTACTTCATCATCGGCATAAACGGCAAAATAGTTCTCAAACTCCTGATCTTCCAGTTGCACCAGTCGGGCACTATAGCGCTTCTTCAACCCTTGGATATTCTTCGCCAGATATCCGATCTTTTGTTCCAGGTGGTCGGGCAGTATGATAATATTTCCTTTGAATCGCTTGTCTATCTTACACCAGGCAAACATACCCCGAAAATTGTGCGGACTGCTATCCAGCCGCGAGGCAAACAGCGGACGAAGCACAAAACGGTAGATCATGACAAAATATCCCAATACAGGATTGTACTGCAACTTGTTCAACAGCCCGTAAGACACACCGATATCCGCCACGTGCAAAGAGTACTCGCCGTGCGGAAACTGGATATATCCATATGTATTGGCTGCCAGTGCCGGATCAGAAAAAGAGGCGGAAAAGAGTTTGCTGTCTCTCAATATCCGGCTGTCTACCTGAGAGGAAGCCGAGAAATAAACGGTAGGAAACAGAGTAAGACATAATGTGCTGCATAGCCTCCGACTCCCGTTCCTGAAAGTTAGTCATACAGCGGGTGAAAACGAAGTTGACCACTATAAATCCGATGAATACAGGTATTATATACTGTGTGAACTGCATATAATCCTCCAGACCTATATAAGATACAAGCGCACCGCCAAACAGCACAAACATAAACCAGCAGAATACAAAAAGATAAACTGCAATACTTCCTGTTCGTACCACCTTTCTCCAGCCATTTACCCGTAAAAGCTCCGAATGAAGCTGTTCTGATAATTTCTTAAAATCAATTGTGTCCATATTCATATTATCTGAGAAGTTCGGCGACATTTACATTCTGTTGTTCCGGTTCGGGAATATCAATCAGTTCTTCCTGATGATGACCTTGCTGACGGGCAACAACGGAAGAAGGAAACATCTCGATGGTATTATTGTAGTCTGTTACTGCCGCATTATAGGTGCGCCGGATGGCTTGCAGTTGCAGTTCCATGCCCTCAAATGCTGTTTTGTAGGCGATGGAATTGTTCATTTGCTTTCAGTTCAGGGTAATTCTCGACCGACAACTGTAATTTTGATAACAGGCCGGACAGCTCATTACCATTTTTTATTTGTTCGGCTTCCTGTGAAGGTGGGAAAGAATGTGAACGAAGTTCCGTGATGCGGGTAAGAATTTCATTTTCATGCCCCATATATGACTTAACGGCGGCCACCAAATTAGGTATCATGTCATTCCGCTGCTTTAATGCCACGCAAATACCGCTACGACATTGCTTCACCCTGTTTCGCTTAGCGATCAAATTGTTGACTGCCCAAATATACCAAAGTGCGATTAGCAGTATAAGTCCCGATCCAAAATATATAATTCCCATGCTTTTACTTTTGTGTGTATATCAGTTTTCAATAGTTATATCGTAGCTATTCAGACACAGGCAAAAGTAAACAGCATCCCACAAATTTGCAAACAAAGAGGGGGTATAAATACAGGTAAGCAAAAATCAGATAATACGTTAATTAATAAATCATTAGTTAGGCAGAAGACGGGGTATAGCAGGGTATATTTATAAAATTCAGAGGGTAATATTACAGTAATGGTCAGGAGATGATACTCATTTTATGTCCATCATCTTCTGACCATTACTTAAGTCTGTTCAAAGCCAGTGTCCTACAATCCGCTGAAATCGACTCCCTCAAATACCAGTGAAGGGATTCGCCAGGAAGAGTTCAGACGCGGGTCGTTTCCGGTTGCAACCAACGAGTTCCACAAGGTAATCAGGTTACCGGTAACATTCATTTCAGATACCGGCTGCGTCAGTTTTCCGTTCTCGATCAGGAAACCTTCGATGCCATAAGAGAAATCTCCGGTCGAACTGTTGTTGTTACCACCATTAAAGCCCGTAACGAGGATACCTTTTTCCACTCCGGCAATCAGTCCATCCAAATTCTTATCTCCCGTTTCCATGACCAAAATAGATGAACCGCTGATAGTCGGATCGACTCCCATCTTCTTAGCATTGTAGGTATCAATGAAATAGGTATTCAGTACTCCCTTGTCAAAGATGGAGCGACGTTCCGTAGCAATACCTTCGTTGTCGAAGTAGCGGGCGCCGGAGGCTTTCACCAAATGAGGTTCGTCCGTCAGAGTCAGCCGGTCACTAGCTATCTTTTCATTCAATTTATTTAATAAGAATGAGTTTTTCTGTTGCAAAGCCGAGCCGTTCAGCGCACTCATCATCGGACTTAGCAAACGGCTGGAATTCATCGGATCGACCACCATCGTATATTTGCCGGACTGTACTTTCTTTTGTCCCAGTTTGCGTAATACACGTTCCAGCGCTTTCTGACCGATTCCTTTCTTAATCAGATCGTTCATATAAAGCGACGACTCATACCAATAAGCAGAAGGACGCGCCTCGCCTTCCCCTCTGATCGTGATGTCGGCAGAAAGTGAGTACCACGTACTTTTTGTTTCTCCTTCGAAACCGTTGCTGATCAGGGGCGGTAAGCAAAGTCCTCGCCATCGCCATAGGAAGAACCGACAGAGATGATCCGTTCATCCTTGCCTAGTGCTTCTTCCGCTACGCCTTTCGCCATCTCTATTTTATCGTCCGGATTTAAGGATGCGAACTTGGCATCATATAGTTTCAAATCCGGTTTTCCACCTTTATAGTAACGGGAAGGGTCTGCCAATACACGCGCCTCATCTTTAGCCAGATAGCGTGTAGAGTCTATTCCGTTTTTGATAAATGTTTCGAGCTCTTTCCGGTTCAGGCGGTTGGTAGAGATACTACCATAACGTCCGTCCACATACAGGGAAAGGCTTAATCCGCCTTCCGATGCCTGTTGCAATCTGTCCATCTTCGCATCGCGTAGTTCGAAAGAAGTGTTCGAAGAAGAGTATAAAAGGACTTTTGCTGCCTGGCAGCCATTCTTCAAGGCGTAGTCCATCGCCCACTGTGCCAGTTTCTTATTTTCGTCTGTAATCATAGGTTCGTCTTTTTAAAGTAAGCATTTACTTCTAGTTCTCTCCACCGACAGTAAGTTTACTAACTAAGGCTGACGGCATACCGCAGGTTACCGGACAGGATTGTCCGTCTTTTTCCGCAAGTCCATGTACCGTTGTCGATCTTCGCATTGGTAGCTACCATCGTGATATCCGCCAAAGCTTTCGGACCGTTACCGATAATATTAATGTCCTTGATCGGTTGCGTCAGTTTACCGTCTTCGATCATGTAGCCCGACTTCACAAAGAATGTAAAGTCTCCGGCACCGATCTGTACCTGACCGTTCGTAAAGTTATCTACAAAGATTCCCTTCTTTACAGAAGAAATGATATCCGATTCACTCACATTTCCGGCTTCCATATATGTAGCACGCATACGGGGTATCGGCATATTGCGGAACGATTCGCGACGTCCGTTGCCGGTTGGTTCCACTCCGTAGTGCTTTGCACTGATACGGTCGTGCAGATAACTAGTCAGTACTCCGTATTTAATCAGATAAGTTTTCTGTCCTTCGGCACCTTCATCGTCGAAGTTCACCGAACCCCGATTGAACGGAATCGTACCGTCATCCACCACGTTGATATGTTCGTTGCAGACTTTCTTATTCAGCTGATCGGCAAATATGGAAACATTCTTCCGGTTAAAGTCCGCCTCAAAAGTATGTCCGATAGCCTCGTGAAGCAAGATGCCCGATCCTCCGGCACCCATGACGACAGGCATTTCACCGCCTTTGGGTTTGATAGCCTTGAACAGAAGAGAAGTCTGGTCTACCGCTTCGCGGGCAATTACGTCCACTACCTCGTCCGACAGGAAATCGAATCCTCTGCGGTAAGCACGGGCAGCGTAGCCGTTCTCCGTCTTTCCGTCTTCTTCCATGATGCATACTGCCCCCAGCGTCACCATCGGACGGTAATCGTAGAACATCACTCCCTCCGAGTTGCAGAAGAAGATATGCGAAGTGGTATCGCTCTGACTTGCCTGTACTTTATGTACCCGTTTGTCCAAGGCGAAAATCCGATCGTTCAGTTTTTGCAGATAAGGCATCTTATCTTTCAGGCTGACTTCCTCCCACGGGGAAGCAACGGTATAGTAGTTCTTCTTCAGTTCCTTTTCGGTGAGATTCAGCGGTTTGTTGCCTTTGTTGGCAGAAGCGATGCGAGCGGCAGTACGGGCAGCTTTCAGCATATCCTCCACAGTAATATTCTCCACGTAGGCATAGCCACTCTGGTCTCCAATCAGTACACGGACTCCGACTCCATAGTCAATATTCGAATAGCTGTTGTTCACTGCACCATCCATCAGGCGGATGCTGTTGGATATCGTGTGTTCAAAGAAAAGGTCGGCATAATCGCCTCCTTTCTCCAATGCTGCGGCAAGCACCTTCTTCAAGTCTGCCTCGCTTACTCCGAAATGATTCATAGCCAAAGCAACTGCTGCTTTCTTGTCAGCTCCTTCGCCACCCAATGCACCCGGGGTAGTCAGAGCCGCATAGCAGAACCTGTCGCCAATGATCCGAGTAAAGCTATACCTCCGGTTTTTAGAAAATTTCGTCTGTCCATGTTCACTTATATTTAGTTTCAGTTTTCCTTTGTCAGCAGACTTTCCAGTTCTTCGGCATTCAGACGGAGATAGAATTGTCCGCGATAAGCTACAGAAATAGCTCCTGTCTCTTCGGAGACGATGATAGCATGCGCATCCGATTTCTGCGAGATGCCCATAGCCGCACGGTGACGCAAACCCAGTTCTTTCGGGATGTTCAGGTCGTGAGAGACTGGCAGGATACAGCCTGCGGCTTTGATCCGTTTTTTGCTGATAACCATTGCCCCGTCGTGCAGAGGACTGTTCTTGAAAAATATATTCTCAATCAAGCGCTGGCTGATGGCCGCATCTATAATTTCTCCCGTACGGACCACTTCGTCCAGCGGAGTGGTATGCTCGATCACGATCAATGCGCCTACTTTCTGCTTTCCCATGCTCAGGCAAGCCATTACCACCGGCATGATATCATCATGTTTCAAGGCTTCTTTCCTCGCCCCGCTAAAAAAATGCGCCAATGCACTGACGTGACGATGAGAGCCCAGCGTCAAGAGGAAGCGACGAATCTCATCCTGAAAAAGGACAATCAAAGCAATCACACCCACATTCATCAAGGTATCGAATATGGAGCCCAGCAGTTTCATCTCCAGAATCTGAGTGACCACCAGCCAGATCAGGATAAAAACCAGAATGCCGGTAAAAACCTTGATAGAGCCGGAGGCCTTCATCAGTTTGTAGGTGTAGTACAACAGAAGGGCGACCAGCAGTACATCGATAAAATCTTTTATGCCAACGTCAAAAAACACGGTACTTATTACTTATTACAAGTTATTAATTCACAAACGACAAGAGAGTATCACCAACGGATAATGCCATTCTATCATTTGCCATATTCACTCTCAGTTCTCAGTTTATCCACAATCCGGACGGCTTCCACCGCTTCGCGCACGTCATGCACCCGAAGAATGTTCGCTCCTTTCATTAACGCAACGGTATCCAGTACGGTTGTTCCATTCAATGAATCCTGCGGAGTTCCTCCCAATAGTTTATAAATCATTGATTTCCGGGAAACACCGACTAACAGTGGAAGTTCGAAAATGCTGAACTCTTCCAGGTGAGCCATCAACTCATAGTTATGCTCCAGGGTCTTCCCAAAACCAAAACCCGGATCGAGTATAATGTCTTTCAGACCCAATTCACGAAGTTGTTGCACCTTACAAGCAAAGTACATGAACACTTCCTTCATCAAATTATCATAATGGGGTTCTTTCTGCATATTTTGGGGAGTTCCCTGCATGTGCATCATGATATAAGGTACTCCCAAGCGGGCCACAGTCTCAAACATCCGGTGGTCCATCTCACCGGCAGCGATATCATTGACGATAGCCACGCCATACTCCTCCACACACTGTTCGGCTACATCCGCCCGGAAAGTATCGACCGAAACGATAGCATCCGGATGGTTCCGGTTTACGATCTCCAGTCCGGTACGTAAGCGGTTCATTTCTTCTTCGGCGGTGATGTGTTCGGCGTTCGGACGCGAGGAGTAAGCTCCGATATCAATGATAGAGGCTCCTTCATCGATGATCTGCCGTGCCCTCGCTGCAATTTCCTCCTGCGTCTGCATCCGGCTGCCGGAATAAAAAGAATCGGGTGTCACATTGAGAATACCCATTACTTGCGGAGTAGCAAGATCGAGCAGACGTCCTTTCACATTTATATAAGTTGGAGAGATCAATTTCATTCTTGATTATATTCCAGTTAGACTGTTGCAAATGTAGATAAAAAAAGCAAGTATTCGTATTAAAATTAGGAAATAAACGTATATTTGCAATCAATAGCAATCAATAGAACTACCGAAAACGAATACCATGAGCCGATTGTCCCGAATTATCTTAGGATACCTTGTCTCTTTTTTGTTCATCGTTATTCCTGCAAAAGCCCAGAAAGAAGCTGAAGTTTATAACGTTGATTCCTCTTTGTATGCCTACTATCAGCGTTGCCAGGAACATTTGCTGGAACCGGTCGTGCTGAGTATGTCCGATACGCTGTTCCGTATGGCTAGCGGACAAAACGACCAGCGGATGCAGGCGGTAGCTCTCTCCACCCGGCTGGACTATTATTATTACCAGGCCAATAATGAAGACAGCATCATTTTTTATACCAATAAGGTAAAACAATTCGCTAAAGAAATACAGCAGTCCAAGTACTACTATTTCGCCTGGGCCAACCGGCTGATCCTATATTACCTGAAAACCGGAAGGAGTAACATCGCCCTCTATGAAGCCGAAAAAGTGCTGAAAGAGGCACAAGCCGAGGACAACAAGACCGGACTCATGTACTGCTACAACATCATGTCGCAGATTTACACAATCAAGAACTTTGATGTCATGGCGTCCGAATGGCGCGTGAAAGAAATCGAACTGACCGAAAAATACAAATTAGAAAACTATAACATCAGTAATACTTACGCTCAACTTGCCAATTACTACATTACGCATCATCAGCCGGAACCAGCGCTGGAAGCACTGGAAAAAGCAGTAAAAACAGCCAACTCCGCCAGCCATAAAATACTGGCAAAGCTGACATACGTAAGTATTACAGTGAATTTAAAGATTTCTCAGCAGCGGAGAAGATGCTGAAAAAAAGAATGCAGGGAAGCTGTTCGACCAGGACAAAAGGCTGGACTCACTCAAAAAAAGGTTTTACCGCACAGAGGCTTTCTACTACCAGCGCAGCAAACAGTTCGTCAAGGCACTGGAAGCTGTCGAGAAGCAGAAAACCGAAGAGCAACGGCTGAATGAGTACGCCATGAGCAGCGGACAATACCGCCTCAAAGGAGAAATCTACAGACAGATGGGCAGACCGGATGAAGCGGTGAAATTTCTGAAAAAGTATATTGAAGTAGACGATTCTTTGAAAATAGCCAATGAACAACTGGCGAGCAGCGAATATGCCACGCTGCTAAATGTAGAAAAAGCTCAATGCGGAGAAAAAAGGAATTAATGCTTCGGACAAAAAGAAAAGGAGTTGAGCAATAAAACGACGCTGATTTTTTCATTGATCATCCTGTTAGCCATCCTCTTCTTGTTCTTATATCGGGAAAGCCGTCTGAACCGGAGGCTGAAGGCCTCGGAAAGTGAATTAAAAATAAGAACGAAGAACGACTTATTCGAGAGAAGAACTGCGCAAAGCCAGAGATCAGGCAGAAGCGACCAGCCAGATGAAAACGACTTTTATTCAGAGTATGTCTCACGAAATACGGACACCGCTCAATTCGATCATAGGCTTCTCACAAGTATTAAGTGACCACTACGGCAATGAGGAAACGAAAGAATTCGTCAACATCATCAAAGCCAACACGGACGATCTGCTTCGACTCGTGACCGATGTGCTCGCATTGTCGGAGCTCGACCAATATAACAAGCTCCCTACAAATATCCAAACGGATATCAATATGATCTGCCAGCTATCTATCGAAGTAGCTAAAATGCAGAAACAAGACACAGTCGAATTCCTTTTCAAACCGGAAAGGGAAAAACTAATCATACTCAGCAATCCGGAACGCATTTCGCAGTTACTTGCCAATCTGGCACACAATGCGATCAAATTCACGACTCATGGCAGCATCGAACTGACTTATTCGGTATTGGAAGCAGAAAAGAAACTCGAGATCAGCGTTACCGACACCGGTATAGGAATCCCTAAGGAGAAACAGGAAAAAGTATTCGAACGCTTCTACAAAATGAATTCCTTCTCACAGGGCACGGGCCTCGGACTGTCGATCAGCCGGACGATTGCCGAAAAGTTAGGAGGCAGCCTCCACATCGATTCATCCTATACGGACGGGTGCCGGATGGTGCTGACTCTTCCTTTGGTATATGCTGAGTAAAAAACGCTTCTGACCGATACCAAATCCGAAAGAATAGCCTATCTTTGCAACATTTAAAAATAAAAGCTCAGGCTATGAAACTTTCTGCTCTTTACCAGATATTTCTGGATTGCCAATTAGTGACGACCGATAGTCGGAACTGTCCTGAAGGATCACTGTTTATCGCTCTGAAAGGCGAGTCATTCAATGGAAACGCTTTTGCCGGAAAAGCATTGGAAACCGGTTGCGCCTATGCTGTCATCGACGAACCCGAATACGCGATTGAAGGCGATCAACGATATATACTCGTAGACGACTGCCTGCAAACATTGCAGCAGCTTGCCAATTACCATCGCCGCCAGCAGGGTACACGAGTAATCGGTATCACTGGTACCAACGGCAAGACGACTACGAAGGAACTGATCTCCGCCGTACTCTCTCAGAGCCACAACATTCTTTATACGCTAGGTAATCTGAACAACCACATCGGCGTGCCCTCTACCCTGCTCCGCCTGAAAGCGGAACACGACCTTGCCGTCATCGAGATGGGCGCCAATCATCCATCCGGGAGAAATCAAATTCCTCAGTGAAATTGTAGAGCCGGACTGCGGTATCATCACCAATGTAGGCAAAGCCCATCTGGAAGGCTTCGGTTCTTTCGAAGGTGTGATAAAAACCAAAGGAGAACTTTATGACTTTCTCCGTAAGAAAGAAGGTTCTACCGTCTTTATCCATCACGACAATGCTTATCTGATGAACATTGCCGAAGGACTGAACCTGATTTCTTACGGCACCGAAGATAACCTTTACGTAAACGGACGAATCACCGGCAACTCCCCTTACCTCACTTTCGAATGGAAAGCGGGCAAGGATGGTAAATCCTATCAGGTTCAGACGCAACTGATCGGAGAATACAACTTCCCCAATGCACTGGCTGCCATCACCATCGGTCGCTTCTTCGGAGTGGAAGATGCAAAGATCAACGAAGCCTTATCCGGATATACACCACAGAACAATCGCTCGCAACTAAAGAAAACGGACGATAACACACTGATCATCGACGCATACAACGCCAATCCGACCAGTATGATGGCTGCCTTACATAACTTCCGCAACATGGAAGTTCCTCACAAAATGCTCATCCTTGGTGATATGCGCGAACTGGGTGCCGAAAGTGCTGCCGAACATCAGAAGATAGCAGACTACCTCAAAGAATGCGCGTTCGAAAAAGTATGGCTGGTAGGAGATCAGTTTGCAGTAGCAGAGCACTCCTTCCAAACCTATCCCAACGTACAGGAAGTAATAAAGGAACTGGAAGCCGACAAGCCGAAAGGATACACTATCCTGATCAAAGGGTCCAACGGAATTAAGCTCAGTTCGGTTGTAGATTATCTATAATATCGCTGTTATTTTCTCAAAGTATTTGCTTTGAGAAAAAATACACCTACCACTCTGACTTTCAGCCAAGGGTTGACTAAAAAGTCGGTAGTATCTCCAATTCCCCTCCCTTCGGGAAGGAGGGGTGGCTGAAAAAAATTATCTTATAATTTGCTATGAATGAAAAGAATTATGTATTCACCTACCACCTCCCCTACGGGTACTCCTCCTTCCCGAAGGAGGAGATTTAAGATACTACCGACTTTTTAGTTAGCCCCAGTTTAGTTACTTTTAACGCATCCTTATGATTATGCATTACTACAGTCTTCTATTCCCTTCTCATCATTCGCGGACGAACCACATAATAAGCCACTAAACTGGCAAGGATGGCACCCACCGAGTTGGCGGCAAAGTCCAGCCAGTCTCCTCCCCGATAAGTCGTGCAATATTCTTGCAGCAATTCCACACAACCGCTGAACACTATGGGACAGAGGAATGCCCCCACCCATGCGTGCCATAACGGTGCGTCATCACGACGATGCGCCCGCAGGAATTCCAGCCATAACATACCTGACATACCAAAGTACATACAGATGTGAACTAATTTATCTAAGTTAGGGATTTCATTCAAGTCCGTTTTAGGAGGTTTGAAGAAAGACAGATAAATCACAGTTAAGATGATAAAAAGTGAAATAGGATATTTCTTAATATAAGATAGCATATCTAAATAAAATTACGATTCCGGTACAAATATAACTATCATTTTCTATATTTGCATTTTAATACGTACATTTTATAACGATTTGTAAGACAAAACAAGATTTATGACGAAAATTGATAGAGCGAACTTCGGGGTAGTAAATTAGGCGTAATACTTGCTTCCGCCGGCTCGGCAGTAGGATTGGGAAACATCTGGAGATTTCCCTATGAAACGGGTAATCACGGTGGCGCAGCCTTTATACTGATCTATTTAGGATGCGTTTTTCTTTTGGGACTTCCCATTTTGATTGCCGAATTCCTGATCGGACGCCGTTCGAGGGCAAATACAGCGGGAGCCTATCAGAAATTAGCTCCCGGCACTCATTGGCGCTGGGTGGGACGCATGGGAGTCCTCGCAGCTTTTCTGATTCTCAGTTATTATTCCGTAGTGGCAGGATGGACGCTGGAGTATGTGTATGAAGCTCTTACGAACGGCTTTACGGGCAAGACTCCCACAGAATTCATCTCTTCCTTCCAGCAGTTCTCCAGCAGTCCGTGGCGACCGGTCTTGTGGTTGGTTCTGTTTCTGTTGGTTACTCATTTTATTATTGTCAAAGGCGTGGAGAAAGGTATCGAGAAATCTTCCAAGATCATGATGCCAACTCTGTTCATTATTATATTGATACTTGTAATCTGTTCGGTTACCCTGCCGGGAGCTGGTGCGGGTATCGAGTTTCTGCTGAAACCGGATTTCAGCAAGGTGGACGGAAATGTATTTCTGAGTGCGATGGGACAGGCTTTCTTCTCTCTTAGCCTGGGGATGGGATGCCTCTGCACCTACGCTTCTTATTTCAGCAAAGAAACCAATCTGACCAAGACAGCATTCAGCGTAGGGATTATAGACACGTTTGTAGCAGTATTGGCAGGCTTCATTATCTTTCCGGCCGCATTCTCCGTAGGGATACAACCGGACGCGGGTCCGAGCCTTATCTTTATCACACTGCCCAATGTATTCCAGCAGGCATTCAGCGGATACCGATATTGGCCTATATCTTCTCCGTCATGTTTTACGTATTACTTGCCATGGCAGCACTGACTTCCACCATTTCCCTGCACGAAGTGGTCACCGCTTATCTGCACGAAGAATTCAACTTCACACGCGGCAAGGCAGCCAGACTGGTGACCGGAGGATGTATCTTCTTAGGTATCCTTTGTTCTTTGTCGCTCGGAGTGATGAAAGGATTCACCATCTTCGGATTGGGAATCTTTGACTTATTCGACTTTGTCACGGCTAAGATCATGCTGACACTCGGCGGTCTGTGCATTTCCATCTTTACCGGATGGTATCTCGACAAGAAAATCGTCTGGTCGGAGATCACCAATGACGGTTCGCTGAAAGTTCCCGTATACAAACTGATCATCTTTATATTAAGATATATTGCACCGATTGCCATCTCTCTGATCTTTATCAATGAGTTGGGACTTATCAAACTATAATGTGGAAAGACTTTTTTTATTTTACTAAAACCGAACGACAAGGCATTATCGTCCTTGTCGTTCTTGTTATAGGGGTATACACAATCCCCGCACTCTTGCAGGCTTTCTCCGGACCGGAGAAAACCGACCCGACTGAACAGGCGAAATCCGAAAAGGAATACAATGAATTTATCTCTTCCATAAAAGAAGCAAAGCAGGACAAGAAATATCCAGTTTACAGAGGCAAGTATTCATCGCCCGCCTATCCGAAAAAAGAAATTAGACCGGCAGCGTTCGATCCGAATACCGCCGACTCCGCCACTTTCCTCAGTCTCGGCTTGCCTACCTGGATGGCGGGCAATATTCTGCGATACCGCAGAAAGCAAGGCAGATTCCGACGTCCGGAAGACTTTCGGAAAATATACGGGCTGACGGAAGAACAATACCGGACTCTTCAACCGTATATACGCATTACCGAAAAGCACCGGTCCTTCAAGATACCAGCCGGATATTAGTAGTACAAGCGACTGCGCCATATGATACTTTAATGAAATACCCGCCGGGCACTATCATCGACCTTAATCAGGCGGATACCACCGAACTTAAAAAGATTCCGGGGATCGGAAGCCGGATTGCCCGATCGATTGTAAACCGTCGCCGGTTATTGGGAGGATTCTATCAGATAGAACAGTTAGGGGAGATTCGGTTAAAAGCGGAAAAGCTCCGTTCGTGGTTCTCCGTGGATGCCGGAAAGATTCACCGGATCAACATCAATAAGGCAAGTGTAGAGCGAATGATGCATCATCCGTACATCAGCTATTATCAAGCCAAGGTCATTGCAGAGTACCGGAAGAAGAAGGGGAAAGTAAGAGACTTGAAACAACTGATGCTTTACGAGGAATTCACACCCGCAGATTTCGAACGAATGGCGCCTTATGTTTGTTACGACTAGAATCGTATTTGTTGTGATATATAAAAAAAAGATGCATTCCTATCACACCAGACAAGAATGCATCACACACAAACAAAACAAACACTCTACTGACATCTTCACAGACTTACGTAGAGAAGCGACTATAAATATATAGCTAAAAGATTGAACTCACACAATCTTCTAGTGATTTGGTATCCATTTTTAGAAGTTTGGTTTCCTTATTAATCTTTTTTAATTGTGCCATCCACCATATGTACCGTTCTATCGGTGATTTTGGCCAGTCCTTCATCATGGGTAACGATGACGAAAGTCTGTCCCAACCGGTCCCTCAGGTCGAAGAACAATTGGTGTAAATCTTCTTTATTATGTGTATCGAGACTTCCGGAAGGTTCGTCCGCAAGGATGACTGCCGGATGGTTAATCAAGGCACGTGCTACGGCCACCCGTTGCTTCTCTCCTCCCGACAGTTCGTTCGGCTTATGGGAAGCACGGTCGGTGAGTCCCATGAAAGCCAGTATCTCCATAGCACGTTCGTTTGCTTCCTTAGACGATACTCCGGCGATAAATGCGGGGATCATCACATTCTCCAACGCGGTAAACTCCGGCAGAAGCTGATGAAACTGAAACACAAAACCGATATTCTTATTGCGGAAAGCGGACAGTTCTTTCTCCTTCATCCGGCTGACTACCGTTCCGTCAATCGCCACCGTGCCCGCATCCGGTTCGTCAAGCGTTCCCATGATCTGTAAGAGAGTCGTTTTTCCGGCTCCGCTAGGTCCTACGATACTGACGATCTCACCTTTATTGATTTCCAGGTCAATGCCTTTCAGCACCTGCAAAGAACCAAAACTCTTGGTTATTCCTTCTAATTTTATCATAATAGCTTCTTAGATTCGTTTAATGACATATTCCGCCAGATAGCAGCCGAAGACTGCCGGCATATAGCTGACCGTTCCGCAGGTCGATTTCTTATTCCGTTCGTCATCCGTGAGCAATACCGCTTTCGGGTCCGCCTGTTCGGTACTGAATACGACGGGAAGTTTACGCTTTACTCCCATTTTCTGCAAACGCTTCCGCACCGCTTTGCTGAGTCCGCAGTGATAGGTATCCCAAAGATCGGCAAAGCGAATCTGCGTAATATCGCTCTTCGCGCCTGCGCCCATGCTGGAAACAATCTTTATATGACGCTTCATCGCTTCATAGATCAGAAAGCATTTGGGGCTGATCGTATCGATGGCATCCACTATGAAGTCAAACTTAGCGGAGTCCAACAGTTCGGGGATGTTCTCGTCTTTCAGATAGACGGGTAAAACGGTCAGTTCAATATCCGGATTGATGTCTTTGTAGCGTGCCGCCAACACTTCCGCTTTCGGCATCCCCAGGGTGGAATGCATGGCAGGAAGCTGACGGTTCATATTGGTAGGCTGCACGGTATCCGCGTCTACAATCGTCATCCTGCCTACCCCAGCCCGGCAAAGCATTTCGGCAGCATACGCCCCCACGCCTCCCAGCCCGACAACCAATACATGCGAAGCACGGATACGCTTCATTTTCTCTTCTCCCAACAGGAGTTCTGTCCGTTGTTGCCAGTTATTTTCTTCCATCAGCTTTTCTTAAACCATTTATAAAACCATTTGCCCACCTTTTCATAATGCTGCGATTCGTTGTAACCACGCGGGTCGGAGAAAGACACAATCTCCTGCGGATCGCCGAACTGGTCGGGGTACAGGATAATCAGACTGTTGTTGGAGAAATACTTGCTCAGCTGTGCCGGCAGACGTTCAAAGGACGGATCATACGAGATAGAACCCCGACGGGCAGAGATGACAACGAATAAATGATCGTAGTTCACCTGTCCGGTCAGCAGCAGAAGGTCGCCCCACTCTTCGAGCAGAGAAAATTCGGTCGGGGTACCGCTGAATTTCTTCTTCACCGTTGTTGCAGACGCATCAGTGTACGTTCGTTGGCAAAGAAGTGCACACGGCAGCCGAGAATGCTTCCCATCCGGCAGAAATGCTCTACCCATTTGGAAAAACCGGTTTCCAAATTCGGCTTTGGGCGGAACGGCAATGATGATGCGGCGGAGCGTATTGACCGGCATCAGGAATTTGGCTATCATCACTTCGCGGTGAGTACCTTTCAGCAGGCTTTCGGCCAGGTGGCCAAAGAAAGAATCGACGATATTCGCCTTGCGGTGCAGACCGATCACTACATCCGTAGCCTCGTATTCCTTAATCGTATGTATAATTCCCGAAGCAATGTTCAGATCGTAGCGGCTTACCATCGTCACCGGCACATCGGCGGCGGCGGCAATCATGGCGGCTTTTTCGAGATTCCGCTTGCCTTGCAGTTCCTTATTCTCCGAGCTGTTATTGTCATTAATCACATTCAGGGCAATCATGCCATTCTTCTGCTTGGCATCCTTGATCACCAGGGCGAGATTCACCAGGTTCTCAATCGTTTCCGGATTGGCTACCGGAATCAGAATCTGCTCCATCGCTTTCTTCGCTCCCTTATCTTCGGGCTGCGCATCTTCGTTCAGTGCAAACCGGCGGGCGGAACGTTCCGTTACCAGCGAACTGATAACACAGGTGAAAAGGATCATCACGACCGTACCGTTCAGTACGTCATCATTGAGCAGACGCTCTCCGTTTTCCATGATAATTTCGTGCCCGATCAGCACCGCTGCCAGCGTAGCCGCCGCTTGTGCATTACTGAGTCCGAAGATCATGCTGCGTTCATTGGGCTGCATACGGTAAATCTTCTGCGTGATCCATGCGGCAAGCCATTTGCTGAAAGTAGCTACCACCGTCATGACTACCGCCACTTTCAATGCTTCGCCCCCCGTAAACAGGCTTCTGACATCGATAATCATACCGACACCGATCAGGAAGTAAGGAATGAACAAGGCATTTCCTACAAATTCCAGACGGTTCATCAGCGGAGAGACATGAGGAATCAAGCGGTTCAGGACCAATCCGGCAAGGAAAGCTCCCAAAATTCCTTCCATTCCTACAAACTCCATCAGTCCGCCTCCGAGGAAGACCATCGCCAGCACGAACACGAACTGCATCACGCTGTCGTCATACTTCCGGAAAAACCAGCGGCCGATGCGGGGGAAAAAGAAGATGATAAGGAAACCAAGGAAGGCTACTTTCGCAACGAGGAACACCCAGAACAGACCATCGACAGTGCCTTTAAACATTCCGCCAATGACGGCAAGGATGATAAGGGCAAGAGTGACCGTAATGGCCGTACCACCGATAGTAATATTGACACTGCGCAGACGGGACAATCCGTAACGGCTGATAATAGGATAAGCAATCAAGGTGTGAGAAGCATACATACTGGCGAGCAGCACTGCGGTAAGGAAACCGTATCCCAGCATGCTCATACTGCTCCATATACCCAGCGCCATAGGAATCAGGAAAGTAAGCAAGCCGAAGACGACGCTTTTCATCCGGTTTTTCTTGAAGTCCTCCATGTCCATTTCGAGTCCGGCAAGGAACATGATATAGTAAAGTCCTACTTTACCAAACAGCTCGAAGCTGCTGTCACGGTCGAGCACATGGAATCCGTGTTCGCCGATCAGCACACCCGCCAGAATCATACCGATAATATGAGGTATATGAAGGCGCCCCAGAATCATCGGAGCAAACAGAATTATAATTAGTACCAAAAAAAACACCCACGTCGGATCAGTTATTGGTAACGCTAAATTGAATTCAAACAGGTTCATAGGTCCGTGGTTTTAGGATTTCAATGCAAAGGAACAAAAAAGTTCGCATACCTCCAATTCATAGGTAGATAGATTGAAATAATAATTCTTCGACAAAAATGCGGTTTATATGGCAAAATGTTATAATTTTGCAGCCAAATCTTTCCTATTCGTCAGAGCAGGAGGATAAAATCAGTATTCACATTTAACAAAAGAAAAAAGATGAAAGTAGCTATTGTTGGCGTAAGCGGAGCCGTAGGACAAGAATTCCTACGCGTGCTCGATGAGAGAAACTTCCCGATGGACGAGTTAGTTTTGTTTCGGTTCTAAACGCAGTGCCGGAACAACCTATACTTTCCGCGGTAAACAGATCGAGGTCAAACTCTTACAACACAACGATGACTTTAAAGGAGTAGACATTGCTTTCACTTCTGCCGGTGCAGGAACATCCAAGGAGTTCGAGAAAACAATCACCAAATACGGTGCTGTGATGATCGACAACTCCAGCGCTTTCCGTATGGACGCTGATGTGCCTTTGGTAGTGCCCGAAGTAAATGCCGCAGATGCGTTGGAGCGTCCGCGTGGCGTCATTGCCAATCCTCAACTGTACAACTATCCAGATGGTAGTTGCACTGAAAGCCATCGAACAGCTTTCTCATATAAAAAAACCGTGCACGTATCTACTTATCAGGCTGCCAGCGGTGCCGGTGCTGCCGCTATGGACGAGTTGTACGAACAATACCGTCAGGTATTGGCCAACGAGCCTGTGACAGTAGAAAAGTTTGCTTATCAACTGGCATTCAACCTGATTCCGCAGATCGCGACGTGTTCACAGAAAACGGTTATACGAAAGAAGAAATGAAGATGTATAACGAAACACGCAAGATCATGCACTCTGACGTGAAAGTCAGTGCAACCTGCGTACGTGTTCCCGCACTTCGTGCTCACTCTGAAAGCATCTGGGTGGAAACAGAACGTCCGATCTCGGTAGAAGAAGCCCGTGAAGCATTCGCCAAAGGCGAGGGTCTCGTTCTTCAGGACAATCCTGCCGAAAAGGAATACCCGATGCCGTTGTTCCTTGCAGGCAAAGACCCTGTGTACGTTGGACGTATCCGCAAGGACCTTACAAATGAAAACGGTCTGACATTCTGGATCGTTGGCGATCAGATCAAGAAAGGTGCTGCACTGAATGCTGTACAGATCGCTGAGTATCTGATCAAAGTAAAGAACGTATAAGATACATAGATAAAATGAAATTAAGGTCGGCTTGCTACACGACAATCGTCGCAGTGCAAGCCGATCTTCTTTATTATCCATACCGATCATTTCATGTACCCATATTTTCTATGAAAAAAACTATATCATATTAATTATGTACCGAATTGTATATAAAAAAACACCGAATTGCAATTCTAATGTTAATATAGGACCATATTATCTTATTAGTATAGTACTTTTGATACGACACTCTTCAATACTAATGAAATATGATAAAGAATGCATGTAGATGATTTAAAAATAGTAGTTTCATGTCCTATAAAAAATGACAATGAATATCTGATTGAATTTGTGGAGCATTATTTGAATTTAGGATTTAATGCAATATATTTATACGACAATAATGACGATGATTCAATAATCCCATCGGAAATATTAGCCTCTTATATCAATGATGGTAAAGTCATAATTATTAATTATAGAAAACAAGTCTTTAATGATGTTTGGCACAGAAAGGATTTCTTTTCTTCTTATGACTTTGATTGGGTCCTTTTTGTCGATGATGACGAATTTTTGGAATTAAAACATCAAGAAAATATAAAAACATTCTTAGCTAGATTTGATGAAAACGCTACAAAAATAGCCTTTAATAATCTGCATTATGGGGATAATGATAAACTATATTATGAGGATGGAAATGTTCAGGATCGTTTCCCTCGACCTTTATCTTTAAATTCAGGAACAAAGAATTACAAATTCAATTGTGCAGTAAAATCCTTATTAAAAAAAGTCGAAATTCAAACGATTCAAACGATCAATGCACATACATTGATTGATCACCTCCCATATTATAATGCTGATAATAGAATCATAAATATGAGAAGCTTTTGGCGAATGGACGAGGCAGATGTATCCTACGGCACAGCTTATATCAAACATTATTGTACAAAATCCTTAGAAGAATTTGTAAAATGTAAAATAAAGAGAGCCATGAGTAATAATATGGCTTATAATGAACGATTTGATATTAACTCATATTACTATATGTATAATGAAAGAACAAGAAAAAAAAAGATGAATTGTATAAGCTATTTAGAGAACAATATCTTTCTTAATTATCTACATTTAATGTAATTCTTTCATTTTTATTATAACTTTAAAAAAAAATCCATTAATGCGGGAACATGGGTATCAAAAACAAATAGTTCGCGTTCTTTCATTATATGATGAGTTAACTCTGCCATTCTTTTTGTATTTCTTAATGTTTCAACTAGTTCTTCAAGAGTACTAAATGATATGTTACAATCAAAAGTATCGGCTATTCGCTGTGTTGCAACAATATGCCCAGAGTTGTTTCTTTGAATCATAGGTAGACCGGCAATAGCAAAAGTGTTCATTTTGGCAGGAATATTTAGATCATCCCACGACGTTCGCACTAATTCATTATAATTTTTGCTTAGAAAACAGTGTGATAATCCTGCATCATACTGTGAGTACTCTGTAACCCAATCTTTAGGAGAACAATAACCATGCACATGGAAGTAAGTAGGATTTGCCTGTTGAGCACAGTGTACAAGTGGCGAGTTTGAGCCATAAGAATGGATGTGTATTTTCTGTTGACACAAATAATTAATATCTCTTAATGATAATCCGACCAAACGTCCGGAGTTTAAAATATGTATTTCTCCGTCGGTCTTTGATAATTTTGAACAGAAATTATTATTAAGATATTTTACCGGAAGGTAAATCTCCATCCAAAATAAAAAGAAGTTTCCCTGTTTGGGCACGATATATATTGCTCAAACCAAGCCTGACATTCTTCATTAATGTATATCTGACCGTCAGACAAAGTATATAAGTCCATTAGTTTATCCCATAAATTACGATATTGGCATACATAAGGACCTTCTTTAAAATGCCAAACAAAAGGTATTTCTTTTGTGTTCATCAGCACCTCATGAGCTAGGGGTACACTCATATAGTTTAATAATCCATATATAATATCCGGCTTTATTTTTTTTATCTCCGACTGCCATTCGGTTAGAGATATATCCGTTATACCAGCTATAGGACCAATATTACTCCACAAAGGTTTTTTCTACCCATAACCCAAACAAATCACATCCAGCATCTTTTAATGCTAAAATACGGTCTGGATTATGACTAAGTTCACCGACTAATAATATCTTTAAAGGAGTTTTTATTGAATCAGCGATATCACAAACTTCAGCATTTTTTTTGATGCTTATCTATATTCCCAAATAGAAATTTTCTTTCTAATAAACAAATTTCTTCTTTTTGTTTAATTTGCTCTTTAAAAAGAATAAATGCTCCAGCAACAAGTCAAAAAATTAATTGATTTAAAGCCCCTAGCATAACCAATTTACTCCAATACATTCTATAATAATCTTTGGATATCACGTCAGTACAGGTTTTCCCATTTTTCTGAAGTATTGCGATGCACTGTCTGTACTAGTTGTAAAGGAGAACTGCAGAATAGATTACAGATTTCATATCTTTGCGCATTGATACAATTCTGTTTCATGAAAGAATCCTCTATTTTAGAAGATGCCTTTGTAAAAGTTAGAAACAAATCCAAGTCATTATCATATTCTTTTTTTTTATGTATCAACAAATGGTCTTTATAATAATAATCATCAGAAGGAAGATAAGCAATTAAATCATATTTGGCAACTTCAAGACCTCGGTTTATAGAATAGCCTATCCCTTGATTCACCTCATTTCGCAAATATCTGATTTGCGAATTTCCAAGAAAATCTTGAATATACCTTTCTGTACTATCAGTACATCCATCATCTATAATAATTAATTCCCAACATTTATAAGTTTGTTCCAAGACACTCAGTATCGCTCTTCGTATAAAATGAGCTTGATTGTAAGTCGGCATGATAATTGAGAACCCTTCCATTATTATTCTATTTCTTAAGTTGTTTAAACAATTCCAACGCTTCTTTGATAATCTGATCCATATTCATATATCGATAAGTTCCCAAACGTCCTGCGAAAAAGACATTCTGATCAAGAATTGATCGCATTTTGTATTCTTTGTAAATACTTTCATTACGTTTGGTATTTAACAGGATAATACGGTTCACGCCGTTTGTGCCATTCTTGAGGATATTCTTTTTGTTATAATTGTATTTGGAGTACATTTACCTTCAAAATGCTTGTGTTCGATTATTCGCGTATAAGGAACCTCTCTCTCCGTATAATTTACGACAACAGAGCTTTGAAAGTCTTCCATATATATTGTCTCCGTCTCAAAGCAAAGAGAACGATATTCAAGTACTCCACAACAATAATCATAATATTCATCAATCATTCCAGTAAAAATCACTGTCTCTGCTAGTTTACTCAAATCTCTATTTTGTATAAAATCTGTATCCAACATCAGTTCACAAGTCCTGAATGCGTTAACAAAAAGAGAATTATATCCTCCTATTGGTATGCCTTGATAAAAATCCTCAAAATAATTATTATTAAAGGTGAAGCGTAAAGGAAGCCTTTTAAGTATAAACGCCGGTAACATGGTTGCCTCCTGTCCCCATTGTTTTTCTGTATATCCTTTGATTACAATGTCTCGTAGATTTCACTGCCAAAAGTACTCAAAGCATATTCTTCCAAATTATCATTTTTCAATGGAATTAATTGTTCTTTGATTCTCTTTTGTGCCTCTACGGAAGTCTTAACTCCCCATAATTCATAAAATGTATGCATATTGAAAGGAAGATTGTACAATTTCCCTTTATAACAAGCTAATGGAGAATAGACAAACGGCTTAAATTCACATAGGTTATTCACATAATCCCATATATATTTATTATTGGTATGAAAGATATGTGGTCCGTAACTATGAATATCAATACCTGCTATATGATCACAATACATATTCCCTCCTAAATGAGAACGCTTATCAATAACCAGACATTTTTTCCCTATACGTGAAAGTTCATAAGCTAATATTGCATTAAACAATCCTGCTCCTACTAATAAGTAATCATACCTTTTCATATTCATGTATTCCACCAATGATTTATTCCCTATTTGATATTTGATTCAGAATATTCAATCCTTCCCATGCCAGTTCAGAAAACGTCAAAGGATATTGGGCTATTTCCTCAATGATACTCATCGATGAATATGGACTAAGTTCATTTTTCAGTTCTAATAGTCCAGATAAATTAAGAATATTTTGCTCTTTTCGAACATGCATATACAGTGATTGCATCAAAGATGAAGCCCTACTGCCACCTCTCAACAAGTATTTATCAAAATCTTCCAATAAATCATCAGAATCACTTTCAACAAATGGTTGTGCAAGCAAATACTCAATGCCAATACCCACACTGCTCAAAAAAGAGCATAACTATCCGAATGTGCAGACCTACTAACAGCTTCTAGAACTAAGTCTAAAAGAGAATCTGCTACATCCTCATAAAATGATTTATCAACGTATCTTCCATAATGATAAAAGAATAAGATGACTCCCATTTTTCCATTCCAAAGACCAAGCTTATCAATATGCTGAATATTTATAAGCAAAATATTAGCAATCGATTGCAATTTAATGTGGCCGTTCTTTTTCCATCTGAATTAAAATTTTATCGGATGATATAACATATTATCTATACCTTTTCGGGTTATTGCTTCTTTATTAAATACCGGTCTGTATCTCATCGTAGATTCAGTATACCAATTGTTCAATTCAGAATTGGATAAATAACAAGGTATATTAAGTTCACACAGAGTGAATTCACTATTTCCTCCGAAATCATTAATCGTATATCCTAAGTAGTCTAGCACAGTGGGGGGATTACAACCTCATGGTGTCCTGAGTTTCGTAAGCTTAATACACCATCCAATGCCTTTAGCGCACGATTTGAAATACGATAAATCGGATTAAAAGACTTCAAATATCTATTTTGAGGTATTGATAATGTTTTAAATTGTACACTTTTCCACCAATCCCACTTTGGTCTTTGCGTATACCATTCGATATGTGATGAAATAAAATCAGATATGATCATTTCAAAAGGGTCAAAAAGGATTCCCACTTTCCGTTAAAATATACATCATATTCAATGTTCCAATAGTATAAAAACTCAGGATGTTCCTTATAGAACTGAAGAACAGGAAAGTGATTGCTTCCCGGAATTATAGATTCTTCTATGGGTTCATAATTCAGTTCATTCAGAGTATCCACACTAAAGGAATAATATTTTACATCAACAGAAATCTGCTGCAATTCCCCATCTTCAATCAATAAATATAATACCCCCGATGTTTTTTGTAGCTAATTTTAATCTATAATATTGTTCCAAAACAAAATCCGTCAATTTATGAGTTGCGAATAAGAATACAGTTTTATTCATCATTTATTCGAATTTACAGACATTACTTCTGGATAACACAAATCTATAATCCCTATGCCAGTTATTCCATTTACAATTCCTATCGATATAGATTTATTCTCTGAAATTCCCTTACTTAAATTATCAATTTGTTCTTCCAAACCGTTCAAACATTGATGTAATATCTCACAACGTGTTTTATCAAATAAATGATAATTAGGGATAATCGGCATTTAAATATTGGCTTGCCATTGAAAGTAGACACACCACTCCTGGCCATCCATGCATTATATTGATAGCATAAGGATCGACCTCTGATTTCAATTTATTAAAGTCAATTGAATATGCCAACACTTTAATATGTTGTTCCATTTCAATTGAATGGATATAAGTATTAATAGAATATAATGCCAGTAGCAACGACAGTCGGTGGCAGTGCATACTAGGTAAATAACTTCCTAAATATACCATCCATTGATTAACCATATTTATTATCTTCTCGTTATATAGATTTAAGTCCAAACTTTGGCGTAAAACAACAAGTAATGCTGGAAACTCCCATAAAAGATCAAAATGAATATCCTTAGTTAGCGATTGAAAATGCTCTGGAGCTATTTTATCTATTTTGTTTATCAAAACCTTAATCAGCTCACAATTTATTCGATGGGCTACCGAATTACTCCTTTTTTTATTCCTTATGCGACTGTTCAAATAGAGCAAATAGCCACATAAACCTTCATTTACACCTAAAAGGGGCAGTCTAGCTTCGTAGATCGACTTAAAAATAACATTATCAACATCTTCCAAAATTTCTTCCGGATCTCCCTCATAAAAGTTATTCTGAAGAAGAAATTCAATCCCCCAACCGATTCCTGCCAAGCCATCCCTAAAATTAGTCGAAGACAGCATGGTTTGTTTTTCTAAAATATTATTAAGCATTATATCAGCCGTTTCCTCAAACTCAGTTTGCCCGGTTTTTCTATAAACCTGATATAAAAAGAGAGAGACTCCCGCATTGCCAACCAATAATCCGGTAGCTTTCTCCTTGTCTATATTCAATAAGTAATCAGCAATTTCCTTAAACATCTGTTCCTACTTTTTTAGTAAAACGATTTGCAGCTTTGAATTCTCTCATTTTTATAACGTGCTGGTCAGGATGGTGCATATCGCTATTAATCCCCCTAGGGTGGCTAAGGTGAAATAAAGGACCGTCTATTCTTTTAATTCTATAGCCCATTTTCTCCCACCGACAATATCGTTCACCATCTTCCATACCCCATCCATAAAACTTCTCATTTTCCAACCCGGACTCCTTATATGCTTTCAGATTGCAGAAGAAAGCACCACCTACTGGTTTTGGGGGATACATTTGTTTCATTTTTTTCGTGTTATTCATAAGCAGGCTTATATCTTCTGACTCAAGATATAAGTTTCTAATAATGATTGACGTATCCAAGAAAAGCTTATCATAAGGATAGACAAAGTCTGCTTCTTTGCAACCTAAGTAGATTCACAGCGTCTATTATTTGATTTACAGGAGCTATAACATCCGTATCCCAAATAGAGACAATAGGAGTAGTTGTTTCCTGTATCATTTGATTAAGATAATGAGTCCTAAATAATATGGGATCATCATCTTGTTTAAATACATAACTTACCCTAGCATTGTCGAGTAACTTTTTTAAAAAGCCATTATCCCTATAAGAACATTCCCAAAACTGTAACATTTGTATTAAAATGACGATTTAGAAATGTGATAGAGGCAATAATATTCTCTAATCGTTCTATGGAATCCAATCGAAGTATAATATTAAAGGTCACGTCCCAAAGGTCTATTTTTGTTTTCATATTCTATTGAATTATTTTCTTTCTGTAGTTGTTGCAGTATTTTCTTTCTTTGTTATATTAAACTGCTCATTCTGATTTTCTTTGCAATACTAATGTCCATCCTGCCTAGTCATTGCATTAAATCCCAAAACACCTTTTAGGTCCATTAGATACTTATCAAAATCTTTAATACCTACATCCGTCATTGTAAAATAGAAAAAGACGTCTAACCCATTTCTCTCAATAACAACAACTCGTGTACGAGAATAAACTCCTTGGCACGCCTTTCCTTTCATATTATATGGATAAGTCATCATATAATCAGCATTAAAAAAAGACCTTGCTGTATCTTGAGGATAAAATGTCATCATAATCTTCAAATCTTCTATAAGATCTTGTTCAGAAGCACTGGAATATGGCCTTCCATAATCAAAATCATGCTTGACACGATTATATTTTGATAAAGTATCTATTCCAAATGATTTCTTATTATACTTTATGATATCACCCAAATGAGCATTAATAGCTCCAGCAATATAAACGAAGAGTTTGCATTGCTTTATCATGGCTTGTCAGAATTGCATGTATTAATCCTATTTTTTTTAAAAGGGCAATCTTGCTCCTTGCAAGGAGACACAAGGTTGATATCATAAAAAATATCATATTGTGCTGATGGAATAAATTTCATATCAATTAGCTTTAAGTCTTCTTCAAATTGTGGAATAGTTCTCATATTGGTAGTATCCAATATCATTCGTGCATTATTTTTTAAAATAATCGTATCTTGTCCTCGTAGGTTCAAAGAAGTAGCGATAAATAATAGGGAAAAAAAATCAAATGTTTCATATTTTAATTCTTATTGAAATCCAACTGAATTTAATTACCTACTACTCATTGTTTTAGGTATTAGGGTTTTCATGTTTAACAAGGTAGAGCGAATCACAATCATCACTAAGTATACTGCCGCTACATAAACTTGTTGGATCATAATAGTAGTACACGATTCTCTCATCATCAGTTCTATAGAAACCACTTATAACTACAGCATGCCCTTCTTCATTGCTTTCACTCCCCACTGCAAAGACAGCCATAACTCTTTCTCCATTGCTGGTTTGTCCATCAGATCGTAATATGAAGGATTCCCCACTATTGACTTTACTTACATTAAATCCTCCATAGCCACCAATAGTCCCAACATCAGATATATCTACATTCCCATGTTCATCAGGCTCATATCCTAATCCTTGTTTTGTCCAATTATAGTAATCATTTGCCGAGTGTAAACTTCCATCAAGGTAATCAAAACAATTAAATACACAAGATTGCTTTTGTCCTCCAATATAAGCACGCAATTCCTCTTCATTCAATACCGATAACTCTCTTTCAATCAGAGGCAATCTTAATTTACTTACTTTTTTCATTGTATTTCTTTTTTTAATTCAACATTAATATCCTAAAATTATTCGTTTACACAAGCCAGATATAGAACTTATTTACTATTATCCCCAAAAACTTAACCAATCATGCAAATCAAGAAAATTCACCACAAGCACTTATACCTGTTAAGTTACCAAAGTGGCAATAACAGTACATCTAAATTCTGTTTTATCATTATCTTGTCTACTATTTAGAGAATAAAAAAAATGCCTTTAAAATCCATTAAATATTTATCAAAGTTTTTAATTCCTTCATCAGTCATCATAAAATAGAAGAATACATCTAAGCCATCTTTTCCTGTTACAACAACCCGTGTACGGGTAAATTTATCTTGGTATTTTTTCCCTTCCATATTAAAGGGATAAACCATCATGTAATCAGCATTAAAAAAAAGAACTGTTGCCGTATCATGAGGATAAAATGTCATCATCATTTTGAGGTCTTCTATATCCTGCCTCGGTAGCACCAGGATATCCATACTTAAAATCAGTTTTAATACGATTATAAGTTAGTGAAGAGACATTCTTAAATAAACTTTTGTTTTTCCTTATTATCCCTCCATAACGGAGTCCATTAGCTCCAGATAAATATACAAATATATTACATTGTCCATCATGATTCTTCAAAATAGAATGTACTGTTCCCAATCTTCTTAAAGGACTCTTATAATCATCTGTAACATATATCATTCGCATGTTATCTGATAGATCGTATTGATCAGAAAGAGAAAAATTCAGACCAATAAGTTCTAAATCTTGTTCAAATTGGGATGATTCATTTTGAGCACTTAAATTAGTAAAACTACAGAGCAGTAATACTACTATATACAAATTCTTTCTTATCATTGTCTTTTCTTCTATTTTAGAGAATAAAAAAACACCTTTAAAATCCATTAAATATTTATCAAAGTCTTTTATTCCTTGATCCGTCATTGCAAAATAAAAGAAAAACATCGATTCCATTTTTCTCAATTGCAACTACCCGTACACGTGTAAAGTTATCTTCATACTTTTTTCCCTTCCATATTATATGGATAGACCATTATATGGTCTGCGTTGAAAAGAGGTTCGTGCTATATCTTGTGGGTAAAATGTCATTATCATTTTCAGATCTTCTATATCTTGTTCAGAGGGGCTAGAATTTGGTCTACCGTAATTTAAATCATGCCTAACACGACTATAAGTGGAAGAAGATATATCTCCAAACAATTCTTTATTTGCTTTTACCAAACCTCCATAACGAATTTCTCCAGCTCCTACTAAACATACAAAAATTCTACATTGTCCATCATGATTTTTCAAAATTGAATGTACTGTTCCTAATCTTCTTAAAGGATTCTTATAATCATCTGTAACATATATCATTCGCATATTATCTGACAGATCGTATTGATCAGAAGGAAAAAAACCTCATATTAATGAGTTCTAAATCCTGTTCAAACTGAGAAGATTTTATTTTGAGCACTTAAAATAAGAGAACTACAAAACAATAAAACAAATACAATAATGTTTCTCATGTCCATTTTTTTTTTACCATTACCATCTTTTACTAGAATAAAACACTGTCTATGAACTTCTTCCAGCTCGAAAAAAAAAGAAGATTTTCCATTTCTAGCGGTATAATCATCAAGCTGTTCTTGTGTTATCTGACCATAAGTTCTATTTTGTGGATCAAAATACTCCATAACACTGCCTTCATGCCTAGTAATTACAATCGCATGATATTCCCCGCTAGGACTTATCCCCATTCCCTCCATTAAATTAGGGTTGAATACAAAAAAATCTCCCGGCTACTACTGCCACAATCAACGCCTGAGCCGAAAAAAGTAATTAAAACATTGGCGATTATCGCTACTGCTACCTGTAAAGCCATACTTATTTTCATTAAAAGTACTGCCACAATGCCCATAATATTCACGTGCCATTTCCATCGCATCGTCAGCTGAATAGTTCGAACCACAACTATTTATATAAGCTATGCATCTCCACCAACAATCATTAGGGTCATATCCTCCCATATATAAACGTAATTCCGACTCGTCTAAACATATAGCCTCTTTTTCCAGTTCTTTCAGGCTTATTTTTTTTAGTTTTCTCATATTATTGTAATTAGAAGTTAATACAAAGCTTTTATCAAGTAAATTAATTATATGAATCAAAGATAAAATCTAAATATCAACTTTTTCAATATATTTATTTCAAAGTTGCAATTCGGTAACTATTAATATACAATTCGGTCAATATCAAGCTTTAGTTTATATGCTTTAAATAAAATCATGAACTTTCTTTATCCATAAAACAAGGAAAACATACTATCAATGTCTTATTATTAAGCATTACTAAATTAGATGAATACCCTCTAGTTTTATTCTAGTTTATATTCCTGCTTTGTGCAATTTAGCCAAAACAGTAACCGAATTGTATATTAATAGTTACCGAATTGCAAATCAACAAATCAATAATTAATTATACTTCTACTTTGAAACCTTACATTTGCTATAGTAACAACTAACAGTTTTATATAACCAACCCCATGAATCTAACAACTTTTCCTCATGAATTTCAGATGGATGCCAAAGATTGCGGTCCTGCATCTTTAATGATTATTGCAAAATTCTATGGGAAATATTATTCACTCCAATATTTACGGGATTTATGCGGCATAACCCGAGAAGGCGTATCATTTTTAGATATAAGCTATGCAGCAGATAAGATCGGATTAAGAACAGTCTCAGTGAAAGCAAGCATGCATGATATCGTAGATCGTATATCTTTGCCTTGCATCATACATTGGAATGCTAATCATTTTATTGTTGTATACAAAGCGAGCAAAACCAAGATATATGTATCAGATCCGGCAAAAGGACTCGTTTCTTATTCACATGAAGAATTTAAAGATAAATGGTATAAAAAAGGAGAAGAAACAGGAGTACTAATGGCTTTGGAGCCGATGGCAAACTTCAAACAAATAGAGGCTAATGAGAAAATCGAACGTTTAAAAAGCTTCGAAAACTTATTAGGGTATTTCTTACCTTACAAAAAAGCATTCGGGATTTTACTGTTTATCATGCTCATGGCAACCTTTGCTCCAAGCATTTCTGCCTTTCATTTCCAAGCCAGTAATTGACATAGGAATCAATACGCGCGATATCACTTTTATACAGATGATGCTCGTCGCTAATATTATTCTTTTACTAAGTCTCACATTATCCAATGCTTTGCGCGACTGGGTATTATTACATGTATCAACCCGAGTCAATATATCCCTGATATCAGATTATCTGATCAAACTAATGAAACTCCCAGCCACTTTCTTTGAGAACAAATTAGTCGGAGATATTTTGCAGCGTGCCAATGATCATGAGCGTATACGTAATTTCGTTATGAACAACTCTCTAGGCATGCTATTCTCATCAATGACATTTTTGGTTTTCAGCGGCATACTCCTAATATATAATGCAAACATTTTCTTTATATTCATGGGAGGCAGTATCCTCTACGTTTTATGGATATTCTTTTTTCTTAAAATACGTAAGAAACTAGATTGGGAATATTTTGAATTAACCTCAAAAGACCGTAGCTATTGGGTGGAAACAATCAACAATATTCAAGAAATAAAAATAAACAATTACGAGGATACAAAGCGATGGAAATGGGAAGCGATACAGGCACGTTTATATCGCCTCAACATAAAAGTTTTAAAAGTAAACAACGCACAAATGCTTGGGTCACAATTTATAAATAATATGCAAAATATGGCCGTTACTTTCTTTTGTGCTGTAGCTGTCATAAATGGTGATATCACATTTGGTGTAATGATTTCGACACAGTTCATTATTGGCATGTTAAATGGTCCTATCACTCAATTTGTCGGTTTCGTCCAATCCGCTCAATATGCCAAAATCAGTTTTATGCGTATCAATGAGATACACCAATTGAAAGATGAAGATGAGATGGCATCTATCATATCCAACAATATAACCTTGCCTCAAAACAGGAATTTGATAGTAAGCAACCTCTCTTTTCAATATTCGCCCAATGCACCTCTTGTTCTCAAAAAAATCTCAATTTTATAATACCGGCAGGCAAAGTCACTGCGATTGTAGGAGATAGCGGTTGCGGTAAATCAACTCTACTCAAACTCTTGTTAAGACTATACATGCCTTCTTATGGTGAAGTCTGTATTGGAAACATGAATATAAATACAATAAGTCTCCGACAATGGCGAGCGAAATGCGGATGTGTCATGCAGGATGGTAAGGTATTCAATGATACCATACAAAACAATATTGTACTAAATGACGAGGACGTTGATTATGAAGCTTTACAGCAAGCTACCCAAATAGCAAATATTGCTCAGGAAATTGAAAGAATGCCACTCGGTTATCAAACAACGATCGGGGAAATGGGAAGAGGACTTAGCGGAGGACAAAAGCAACGTTTACTCATAGCCAGAGCACTCTATAAAAAAAGCCTGAATATCTCTTTTTTGGATGAAGCCACTAATGCCCTAGATACCATTAATGAACAGAAAATAGTACAAGCTTTAAATTCTGTTTTTCAGAATAGAACAGTTATTGTTATCGCGCACCGATTGAGTACAATAAAAAAAAGCCGATCAAATAATTGTCATGAAAGATGGCATAGTAGTTGAAATGGGCACACATGACTCCTTAATGAAGAATAAAAGAAAATACTATGAACTAATTCAAAGTCAATATGATTTGGGAACGGAAAAATAAGGAAGTAATAGAGGGGAAAACCTCAAAAAGAAGTGAGGAAATAAACGACATTATCGACAAAATGCCTATGACGTTTGGGAAATGGGTTGCCAGAGCGGTAATTTTCTTCTTTGTATTATTGCTAACCATGGGATGGGTCATCAAATATCCGGATACAGTAACCGGACAAATAAAAATTAATTCGAACCTTTCTCCTGTCAGACTTGTGGCTAATGCATCAGGTAAGATGCAACTATTGAACATCACTCCACAGGAAAATGTAAAAAAGAAGGACAGTATATCGCAATTATACAGAATTCTGCAACAACTGCTGATGTTATAAGAATAAATAACCTCATCCATGCATTTGATCCCAACAATTTAGAAATGATCCTTCACGAAAAACTATTCCCAAAGAAAATTTCATTAGGAGAACTTAATTTGAAGTATTATGCATTTTTATCTGCTCTTGAGAGTTATAAAAGATTTCTTTCCGGCGACAGCTATAAACAACAAAAAAGAAATCTGCTCACTAATATTAAATGGCAACATATTACGGCAACTGAAAATTCAAGCGGCATAAACATATCCCAAAAGAAACTCGATGTTACAGAAAAATGGTATCGTAAATATCAGACCATGAATAAGAAGGATGCAGTTGCAGGACATGATGTAGATAATATTCTGAATGATTTTTTATCGGCAAAGCTGAATTATCAAAATTTGAAGAAAGAGAATGCATCTATTCAGCTACAAATCGCTGAAAATGAATATCAACTTAATCGTTTGGAAATAGAACAAAACGAAAAGGACAGCCAACTACAGATGGAATTACTCACTACATACTATGATTTAAGGGATAACCTTAAAGTTTGGGAAAAACAAATATATTTTTAAGGCTCCATTTACCGGTAAAGTAGAATTTCTTAATTTTTGGGTTGATAATCAATTTATTCAATCCGGAGAAGAAGTATTTAGCATCATACCTCCTCAGAATATAACGGTTGGTCAGATGCTATTACCTGCAAGTGGGGCAGGCAAAGTAAAAAATGGCAGTAATGTTATCATTAAACTAAATAATTTTCCATATACGGAATTCGGTTCCATTAATGGCACTGTTGCATCAATATCACTAATAACAAAAGAACAAAAGGCACAAGAAAGTTCTATCGATTCTTATCTGATTACGGTTGATCTGCCGCAAGGATTGAAGACTAATTATGGAGAAGTTCTTGAATTCCAATATGAATTAGGTGGAATAGCTGATATCATTATACGGGACAGGAGGCTTATCGAAAGGTTATTTGATAATTTAAAGTCCAGAGTGAAATAGCATTCATATACCGAATTGCATATCTATAACAACCGAATTGCATATTTACAAATCCTTATGCATTCTATATAAAAAAAATAAAACCTATTTTTGTTTCTATCGTTAAAACGATAGAAGGTTTTATCTTCAACATATTAAACTATAACGATGTTATGAAGAAACTAAAAAAAATCAATCTAAACAAATCTTTTGAAGATTTTACTCCACTAAAAGAATGGGAGCTAAGAACGATAGTTGCTGGTGATGGTGATCCATCATGGGATTGCTTATTCAATGCTTTCATTTACACCTACGAAGAACTATATGGTATAACTTTGAATAAAGACGAGATGGTACAGTTTTATATAAATTATACAAACCATAATCCCGAAGCCGAAGGGGGAGCTAATATTGGTTCTTTTATGAATTTCATTCAGTATTATGGTTATCAAGGTTCTCAAAACATAGGAGGAACCATGAATAGTTTCAGTACAACCCAATGGGCATCCTTTCAACTAGATTCTAGCGGAATACTACATTTCGCGATACCAAAAGCAGCATATAGAGATGCAAATGGGAACCTTATGCTAAGGTGCTACGACCCTACACTAAAAAAAGTGAAAGAGACTATAGTTACGAAAGTTTGAGAGGTGTTTTCGATATAAATACAGTTCCCTTTATCGATAGTCCTATATCGGGATCTTACGATTCTTATGGCTCTTTCGGATCTTATCCGATAACGGGAAGTGACGGGATTTATTACGGTTAAACTCTACTAATATGAAATATTTATATTTTATTCTGTTCTATCTTATCAGCTTTCAACTTAAAGCCCAAAACACAGTCTCCCCCCAAAAAGGGACATTGACAGCGATTCCATTTGTTTGAAAACCGGAATCGTTCCAGGACATGTACCACTTCTGACAGGAATACCAATTAAAACTATGACATTACAAATGTGGCTAAAAAAAAAATAGGACTTAAGCACAAAAAATCAAAACTTATCAAATTAACCGATGAATCCGAGGATTTTGAGTCACTACCAGGATTTCAAATGCACACAGGCATTCTAAGCCCGACAATCAAATCGGATGACCAAGACTTTATCGCATTCTTCAGTATCCAGCCCAATAATAATCGTCCGCCATTTATCCTCAAAGATAAAGTAGAGTATGATGGAAAAGAAGTATATCGCTATTTGTTTGTCGTTAGAGCCGAGTTAGCCATGTCACTAAATAAAAAAAGAGAAGACATCTCCTTTGATGAAATAAAACATTACATTGAATATAAACCGGCAAGTTATGCTAAAGATGTATTCAATGCCGACACTGTGATAACATATCCTCTATCGCTGGGAAGCGAATGTTTTAGAAAAAAAAATACTGTTATTGTGACGTATGGCTAGTTTCAAAAAAACAATATCGGACATTTTTATCTTTATTGTTTTTATACAGACAAAGGGTACGAAAACAAATGGAAATATGAGCAAGAGCTAGAAAAAACATTAAGGTTCAAGAAATGAAACCCAATAATACGGTTTAAAAGCCGGGAAGATACTCATAGATAGAAATGTATTCTTTGGCAAGATGCTTCAATGAAGTATCTTGCTTTATTGAAAAAAGTCCTAATGTATCAGCTCTTTCTTCCAGTTTAAGAAAAGGTAGAACTACATAATAATTAGGTCGATTGAAAAAATCGTGTATAAGGATTTTAGTGTCTTGAGGACAATATAGACAAGCATGTAGAATACAGGAAATTCTGAACCTCCCATCCACCAAAACCGTATCATACGAATGATTAGACTGAAACACACAAGAATGATATGCTGGCCAATAATCACGGTTATTGTCATTCATAGGATATCCCCACTTACCTGTTACTCCTATATTTACCAAATAAGGATGCAGCCGACCTTTCTCAACAGCTTCATATATGGCAGGCGTAGACATAAGGTGCGTTTCCCAGAAAGTTACATCCGATTCCACGACTGTTATTTTCTTAATATTGTCGGTCGCTACAGCCATATAAGTACTATTTCCTGATCCAAATTCTAAATAGCTTTTTGAATGGTCCATTGCCGATTGCAAGAGTTTGAGTTCGTTATTTGTCATAAGCCTCTATTCTTATCAATATATAGCATTTTATTCTTTATATTTCTCTTGCATCTTCTAGAAACTTCAAAAGGCTCCAACATCGCTGAGAGAGATACGAAAAAGTGACCATTATGTTCTTCATATAAATAAGCATAAGTCAGGTTGATTATAGTCGACTGATTGCATAGACAGAAATAGTCTGGTAATAATTCGCCTACCTTTGACAATGACATTTGTATAAACATTTGCTGACTCTCTACAGTAGTAATAACAAGGTAAGGTCTATCAGTTGTAATACAAATAATCTCTTCATATTTTAAAGCATGTATTCTCTTACGCTCATATAGAATAACACTTTCGGATGTAAAAATCAAATTATCCATGATAATATTACATTTAAGATTCGTTCAAAAATAGCTTCTAAAAATCGCTTCAGTATAACACGAATACATAGGATATAGTCATTAATATAAGTTCAAAATTAGCCATTTCCTATTAAAAGCAGGTCGATTTATCAATCATAAAGCACAAAATATCAACTATATACTTTTTTTGATCAAATTTCTATCTTTATTGAATGAAAATTAGCGGTCACATCTGTCACAATCCGTTCAGTTATTCCCAGAGAAGTAGTTCCAAAATCAGTTTCATGCAGTGAAACTTTTTGGTTTCAAGCCTTTGGAACTAAAGTTTCAAGCCTTTGAAACTAGAGTTTCTCACTGATGAAACTAAAGTTTCAAGCGGTTGAAACTCTTCGAAGATACGGTAGATCTGATTGACTTGACCGCACGATGTATTGACCGGACTGCATCAGCTGTTCCGATCAACCTATTCATTCAGTCAGCAACAACTCATTTACCAGTCAATAATGCATGAGTTATTGGCTATTAAGGCCTGATTTCTCAACTATTAAGAGCTGGGAGATCAATTGTTAATGACTGACACATCAGATGTTAACACATTGGATATCAGATGATAATATTAGTAGAATGACATATAACGCAATCAGCAAGAGTGAGAGCAACTGTTTGCCATCACTCTGCCACCACGCTTGCTATCACGTCTGAAACGCCGATGAATAAAGGGATACAAACGAACAGTTAGACCGTGAGAGCAAAACTGCATTCAAATCACTGTGGAGAGAAATCTTCTATTGTATCCTTACGATTACCCTTTGCGGCAAAAGCACCGTACCTAATTATGGGTATCCGTACGCCTGAAAATAGCTATTATTTGCGATTGTAGTATTAACGATATAGAACGAAATTTGCACAAAATTTGTTCTATGAGGTTTCTTACACTTAAAAATAATGCTCTGCTTGCTTCTTTCTTTGATCATTTCCAGAATTGAAGCCAATACTAACAATTATTCTATTTCCGGTCGTATATCCGACGAAAGGACGGGTTCGCCGTTGCCCGGCGCATCCATTTTAATCAAAGGCACCTATTTGTGGGCTGTATCCGACCAGAAGGGGGAATTTACGATACAAGGAATACAGGAAGGCAAGTATCAATTGGAAGTTTCCTTCCTCGGTTATGTTCCGGCAACGGTTCCGGTGAATGTGAACAACAGCATCAAAGGATTAAAGATACAACTGAAGGAAAATACACTTGCCCTGAACGACGTAATCGTTACCGCACAAGCTCCGAAGAGTGAGCTGAACACCACACTCAACATCGGGAGTAACGCACTGGAACATCTGCAGATATCGAATGTAAGCGATATTTCCGCCCTTCTTCCGGGAGGAAAGACGAAAGTCCCGGACTTGACCAGCAACAATATTTTCTCTCTGCGCGACGGAGGTTCATCCGCAGGCAACGCGGCTTTCGGAACGGCGATAGAAGTAGACGGAGTACGCATCGGCAACAACTCTTCTTTCGGCAATATGACCGGAATAGATACCCGCAGCATCTCCGTGGCCGATATCGAATCGGTAGAAGTCATCACCGGAGTACCTTCGGCAGAGTACGGAGACTTGAACAGCGGTATGGTCAAAATCCATACGAAGAAAGGGAAGACTCCGTGGAATGTACTGCTATCCATCAATCCCCGCACACAGAACAGTGTCCTTTTCCAAATGGCTGGACCTCGGCAACGATAAAGGAATCGTCAACATAAGCGGTGAATGGATCAAGGCTACTCAAAAGCTTAATTCACCCTATACTTCTTATACCCGCAGAGGATTCTCCGCAGGTTACAGCAATACGTTACGGAAAGTGCTCCGATTCGACATCGGGCTGACCGGTAACATCGGAGGAATGAATACGAAGGATGATCCCGACGCATATACGGGAGAATATACCAAAGTCAGAGACAACGTTTTCCGTGCAAACACATCATTGGCATGGCTGCTCAACAAGTCATGGATTACCAACCTCAAACTGGATGCATCGGTGTATTACAATGATAACAAGTCGCATGCACATACACCTTATTCTTATGCATCCGAACAGCCGGCAGTCCACGCCGAACAGGAAGGCTATTTCATTGCAGGCAAACTGCCTTACCATTTCTTTGCCGATCAGATTGTCGATTCCAAAGAACTGGATTATGCCGCTTCGTTGAAGTACGAATGGAACCGTCGTTTCAAGAACATAACCAGCAATCTGAAAGCAGGCATGCAATGGAAAGGAACAGGCAATGTGGGCGACGGAGAGTATTATCAGAATCCTTCGCTGGCTCCCAACGGATATCGCCCCCGTTCTTACTCGGCTTATCCGTATATGCACAATGTTTCGTTGTATGCGGAAGAAAGCCTGTCGGTACCTGTCGGCAGCACCATGCTGAGGCTGATGGCGGGATTGCGTTGGGAGAATCTGTTCATCAGCGGAACGCAATACGACAAGCTGAACACACTGTCGCCACGTTTCAACGCCAGATGGCAGCTGAACGAAAACATAGCGATTCGGGGCGGATGGGGAGTGACCGAGAAGCTGCCTTCGTACTATGTACTCTATCCCCGACAGGAGTATCGGGATATTCAGACTTTCGGAGTCTCATACAATAACAATGAGTCGGCTTACGTCTATTACAGTCAGCCATATACTTTATTACACAATGAGAAACTCCGCTGGCAGAAGAATCAGAATGCCGAAATAGGAGTTGACATCAATGTAGCCCGCACCCGTATTTCACTGGTAGGATACTTTAACCGTACGAAGATGCCTTATAAATATACAAGTACCTATACTCCGTTCGCATACAATGTTCTACAGTTGCCGGAAGGATTCGAGCTGTCCGCCAATCCGCAGATTACCGTAGACAATCAGACGGGCATGGGATATATACGGGACGATGAGAACAGTTACTGGACACCGCTGGACGTAAAGGTGAAAGACCAGACTTTCGTCAGGTCAACCTCTCCCGATAACGGACCGGACATCACCCGCAGAGGAGCGGAAATGATCATCGATTTTCCAGAGATCACTCCTCTCCGTACGCAGTTCCGTGTGGATGCGGCCTATACATATACCAAATACATAGATAATTCCTTGTCTTATTACTACCAGAACGGATGGTCGCACACCAGTCTCGCCAACCGTTCCTACCAATATGTAGGTATATATGCCAACGGCGACAACTCATCCACGACCGCCAACGGCAAGCGCACTCACTCGCTGGATGCCAATATCACAGCGATCACCCGTATCCCGAAGGCAAGGCTGATCATATCCTGCAAACTGGAAGCCTCGCTCATTAAGCGGTCGCAGAATCTCTCCGAATATAACGGTACGTCCTACGCGTTCAACGTCAGCGAGAACAGCAACGAGAAAACAGGAGGCAGCATCTACCGACGGAAATTCTTATACGGCCATTTATCCGGTTGCCTACCTCGACCTGAACAACGAGGTACATCCGTTCACCGCCGCCGAAGCCGAAAATCCGGACTTCGCGCATCTGATACGTAAATCGGGCAATGCCTATACTTTCGCAGCCGACGGATATGATCCGTATTTCTCTGCCAATATCAGCATTACCAAGGAGATAGGCGATCATGTTTCGCTGTCGTTCAACGCGATTAATTTCACGAACTCACGGGCGTATGTGAAATCATACGCAACCGGAACCAGTGCAATCTTTACCCCGAATTTTTATTATGGACTAACCTGCCGCATTAAACTTTAGAAATATGAAACAACAGTCAATCTATATCGTACTGCTTTTCGTCACATCCTTACTCGGAGGATGTACGGACCTCGACAAAGGCAATCCTTACGAAGACCAGCTGCACACCTTGCAGGTGACTGCCGTCTATCCGGACGAATACGCGGAATACCTTCGGGAAGGCATCACCGTCCAAATCGAAGACATCGACCGCGGCAATTCCTACAAGACGGTAACCGACCAGAACGGTACAGCGCAATTCGCCCTGACCAACGGCATATACCGCATACAAATCAGTGATAAAGCCGACCAGCATATATTCAACGGACTGGCAGACAAGGTAAAACTCGTAAACGGGGATATCACACTCAACGTTCCGCTCACACACTCCAAAGCCGGTGCCATCATTATCAAGGAAATCTATTGCGGAGGATGTACCAAGCTGCCGCAGGAAGGTACTTATCAGGCTGATAAATACATTATCCTGCACAACAATGATTCCCAGACGCAGTATCTCGACCATTTGTGTTTAGGTACGCTCGATCCTTACAACTCCCAGTCCACCAACGTATGGGTGACGCAGGACGAAGCAACCGGAGCAACCATTTTCCCCGATTTCGCTCCTATCGTCCAGTGCATCTGGCAATTCGGCGGTAACGGCACTTCCTTCCCGCTGGCACCCGGTGCAGATGCAGTCATCGCCGTCAACGGCGCCATAGATCATGCCGCGCAATACCCGCTGTCGGTCAATCTGAACAAACCGGGATATTTTGCCTGCTACAACAATGTTTATTACTGGAATACGATGTATCATCCTGCTCCAGGCGACCAGATCAGCCACGACCATTATCTGGATGTGGTCATCAAACTGGGACAGGCGAATGCCTATACATTCTCCATATTTTCTCCCGCCACTGTCATCTTCAAGGCTCAGGACACTACGATACAGGAGTATGTACAGCAAACAGGCAGTGTGATACAAAAGCCCGGCAGCACGGTAGATCAGGTCATCAAGATTCCGCTCGACTGGGTGATTGACGGGGTAGAGGTGTACTATGGCGGTTCGTCGAGCAACAAAAAACGCATTTCGCCTTCCATCGATGCCGGATATGTCAGTCAAAGCGCACTGTATGACGGACGCAGCCTGCACCGTCGGGTAGACGAGGAAGCATCGAAGGAGGCCGGTTATGAAATACTGGAAGATACGAACAACTCTTCCGCCGATTTTTATGAAAGAGAACAACAATCCCTGCATGAGTAATATGAAAGGAATATATATAGGATGTATGCTGTTGTGTATAGCAGCCGTAAGCTCGGCACAGACTTACGATGTTATCGAACGACGAAATTCATGGAATGCCGGAACAAACGTAACGGGAATCATGATGGACAGCGTTACCGTCTCCTACGCCGAACTGTACGGCAAGAACAATCACGGTGACTTCCGCAACTACTACGAAGCCGGTAAATTATGGAGTGCCGGTGCAGTAGCCAAGTCCATCACACACTTAAAGAAGTATTCTCTGATCGGCTCGTTCTCATTCGACCACACTTCCGGCAAGGATATGAGCGGCTCCATGTTCATTCATCCCGGATTTTATCCGGTAGACTTGCTGGAGTTTACCCCCGGCCGAAAGGATTTGCAAACTTATGCGTTCATGGGAGGTATAGCAGCAGATGCCGGCACCAACTGGCGCATCGGCGGAAAGATCGATTTCACTTCTGCTAATTACTCCAAACGCAAGGACTTGCGGCATACCAACTACAGACTGGACTTAAAAGTAGCTCCCGGCATCATGTATCATTCGGACCATTATGCGATCGGATTCTCTTATATTTTCAGCAAAAACAGCGAATCCGTTTCAGCAGAAGAGATCGGAACAGCCGCTACGCCTTATTACGCATTCCTGGATAAAGGACTGATGTACGGTGCTTACGAAGCATGGTCGGGAAGCGGAGTCCATCTGAGCGAATCGGGTATCAACGGATTCCCCATCAAGGAACTGTCTCACGGAGCAGCAGTTCAGGTTCAATGGGGATCGCTTTACGGAGATGTGGAGTATCTGCATTCTTCCGGTACCGCCGGAGAGAAAGAGGTTATCTGGTTCAAGTTTCCGGCACACCGGATCACATCGCATCTGAGATACCGTTTCGCCAAAGGCAGTACCGAACATTTCCTGCGGATCAACCTCTCATGGTCACGCCAGACAAATGACGAGAATGTATTGGGACAGGAGATATCCAACGGAATCACGACTACCCATGTTTACGGTTCCAACCGGATTTTCGAAAGAAAGGCTTTATCCGTTCAGCCCGAATATGAGTTGATCGCTCCTAAAGGAGAATTGCGTGTCGGAGCCGAGATTTCGTCATTCAAAAGCATGACTACCCAAATGTACCCTTATGTCGCGTCACAGACAATGACTTGTGGACGGGTTTACGCATCCGGCGTACTTCATGCCGGAAGGTTCGATGTGAAAGCTGCCGCAAGTTTCTCCATAGGAGACTTCACGGAGAAAAGCAGGACTACTGAAACGACAGCCGAACCAGGCGATCCTCCATACCGTCTGACAGATTACTACCACCTGCAGAATGAGTATGCAACTGCCCCACGGGCGACAGTGAACGTCGGATTACGCTATCACTTTCATCGGGGAATTTATGCCGAAATTCAGGGCGGATATACGCACGGTTTCAACCTTGAATATATAGCAGGTTCGAGCCGTTGGAATGAGACGATTAAGTTAGGTTATACATTTTAAATTTTACATAATATAAAACTATCAAATGATGAAAAAGGGGATATTATTTGTGCTGGCAGCAGCATTTCTGGCATCTTGCCAGCAGGAAGAAAACGAGGGAGTAGCATCTGTGGACCGGGTGACCATCACTCCTATTATCACACGTGCCACAGAGGTTAATTTCGAAGATCAGGATCAGATCGGATTGAGTGTCACTAAAGAAGACGGCACCGTATATGCCACCAACGAGCTTATGACTTTCAATGACGGAGCTTTCGCCGGAAGTCTGAAATGGTATCCTGAAGGAGCCGACAAGTCTTCATTCGTGGCTTACTATCCTTACAGCGCAGCCGGTGTACCGACTTCATTCACCGTGCATGCCGACCAGACCACCAACTACGGAATCTCCGACTTTATGGCAGCAAGCAAATCCGACGTACTTCCTTCGGTGAACTCAATCAGCATGATCTTCAGTCATATGCTGACCAAGCTGGTTATTAATGTGACAAACGAAACGAATTTGGATATTTCATCTATAGTGCTCAAAGGTTCTGTTCCTACTGCCAATATCGATTGGACAACCATGAAGACAACCGTAAACGAGAGCGCCGCCGCCACAGACATCACAGCACAACAAGTGACGAAGAATAAGACTTTTCGTGCCATTGTAGTCCCACAGACGGCTGCGTTCACTCTTGCAGTAACAACTTCAGATAACAATACATTGATGCAAAAGCTCGTATCCACAGATTTAGTTCAAGGCGGACAATACAGTGTCAATATACGTGTATTACCCGATAATATCATCGTTACACTCAGTGGTGAGATTGAGAACTGGACAGACGAGGGAGAGATCAAGGGAGATGATTCGGAAGTTCCTTTTGAAGAGCATGACGGATATTTCATCTATGACGGCATCACCTACAATACGGTAACTCTCTCCAACGGAACGACATGGATGGCGGAACCACTGCGCTATGTACCGGATGGATATACTCCGTCAAGTGATCCGGCTGCGGATTCTCACATTTGGTATCCGTACGAATTGGTTACAATTGACGGTACACTTACCGCTAAAGCATTGCAGGACGAAGCCTCTATCAAGCAGTACGGTTATCTCTACGACATTCATGCCGCACTTAGCGGCAAAGCAGTTACTCCGGAAAACTGCTACGACTTTGAAGGAGCACAGGGCATCTGTCCGAAAGGATGGCACATCCCGACTCGCACCGAATATTTCAGTCTTGTAGGTAATTCGACCAAAGATGCGGACGGCAATAGTCTGGAAAACGGAAAAGACGCTCTTTTCTATGATACAGATTATGACGGTGGTAAAATCCCGACACTCAACGAGGCTAAATTTAATTATCAATTCTCGGGAGTACGTATGTCAACCGGTTATTCAGCCGTCCCCAAATATCAGGCAACGGCAATAACCAGCAGCAACAGTACGGTAACCGAATGGCTTGGAAAACCCAGTATGAGTTATTACATGACTTCAACTGCATATAAGCCTATTTATAGTACAAGCACCGGCGACCTGACCAATATTCAGTTCTTCGGACTAATGAGCACATTCTCAAAGGCGAAGTATCCGGAAGGCAGATTGTCTCTGAGTTATATCAGTGTACTTAGTGGTCAAACAGTTCGTTGTGTAAAGAACCAGAACTAAAAGCCATTTGCAAGTTCATAAAAAAGAATATAAACTACATAAAAACAAAAAGTAACAATGAAAACAAAAAAGCTAAGCATCGCAATCGCTCTACTGGCGGTTGCCGTTATCGGAACCTCTTGTGGAAACAAACAGCAGAAAAGTTCCTCGGACACAACAACAGAACAGACCACTTCGTCTGCTTTAGAAATTGACTCTCTTCTTGCAAATGCAGAAAACCTTGCAGGAAAAGAAGTAACCATCGAAGGCGTTTGCACACATACCTGCAAGCATGGCGCCAAGAAAATCTTCCTGATGGGCAGTGACGACACACAAGTGATCCGCGTAGAAGCCGGCACACTGGGAGCATTCGACCCGAAATGTGTGAACTCCATCGTCCGCGTCACCGGAACATTGAAAGAACAACGCATTGACGAAGCCTACCTCCAAAACTGGGAAGCACAACTCAAAGCGCAAGCTGCCGAAAAACACGGAACCGGTGAAGCCGGCTGTGACACAGAGAAGAAAGCACGCGGCGAGACAGCCAACACGCCCGAAGCCCGTATCGCCGACTTCCGCGCGAAGATAGCCGACCGAAAAGCAAGCAGCGGCAAAGAGTATCTGTCTTTCTATTTCATGGAAGCTAATTCGTATGAAGTGGAGTAGCAGCATCCGTAAATGGAGCAGGCTGATACACCGTGATTTATCCTTTTTCTTTGCCGGAATGGTCTTGATTTATGCCATTTCCGGCATTGTGATGAATCACCGTGACACCATCAACCCGAACTTCTCCATCGAACGGAAAGAATATAAGATTGCCGAAAAACTGCCGGGCAAAGAGGGAATGAAAAGGGAGAATGTACTGACTCTGCTGCAACCATTAGGAGAGGAAGGCAACTATACCAAGCACTATTTCCCGAAAGCGGACATCATGAAAGTATTCCTGAAAGGCGGGTCCAACTTGCAGGTAAACGTCCGTACGGGAGAGGCAGTCTACGAATCTGTCACCCGCCGCCCGCTCATCGGAGCAATGGCACGCCTGCACTACAACCCCGGACAATGGTGGACTTACTTTGCGGATATTTTCGCAGTCGGCCTCATCATTATCACCCTTTCCGGAGTCATCATGCTGAAAGGCAGCAAAGGTATTATCGGCAGAGGAGGAATAGAAATGATTGTCGGAATCGTGATTCCCATCCTTTTTCTTCTCTTCTTTTGAACAGAATAACTGATATAATAAAATGGAACAAATCATAGAATGTAACAACCTGACGCACTACTACGGCAAACGGTTGATTTACGAAAATCTTAGTTTCACAGTCCCCAAAGGCCGCATCCTCGGACTACTGGGCAAGAATGGTACGGGCAAGACCACCACCATCAACATCCTGAGCGGCTATCTGAAACCACGTTCCGGAGAATGCCGCATCTTCGGACAAGAGATACAGACGATGGCTCCGGCATTGCGCCGCAACATCGGGCTGCTGATAGAAGGTCACGTACAGTATCAATTCATGACCATCACCCAGATTGAGAAGTTCTACGCAGCCTTTTACCCCAATCAATGGAAAAAAGAGGCTTATTATGAACTGATGAACAAACTGAAAGTAGCTACCGGACAGCGCATCTCCCGTATGTCTTGCGGACAACGTTCACAAGTAGCACTCGGACTGATTCTGGCACAGAATCCCGAGCTTCTTGTATTAGACGATTTCTCCCTCGGACTCGACCCCGGTTATCGCCGCCTGTTTGTTGACTATCTCCGCGATTATGCACGTTCCGAAGGCAAGACTGTCTTTCTGACTTCGCATATCATTCAGGATATGGAACGACTGGTAGACGACTGTATCATAATGGACTACGGAAAGATACTGATTCAGAAGCCGATTGACGAATTACTGAAAGAAGGACGCCGCTATACCTGTACTGTTCCCGAAGGTTACGAACTGCCCGCATCCGATGATTTCTATCATCCTTCCGTGATGCGGAATACACTGGAAACATTCTCCTTCCTCCCCCCCACAGAGGCGGAAGCAAAACTGAAATCCATGTCAGTACCCTATACGGACCTGCATAGCGAACATGTGAATCTGGAAGATGCCTTCATCGGTCTGACCGGCAAATACTGATTCAATAAAATAATTAAAGATTAAAAAGTAAATTAGAAGTCTCATGTACGCTATATTTTATAAAGAATGGATCAAGACACGGTGGTATTTTCTGCTTGCCGTAGTCACTACACTCGGTTTTACAGGCTACTGTATGCTTCGCATCAACCGGGTGATAGAAATGAAAGGCGCCGCGCATGTATGGGAAGTCATGATGCAGCGGGATGCCATATTCATCGATATGTTACAATACATCCCCCTGATTGCCGGAGTGCTGATGGCCATCGTGCAGTTTGTTCCCGAGATGCAGCGCAAATGTCTGAAACTGACTTTGCACCTGCCCTATCCCGAACTGAAAATGACCGGCAATATGTTGTTCTCCGGTTTGGTACTGTTGCTTGTCTGCTTCGCTTCCAACTTCCTTCTGATGGAGGTCTATCTGAGCGGAGTACTGGCTCACGAACTGAAGAATCATATACTGCTGACCGCCCTCACGTGGTATCTTGCCGGTATTTCCGGCTACCTGCTCATCGCATGGATCTGCCTCGAACCGGCATGGAAACGCAGAATCATCAATCTCATTATCGCTGTACTGTTACTGCGAATCTTCTTCCTGTCGCCCACGCCGGAAGCTTATAACAAATTCCTCCCGTATCTGCTGGTTTATACGTTGCTGACCGCGTCTTTCTCCTGGCTCTCCATCGTACGGTTCAAAGCGGGAAAGCAGGACTAAGATAATGAAGAATGAAGAACTAAAAATGAAGAATTAAATAAAGATGAAACGTTTCAGTACCCTACTATTATATGTCACCATCGCCTTCCTGCTTCTCTGGCAGTTGCCTTGGTGCTACAACTTCTTTGTCGTAAAGCCGGAGAAGACTCCTTTCACTCTATATAGTTTCGTGATCGGCGATTTCGCCTTGATGGGACAGGAAGAGGGAAAAAAGGAACCGTACGTCGCGACGCTGCCGGAAACATTTATTCCGAAGCAGCTTTCGACAGTATTCTGCCTATGTTTTATTTCCGCCAGTTGATGTCCGACGAACGTTTTCCGGATACGATTAACGGGATAGCTGTCACTCCGAAGATCGTGCAGACGGAGAATTTCAATTTCCGCAGCGTACCTACGGATATCAACGCTCCTTCCATCGGTCTTTATCCTCTGTTGGAGTCGATGTCCGGGCGTGTAGACCTGAAGATGCCGGATGATGTTTTCCGCATTACTTCGCAAGGCATCGAGTTTATCGATATGGCTTCCAATAGCGTGAATGCAGAAAAAAGCCTCTTGTTTACAGAAGCTATGACCAAGAAGAATTTCCGCTTTCCGGCCATTGAGATCGTAGGAAACCCGACGGTGAAGAAGGAGTATGACGAAGGATACCTTCTGTTGGATGCCGATCGTCGTCTGTTCCATCTGAAACAGGTGAAAGGGCGTCCCTACGTTCGTGCCATCGCTTTGCCGGAAGGATTAACATTAGAGCACCTTTATCTGACGGAATTCAGAAATAAAAAGACGCTTGCTTTCCTGACAGATGTCAACAATGCCCTCTATGTGCTGAAAAGCCGCACGTATGATGTGGTGAAAACAGGAGTTCCTGCATTCAATCCCGAAACGGACGCACTGACCATCATTGGAAATATGTTCGACTGGACGGTACGGGTGACGAGTCCGTCTTCCGATAATTACTATGCTTTGAACGCGGATGATTATTCACTGATAAAGAAGCTGGAAAATAATTCGAATACTCATTATATGCCCGGCATCAGTTTCACTTCTTATACGGACAAGTATGTGATGCCGCGCTTTGAGTAATAACAGGAATAATAACTTTTAGGCACGGATTACACAGATTAACACGGTTTTAGCGTTGTGAAAGTATAAAGCTATCGTGTTAATTCGTATAATCCGTATCTTTTATTTCTAACATTCACAGAAAACAATAAAGAACCTTTCGCATTTATTCAACAAGAAACTGTACCTTTGCAAGCATGAACATTATCCGATCCGCAATTGCCTCTGCGTTGAACACAAACAAATACGGTAGATAACAACACTAATTTAAAGCCGTATGAAAATTTGCAAGGCATGTACATTTCTGAGTTTCCTCATTATATTATTATACAGTTGTGCGCTTCCGCCTGAGGATGAAAAAGAGAGCCTTGAACCGGACAGTTCAACATCAGAACTTCCCTGGACAGGAGAAACCGAGAAATTCACGATTAATACCAAAGAAGGCGTACACTTGAATGATCCGCAGGAAGATGCAGGAACAGCATATATCACGATCCCCTCTTCTTCTGTAAGAAGCACCCGATGGGAATTCGGGGTACGGCTCACCTTTAATCCTTCCGCCAATAATTACGCCCGTTTCTATTTATCCTCTTCATCGGAAATACTTTCCGGAGATCTGAACGGCTATTACATTCAGATAGGAGGAACAAAAGACAATGTAGCACTTTACCGGCAAAATGGGAATCAATCCAAATTACTGGCTTCGGGAAGAGAACTCATGAAAGGAAATAATTCTCCGAAATTATTTATCAAAGTAGAATGCGACGCCAACGGCTACTGGACTTTCTGGACACGCATGGAAACGGAAACCGAATATACGAAGGAGAAACAAATAAAAGACGCAAGTATCACAAAGTCAATCTGCTGCGGCATATACTGCGTTTATACAAAAAGCCGCTGTGACGGTTTCACTTTCCATCATATACAGTTGTCTGATGATGTAATAACAAGTACTGAACCGGACGACATACCGGACGTTCCGGATGAACCGGACAAGCCTGACACACCGGAATCGCCGGAATATCCTGACAATGTGAGAAATATGTTACTATTCAACGAAGTGATGTATGACAATGCCAAAGACGGTGCCGAATACATCGAATTCTATAATCCTGCTGATCAGGATATCACTGTAAAGTCTCTGCGTCTGTTTAAAATGAGAGCAACGGGAGAAATATTCAGTACCACAATACTCAAACAGGAAGATGAAAATACAAACCTTGTTATTCCCGGCAAAGGATATATTTGTTTTACTCACTCCGCAACTACACTGATCAGAAAGCATAAGGTTGACGGCAAAAGTATAACCGAAATATCCAAATTTCCGCAACTGAGCAACGACGGAGGTTACCTTGCCTTGGCAACTGATGAAGAACATCCCCGCACGATTGATACCTGCCGTTTCATAGACTGGATGCACGACACTTCAGTCACTACAGGCATTTCATTAGAGAAGATATCTCCTGAACTTCCTTCTCTCAACAAAAAACTGGCACTCATCGAGAAATGATACAGGTGGCACACCCGGAATAAAAAACTCATAAGAAGGATGCATTTATTTGATAAATTCCCTACATTTGTACAATTTGTAGGAAAAAGCATATTTGAATATATTCACCCGCGAACGAATTTTAAGCAACAGATATGAGTCCAATTATCTTATCTATTACTATCATAGCATACTTTATGATCCTTTTCGCTATCTCCTATATAGCAGGACATAAAGCGGATAACGAAGGCTTCTTCGTCGGCAACCGCAAATCGGCATGGTATATTGTCGCCTTTGCCATGATTGGTTCCACTATCTCCGGAGTTACGTTTGTATCCGTACCGGGTATGGTACAAGCCAGCGGCTTCTCCTACCTGCAGATGGTACTGGGATTTATCGTCGGACAGTTCATTATCGCATTCGTACTCGTTCCGCTTTTCTACCGGATGAATCTGGTTTCTATCTATGAATATCTTGAAAATCGCTTCGGAGCTTCTTCCTATAAGACAGGAGCCTGGTTTTTCTTTATTTCCAAAATGCTCGGAGCTGCCGTGCGGCTCTTTTTAGTATGTCTGACCTTGCAATTACTCATCTTCGAGCCTTTCCATATTCCCTTTATAATCAATGTCATACTGACGGTATTCATTGTCTGGCTCTATACTTTCCGGGGGAGGAGTGAAATCATTGATATGGACGGATGTTCTAAAAACATTCTGCCTGGTAGTGTCGGTTGTACTTTGCATCTATTATATAGCTTCCAGCCTGCATCTGAATTTCAGCGGATTGGTCTCAACGATTTCAGACAGCGATCTCTCCAAAATGTTCTTTTTTGACGATGTCAACGACAAGCGATATTTCTTCAAGCAATTCCTGGCAGGAGTCTTTACCGTTATTGCCATGAACGGGCTGGATCAGGATATGATGCAACGGAATCTCAGTTGCAAGAACTTCCGTGACTCACAGAAGAATATGATTACAAGCGGAATCTCACAGTTCTTTGTGATCCTGCTCTTCCTGATGCTGGGTGTATTGCTCTATACTTTCACCGCCCGACAGGGAATCGAGAATCCCGGCAAGAGCGATGAATTATTCCCAATGATCGCCACAGGCAATTACTTCCCGGGCATAGTCGGTATCCTGTTCATTATCGGATTGATAGCTTCGGCGTACTCCGCTGCCGGATCGGCCTTGACAGCCCTGACGACTTCTTTCACCGTAGATATTCTGAATGCGCACAAGAAAGACGAAGCGGCACTCAGCAAAATACGGAAACACGTGCACATCGGGATGGCGTTCGTGATGGGAATCGTCATCTTCGTATTCAATTTGCTGAATAATACGAGTGTGATTGATGCGATTTATACGCTGGCCAGCTATACGTATGGTCCAATCCTCGGACTATTCGCTTTCGGCATTTTTACTAAAAAACAAGTTTATGATCCATATATTCCGTTAGTAGCCATTCTTTCTCCTGCACTTTGCTACGTATTGCAAAGAAATTCGGAAGCCTGGTTCGATGGATATCAAATTAGCTACGAGTTACTGATATTGAATGCTGCGTTTACTTTTCTGGGGCTTTGCCTGCTCATCAAAAGGAAATCGTCAGCAGCCCCTATCAACAGCTCTTTAATAAAAAAACATTAAAATGAAAAAGAAAATCAATTGCTTCATACCTTTTGGCAATCCGAAAGATACGATACAAACTGTAAAAAGAATTGCAAGCTTCAGAATTAGTGAACAAAATCTACCTGCTAAGCGCTGATACCAACAAAGAGTGCTTACCGGGGTGTGAATGTCTCCTCATTAACGGTCTCTACTCTACAAGTACGATTAAAACAATTGCTGACAACGCAGATGATGCCAGCTATCTTTTGCTTTACACGAAACAGACCCCGCTAAAACTAGGATTGTACGCACTGGAACGCATGACACAGATTATACAGAGCTCCTCAGAAAATGCAATGGTATACGCAGATCATTACCAACTGGTTGACGGAGTTCTCAAACAAGCTCCCGTTATTGATTATCAACAAGGAAGCCTCCGGGATGATTTTGATTTCGGTTCGGTGCTTTTATTCAATTCCGAAATTTTCACCCTTGCTTCAAGTATTCTGGAGGAAACAGTTTTCCAATATGCTGCATTTTATGAAATGCGTCTGATGCTAGGTAATCTATTTCAAATCATCCATATCAATGAGTTCCTTTACACAGAAATAGAAACAGATACCCGGAAAAGCGGAGAAAAACAATTCGATTACGTAAATCCTAAAAATCGGGAAGTACAGATCGAAATGGAGAAAGTTTGTATCAAGCATCTGAAAGAAATCAATGCCTATGTAAGACCTTCTTCCCGAACAGTAAAACCTGGACAGAGAAGCTTTTGAGTTTGAAGCATCTGTCATCATACCTGTCCGTAATCGTATCCGGACCATTCGTGACGCCGTAAATTCTGCTTTGAGCCAGCAAACGACTTTTCCCTTTAATGTGATTGTGATCGACAATCACTCAACGGACGGTACCACCGAAGCCCTCCAGGAATTTAGTGCGGACAATAGACTAATACATATCATTCCCCAGGAGAATGATCTCGGTATAGGAGGTTGCTGGAATGTAGGAGTACACCATGAGAAATGCGGTAAATTTGCCGTGCAACTGGATAGCGATGACCTGTATAAGGATGAGCATACCTTACAGAAAATCGTCGATACCTTCTATCAGCAGAACTGTGCAATGGTGATAGGGACTTACCTAATGACGGATTTTCAGATGAACGAGATAGCTCCCGGTGTCATTGACCATAAAGAGTGGACAGTAGAGGACGGTCCCAACAATGCTTTACGTATCAATGGGTTGGGTGCCCCACGGGCCTTCTACACTCCCATCCTTCGCAAGATCAAATTCCCCAATACCAGTTATGGAGAAGATTATGCCATAGGTCTGAGTATTTCTCGTGAATATACGATCGGTCGTATTTATGATGTAATCTATCTTTGCCGCCGTTGGGAAGGCAACTCTGACGCAGCATTAGATATCGAAAAAATTAACCGGAACAATTTCTACAAAGACAGTATCCGAACCTGGGAGTTACAGGCAAGAATCCGGATGCACAGCATCGATGAAAGTTTTCAGCGTCTCGTCAACGAGATGATAGAAAAACAGAAAAAAGACTGGAAGCTGGCAAAAAAAAGAATTATAAGGAATTAGAACAGAATCTTAAAAAAGAAAAAGACGCTGGAACTCAAACTAGGAGGGGACACCAAGAGAGTCAGATTCTTCCCAAATCCACAACGGGCAATCTCTACAATGGCCCAGACCGACTCTCAGTCCATACAAGAAAGACCTTGTTTTCTGTGCAATGACAATCGCCCGGCAGAACAAACGTCTTTGTCACTCGGACATTATGAGGTATGCCTCAATCCCTATCCGATTTTCCGCCGGCATCTGACTATAATTGAAGAGGAACATACCCCGCAAACCATCAAAAACCGTTTTGAGGATATGCTTTTCCTTGCCGAAAACATGAACGAGTTCCTCATCTTATATAACGGACCGGAATGCGGAGCTTCCGCCCCTGACCATATGCACTTTCAGGCAGCAGGAAAAGAGGAAAAGATTGCCAATCCTTTTGGGATGACTTTCATATCGGACATGCTTAGTTCTGAAGATAGCGTACATAGTCATCTAGAAAACGGGTTCACCACGAGCATTGGCATTTCATCTCCAAACAGAAGAGGGATCATTGAAATGTTTGAGTATCTTTACGATAAGATAGTTTCTATTTATCATGACAAGGAACCTTTAATCAATGTGATTGCCTGGTATGGACTCGAAACAGTAAACCGCACTGGAGGCGATACGATTGAAATAAAACAGTGGAACTGTATTATTTTCCTACGTTCTAAACATCGGCCGGAATGTTATTATGCCCAAGGGAAAAAAGGCTTATTGATAAGCCCGGCTATTGCGGAGATGTGTGGCGTATTCCCCATTGTAAGAGAAGAAGATTTGGATAAGATAACAGCTAAAAAAATCACTCAGATTTACAAGGAGGTCAGTTTGTCACAGGAACAGTTAAAAGCACTCACCGATCAAACATCCTAGTAAAGAAGAAATGGAAGAACCTCAGATTACAGTCGGTATCCTTTCGGGAAAAGAAATTGAATTTTCTTTTCCCGAAAGCTTCACTACTCCTGACGGCACAAAGGTTTCAGGGGCACAAAAGGCTGTTTATCAAAAAGAAAAGATATACTGGTCAGGGAAAGAATACGATGAATTGATATTCTACCCTCAGCCAAATGCCGGGATCTTCTTTGAGCTAAAGGATGTCACCATCGGCATCAATTTTCATTGGGAACGCAAAGAAGTACAACACTTCCAGGGAGCTTTGAAAATCATTGTCGAAGGAGAGACACTGACCGCCATCAATGTAATCTCTATAGAAGATTACCTGACAAGTGTCATCTCATCAGAAATGAGTGCCACCGCCTCTTTGGAACTACTGAAAGCACATGCTGTCATTTCCAGAAGCTGGCTGATCAATAAATTGAGAGTGGAGAATGAAAAATGGAAAGCTACTATACAGCCGGACAGCGCAGCCAACTCTCCACTTTTCACTCTCCACTCTCAACTTATCAAATGGTATGATCATGAAGCGCATACGCATTTTGATGTTTGTGCGGATGATCATTGCCAGCGCTATCAGGGAATTACCCGTGCTTCTACTCCACAAGCTATCGAAGCTGTTTCAGCTACCCGTGGAGAGGTGCTGATGTATGAAGGAAAGATTTGCGATGCGCGATTCTCCAAATGTTGTGGCGGTGCAATGGAAGAGTTTCAGAATTGTTGGGAGAATGTGAGGCATCCTTATCTGACCGGTAAACGAGATTACATACCGGAATCCCATGCTTCTGATTCGGAGAAACAAATAACAGGTCCGGCAATACAGCTTCCCCCCGATCTGACGCAGGAAGAAGAAGCGGACCGATGGATACGAACTTCTCCGGATGCTTTCTGTAATACGCAGGATAAAAAAGATTCTGAGTCAGGTTCTTAATAACTACGATCAGGAAACGACTGATTTCTACCGTTGGAAAATCAGTTATAGCCAACAGGAACTAGCTGAGTTAATCCATCAACGTTCGGGAATTGATTTCGGGGAAATCATAGACTTAATCCCTGTAGAGCGAGGAACTTCCGGACGCCTGATACGATTAAAGATAGTAGGTACTTTACGGACACTGACCATCGGAAAAGAATTAGAGATCCGACGTACATTGTCGCCTTCCCATCTTTATAGTTCAGCATTCCTTGTGGATAAGGAAAAAGGAGAAGAGGGAAATGTTCCAACCCGCGCTTTACACTGACGGGAGCCGGTTGGGGACACGGAGTAGGACTTTGTCAGATCGGTGCGGCAGTAATGGGAGAGCGAGGTTATTATTACAAAGATATTTTAGCTCACTATTATCCCGGAAGCAGACTTGAAAAACAATATGAATAACATCTGAGACTAATGCCATGATATCAACAAGAAATGCCAAGAACATAATACCAAGAAACAATCGAAATCCGTGGAGCTGGATTCCGACTCTTTATTTTGCGGAAGGACTGCCTTATGTGGCTGTGATGACAATTGCCGTTATCATGTACAAGCGCCTGGGATTGTCGAATACAGAAATAGCGCTTTATACTTCCTGGCTCTATCTTCCTTGGACTATCAAACCGCTATGGAGCCCATTCGTTGATCTGGTCAAGACAAAGCGTTCCTGGATTATTGCCATGCAGGGTTTGATTGCTGCCGGTTTCGCCGGTATTGCCTTTTTTATCCCGACTCCACACTATGTGCAACTCACTCTGGCATTCTTTTGGCTGATGGCATTCAGTTCTGCCACGCATGACATTGCGGCTGACGGCTTTTATATGCTTGGCCTCAACAACAAAGAACAATCCTTCTTTGTAGGCATCAGAAACACTTGTTATCGTTTCGCCAATATCTTCGGGCAGGGAATCCTGGTTATGTTGGCAGGCTGGTTGGAAACATCGCATGGCAATGTTCCAATGGCCTGGAGCATCACTTTCTATCTGATGGCAGGATTATTCCTCGGACTGACACTATACCATCGCTTTATTCTCCCTCACCCTGCTTCAGATGTCAAAAGACCGGGGTTAACACCGGGTAAGTTACTGGAAGATTTCTTTAAGACATTCGTCACTTTCTTTGAGAAGAAAAACCTGGGACTTATGTTTTTCTTCCTGCTCACCTATCGGTTGGGAGAATCCCAACTTGCTAAAATAGCCTCTCCATTCTTATTGGATGGTGCCGAACAAGGCGGATTGGGATTATCAACCGCATCCGTCGGAGTCATTTATGGCACCATCGGCGTCGCCGCCCTACTGATAGGCGGCATCATCAGCGGTTTCCTCGTTTCCCGTGACGGTTTTAAGAAATGGATCATTCCCATGGCGCTGGCCATCAACCTCCCCGACCTTTTATATGTCTGGATGGCAGCAGCTACTCCGGACAACCTCCTGTTAATCTCCATTTGTGTAGCCATCGAACAGTTGGGATATGGCTTCGGCTTCACTGCCTATATGCTTTATCTGATTTATATTGCAGATGGTGAACACAAAACAGCTCATTATGCCATTGGAACAGGTTTTATGGCACTTGGCATGATGCTTCCGGGAATGCCGGCAGGATGGATACAGGAACATCTCGGATACACCAACTTCTTTATCTGGGTATGCGTATGCACCATTCCCGGCATCCTTGCTTCATGGATGATCCGCAATCGACTGGACAGTTCCTTCGGAAAAAAGAGATAAAATTGAATTACTTATAACTTAACACATTAAAAAGTAACAGTCATGAATGTAACAAGTAACAAACGCCTATTGGCACTCGATGTGATGCGGGGCATCACCATCGCGGGTATGATCTTAGTAAATACGCCCGGTTCCTGGCAACATGCGTATGCTCCCCTCAAACATGCCGAGTGGATTGGATTAACTCCTACCGATCTGGTATTCCCATTCTTTATGTTCATTATGGGAATCTCCACGTACATCTCTTTGAGAAAGTACAATTTCACCTTCAGTGTTCCCGCGGGTTTAAAAATTCTCAAACGGACCGTGATCATTTTCCTGATTGGAATTGGCATCAGCTGGCTTTCCATTCTCTGCTTCCAGCACGATCCCTTCCCTATCGACCAGATTCGCATTCTCGGAGTCATGCAACGGCTTGCTTTGGGATATGGAGTTACTGCCATAGTCGCTTTACTCATGAAGCATAAATATATACCTTATTTAATTGCTGTACTTCTCATTAGTTATTTTGCAATCCTTGCCCTCGGCAATGGATATGTCTACGACGAAACAAATATTCTTTCCATCGTCGACCGTGCAGTATTAGGACAAGCTCATATCTATGGCGGTCAGATACTTGATCCGGAAGGACTGCTTAGTACTATTTCAGCCATCGCCCACGTCCTAATCGGCTTCTGTGCCGGAAAGCTATTGATGGAAGTGAAAGATATTCATGAGAAGCTGGAACGTTTGTTCCTGATAGGTACTATCCTTACTTTCGCAGGTTTCTTACTGAGTTATGGTTCCCCTATCTGCAAGAAAGTATGGTCTCCTTCCTTCGTACTCGTAACCTGCGGTCTGGGTTCCAGTTTTCTGGCATTACTCGTCTGGATTATCGACATAAAAGGATACAAGAAATGGAGCCGTTTCTTCGAATCCTTCGGAGTAAATCCGCTCTTTATCTATGTACTGGCAGATATTCTGGCGATTACGCTGGCAGTCATTCCTATGACCTACCAAGGTGAAGCGACTTCTTTACATGGCTATATTTACAGCGCACTCCTACAACCTGTCTTCGGAGATAAAGGAGGCTCGCTTGTATTTGCCCTGCTTTTTGTCCTTCTCAACTGGGCAATAGGCTATATATTATATAAAAAGAAAATATACATTAAGATATGATACTTATTGCAGACAGCGGTTCTACCAAAACAGACTGGTGTGTCGTACTGAACGGCACAGTTATCAAGCGACTTGGAACGAAAGGGATCAACCCTTTCTTCCAGTCGGAAGAAGAAATCCAACAGAAGCTGACAGCTTCCCTTCTGCCTCAACTGCCGGAAGGGAAATTCAATGCAGTTTACTTCTACGGAGCAGGTTGTACACCCGAGAAAGCTCCCGTCCTCCGACGGGCAATTGCCGACAGTCTGCCCGTTATCGGGAATATTAAAGCCAATTCGGATATGCTTGCCGCCGCCCACGGGCTATGTGGCCAGGAGGCTGGTATCGCCTGTATTTTGGGGACGGGGTCCAATTCTTGTTTTTACAATGGAAAAGAGATCGTCAGTAACATCTCTCCTCTCGGATTTATTTTGGGAGATGAAGGTAGCGGTGCCGTACTTGGAAAACTGCTGGTAGGAGATATTCTGAAAAATCAACTTCCTGCCACCTTGAAAGAAGAGTTTCTGAAGCAGTTCGATCTGACGCCTCCCGAAATCATCGACCGGGTTTATCGCCAGCCCTTTCCCAATCGTTTTTTGGCCAGTCTCTCTCCTTTTATCGCACAGCATTTGGAAGAACCGGCCATCCGCCAATTAGTTCTGAACAGCTTTATAGCTTTCTTTCGCAGGAATGTGATGCAGTATGATTACAAGCAATATCCGGTACACTTTATCGGATCGATAGCCTACTGTTACAAAGAGATTCTACAGGATGCTGCCCGACAAACAGGTATTCAGATAGGTAAGATTCTCCAAAGTCCGATGGAAGGATTGATTCAATATCATAGCCAATTATCATTCCATCCTTAATAATAGAAGAAGAACATTCTAAAGACTAAAAGCACAAATTATACTTCAATCTTTTAATGCCACGCAGTTATGTAAAGAATGATAACCATTTATTGACCCGTGTTTAGGCCCAGTCCGTAAAACACTGATTCTCAACAGATAAAAAACATCTAGAATTTCTTTAAAAGAAAAGATCTGTTGGTTTTAAAGGAACGGTGTCTTGGTTTTAAAGGAACGACCCGTTGGTTTAAAACCAACGGGATCATTCTTTCTTCATATTCTCAATACAATGGGCTAAGCGGTTGATTCTGTAAAATAAATTATCTACATTTCTACCAAGATACGGAATACCTTTCCCGGATCAGCTGCCCATTCTTTCATTGCCTCCAAAGCATCTTCCGGTTTTGCAATCTTTGAGATCAGTTCTTCTACCGGACACTTACCTTCTTTTTCATATAGTTGATTACCGCACGGAAATCAGCAGGCAATGCATTTCTGGAACCACGAATATCCAGTTCTTTCTGGACGAAATACTTGGTCTGAAAAGCGACTTCTTTTTTGGCGTAGCCAATACAAACCACACGACCGGTAAAGCCAACTTCATCCACAGCCATTACATAAGTCACAGGACTGCCGACAGCTTCAATCACGACATCAGCTCCAAACCCTGCGGTAATTTCCTGTATCCGCTCATGTACATTCTCTGTTTTAGAGTTTACTGCGTAAGACGCTCCCACTCTTTTGGCCAGTACCAGTTTTTCATCATCCAGGTCGACCGCAATCACCGTCGCTCCTCTCAAGGCAGCACGTACAATAGCGCCAATCCCAATCATACCACAGCCAATCACCATCACATACTCATTATCGATGACCTGAGCACGGGAAACAGCATGAAACCCTACACTCATCGGCTCAATCAGAGCACAGTCACGGGATGAGATATTACCTGCCGGGATAATCTTCGTCCAAGGAAGCACGGCGTATTCGCACATCACTCCATTCCGTTGTACGCCTAATGTCTCATTATGCTCGCAGGCATTGACACGCCCGTTACGGCACGAAGCACATTTACCACAATTGGTATATGGGTTCAATGTTACATTCATCCCCTTTTCGAAGCCAGCCGGAACATCCGGACCGATCTCTTCGATCACTGCTCCTACTTCATGCCCCGGTATTACAGGGAGTTTCACCATCGGGTTACGCCCCAGAAAAGTGTTTAAATCGGAGCCACAGAAGCCGACATACTTGATTCTTACCAATACTTCACCGGCACCGACGGTCGGTTTTTCCAGTTCAACCACCTTCATTTCGGAGGGGTTGACAATTTGAACTGCTTTCATTTTATTTGTTTGAGATAAATTTATTAATCAATTACTTTATAGCCCTTCCAACCGTAATAGGCACAAAACGCAAAACAAATCATCGGTATGCCATAAGCGACATAATAAATATGTTCATTAACGTGCATGAAGTACGCTGTCAACTGAGGCAGACAGGCATTACCGACAATTGCCATTACCAAAAAGGCCGAACCACTCTTTGTCTGATTTCCGAGTCCTTTCAGTGCCAAAGAGAACTGTGTAGGATACATGATGGACATAAAGAAAGAGATGGCGAGCATCGCATACAGTCCGATCATTCCTCCCCATAGCATCACGACACCACACAAAAGGATATTCATCAAAGCATACACCAGCAACATATCCTGCGGACGGAACTTGACCATCAATCCCGTACCAATCCAACGCCCCAGCAGGAAAGCCAGCATGTACAGTCCAAAGAAAGTGGTAGCCGTATCTTCGGGCAAACCGGCATAGGTGCAGCAGTAAACGAGAAACAGACTGTTGATAGCTGTTTGCCCACCATTATAAAAGAACTGCGCGATGACTCCCCACCGTAAATGAGAACGTTTCAGCACATCGAAATCAATCAGTTTTTCTTTCTTTCCGGATGCAGGTTCCGCTCCTTCATCTCCAATCTTCGGCAATTTTGAGAAAACAAATACGACCGCTATCGCAAGAAGCAACAGAGCCAATATCAGATAAGGAAGTTTCATCGCATCCGTTTCCAGTTGTATATAAGCCTGCCAGCCTCCCGGATAATCAACAGGAAGCGTCTCGCGTGTATAATGGGTGCCGCTTAGAATCAGCTTGCTCAGAAACATCGCTGCGATAAAAGCGCCTAGTCCATTGAAGGATTGCGCCAGATTCAACCGGCGCGGAGCCGTTTCGGGAGCTCCCAGCACGGTGACATAGGGATTGGCGGCTGTCTCCAGAAAACACATTCCGGTAGCGATAATGAAGAAGATGCAGAGATAAGCCCAATATTCTTTCAGCATGGCAGCGGGGAAGAACAGCAATCCGCCGACAGCTGCCAGCAACAGACCGAAGATGATTCCCGCCTTATAGCTATAACGCTTCATGAACATAGCTATCGGAATAGGGAAAATAAAGTAAGCCAGCCAATAGGCAGTCTCCGTAAAAGAAGCCTCAAAGGTATTCAGCTCACAGGTCTTCATCAACTGCCGGATCATTGTGGGAAGCAGATTACTGCTGATCGCCCACAAAAAGAAAAGGCTGAAAACCAGTGCGAGAGGAATGGTATATGTATTCTTTTTCATGTGTACAGTGATTGTTTAGCGGTATAGTGATCGTTTCCTTTCTATTCCGACATATTTTTAATGTATGGGAGTTCCGGAAGTTCTGCAAACCCGTAGAATTTCTGCGCATTCCCGCCCAGGAATAACGTTTTCTCAGCTTCCGACAATTCCGGAGATTTCACCACAAAGTCATAAGACATCTTATAAGTAATGGCTGTTATCGTGCGCGGATAGTCCGAGACCCACATCAGTTTCTCCATGCCAACCAGTTCTGCGGCTTCACGAATAGCCTTTATGGCACCTTTAAACGGATAAAACTCATCATTGAACAGCCATGTGATACCACCGGACTCAATCATCACATTCGGATGACGTGCCAACTTAATCTGCTCTTTCCAATCCGGAAGAGTAACCATCCCGAAATGTCCGACAGCAATCTTCAATCGAGGACATTCCTGAATAATCTCTTCCATCTCCGGAACCTGTATCGCCCCCTCTGCCAAGTCGACAGACAAGATCACTCCCCGCTCTTCCATCCACCGGAACATCTGCATCATTTCAGGACAGTTCAACATTACCCGTCCCTCTTTCAGAAGTAGGCGCTGGGCAGGAATCTTTATCGCTTTGAATCCCTTCCCGATCAGTTCTTTCGCCTGTTCCAGATAGCCCGGCTTGCGAAACTCACACATTCCGCAAACAAAGAAACGGTCCGGATAGCGTGAAACAACCTCCATCAGATAATCGTTCTGAATGCCGTCTATAAATTCTTGTGTAATAACCGCAGCCGAGACTTGGGCATAATCCATATTGGACAGAAAAACTTCCGCACTATTCACCCCGTCAATCATAAAAGGAGGAACCATCTGCCGAATCTCCCCCATAAACAGGGAGCGTCCGTTCTCTAAAGTACGGATAGGAAAACCATCGACCACCGTATCTTGGCGAAGCCACAGATGGGCATGCGCATCAATAATCGTATAATCCATAGAATCGACCGTTTTTTTAAGAGTTTGCCCAACTTACACGCTGCTGTTCTCCGATAATTTCCCGCACTTCACGCACGAGTTCCCAATCGACCGGTTCTTCAATAAAGCCGATATTTTTCTTCACATTCTCCGGATTAGTGGTGCTGAACAGGGTAGTCGCAATCTTTGGATTACTTACCGAGAATTGCATAGCGAGCTTTTCTATCGGATAATTCTTTGCTTTACAATGCTCCATCGCTTTGCGACAGGCATCTACCAATGGCTTGGGAGCCGGATGCCAAGCCGGGACACCACGTTCGCTCAGTAAGCCCATCGAGAGAGGAGAAGCATTGATGACACCGATTTCTTTCGATTCGAAATAGTCAAGGAAGTCAGCCAATTTATCATCGCACAGGCAATAGTGACAGAAGCTAAGAACAGATTCAATGGTACCGCTTGGCGAACGGTCTATCACCCATTTCAAGTTTTCGAGCTGCAAGTCAGTGATTCCGACATGTCCTACCACTCCTTTCTCACGCAGTTCGACCAAAGCAGGCAATGTCTCATTAACCACCTGATTCAGGTCGGCAAACTCAATATCATGCACATTGATCAAATCGATGAAGTCAATATTCAGACGTTCCATACTTTCATATACACTCTCCGTCGCACGCTTTGCCGAGTAGTCCCATGTATTGACCCCGTCTTTGCCATAGCGTCCGACTTTCGTAGAAAGATAATAACGGTCGCGAGGAATATCCTTCAGTGCTTTGCCTAGAACAGTCTCTGCCTTATAATGTCCGTAATAAGGGGAAACATCGATAAAGTTCATTCCGGCTTCGATGGCTGTAAACACAGCCTGAATGCCTTCTTTTTCTTTTAAATCATGGAAAACTCCTCCCAGAGAGGAAGCTCCGAAACTGAGAGACGATACTTTCATCCCTGTCTTTCCGATTTCATGGTATTGCATACGTATAGGGTTTTAAATTATTTTGTATGCGACAAAAGTAAGGGGTGAACCCTTCTCAACGGACAAGAGAGGGGCGAAAAAGCTACGTAACGGTTTACGTAAAAAATCTTTCTTCAAATGCGGAGATTTATCAGGGAATATGCTTTCTTTGCAGATAAATCTAAGTTGGAGACCTTCAGATGGAAAACCGGAAACATACTTCACTCAAAGACCTCGCCCAAGCATTAGGCGTATCCATCCCTACTGTATCCCGAGCACTGAAAGACAGCCCGGAAATCAGCCGTGAACTTTGCGCCAAAGCCAAGAAGCTGGCCAAAGAGATGAATTATCGTCCCAATCCTTTCGCTATGAGTCTGAGAAAGAATGCGCCGCGCATCATCGGAGTGATCGTTCCGGATATTGTCACTCATTTCTTTGCCTCCATTCTGAACGGGATAGAGAACATGGCGATCGATAACGGATATTTCGTCATTATCACGACATCGCACGAGTCTTTCGAGCATGAAAAAAGGAATATAGAGAATCTGGTCAATATGCGGGTAGAGGGGATTATCGCCTGCCTGTCTCAGGAAACAACTGACTTTTCTCATTTTGCCGCATTGAAAGAGATCAATATGCCGCTGATTCTGTTCGACCGTGTTTGCCTGACCGATCAATTCTCGTCAGTAATAGCAGACGGAGCACAATCCGCACAAATGGCTACCCAGCATCTGCTGGACAATGGAAGTAAACGGGTGGCTTTTATCGGCGGTGCCAATCATCTGGATATTGTAAAAAGAAGGAAGCACGGTTATCTGGAAGCCTTGCGCGATAATCGGATTCCGATTGAAAAGGAATTAGTTGTCTGCCGGAAAATTGATTATGAGGAAGGTAAGATTGCTACGGAAACGTTGTTATCCCTCCCCCAGCCTCCTGATGCCATCCTTGCCATGAATGATACATTGGCTTTTGCCGCTATGGAAGTAATCAAAAACCACGGACTTCGTATTCCTGACGATATCGCCATCATCGGATACACGGATGAGCAGCACGCCAACTATGTGGAACCCAAACTATCTGCCGTATCGCATCAGACTTATAAGATGGGGAAACAGCCTGTCAACTGCTGATTGATCAAATTAAGGGAGACAGGACGGTCAAGCAAGTGGTGATTCCGACACATTTGCAGATAAGGGAGAGTAGCATTAAGGAGAAATAACAAAAAAATGCTGTATCTATGTAATATAGATACAGCACCTTATTATATAGAGAGTTTTATCTTATTATTTCAACTCAGCTTCAGTATTAGCAAAATCAAGCAATGTGATATCAAATACAAGAGTTGAATACCCCAAAATACCGGTAGTACCGCTACTTCCATAGGCATAATCCCAAGGGATATAAACCTTCCAGCGATCACCAACTTCCATTCTCTGAAGCACTTCACCCCAACCGGTAATTACCCCGCTGACCTGGAAAATGGTGGTAGGAGAATCTCCTTCACTTGGATTTTCCCCGTTTATAACCGGATTGTCTCCTGTAAAGTTTCCATCAAAATATTCTCCCAAAATATTTGTTCCTTTATAATATACCTTCACATAGTCAGTATATTTGGGACTTCCCGCCTTCGGTTCAAGATCAGTCATTGACGGCATTACCTTATGATAGATGTAATTACCGGGAGCAGTCAACATTTCCGTGCGCTTCAAGTCTTTATCAGCAGCCGTAGCATAAACATTCGCAAGAGAGTCAATAAATGCCTCATTGCGCGCACGCCAATTATCATATTTACCAACTTCTTCGGTTTCGCTACAAGAAACAAAAGCCAAAGCCAGTAATACTAAGGAGAATAAATAGATTTTTTTACTCATTCGTTAATGGTTTATTGTAAAGTTTTCAAAAATGAAGTGATGCTTACTCTGTCTGCGATGATATTATTCAGTTCAGAGATAGCTACACGTTCTTGCTGCATCGTATCACGATTACGCAGTGTTACACAGTTATCTTCCAGTGTCTGATGGTCTACAGTTACGCAGAACGGAGTACCGATGGCATCCTGACGACGATAACGCTTGCCGATGCTGTCTTTTTCGTCATACTGGCAGTGGAAGTGGAACTTCAGAGCGTCGATGATCTCACGGGCCTTTTCAGGCAGACCGTCTTTCTTGATCAACGGCATAACAGCCAGTTTCACCGGAGCAAGGGCAGCAGGCAATTTCAGCACAACACGGCTTTCTCCGTTTTCCAGTTGCTCTTCGCAATAAGCAGCGCTCATGATGCTCAGGAACATACGGTCTACACCGATAGAAGTTTCAATCACATACGGAGTGTACGATTCATTCAATTCCGGATCGAAGTATTTGATGCTCTTGCCGGAGAATTTCTCATGCTGAGACAAGTCGAAATTTGTACGGGAGTGGATACCTTCCACTTCTTTGAAACCGAATGGCATCAGGAACTCGATATCTGTTGCAGCATTAGCATAGTGAGCCAATTTATCGTGGTCGTGATAGCGGTAGCTGGCATCACCGAAGCCCAGCGCTTTATGCCATTTCAGACGAATCTCCTTCCATTTCTTGAACCAATCCAGTTCCGTTCCCGGTTTTACAAAGAACTGCATCTCCATCTGTTCGAACTCACGCATACGGAAGATGAACTGACGGGCAACAATCTCATTACGGAAAGCCTTACCAATCTGGGCAATACCGAAAGGTACTTTCATACGACCGGTTTTCTGCACATTCAGATAGTTTACAAAGATACCCTGTGCCGTTTCCGGACGAAGATAAATCTTCATGGCACCGTCTGAAGTCGATCCCATTTCTGTAGAGAACATCAGGTTGAACTGACGGACTTCCGTCCAGTTCTTAGTGCCGGAAATAGGACATACGATCTCTTCATCAACGATGATCTGACGAAGTTCATCCAGATTATTATCATTCAGCGCTTTTGCGAAACGAGTATGAAGCGCATCACGCTTAGCCTGATGTTCCAACACACGTCCGTTGGTAGAACGGAATTGAGCCTCATCGAATGATTCACCAAACTTCTTGGCAGCTTTTGCTACTTCTTTATCGATTTTATCGTCATACTTTGCCAACTGATCTTCGATCAATACGTCAGCACGATAACGTTTTTTAGAATCTTTATTGTCAATCAAAGGGTCATTGAATGCGTCCACGTGTCCGGAAGCCTTCCAAATGGTAGGGTGCATAAAGATGGCAGAGTCGATACCGACAATGTTTTCGTGCAACAGCACCATGCTGTCCCACCAATATTTTTTAATGTTGTTTTTCAATTCAACGCCCATCTGACCGTAGTCATATACTGCGCCTAGTCCGTCGTAGATATCGCTTGAAGGAAATACGAAGCCGTACTCTTTACAGTGCGATACAAGTTTCTTAAAAACGTCTTCTTGTGCCATTTTCTTTTTCTATATCTATTAATTTGAATTACCTTTTTTCGTAAAAAGTGCCACAAAGATAGGCATTTATCTCATAAATAAGACAGGGAGGGTATTAATTTATCTTATTCTTCTGTTTGTTCCTGCTCCTGGTCTGCTTTCTTCATCTCTTTAGTCAACATACTTTCGGGCATATAATATTTAAAAGGGATGCGCATACACTTTGTTTTTTTCTTCATGCGGTCACGGAGTGCACTGTTTGCCACAAAATAAACGCGGGATACCGATACTTGTCCCGGTGTCACTTGTTCGGGACGTTCAAAACCAGGACTGGTCAAAGCGGTCTGGAATGTGCCCAGCCCATCAATCGTCACAGACTGCCCCATAGAAAGCAAATAGCGGATGGCATCCGCCACTTCCACCAATATGCCTTCAACCTGACCACGGTGGAAGCCTCCCCGCATCTCCACCACTTGGGCAAGTTCTTTGTTCTGTACTCCGCCTCTATCCTGTATTTTACTTGGTACACCATACCATAACTCTTTTCTTTCTCCGGACGTCAAGTCCGCTTTCTTTCTTACTACATAAGGGATTGCCATGTCTTATACTCCTTTCTTGTTTCGTTTATATTTTCATTCTGTACGACACCCGGGTGTCAGCACGTATGACACCCGGATGTCAGACATCACAACACCCGGGTGTCGTACAGCACGAGACCCGGGTGTCATACATATCTTCTTCGCAACAAAGTTAGACTATTATAGAAAGAAAACAAACTAATATTTATATATTTGTTTCCATAAACTTTAATATACCCGCACACACTATGATAAAAAAAATACTACTGCTGATCGATTATTCCAGTGAATTTGACAGAAAATTGCTCCGCGGACTTGTACAATATTCCAAAGAAAACGGACCTTGGCTTTTCTATCGGCTTCCATCCTATTACAGCGGCATGTATGGAGAAAAAGGTATTCTCAAATGGGCAAAAGAATGGAAAGCTGACGCCATCATCGGACAATGGAACAATGACACCGTCAATCTACTGAAAGAACTGAATATTCCGATTGTATTGCAGAATTATCACCATAGAAGCACTACTTACTCCAATCTAACGGGCGACTACAAAGGAACGGGCAGAATGGCCGCCCAATTCTTCGCCAAGCGGATGTTCCACAACTTTGCTTATTTCGGCATAAACGGGGTTGTCTGGTCTGACGAACGTTGCGAAGGCTTCCGTCAGGAAGTTAAACGGATAGGCGGCAACTTTTATTGTTTCGAATCCGATAAGCATGAAGACGAAATCAGAATAGAAGTAAGCCAATGGCTGCAAGAGCTTCCTAAACCCATAGCGTTGTTCTGCTGCGACGACTCACACGCACTATTCATTTCGGAAACCTGCAAGATAAGTAACATACACATACCGGAAGAAATCTCCCTGTTAGGAGTCGACAATGATGACTTGATCTGCAATATATCCGATCCTCCCATCTCCTCCATAGAACTGGAAGTAGAAAGAGGAGGATATTCCATAGGCAGGCTCATTCATCAACAAATCAAAAAGGAACATGAAGGGGACCTTCAATATCGTCATCAACCCTATCCGCATAGAATTGCGGCAATCCACAGAAAAGCATAATATAAAGGACCCTTACATTCTCGAAGTTGTAAAATACATAGAGAGTCATTACAATTCCGACCTGACCATAGAGTCTTTGCTGGCACAGATTCCGCTCTCACGCAGAAATTTTGAAGTGAAATTCAAAAATGCGATGCATACTTCCATCTATCAGTATATCTTAAACTGCCGGGTCAACCATCTGGCCGATTTACTTCTTACTACAGATCGTTCATTGGCAGACATTGCAACGGAAGCCGGATTCAAAGACTATAATAATATCTCCCGGATTTTCAAAAAGTTCAAAGGATGTTCCCCTTTGGAATATCGGGAGAAAAAAAAATCACGAACAGATAAAAAATAAATTATTCGTTTTTCGAACATAGCTTTTCGTTTTTAGTACCGGAGGCATTACTAAAGTGGCATATCTTTGTTCGGTAAATGTTAACTCTCAAAGTCAATCAACAACTTATGGAGCAAAAAGAAAATCGTGCTATTCATCCTGATCATTCATCTGGCAGCATTTCTAGCAGGATGCAGCGGAAACAAAAATAGCGGAAATAATGACTCCTCTGATCTATGGAATAAGTTATCGAGCTACTTCCGCCCGCCCCGCAGAATACGAAAATGTATATGGGAATTTTCGCTCTCCTTTATTATATTATAATGGGGATACAGTCAGAACCGTTGAAGACTGGCAAAGACGACGAACTGAAATCAAGGACAGATGGATGAGCCTGTTAGGACAATGGCCGCCTGTCATTACCGGACAAACATTTGAAATTCTGGATACTCTCCACCGTGAAAACTTCATGCAATACCGTGTCCGCTTCTACTGGACTCCCAACGAACAGACTGAAGGTTATTTGCTGGTTCCGGACAAAGAAGGCAAAAAGCCTGCCGTTATCACTACCTTTTATGAACCCGAAACGGCTATCGGATTGGGTGGAAAACCTTATAGAGACTTTGCATATCAATTGACGAAGAGAGGATTTGTCACATTATCAATAGGAACAACGAAGACCACAGAGAATCAGACATATTCCATTTATTACCCCACCATTGAAAATGCAACTCTCCAACCACTTTCAGCATTAGCTTATGCAGCCGCAAATGCATGGGAAGTATTAGCCAAAGTACAGGACGTCGATTCTACAAGAATAGGCATCACAGGGCATTCTTATGGTGGGAAGTGGGCAATGTTTGCCTCATGCCTATACGAAAAGTTCGCTTGTGCGGCATGGGGAGACCCCGGAATTGTATTCGACGAAACAAAAGAGGGATATATCAATTACTGGGAACCCTGGTATTTGGGATATTATCCGCCACCATGGGAAAGTACATGGAGTAAAAATGGGCATGATTATGCTAAAGGCATTTATCCGAAGCTCCGCAAAGAAGGATATGATTTGCATGAATTGCATGCGCTGATGGCACCTCGCCCATTTCTTGTTTCCGGAGGATACTCTGACGGAACAGACCGGTGGATAGCGCTAAACCATACAATAGCGGTCAACCGGCTCTTAGGATACCGCAATAATGTCGCGATGAGCAACAGAGTCAATCATGACCCAACCCCTGAATCAAACGAAATTATATATGATTTTTTTTTAAATGGTACTTGTATTCAGCAAATAAATCTACCAAAGAGTAGAAAGATGCGTTTTTTGAATACACTTTTTCGTTTTTTTGCGCAAAAAATCAACTCTGGATGCCTAACTTTGTTCTATCAATTCATCCAAGTAACCTAAATTACTTGACTAAAATGATTAGCCTATGAAAAATATACACTAGAAAGCATAAAATGCCCCATCTGCGAATGGGGCAATATTAATGCCATATTAATAAAACTAATCATAAATTATCGCCCAATTAATAAATAACACAATAATAAACTCATAATTAATAAATTAAAAGTGCTAACCCAAGGGAATTAATAAAGCTAGCAAATCATTTCCGAGTTAGTAATAAATATTAAACTATTAAAAATTCAATAGGTTAAATATATACTAAAAAAGAGTAGAAACTAAAAAAAGTAAACTATGGAAGCGAATAATCGCAGAGATTTCTTAAAGAAAGCCGCATTAGCGGGAGCCTCCGCCCTAATGGCTCCCACACTACTGGCCGCTGAAGGCAAAGATGAAAGTGAATTCGTTCTCTCTCCGAGCAAAAAAGGACGGACAGCAAATTAATTGTACCGAAAAATAATGGTCTGAAAATCACAGGCACTTTTCTGGATGAAATATCTCACGATATTCCACACCAGAACCAGAACTGGGGAGAAAAAGAATGGGATCTCGACTTTCAGCACATGAAAAGGATTGGTATCGATACCGTTATTATGATCCGTTCCGGATATCGCAAGTTCATCACTTATCCATCCAAATATCTATTAGGAAAAGGATGCTATATGCCTTCCGTGGATTTAGTAGATATGTACTTACGACTGGCTGAAAAATATAACATGAAGTTTTATTTTGGACTGTATGACACCGGTCATTATTGGGATACACGTGATATGTCGTGGGAAGTGGAATATAATAAATATGTGATTGACGAAGTATGGAATACTTACGGCGAGAAGTATAAAAAAGCTTCGGAGGCTGGTATATTAGCACGGAAATCAGCCGCAATACCAAAGGAGCTATCGGTGCATTTCATACCATGGGTAAACAATGCAAAGATGTATCGAATGGCCTCCCTACTTTTATATCCCCTTGGATTGATGGTAAAAAGGCAGTCATGGGAACCGGAAAAATGACAAGGGAGGATGCTGTATCCGTAGAACAACATGAGAGAGAATGGAATGAAATTTTTTTTGATGGCATACACGATGTAGTAGACGCTTGTGCGTTTCAAGACGGACACATTGACTACGACGAACTGGATGCTTTTTTCACTGTAAACAAGAAACTGGCAGACAAATACGGAATGCAATGTTGGACAAACGCGGAAACATTCGACCGCGATATGCCCATCCGGTTCCTGCCGATCAAATTCGACAAACTCCGCATGAAACTGGAAGCGGCAAAACGTGCCGGATATGATAAAGCAATCACTTTTGAGTTTTCTCACTTTTTAAGTCCGCAATCAGCTTATCTGCAGGCAGGACATTTATATGACAGATACAGAGAATACTTTGAAATCAAATAAACTATATGAAAACAACAATTAATCTGGGTTATATCATATTCCTTTCAGTCGTTGCTGCTTTAGGAGGCTTTCTGTTCGGCTATGACACTGCTGTCATATCCGGCACAATAGCTCAGGTGACACATCTGTTTCAGTTGGACACCTTGCAACAAGGATGGTATGTAGGATGCGCATTGATCGGATCGATTGTCGGTGTTCTCTTTTCCGGAATATTGAGCGACAGCATCGGACGTAAAAGAACCATGATACTTTCTGCCATTCTGTTTTCTACATCAGCAATCGGCTGTGCTTTTTGCATTGACTTTAACCAGTTAGTTGTTTATAGAATCATAGGTGGCATCGGGATTGGTGTCGTTTCTATTGTATCTCCTCTTTACATTTCCGAAGTTTCCGTCGCACAATTCAGAGGCAGAATGGTCTCCCTGTATCAACTGGCCGTAACTGTCGGTTTTCTAGGAGCTTACCTTATCAACTATCAGCTATTGGCATATTCAGAGAGTGGAAACCACTTGCCTATAGCCTGGTTAGAAAAAATAGTAGTTACAGAAGTGTGGAGAGGTATGTTAGGCATGGAGACGTTACCAGCCATACTATTCTTTATTATTATCTTTTTCATACCCGAAAGCCCCAGATGGCTGATAGTAAAAAAGGACAAGAAAGGAAAGCCACTTATATTCTGGAAAAGATTTACAATTCATTTAAAGAAGCTGATTTCCAGCTAAACGAGACAAAATCCGTCCTTGTTTCCGAGACCCGTTCAGAATGGTCTATCCTTCTGAAACCAGGTATTCTGAAAGCAGTTATTATCGGTGTATGTATTGCTATTCTGGGACAGTTTATGGGGGTTAATGCAGTTCTCTACTACGGCCCTTCTATTTTTGAGAATGCCGGTCTTTCAGGAGGTGATTCTCTGTTCTATCAAGTTCTTGTAGGACTTGTGAATACACTGACCACTATCCTGGCACTTCTCATCATTGACAAAGTAGGGCGCAAGAAACTGGTATATTATGGGGTATCCGGAATGGTCGTTTCATTGATACTCATTGGCAGTTATTTCCTCTTCGGAAATGCCTGGAATATTTCCAGCCTGTTTCTGTTAGCCTTCTTTCTGTGTTATGTTTTTGTTGCGCCATTTCCATTTGCGCTGTGATATTTGTACTTCTCTCTGAGATGTACCCTACCAAAGTACGCGGATTAGCGATGTCCATTGCCGGATTCGCTCTTTGGATCGGTACCTATCTGATCGGACAGCTAACCCCCTGGATGCTCCAGAACCTTACTCCAGCCGGAACATTCTTCCTGTTCGCCATCATGTGTGTACCGTATATGCTCATTGTCTGGAAACTCGTACCGGAAACTACCGGGAAGTCTCTGGAAGAGATTGAAAGATACTGGACCCGTTCGGAACGGTAAAATAGACCTTATTAAATAAAAAAACTAACAATTATGGATTTTAAAAAATTAGCAAACCAATACAAAGACGAACTACTGAATAATGTTCTTCCATTCTGGTTAGAACATTCTCAGGATCACGAATTCGGTGGTTATTTCACTTGTCTGGATCGTGAAGGCAACGTATTCGATACAGATAAATTTATTTGGCTGCAAGGACGCGAAGTTTGGTTATTTTCAATGCTTTACAATAAAGTTGAGAAAAAACAGGAATGGCTGGATTGCGCTATTCAAGGCGGTGAGTTTCTAAAGAAATACGGACATGATGGAAACTATCATTGGTATTTTTCTTTGGATCGGGCAGGTAATCCTCTGGTAGAGCCATACAACATCTTTTCTTATACATTTGCTACAATGGCTTTCGGACAACTCAGCCTGGCTACAGGCAATCAAGAATATGCCGACATTGCAAAGAAAACGTTTGATATTATTCTTTCAAAGGCAGACAACCCGAAAGGGAAATGGAACAAAATCCATCCGGGCACACGTAATCTGAAAAATTTCGCCCTTCCGATGATCCTTTGTAATCTGGCACTTGAAATAGAACACTTGTTGGACAAAGAGTATCTGGAAAAAACAATAGAGACTTGTATCCATGAAGTGATGGAAGTATTCTATCGCCCGGAGCTAGGAGGAATTATTGTTGAAAACATAGGAGTGGACGGCAATCTCGTAGACTGTTTTGAAGGACGGCAAGTGACTCCCGGACACGACATCGAAGCGATGTGGTTTATTATGGATTTAGGAAAACGCCTGAATCGCCCTGATCTAATCGAAAAGGCGAAAAATGTAACCTTGACGATGATTAACTACGGATGGGACAAAGAATATGGTGGCATCTACTATTTTATGGACCGCAAAGGCTGCCCTCCCCAACAATTGGAATGGGACCAAAAACTTTGGTGGGTACATATTGAAACACTTATTTCCCTACTAAAAGGTTACCAGTTGACAGGTGACAAACAATGTATGGAGTGGTTCGAAAAAATACATGAGTATGTATGGACGCACTTCAAAGATGCTCAATATCCTGAATGGTTCGGTTACTTAAACCGCCAGGGAGAAGTACTTCTGCCACTTAAAGGAGGCAAATGGAAAGGCTGTTTCCATGTCCCCAGGGGCTTATATCAATGCTGGAAAGTACTAGAAGAATTACAATAAATCTAATACCCAAAAAACTTTTTTATTAACCAATTAAATTTTATCTTATGATGGAACAATGCTTTAAGCAAAAAGTAGTTTCCGAACAATCAGAATCATACTATTCTCATTGTCGATGCTTTTTGCGTATGCCACAAATGGCTATGCCCAGAACATGGTTAGGGGAGTCGTCACAGACGTGACCGGTGATCCGTTGCCAGGAGTCAGCGTCGTTGTCAAAGGTACGACCACAGGTACCACTACCGATATTGACGGTAAATACTCTATCAATGTACCTTCCACAGGTACATTAATCTTCTCATACATTGGTATGGCCAAACATGAAGTTAAAACACAAGGACAAACGACCATCAATGTCAGCTTGTCAGAAGATGTATCAAGTTTGAATGAAGTTGTTGTAGTAGGCTATGGAACTCAAAAGAAAGTCCACTTGACAGGTTCTGTCGCTTCTGCTTCCTCAAAAGAAATATTAAAAACCACAGCAAGTAATATTTCACAAGCCTTGGTCGGGAAATTACCAGGTTTAGTAAGCCAACAATCTACCGGACAGCCTGGAGCTGATGATGTATCTTTCTTAGTACGAGGTTATTCATCTTACAACGGCGCTAGTACCCCATTAGTATTAGTTGATGGAGTAGAACGCGAAATGGCACGCATAGATGCGTCAGATATAGAATCTGTTACTATTTTAAAAAAGATACTTCGTCTTGTGCTGTGTATGGTATGAAAGGAGCCAATGGAGTTATATTAATTACAACCAAACAGGGAACAGAAGGTAAGCCTTGTAATCACTTATCGAGGCAGTGTTACTTTCAACCATGCGACTAACCTCCCGAAAATGATGAATGGTACACAATACATGCAATACTACAACTTAGCACGGCAACTAGACAATATAGCAAATGGTTTGGAACCTGGCGAGGGATTTTTCACTGATGAAGAGATTGCAGCAACCTACAATGGGGACCCAACAGACGGATATGAAAATACAGACTGGACATCGCCCATATACAAAACTACTATGATGCATCAACATAACCTTTCTGTCAGTGGAGGTACAGATAAAAACTAAATACTTTATCAGTGGTGGATTCCTACGCCACAATGGTATCATCAAAGACCATAAAAATCAACGTGGTAACTTCCGGTCCAATATCACAACAGAAAATCAATAGAAACCTCAATGTTCAGTTAAATATTGCTGGCAATATACAAGATTACTATCGACCAGGAGGATATACTTATGAAAACCAAAAAAGGTTACAATCTCTTCCATTTAATGTTATATTCACTACCTTATGTTCCTCAAGAATATAATGGGTATCCCACCTCCGGTTACCGTCAATCCGGTAGTGCAGCCAATGCTGTATATGGATCAGCTAACTCAGGATTTGAAAAAGCACGTAATGTTCGACTGGAAACATCTGCCAAAATAGAATACTCATTCCCCTTCTTAAAAGGTCTAAAAGCAAGTATGTTTGCAAGTTGGGACTACTATGATGGAGATGGCAAAACATTTACTTATGCCTATGATTTAATGGCATTCACTCCGGCAGATAAAAACAACGCCAACAAAGGGAATGGATATTCACTGGTAAAAAGCGCAAATCTTTCACCAGAAGGAAATATGTATGTAGGGAATAACAAGAGACAAAAAGGTAATGCTTTACGTCCTTCTATCTCTTATAACAACAAAATTGGTTTTTGCATGATATAGGAGCATTATTTCTTTACGAACAAAAGAAAGAAAACTCAAGTTCATTTTCAGGAAGCCGCAAGGATTTTGATATATTCGACCTTCCTGAATTAAACTTCGGTGATGCCGCAACAGCTATCATTAACGGGTCATCTGGTAAATCTGCATATGCTGGATACGTGGGACGTTTGAATTATGCCTATGACAACAAATATATCTTGTAGAAGCTTCTTTCCGCTACGATGGTTCCTACCTTTTCGCTGAAGGTCAGCGATGGGGATTCTTCCCTTCCGTCTCTTTAGGATGGGTTGCCTCTGAAGAAGACTTCTTCAAAGACTTATTTCCCAAAATCGATTACTTTTAAACTTAGAGGTTCAGTCGGAATATTAGGAAATGATAATGTAGATCCTTTCTTGTATCGTAAACTATATGAACTAAACGGCAACAATGTAGCTTTCGAACCAGCCCATCTTTCACAAAGTACATTATCCAATAAAGTGGCTTATCCAATGACCGATTTAACATGGGAAAAATGCCGTACAATCAATCTTGGATTTGAAATGAATGCCTGGAATGGTTTATTAGGGGTAGAATTTGATGTATTCTATAAATATACTTATGATATTCTCCAAAACATTACTTCCATCTATCCGGCATCTCTAGGAGGTCATGTACCCACCCGAATGAATGACGGAACTTTCGACAACAAAGGTTTCGAATTAATACTAAAACACCGCAATCAAATTGGTGATTTTAACTATAGCTTAACCGGAAATTTAACATATGCACATAACCGTATATTAAGCAAAAGACAAGCTGACGGTACATTACCTTGGCAAAGCACCTTGGGAAGTTCAATAGGAGATGTATGGGGTTTGAAATCCATGGGCCGATATCAAACTCAAGAAGAACTTGATAATGCTCCCAAACCCATTGGAACAAAAACCACGCTTAGGTGACATCCGCTATATGGACATCAATGGGGATGGCCAGATTAATTCACAAGACCAAGTGAAGATTGCACGTAATTCACGTCCTGAACTGATGTTTGCCCTAATGGCCGATGCCAATTATAAAGGATTCGACTTATCTATTCAACTACAGGGAGCTGCCCTTTGCGACAAAATGCTGCAACAAAACTGGTATAATCTAAACGGTGTTACAGACCAAACTCCTTTAACCAAGCCTTTCTACGCAGGAGTAGACAATGCTCCACTTTATTTAGTAGAAAACAGTTGGAGACCTGACAATATTAATGCAGAATATCCACGGCTATCAATAAGTCCTGGAACCAATAACGCCCAGATTTCAGACTACTGGAAAAGAAATGGCGCATACCTACGTTTGAAAAATGTTGTGCTAGGATACACATTCCCTAAACAATGGATGAGTAAACTTGGTGTCGGTAGCCTCAGAATATATGCAAGCGGTCAGAACCTACTAACCTTTACAGAATTTAAATACCTAGATCCTGAAAGTGCCAATGTAATTACCGGCTATTACCCACAACAACGTACTTTCAGTGTAGGTGTTGATGTTTCATTCTAAATAGACTATAAATATGAAAAATATAAAAAAATACATATTAGGCATGGCTACAGCTTTATGTTTATGCCAGTCATGCGACGTATTGGATATTGATCCTACTGGAAATTACAGTGAAACTACCGCTTTTAATTCTATCAAAAATCTAGACTTATATGTAAAAGGTTTTTATAGCATATTCTACGTAAACTCACAATTATACGTAGATGCGAACTGTTTGATGGATGACGGAGCTAGTGATTTGATCAAATATTCATGGTATGGAGTAGATGGAGGTAAAATGAATCGTTTCTTCTATCAAAGTAACTTCGTAACTCCTCAAGGCAATTTCCGTTCTAACTGGAATGATATGTATACTCGTATCCGCCAGTTGAATGAATATTTTTATGACTTAAAAAAATATGGAAACGGATTAAATCCGGAAGAAGTAGCTGCACGTACTGCAGAGGTCCGTTTCATGCGTGCTTTTGCTTATCAAGAATTGGTTATTCGACATGGAGGCGTAATTCTACGCACATCTGAAGAGTATATAGACGGCCCAGAAGAAAGAGCAAAAAAAGCTCGTTCATCGGAAACCGAATGCTGGGATTTCATATTGGAAGAATACAAAAAAGCTGCTAATGATTTACCTGAATCATGGGCAAATAGTGACGCCGGACGTTTAACTAAAGGGAGCAGCTTATGGCATGCAAGCACGTGCAGCCTTGTATGCGAAACGCTGGGATAAAGCAATTGAAGCGTGTGAGGAAGTATTAAAACTAGACTATACATTACTTCCCGGCACGAGTTATGAAAGCTATTATAAGATCTTCACATCAGTCAATAACAAAGAACTAATATTGCCCGTATATTACGAAAAAGGACAAAATAAGAAACAACATAATTTTGATACATATTTTTTGTCCGCCATTTGACTCTAAGCCATGGACGGACAGGTGGAGCTAATAACGGAGCCGCAGCTACTCCTTCAGATGAATATGCATCATCTTTTGACATTAAAGTTAATGGTGTGTATCAAGCTTTTGACTGGGATAAGCTTAACGTTTATGGAAACAAACCTTTTGATAATCGCGAGCCACGCTTTTACGCTTCTATTTTATATAACGGGGCTTCATGGAAAGGACGCACTCTACAGCTATATGTTGACGGTGATGACGGATATATGGACTTCTCCACAGCTGGACAAGACAATGTTCATAGATCAACTACGGGCTATATCTTTCGCAAATTCATGAGTAATGACCCTGAATACAACTTTACTAATGTCTTAAGTGGCCAATATTGGATAGAAATGCGATTGGCAGAAATATATCTGATCCGTTCAGAAGCATATGCCCGCAAAAATGAATTTGAAAAAAGCATATGCTGATTTAAAAACAATTCGTGACCGCGTAGGACTACCCCAATTAGAACAAAAAAATAATTGGAGTGACTACCTAACTGATTTAGCCAAAGAACGTATTTGTGAATTAGGTCTGGAAGGTCATCGTTATTTTGACTTGATCCGTTGGGGGATTGCCGTACAAACGCTTAACCAAAAACGTCTGCATGGTATCAAGATAGAGAAAAAAGGTAATGATTTCGCTTATGAAAAAGTAGAATGTGACACACAAGATCGTTTGTTCCCGGAAAGATATACTATCTTCCCCTATTCCTTTTAGCGAGTTGCAAACTAACATTCTTTGCGAACAAAATGATTTGTGGAAATAATATTATTTAAAAAAGAAGAATTATGAAAATGAAATATTTATTTCACGGTTTATTAGCTTCAATCCTTCTCATTACTGCATGTCAAGAGCCAGATGATTTGGTAAGAAGCGATAGTGAAAACATTAATATTCTTTCTGTCAAAGGATCTCTAATATCCGATGCAGACAAGCAATATGATGCTGTTGTCGATGAAGCAAATGGTACTATCACAGGATACAGTCCCTTATTACATCTCGGATACTGAAAAAATTCAAGGAGACTTGACTGAAATGAAAGTTACTGCAAACATGCCCACTGGTGCAAGATTCGAGCCTGAAATCTCTGGCATTCATGATTTGGTTGCAGGCTTCCAATCTACATTAATCAAAGAAGATGGAACAAAAAATCCTTTACACTTTCAAAGCGATTTATGCAAAATCAAAATCAGCGCTCATTACTAAAATAGTGTTACCGGATATACCAAATCCATTGATCACAATCAAATCGCCTGAGAACGAAGGCGAAAATGGGATTATCGTTATTTATAAAACATCTTCCTCCATTGATGCTGCTATACGTTCGGCACAACTATTTTTCCTCACCATGGGCTACTATTGAATCAACAGCTATGGATTCAGAAGGTTATATTGATTTAAGCCAAATGGCAGACATCTATGTTATCGCACAAGATGGAGTTACCAAGCAGAAGTATACTGTCGAAATCCAAACTCCTTCTTTCGTTGCTCCAGGAAAAATCGGCTATAAATCCTTATTATTCGGATTCCAAACAACCCCTGCTGATCCTAGAGGTTTCGTTCCTACAAATAACCGTAGTCTAGCCATAGTTAACAATTATTTGATAGTAAGTAGTACAACCTTAGACTTTGTAGTCCTAAACCGTTATAGTGGTGAACATCTGAAAGATATACAAGTTAATACGACAGGATTGCCTACCGGACTTATCCATGCAATCACACAAGATGATGCCAATCACATGGTAGCCATAACTTTCTGTGCAGCTAATAACCCATGGAGCAAAAAATCAGTTATTCGAGATTTATGTTTGGAAAAACGGCATTACCAATCCACCAACAAAAAATTATGTCCGAAGATATTCTCACTAGTGATGTTTTTTGCTCAGTTCCGTAGTACCAATGCTGGTGTTGCAACTACAGGAACGTGGGATATGGGACGTACCGTATCTATAAAAGGAGACATTACAAACGGAACTGCCATATTAATGTCATTAGCAAATAGTGTAATGAACCGGGTTCTTCGGGTAAAAACAGAAGACGGAAAAGTTATCTCCGTACATGGTTCAGCCAAAGGTCTTTATAGCTGGTACCTGCAAAGTAAACCTATTCCTATGACAACAGAAGACGAATGTGATTATATTATGAGTTCCAACAATGCCCGAAAGAATGTGATCTATACTCCCAAAGAAGGAAGTCAGATAATATTTGATCCTAAAGGTAATTGGTGGGGTGGTAGTCTGATTGGTACAGCATATACTGAATTTAATGGTGTAAAACTAGTGGCTGTCCAAAATTCCAACACAACTTCCAAACCTCAATATTGTCGCCTTTGTATAGGAAATATAACTTCTATGACTACGACGGCAATGGCAGACGCACAAATAATGGATTCACGCTTGGACAATTATGACCCTGCATTCGGACCAACTGGACCCAATGGAAATAACAGTTCTCTAACCGGAATGACTTCATTCTATGAAATGCAATCGGTGAAAATCCAAACTCAACAAAGGCGACATAGCTATCGGTCATAGTGCTGACGGTAACTCTATACAAGTTTACATGTTAACTACTGACCATGGTATTATAGCATATGAATTAACGAAGTATAATCTATAATCATTGTTTCAATCAAAAGTCGATAAGCTTTTGGGGCAATATCGACTTTTGATTTCCTAAAATTGGAATTGTTTATCTATATTCCTGTAAATATTATAATTGGTCATGAAAATAAAAGTTGGTCTGATAGGTTTTGGGCGCATGGGACAGTTTTATCTAAAAGAAATGCAAAAAAGCGGTCAATGGGACATTGTATACATCTGTGATGTAAATACAGATGCTCTAGAACTTGCCAAATTATTATCACCCGAATCCAAAACCATCACAGATGAACGTATTGTCTTCACAGATAAGAATGTACAGGTAGTAGGTCTCTTTGCACTCGCTGACTCTCGAAAAAGACAAATCGAGCAAGCTATAGTTCAAAGTGGAAAACATATCATATCAGAGAAAACCAGTGTCTGATACCATTGATAAAGAATGGGAAGTAGTAAATCTCACAGAAAAGTATGATCGCTTCTCCACTGTCAATTTATATCTACGCAATTCTTGGTATCACCAGACTATCAAACAGTTTATTGAACAAGATGAAATCGGAGAATTAGCAATTCTTCGTATTTGCCATATGACTCCCGGACTTGTTCCTGGTGAAGGCCACGAATATGAAGGTCCGGCATTCCACGATTGCGGAATGCATTATGTAGATATTGCCCGATGGTATGCTAATAGTGAATACAAAACCTGGCATGCACAAGGAGTCAACATGTGGAACTATAAAGAACCTTGGTGGATACAATGTCATGGGACCTTTCAGAACGGAATAGTATTTGATATTACGCAGGGGTTCGTTTATGGACAATTATCTAAAGACCAGACACATAATTCATACGTCGATATTATCGGAACAGAGGGCATTGTACGCATGACGCATGATTTCCAAACTGCTGTAGTTGATCTTCACGGAGTTCACGAAACACTGCACTTAGAAAGACCATTTGGCGGTAAGAACATAGATGTATTATGCCAATTATTTGCTGATTCCATCAAAACAGGAAAACGTAATCCCCGACTACCATTCATACGAGATTCCGCTATTGCCTCAGAGAATGCATGGCTCTTTCTGAAAGATGCCCACCAGCATGTTCTTCCGGCAATTGGTGAACTACAAACTCTTGAAGAAATCCGTGAACGAAGGAAACACCTGAAAAATGGATACGGATTACTACAGAGTCATAGGTATAATCTTATTAAATAAATACAATAATACTATGTCAGATTTTTCAAGAAGAAAATTCTAAAAACTGGAGCTACCGCATTAGCCGGTATCACAATAGCTCTAATTCAATTCTAGGTATGAGCCATGGCCACATTTCACCCAGTGATAAATTAAACATCCTTGGCATTGGAATTGGTGGACGTGGTGCTAGTGCAATCCGCAGCATGTCCAGCCAAAATATTATTGGGCTTTGTGATGTAGACTGGAAATATAGCGGACATGTATTTGATGAATACCCTAAAGCAAAACGTTATTATGATTATCGCAAAATGTTTGATGAATTGGGCAAATCAGCGGACGCTGTAATGATAGCAACCCCTGACCATACCCATGCTCTTATTGCGGCAGAAGCCATCACAATGGGAAAACATATATATTGTGAGAAGCCATTAACACACACCGTATATGAATCACGCCTATTAACCAAACTCGCAGATAAATATAATATTGCTACCCAAATGGGAAACCAAGGCGCTTCAGAAACTGGCGTTCGCAAGATCTGCGAATGGATATGGAACGGAGAAATTGGTGAAATCACTAAAGTAGAAGCATTTACTGATCGTCCTATCTGGCCCCAAGGACTTAGTCGACCAGACAAAGCAGAAAGAGTACCCAAGACATTAAATTGGGATTTGTTCCTCGGTCCTGCTCAGTACCGTGATTATAATCCTATTTATACTCCCTGGAACTGGCGAGGATGGTGGGATTTTGGTACAGGTGCATTAGGTGATATGGCATGTCATGTTCTTCATCCGGTATTTAAAGGATTAAAATTAGGATATCCTACTAAAGTACAAGGTAGTTCTACATTGCTTTTGACAGATTGTGCCCCTAATGCACAAATGGTTAAATTCACATTCCCAGCTCGCGATAATATGCCGAAAGTTGCAATGCCAGAAGTGGAAGTTTATTGGTATGATGGCGGCATGAAACCAATGCGTCCAAAAGTTTTTCCCAAAAACAAAAATTTGAATGTAGATGGTGGAGGTGTCATTTTCCACGGAACAAAAGACACATTGATCTGCGGATGCTACGGAAGAAAGCCTTGGTTACTCTCCGGTAGAGATCCTAAATGTCCACCTGTATTACGTGAAGTTAAAGAAACTCATGAAATGGACTTTGTACGTGCCTGCAAGGAAAATGCCTCAAGCCGTATTCAGACTACTTCTCCCTTCAAAGAAGCAGGACCTTTCAATGAAATGGTAGTAATGGGAGTACTTGCTATCAGACTTCAATCACTAAAACCAAGAATTGTTATGGGATGGCCTCAACATGAAATTCACAAACATAGACCCTAATGCTACCATCCAAACAGTCATCAAAGATGGCTTTACGATTAAAGATGGGCATCCAACCTTCAATAAACAATGGACAGACCCAATAAATGCTCAAGCATTTGCTCAGGAATTAATCAAAGCATACTTACCGAGATGGATGGAAGTTACCGGATATGCCCCAATAATTAACTATTAAACATTAATTTAGAATCATGAGAAATCAATTTTATCCACTATTTTATAGTCTTATAGCCGGAGTTTTGGTATCTTGCAACGGCAATAAGAAAGTTGCAGTATCACAAGATGACACCTCATCTAACTTCATAACTTTACCGTGTTCCAAATCATTAAAAGCTTCTGAAGAGATTGACAGTATACAATTTCCCATTGACAAAAATGGCTATATCACCCTCTTTGACGGAGAAACATTCAAAGGTTGGCGTGGATATGGCAAAGAACAAGTTCCATCTAAATGGACCATCGAAAATGGTAGTATTAAATTCAATGGGAGTGGTATTGGAGAAGCTCAAAATAATGACGGTGGTGACCTAATCTTCGCACATAAATTTAAAAACTTTGAACTGGAATTAGAATGGAAAATATCCAAAGGCGGTAATTCCGGGATTTTCTACTTAGGACAAGAAATCACATCTAAAGACAAAGATGGAAACGATCGATTAGAAATGCTTTTTATGTCTGCACCCGAATACCAAATATTAGATAATGCAGTTCACCCTGACGCCCAATTAGGCAAAAAGCAATAATCGGCAATCAGCTTCTTTATATGACTTAATCCCTGCTATTCCACAAAATGCCAAACCTGCCGGAGAATGGAATAAAGCAAAAATTATGGTATACAAAAAGGGGTACGGTTGTTCATGGCCAAAACGATGAAAATGTTCTTGAATATCATCTATGGACACGGGAATGGACAGATTTACTGCAATCCAGTAAGTTTAGCGAGCAGGAACGTCCTTTAGCATTTCAATTATTGAATAATTGTGGAGGTGATAACAGAGAAGGATTCATAGGCTTTCAAGATCATGGTGATGACGTATGGTATCGTAACATTCGCATAAAAATCCTTGATTAATTATTATTAGCAATATCAAGAGAGGATTTCTATTACAAAAATTTATAGTTACCTCTCTTGATACAAAATATAAAACATTTATTTATACTATGCCATCTTTCTTCCAAGAAATACAAGAGCAACTGCATCATTACTTAATTCATATAAGATCCCGGCATATGCTCTGAAAACAGGAGAATTATTGCATTATCACCTTTCATTAATAAGCCTAGAATCGTTGATTATATGTATTTCGCAGTCTGAAAAAAAGCTACGAAGTAAACAAACTAATAATAAAAAGATACAAAGAGAAAAAACAAAAAGAAGTCGTAAATCCGGTATTCTGGAGTGATAACTTCATTTCATTGTTCCCTAATGAGACCTGTACCATCACTGCGACAGTATCCATAGAGGATTTACATGGAGAAAAGCCTATAATCATTATTAAATAACTAATAAAACCAAGAAACATGAAACTATTACTTACAACCTTGGCAATAGTCTATCTAAGTTTGTTCATGAGCCTGCAAGCACAAGAACAGGTACGGGTTATTCCCCTATCCTGCTGAAGTCACCATGCAAGCAGAAACGTGTAAACTCAAATCGGGTCAAAAAATCCACTATCTGGATGCCAGTTTATATAAAGAAGCAGCATTCCTTGAAAAGAAACTCGCTGATTTAAACTATAAAATGAAAGTAATCCCCAGCAAAAAAAGCCGCGAAAGGAATCAACTTATCATTAGACGATAGACTGCAAAACAAAGAAGGCTATCAGCTGATTATCGCCCCCAAACAGGTCCTCATCAAAGGAGGAAGTCCGGCTGGAGTTTTCTATGGCATTCAAACACTATTACAGCAGTTAACCAACGGAGATCTAAGATGTGGAACGATAGAAGACGCCCCACGTTATGAATGGAGAGGATATATGCTTGATGAAGCACGTCACTTTTCTGGCGAAAAAAGGGTAAAACAAATCCTTGACCTGATGGCATATTATAAGATGAATCGCTTCCATTGGCATCTGACAGACGCACAAGGATGGAGAATCGAAATTAAACAATACCCTAAACTGGCAACTATAGGAGGAGAAGGTTGCCATAGTGATCCGGATACACCGGCACAATATTATACACAAGAGCAGATCCGTGATATCATAGCATATGCCAAAGAACGTCATATTGAAATTATACCCGAAATAGACATGCCCGGACATGCCACAGCAGCCAATAAAGCTTACCCGGAATACTCAGGCGGAGGAACGGAAGAACATCCGGAATTCACTTTTAACGTTGGCAAAAAGAAGAAACTTATACTTATCTGACTAATATACTAAAAGAAATAGCTGCCTTATTCCCTTCTCCATATTTACATATCGGAGGCGACGAAGTAGCTTACGGAATCAAGGCATGGGAAACAGACCCACATGTACAAGCACTATTGAAACGCGAAGGGTTACAAACTGTAAAGGAAGCAGAACGCTACTTTATGCATAGAATGACAGATGTAGTAAACTCACTAGGTAAAACTTTAGTCGGTTGGGATGAACTTCTCGACTTGAATGTAAAGCAAGATAATACTATCATTATGTGGTGGAGGCATGATAAACCCGATTACCTGCGCAGATCACTGACCAAAGGATATTCGACTATCATGTGTCCGCGCAAACCGCTTTATTTTGACTTCGTACAATATAAAGACCACAAATGGGGACGAATCTGGGACGGATTCTGCCCAATAGAAGATGTATATGCTTTCCCCGACAAATGGTTTGCCGAATGGGGAGTGTCAGCCTCTGACCTCTCACATGTCAAAGGCATACAGGCCAATACATGGACGGAACTAATGCATACTAAAGATCGGGTAGATTTCATGATCTTTCCCCGCCTCTGCGCACTGGCAGAATCAGCTTGGTCCGCACCGACAGTCAAAGACTACGACAAGTTCCTGTCACGTATGGAAGATGCATTCACCTTATTTGATAAGCTGAATATTTATTACTTTGATTATCGTAATCCTCAGCACCATCCGGAACCGGCTGGTCCTGTCATCAAAAAGAAAGAAAAAATACAAATGGATTTCCGTGACTAAAAAAAGAAATGCTACATGAAGATTCTTATCTACTTTTTTAATAATTGTACTGTGGAGCATCAATATGGAGGCAAAAGTCAAATTGCCTCCACTACTTGGTGACAATATGGTCTTACAGCAAAAAAAGCAATGTACGAATCTGGGGAAAAGCGACTCCAAATTCTACTGTTGTAGTAACTCCTTCATGGGCAAATAAGGAAGTCAAAACCCATGCTGACGAAAAGGGGTGTTGGGAATTACAGATCACAACGCCTGCTGCCAGTTTCGAAGAATATACATTAACACTGACGGATGGAGAGCAATCTGTCACTTTGCAGCACCTCCTGATCGGAGAAGTCTGGTTATGTGCCGGACAATCAAATATGGTAATGCCTTTGAACGGATTTGATTATTGTCCCATAAGCGACTCCAATAATGTCATAGCAGATGCTCCCAATCATCCGGGAATACGAATGGTAACCATAAAGCCGACAGTAAAACTATCTCCGCAGGAGTATGCAGAAGGAAGCTGGCAGCAACCAACTACGGAAAATGCTCCGAAGTTTAGTGCAGCCGCCTATCATTATGCATTAACTTTACAACGGACCTTGCAGATTCCTATAGGAGTTATCACCTGTGCATGGGGAGGCTCAAGAGTAGAAGGTTGGCTACCTAAGGAAATACTACAAACCTACAAGGATGAAGACCTGACTTTAATAGGAAGTGACAAGACACCAGTCTATTTACAATCGATGTTAATGTATAATGGAATTTTATACCCCTGTCACAAATATACAATAAAAGGTTTTATCTGGTATCAAGGAGAAAGTAATGTAAGAAGTAGCAGAACATACGCCGAACGCCTAGCTACGATGGTAAAACATTGGCGATCAATATGGAAACAAGGAGACCTGCCTTTCTACTATGTTGAGACAGTCCCATTTGCCTGTGAATATAAAGAAGATGGCTACATAGGAGCATTATTGCGGGAAGCTCAACAAAAGGCGCTTTCACTCATTCCCAATAGTGGTATGATCGGAACAAACGACTTAGTAGAGACATACGAAGCTCCTCAAGTGCATCCTCACAATAAAAAAGGGATTGGAGAACGCCTCGCATATATGTCCTTGAATAAGACATACGGATATCAGGGAATAGAATCCGAATATCCATCTTATAAAAGCATGAAAATCAACGGAGAGACAATTGAAATCTCCTTTTTCCCATGCAGAAAAAGGATTAAGCCCCTGGATGAATATCTCCGGGTTTGAGATTGCAGGTTCAGATAAAGTCTTTTATCCGGCAGAGGCCTCTTTAAATCAGAAGGATCATACAGTAATTGTCAAATCCCCAACAGTCAAATCTCCGTTGCCGTTCGTTACTGTTTTCGGAATTTCCTGAAAGGAAATCTGATTAATACACGCAATCTGCCGGTCAGACCATTTCGCACAGATAAGTGGTAATAAAAACATAAAATAAATGATGAAAAGAATATATTATACATATCCGGTTTTATTAGTCTGGCTTGTGTCGACATTGTTGCCACAATTTTGTATAGCTATGCCTAATGAACAGAAAGAAAACAATGATGTGGTCATAGAGAACGCGGAAATGCGTCTACTTATTAGCAATGACGGAAAAGCACGCAGCCTGATACACAAAGCTACGGGAGAGGAATGTCTGATAACAAATGCAGATGTACCTTTATGCGCTATTACCCAATACCGTCCTTACGATAATGAAAACTTCCTAATGTTTCCTGCAAAGCCACGCACCTTCCCAGCCAATAAAATTGAACGTAACGGAAATGAATTACGTATAGAATTTCAGGATACCTATGACATTGCCATTATAGAGTTAAATATCACAGATTATTATATAGGTTTCACTCTGAAGCAAATTGATTATCGTATCGAAGATTTTTTTGGGGTAAAACGCAAAACTGAAATAGATGAAATCTCATTATTACAATTACCAGTACGTAAACGTGAGAACTTTGGTGAGTGGCTGAATGTATCATGGGATGAACAGACAGCCATATGCCTGCTAGGCACCCATCCGACCACCTATATCGATGCTTTTGCAAACAAGGAATATACTACGATGTATGCAGGACTTGATTTTCAAGTGAAACTATTCAATTCCGGTGCAGCACTGATTACTACTTCAAAAGAAAAACTGCTAACCTGTATTGATAAAGTAGAACGTGACTATCATATGCCTTTAGGAGTAGAAAGTCGCCAACGTAAAGAATATCAGTACTCTATTATGAGCTACGTGATGTCACGACTAAAAATATAGATGAACATATTGCATATGCTCAAAAAGGTGGCTTCAAATCCATTGTCGTCTATTATGTTGATTTCGCCAAAGCTTGCGGACATTATGAATGGAGAAAAGAATATCCGAATGGAATGAAAGATTTACAGGAAATCACTAATAAAATCAAAGCAGCAGGCATGATACCCGGCATTCATATTCATTATTCCAAAGTAGCAGTGAATGACCCATATATCAACAACGGCATACCGGACTCCCGCACCAACCATGTACGCGAATTTATTCTCTCGGAACCATTAGATGATTCAAGTACTATCATCACTATAGAAGGTAATCCGGAAGGCGTACGTATGGAGAAAGGACGACGTCTCCTGCAAATTGACAACGAGCTTGTCACTTATGAAAACTATACCACCGAGCCTCCATATCAATTTACGGGATATTGTGTACGGGGGAGTATTTAACTCAAAAGCAGCCTCACATGGCAAAGGACAACATTTCAGACTATTGGATGTAGATGACTGGCCCCTGTTTATCCGTGTCAACCAAAATACAGGAATCCAAAAAGAGATTGCCGAACGTTTAGGAAAAATCTACCACGAAGCAGGCTTTCGTTTTGTCTATTTTGATGGTGCGGAAGATGTACCGATGCCTTATTGGTATAATGTCTCCCGCTCTCAGATGATAGTATACAACGAAATGAAACCAACTCCATTATTTGCAGAAGGAGCATTGAAATCACATTATGGATGGCATATTTTAAGTCGTGGGAATGCTTTCGATATATTCCCTCCGGAACGTATCCGTCCGGCAATGAAGAAGTATACACTTCGATGTGCAGAGCAGATAGCCAAAGATTTTACTTCTGTCAATTTCGGATGGGTGAATTACTTGGCTCCCAACGACAAGACAATAGGCATGCAACCAGACATGTATGAATATATTTGCAGCAAAGCTGTCGCATGGAATTCTCCCATATCATTAGTTGGCAATTTAAAAGAGTTACAGAATCATCCTCGTACGGAAGATAACCTGAGAGTTATCAAAATGTGGGAAGAAGCAAAACTTCAAGGTGTCCTGACAGACAAACAGAAAGAATTACTCAAAAATCCCGAACAAGAATATCTTCTGATGAAAGATAAAAAAGGAAATTATCAGTTATACCCCTATCGTCAAATAACCAATGATGACGAAAAGCCAATCCGGGCATTCATTTTCCAGAAAGCAGGAAAGACTTGTATCATTTATTGGCATATGAACGGTACAGGGCAACTCACTCTCGATATAGAAAAAAACAAGCTGTCTTTGATGTATGAGAGTGGTAAAAGAATACCTATCCAGTCAGCAGGAAGCAAAAGTATCCTCCCCGCAGCAGGGCGTCTCATATTGGAAACCGCTCTTCCACAAGAGGAAGTAATAAAATTATTCAGAAAAAGCATCGAAATTATTAAATAGAAATTATTCATCCTAATCTTTTGTATATGAGAAATATGATAACCGGTATTATTAGCATATTATGCTATTTACAATGTTTTGGAACTTTATCAGCCTCAGTGACTGCTAAAAATGAAAATGGAAACTTTGTATTAAAAAACAAGAATGTTGAATTAGTGTTTGCCAACGGAAAAAGAATTCTTATTCAAGGAATTCCGCATGGATGGCATGAACATATTGCCTGTAAATGGAAGTACAACGCATCCGTGGCAACTAATCTACCGGGGTCCCAACGGAGAGAACCCGACCTTAATGCCCCGATGGGGCGAATATAAAGGAGGCGAGATACAAAAAACTCAAGATGCCTCAACATTAATATTCACCTGGCAAATGGTAATAGATGCAGGACCGACGTGTCCGGTACGCATATTAGTCACATTAGGTAAAGATGCCGAACTACCGGAATGGCGCATTGAAGCAGAAATGCCGGAAGGATGGGTTGATTACAGAATCTGAATTTCCCCGTATTGCTGTAAACAGACCGGAAGGAGCAAAAGGAATTCTTCCTGTCGGATTCGGAACCGAATACACAATCGGTAATGAAGGACAACTGCAATCACGTGATCCTTCGTGTACAGGCACAATGCAGTTAGTGCTGATGCATCATAAAGGAGGCACAGTCTACTTTGCCGCACAAGACAAAGGGGGGATCTGGCAAAGTATTCAGAATGAAAAGTGAAGGAAAAGTCTTGTATTTATTCAGAACGTGACAACATCCTATGCCTGGACTCAAAACAAGAAGTTCAGCATTCCTTGGGAAACAGTGATGGGATTTACCAAAAAGGGATGGCAGGACGCTGCAGTACAATGGTATCGTCCATTTACTTTCGAAACACTGTGGGGTGCAAAAACTATTTCAGAACGTCCTATAGCAGAATGGATCAAAAAACGCTGATATATGGCTACGTCCGGGAGAAGTAAATGCTGAAACAATGGAAGCAGTACGTAAAGCGATGAAATACTATGGAAAAGGAGTCGGATTGCATTGGTATTATTGGCACAATCATCGTTTCGATACTAAATATCCGGAATACTTTCCCGAAAAAGCAGGATTCAAAGAAATGATTAAAGAAACACAGGAACTTGGAGGATTTATTACTCCATATATTAACGGTCGTCTATGGGATCCAGCAACAGACAGCTATAAAACGCTTAATGGTAAAGATGCCTCTTGTCGCAAAGCTGATGGTACATTATATACAGAAGTATATAGCTCAAAGGTATTAAATACCGTAACCTGCCCATCCTCTTATATTTGGAGAGATGTTCTGAAAGGAGCCAACAAACAGATATTAACTGAACTAAAAACGAACGGTGTATATATGGATCAGATAGGTTGCGCCAACAGCGAACCCTGCTATGCAACCAACCACGGACATGCACCTGGCGGTGGTGACTGGTGGCCTTTTGCCTACCGCAGTTTACTCACCGAAATGCGTACAAATCTATACAAAGAGAACCAAGCCATGACAACAGAAGAAAATGCAGAGTGCTATATTGACCTGTTTGACATGATGTTAGTCGTCAATTCTCCGCACAACAGCTATACAAAAATGGTTCCGTTGTTCCCGCTCATTTATTCTGACCGTTGCATCTATAGCGGATACACCTACATCCCTTGGCGTATCACAGACGGTTCTTTGAATTTCATGAGTATGCGTAGTCTGTTATGGGGTTCTCAGTTAGGATGGGTAGAGCCCAGTCTGTTGATGCGCCCAGACGCTAAAAGGGAAGCTAAATTTCTGAAAAATCTGACAGATTTCCGCCGTCAACAACATGATTTATTCTTGGGAGGCCGTTTTATACAGGAAATAATTCCAACTGGTGATAACCCAACGCAAGAGATACCCAACTATGAAATAACTCCGGTAGTATTAGCGGCAGAATGGGCTAGTGTATCAGGCGAACACGTATACCTTATAGTAAACATGAGTGAACAAGAACACAAGGTTACACTGCCTAATAAAAAACAAATAACCATCAAAGCACTTGATGCGATCAGAATCAACAAATAAACAGTCTTGTAATCAAACAATAAATAGTACAGTATAATGAAACAGATTATATTTATAGCAATATTATTAACATGTGCCTTCGGAGCCTGCTCAAGTGACAATGACGGCGACGAACAGTCTGCAAGCGTACAAGCACCATCAGACATAACCATAGAAAGAATGGGAAAAACCAAAGTATTACTACGTTGGAAAGACAATAGTAATAATGAAACCGGATTCAGCATCTTATTAAGAAAAGCAGATACCAGTGAAAATATAGAAATAGCCAAGGTATCCGCAAATGTCACAGAATATACAATCGAAAGTGGTCTGGAAGAAGGAAACATATACTATTTTGGAGTAAGAGCATTCTCGGCTACTAATACTTCACGTGCCATTTACGAGCTCTATCGGTTGGTAGCCCTCGGTGACGAGCCAAGCATCGCAATCATAGGAAGTATCAAAGCAAACTCAACTTGTATCAGTACCTCTTATCAAGTGACAAACATAGCTGGACAAACCAACGTAAAATATGGTTTATGCTGGAGTACCGAAAACACACCCACTATCAATGATCAAAAGCAAAACGGACCGGAAGTTGCTGAAGACGGAAAAGTATTTCAAGTGATTCCGAATACCTTACTCGACTATGGCAAATCCTATAAAGTACGTGCCTTCCTGACAACCTCTACCGGTACTTATTACAGTGCAGAGTCGACTGTTTCCTTGGAAACAGAGCCACAAGCGATCCAATTGACATGGAATAAACTGACTAAGTCTACATTGCCGGCAGAAATCGAACTGTACGAAACCACCAGTAACTTAAATGGTAGTAATTTCCATGCATGGTACGCCATTGGTGATCTCTCTACCGGTAAGGTAGAAGTACGTGTCCACATACCATCTTCTCCCGCAACCATCGACACGCAATCTGCGTCATTCAATGGAGACTGTTATTTATTGGTCAATGGAGGATACTTCTATAATGGAAACCATACAGGAATAGCTGTTATCAATTCCATTAAATCGGGCTCTGTTTCAGCCGTTCGGGGGTCACTAAAAACTGGCGATACAGAATACAACAGTATGTATAATGTGACAAGAGGAACATTCGGCGTAGATGCTTCAGGCAAGCCGAATGTTGTTTGGACAGGAACGGATGCCTCCAGCAATGTTTTCTATTTCGACCGTCCTTTGCCATCTGTCAAAGGAGAAAATAAATATGGAATTGTCACTAATGAAAATCCGACTACCGCAATTAGCTGGAGTCCTAAATATGCTTTAAGTGCAGGTCCTGTATTACTGAAAGACAAAAAATCCCATTCGATTTTACAGAGACATCAAAGGGCACAGATTACTATCTCAGTAACTATGAAATCATTCCGTATGACATTTTCGGAGCGAATGTAACCCCGGACCGTACAGCAATCGGTTATCGTGAAGATGGAAAAGTGGTCATATTCATATGTGACGGACGTATTACCGCCAGTGGTGGAGCTACTTTAACAGAACTGGCACAAATAATGAAAGGATTAGGCTGTGTAGGAGCTATTAATCTTGACGGCGGAGGTTCTACCGGAATGGTTGTAGGAGACGAACACTTGAATGACATGACCGGAGGAAACCGGGCAGTCGTTTCTACAATTGGATTCTTCAAGAAAAATTAGCCCAATCCGGATATTCATAAAAGCTATAGCAATATACATAGTAAGTTTCTTTTTTATGTATATTGCATTGCTTTTATAAACAACCATTTATTATGAAAAGACATATCATCATTTTGCTCATTACATTCTTGTGTTTACCGGAATATCTGGAAGCTCAATTAAAATATTATGATGCTGCCGAGTTTCCATTGTATGGTAAAGCCACAAAGAATACAGAAAATCGGGATAAGCATCCACGTACTCCGATTATATTCATTGAGGACCCCGTATTCGCTCATGCTCTGTTCGACAAGAAAAAATAGCTATCGAAATAAACAAAAAGAATAAAGCCGTCAACAGTGTCTTCAAATCTCTGAAAACAAATAAAGAAGTATTAAAATAACACCTATAAAATAAAAAGCAAATATGAAACGTAGTCTATTTATTCTCTTTCTCTGTTGTATAGGTAGTGGTCTTGCTGCTTGCCAAGACGAAGACCACACAGTCCCTACCCTCCCATCCGGGAATGATCCGGAAATAAACGATCCAGTCGTAGAATTCTATGATTGGGAAAAGAACCGCACCGAGTTACTGACATCTACAGATATGGTGTTACTTTATGGCGGAGGACATCATCGCACTCCCTATACATGGGATAAAGAACGTGTAAGTTCTTATATCAGATATGTAGATACCGACAATCAATCCCACTGGCTATTCGACAGCTTCCTCTTTTTGGAAATTATGGACACAGGTACAGGAGGCGCTAATAAAATGTTCGCCAAAGGGTACAATCTGGAATCAGCCAATCAAGCAGACTGGACGAAACTTATAGACTATTACTTCCAATCTGAAACAGGAATCGGAGCATTAGATGCATCAGTCAAAGAGGCCTCTGCCATTTTGGGAACCCCACGGCAGAAACGTCAGATTGTGATCAGTATACCAGAGCCCATTGTCTACCAACACCCGGAACAAGCATCCTCATCAACCAAGTATTGGGGAAAATTGATAACCAGACGCTTGACTTTTCCAACTCTGCCGACCGAATTAAAGCCTGCAAATGGTATATCGATCAGGTACGTGCCAAGTTCAATGAAAAGAACTATCAACATGTAGAATTAGCGGGATTTTTATTGGCTTGCCGAGAAAGCGACCGACACCCGTGACATTTTAAATGCGGTTGCCATCTACCTGAATAAACTAAAATATAGTTTCAACTGGATCCCCTATTATGGAGCAGATGGATATAATCAGTGGAAGTCACTAGGATTTAATTATGCTTATTTCCAGCCTAATTATTTCTTCAACGAATCCGTCCCCGATTCTCGTCTGGAAGATGCCTGCCAGAAAGCACTCACGTATGATATGCACATGGAACTGGAATTTGATGACAATGCTCTGAATAGCAGAGGAAAGGCTTATCGTTTGAAAAACTATATGAGTGCATTCAAGAAACATGGCATATGGGAGAAAAAAACGCCTTGCCTATTATCAGGGAAGTGCATCCCTACTTACACTAAAAAAATCAGGGAACGCAGCCGATACCCAACTCTATCATGAGTTCTGTAATTTTGTCATCAGCCGCCCCATCCGGAGTTCACATTAGTATAAACAGTTTAATCATCGCCATTCTATGAATCATAAATACCTATACTTACTCCTGCTATTTTTTTGATAGTCAGTTGCCAACGCAATGTAGAAACAGGCCCTCCTGTATTAAAAGAAATGTGCCAAAGATTATTTCCCCGGCATGCCCAGTCGTTTCTATTCGAGTTACTGACAGATTCCCTATTGATACAGACCGTTTTATACTGGAATCGAGTCAAGGGAAAATACGGATAAAAGGAAACAATCGTAACTCATTGGCTGCCGGTTTGAATCATTATCTGAAAAACTACTGTCATACCCATGTTTCCTGGTATGCCTCAGAGACAGTGGAAATGCCTGATGTACTACCGGAGATACCTCAGCCAGTATATATCCGTTCCAAATGTGACAATCGTTTTTTTCTCAACTATTGTACATTCGGTTATACTATGCCCTATTGGAAATGGCAGGACTGGGAACGACTGATAGACTGGATGGCATTAAACGGAGTCACCATGCCTCTTGCTATTACCGGACAAGAATCCATTTGGTACAAAGTATGGACAGACATGGGTTTGAGCGACGAACAGGTTCGCTCATACTTTACAGGGCCAGCCCATCTTCCCTGGCATCGGATGTCCAATGTCGATTACTGGCAAAGTCCACTACCTCAATCCTGGCTAAAGGATCAGGAGGAATTACAAAAACGTATTCTCGAAAGAGAACGTGAGTTTGATATGACTCCTGTATTACCAGCATTTGCCGGTCATGTACCAGCCGAATTAAAAACAATTTATCCGAATGCAAAAATCTATCAGATGAGTCAGTGGGGTGGCTTCGATGAAAAATACCGCAGTCATTTTATTGATCCGATGGACTCATTATACTCAATCATTCAGCGCCGTTTTCTGGAGGAACAAACCAAAGTATATGGTACTGACCATATTTATGGAATCGATCCTTTCAATGAAGTCGACTCTCCTGACTGGAGCGAGGATTTTTTAGCCAATGTCTCAAGCAAGATTTACGAGTCGATTCATCAGGTAGACTCAGCAGCCCAATGGTTACAAATGACCTGGATGTTCTTCTATGACAAAAAAGAAATGGACTCAACCCCGTATCCGTTCCTTTCTAAAAAGCAGTACCGGATAACAAACTGATATTACTCGATTACTATTGCGATCATACAGAAATCTGGCGGAAATACTGAAAAATATTACGGGAATCCCTATATTTGGTGTTATCTGGGTAATTTTGGCGGCAATACGATGATAGCAGGCAATCTGAATGATATTGATTTCAAGATTAAACGACTCTTCAAGGAGGGAGGAGACAATGTCTATGGCTTGGGAGCAACTCTTGAAGGCTTTGATGTAAACCCTCTTATGTACGAATTTGTTTTTGACCAGGCATGGGATTATCCTGTCACTACCGATCAATGGATAACCAACTGGTCCATGTGCAGAGGAGGAAATCAGGATGCCAATATCATCAAAGCGTGGAGAGCCTTGCATCAGAAAATTTATACCGAACATGCCACATGCGGCCAATCGGTATTAATGAACGCACGCCCCAGACTAACGGGAACTAAAAGTTGGAATACAAACCCCGGCATACATTACGCAAATAACGACTTATGGCAAATATGGAAAGAGCTACTAAAAGCCCGGAACATCAACAATAGTGATTTTCGCTTTGACGTAATCAATATCGGAAGACAAGTACTAGGAAACTTGTTCTCCGAATATAGAGATCAGTTTACCGCTTGCTATAACCGGAAAGATACAACAGGCATGAGAGAATGGAGTACCCGTATGGACAACCTCTTGCTTGACGTAGACCGCCTCCTTTCCTGTGACGCGACTCTATCCATCGGGAAATGGTTACAAGACGCCAGAAACTGTGGTGCAACCGTGTCGGAAAAGGATTACTATGAAGAAAATGCACGCTGTATCCTGACCGTATGGGGGCAACAGGACACCCAACTGAATGACTATGCCAATCGAGGCTGGGGCGGACTTACCCGAAGCTTCTACCGGGAACGTTGGAAACGTTTCACAGACGGAGTCATCGCTGCCGTTTCGGAAGATAAACCTTTTGACGAAGACAAATTCCACCAGGACATTACGCAATTTGAATACAACTGGACATTACAGAAAGACTCTTTCCCTATTGTTTCAGAGGAAGACCCGATTCAAATAGCAGACAGTCTTATCTTAAAATACGATACGTACTTTACCAAAGCACAATAATGAAGGCGGACATTCGACAAACAGGCGCTTCAAAAGATACGTTTTTTGAATGTAGCTTTTCGTTTTTCACAGAGAAGAAAAAAAGAAATCGAATGTCCTACCTTTGTTTTATCAATTATATAAATACATACTATAAAAGACCAATTTATGGGAAACAATCAACCTTCGGCAAGAAAAAAAACTTATTATATATCTCTGGCTATTCTGGCCGGTATGTTCTTTATATTCGGATTCGTATCATGGGTCAATTCCATACTGATTCCATACTTCCGTATTTCTTGCGAGCTTACCCATTTTGAATCCTATTTTGTAGCCTTTGCTTTCTATATAGCATACTTTGTCATGGCCATTCCTTCGGGCATTCTATTGAAGAAAGTAGGATTTAAAAAAGGAATCATGTATGGCTTTATGCTGACTGCTTTGGGAGCCTTTATTTTTGTCCCGGCAGCTCTGGCACGGCAATTTGAAATATTCCTCATCGGCTTGTTTTCTATTGGCACCGGCCTGGCTATTTTGCAGACAGCCGCCAATCCTTATGTCACCATTATCGGCCCGATAGATAGTGCAGCACGACGTATCAGCATCATGGGAATCTGCAATAAAGTGGCAGGAATTATCTCCCCGCTCATATTCGCTGCCCTTATTCTGAAAGCAAACGACAGTGAACTCTTTGCATTAATTGAATCCGGTGCACTGGACGAAGCAACAAAGAACGCCATGCTCAATGAATTGATACAACGTGTCATTATCCCATACATTATTCTGGGCATCATCTTACTGCTGACAGGTATCGGTATCCGCTACTCCGTATTACCGGAAATAAATACTGACGAGCAGAATGCCACTGATGAACAGGACAATAAACATACTGACAAAAAAAGCATTCTCGACTTTCCATACCTCATATTAGGTGCATTGGCCATTTTCTTTCATGTAGGTACACAGGTTATAGCCATTGACACTATAATCAATTACGCCAACTCTATGGGGATGGATTTACTGGAAGCAAAAGTATTCCCTTCTTACACACTGGGATGCACAATGATAGGATATATACTTGGTATCATCCTTATCCCTAAATACATTTCCCAGAAAAATGCACTGATAGGGTGTACATTACTAGGTTTGGCTCTCTCTCATTCGGAGTGGTATGGGCAGACTTCGATATGACATTATTCGGTCATCAAGCCAATGCTTCCATCTTCTTTCTGAATGCTTTAGGTTTTTCCCAACGCTCTGATCTATGCAGGAATATGGCCTCTTTCCATTCATGGGTTAGGCAAATTCACCAAAACCGGTTCCTCTCTGCTGATTATGGGATTATGCGGCAATGCCATCTTACCTTTGGTATATGGTCACTTTGCCGACCAGTACAGTTTGCGTATCGGTTACTGGGTACTTATTCCTTGCTTTATCTATCTGGTATTCTTTGCCATCAAAGGGCATAAAATCAACTCCTGGAGATAAAACTGAACGTAAGACATTAAAAATTAAAAAAATGGAAAGACTGATTATTATCAATGGGGAACTAATACTCCCTACCGGCATCGAAACCAATAAAATAATGGTTTGCCGGAATGGTAAGATAGAACAGATTGTATCATCCGAAGCATATATTCCTCAAGCTGACGACCGGATCATAGATGCCAACCAACAATATGTCTCCCCAGGATTTATCGATATACATGTTCACGGTGGCGGAGGTCATGACTTTATGGATGGAACCGTAGAGGCCTTTCTGGGAGTAGCCGAAACTCATGCCAGATATGGAACAACAGCCATGGTACCTACAACACTGACCAGCACAAACGAAGAGCTAATGACGACCTTTGCCGTTTATCAAAAAGCCAAAAGTCTTAATAAAAAAGGTGCCCAATTTATCGGGCTGCATCTGGAAGGGCCCTACTTCTCGCCTAAGCAGTGTGGAGCCCAAGACCCCAATCATTTGAAAACGCCTCATCCGGACGAATATAACACAATACTGGAAGCTTCACAAGATATTGTACGGTGGAGTATTGCTCCGGAACTGGCAGGAGCAATTGAACTGGGGGAAAAGCTCAATAGCTGTCACATCCTCCCATCCATCGCACATACCGATGCCATTTATGAAGAAGTGGTAAAAGCATACGAAGCAGGGTATACTCATATCACTCATTTATATTCAGCGATGTCAACCATCACCCGTAGAAATGCCTATCGCTATGCAGGTGTGGTAGAGGCAGCTTATCTGATTGATGGTATGACAGTAGAAATCATTGCGGACGGCATTCATCTGCCCAAACCTTTACTACAATTCGTATATAAGTTCAAGGGGGCCGATAAAACAGCACTTTGCACAGATGCCATGCGAGGTGCGGGAATGCCGGACGGTGAATCCATATTAGGCAGCCTGACCAACGGTCAGAAAGTTATTATTGAAGACGGAGTAGGCCAAGCTTCCCGACCGTTCGGCATTTGCCGGAAGCGTAGCTACCGCCGATCGTTTGGTAAGAACCATGATAAATATAGCCGGCATACCCCTAATCGATGCTATCCGAATGATAACCCTTACCCCCGCCCGCATTCTGCATGTGGATTCCCAAAAGGGTTCTTTGGAGGAAGGTAAAGATGCCGACATCGTCATCTTCGACAATCAAATTAACGTAACAACAACTATATCAAAAGGCCATGTTATCTACAATCAATGAAACATACCTGTTTCAACAAGATCTATTAACAGTCAAAATGTTCCCTTCTATCCAACAGATGGGGAAATGTGCTGCGACAGAAGTTACTAACAAAATATGCGAACTTCTCAAAGAGAAAGCTGAAATCAATATGATTTTTGCCGCAGCTCCTTCACAAAATGAATTCTTAAGTCATCTTATTCACAGTAAACAGATTGACTGGAGCAGAATCAACGCTTTCCACATGGATGAATACATCGGCATTCATCCGGAAGCCCCACAAAGTTTCGGAAATTTTCTCCGTCAGCGCATCTTCGACAAAGTCCCGTTCAAGACTGTAAACTATCTGAACGGACAAGCAGAAAACCTTGAAGAAGAATGCAAACGTTATTCCGAATTGCTGCTTCGTCATCCTGTCGATATTGTCTGTCTGGGAATTGGAGAAAACGGTCATATTGCATTCAATGATCCGGATGTAGCCAATTTCAACGACTCCCATTTAGTTAAAGTAGTAGAACTCGACCCGATATGTCGCCAGCAACAAGTGAATGAAAAATGCTTTGAAGCATTCGACCTTGTTCCTGCTAAAGCACTGACTCTTACCATTCCAGCCTTATTAAAAGCGGACTGGATGTTCTGCATTGTGCCTTTTAAAAATAAAGCCAATGCAGTATACAACACTCTTTATGGAGAAATTTCCGAAAAATGTCCGGCCAGTATATTACGCAAAAAAGAAAATTCTTGTTTATATTTGGATCCTGAAAGTGCAGAACGAATAAACTTATAAATACATATGAAAAATATCTTATTTATCCTCCTTACTTTCTTGTCTGTCAGCTTCAGACTATATGCGCAGGATGTAATTAAAATAGGAATTATCGGGCTCGATACTTCCCATTCTACAGCTTTCACCGAGCTACTGAACGGAGACTCTGACGATAAGTTTGTCAAAGAGTTCGAAGTCGTAGCAGCTTACCCTTATGGTTCAAAGACTATCCAGTCCAGTTACGAACGAATTCCCGGATATATAGAAGAGGTCAAGAAACACGGTGTGGAGATTACATCTTCCATAGCGGAATTGCTTGACAAGGTAGATTGCGTCATGCTTGAAACAAACGACGGTAGAATCCACCTCGAACAAGCAATGGAAGTATTCAAATCCGGAAAAATATGCTATATCGACAAGCCTATTGGAGCGACATTGGGACAAGCTATTGCCATTTACGAAATGGCGGAGAAATACAATGTGCCTATCTTTTCTTCTTCTGCACTCAGATATTCTCCACAGAATCAAAAGCTGAGAAACGGAGAGTTCGGCAAAATTCTGGGAGCTGACTGTTATTCTCCTCACAAGGTAGAACCGACTCACCCCGATTTCGGTTTTTATGGCATTCACGGAGTAGAAACGCTTTATACTCTTATGGGAACCGGTTGCGAGTCAGTCAACCGTATGTCTTCCCAAGATGCTGATGTAGTGGTAGGCCGTTGGAAAGACGGGCGGATAGGTACTTTCAGGGGAATCAAAGAAGGTCCGGCCATTTATGGCGGTACAGCTTATACCCCCAAAGGTGCAATAGCAGCAGGAGGATATGAAGGTTACAAAGTTTTGCTCGATCAAATACTCACTTTTTTCAAGACCGGAGTAGCTCCGATTTCGAAAGAAGAAACAATTGAGATATTCACTTTTATGAAAGCTTCCAATATGAGCAAAGAGCAGAACGGCAAAATCGTTACCATGGAGGAGGCATACCGAAAAGGGCTGAAAGATGCACAGAAGCTAATTAAAACCTACAAATAAAAATAGCACATGAGGTACACATACAGACACATCGGGATCCTGACCATCTCATTAATAGTTGCTTCCTGCTCCTTTTCCAAAAAAAGCAGGCAAACAACAATCATGACAAAAATATGAATCCGAACGTAAAAATAGTGGTCCTCGACCCAGGACATTTTCATGCCAGTCTGTTGCAAAAGAATCCGCTGGCCTCAGTGAACGACACAATTCGGGTATATGCTCCCGAAGGAGCGGAAGTCAAACAATATCTGAACGACATAAATAGCTATAATCAACGGGCGGAGAATCCCACATCCTGGAAAGAAGAAATATATATTGGGGGCGATTATCTTTCCAGGATGCTTTCCGACCGTCAAGGGGACGTAGTTGTGCTTGCCGGAAACAACCAGAAAAAAAAAACTATATTCTGGAAGCTATCAAAGCAGGATACAATGTGCTTTCCGACAAGCCTTTGGCCATTAACAAGAAGGATTTCGACTTACTGATTCAAGCATATCAATTGGCAAAGGAAAGGAAATTACTCCTTTACGACTTGATGACTGAACGATATGACATCCTGAATATCATCGAAAAAGCATTACTGAACAATCCGGATCTTTTTGGTGAATTGCAAAAAGGGTCTTTGAATGATCCGTCAGTTTCTATGGAAAGTGTTCATTATTTCTTTAAGAATGTATCAGGCAAGCCACTGATTCGTCCGGTATGGTATTATGACACAGAGCAACAAGGAGAAGGTATTGCGGATGTAACCACTCATCTTATCGATCTGGTCAACTGGCAATGTTTCCCCAACGAAACCATCCGTTATCAGTCGGATGTAGAAGTATTGAAAGCCAGACATTGGCCTACCCGCATTACATTACCTGAATTTTCGCAATCGACGCAGGCTGACACCTTCCCCGCCTTCTTGAACAAATATATCAATAATAATGTGCTGGAAGTTTTAGCGAATGGTAGCCTAAATTACACAGTAAAGGGGGATTCATATAGGTATGAAGGTTATCTGGAATTACACTCCTCCAAGTGATGGTGGCGACACTTTTACCTCCCTTAAGAAAGGAAGTAAGGCTACATTGAAAACAATTCAGGACAAAGAAAGTGGTTTTGTGAAACAGCTCTACATCCAAAGAGCCGCAGAGTCTGATCACTCTGAATTTGAGAGCCAGTTGCAAAAGGCCATCAAACAACTGCAAGCGACCTATCCATTCCTATCCGTCAAAAAAAATGAATGAAGGACTTTATCTGATTGATATACCACAGGCGGACAGACTGGGACATGAAGCTCACTTCAGTAAAGTAGCAGAAGCATTCCTTGGCTATTTGCATGATAAAAATATGCCGGAATGGGAAAACGAGAATACAATATCTAAATATTATATCACCACTACAGCTGTAGAGCTGGCAAAGAAAAAAAATAAGAAAGGCCGCAGACACGTGTTAAGAAGTGAAATAAAATATTATGCAGATGAATCCATGTTTCATGGATTCATTCCTCATGTTATGGGGACACGTCTTGATATCCTGATGATTCACTCCAACCTTCCCCTACTAAACATGCTTTGGGCACATATTACCGACGAGTTAGAAAGGTTGGATAAGATGTTGAATCGATTTGATGCCACAAGTGAAGTATCAAAGCTAAACATCCATACACAACAAGATTCAGTTTCTGTCAGTGCGGAATTGGAAGATATCCTACGGTCATGCCAATATTATTATGAAAAGACTCTTCATCTTTTCGACATCACATTAAACGATTTCTCACAAATACAAATTCACGGCAATCACCATATCTCTTTTAGCAACTTTTCCGTAACACTTGATTTTGGAGGTTTCGCGAAGGGATACGCCTTAAAAAAGATTCAAGAAATCCTCTTGCGGGGAAATATAGAGAATGCTTTCGTCGATTTTGGCAACAGTTCGATTATGGGAATAGGACACCATCCTTATGGAGACTTGCTGGAAAGTCAGTTTGCAGAATCCTTACACTCAACAAACTCTTGACGAATTCTGCCTTACTGACAATACGTTGTCCACTTCCGGGAATACGGAACAGTACACCGGACATATTATAAATCCGCTTACAGGGAATCTACAACGAACAAAAAAAAGTTACGAGTATCTTATCAGACAATCCGCTGGATGCAGAAATACTCAGTACAGTCTGGATGATTGCCGACGACCAACAACGGGAACAGATCAACGAGAACTTCAAACATATAAAAGGAACTATATATACTCTATAAAATATGAGAAACAAAATAGAAAAAGGAGTCGATTTGAATCTCAGACAATTCATCAAAAGTCTGGGATATATCGCAGGAGGAACTGCACTGCTGGCAAGCACACCCTGGCTGTCTTCCTGCACACCCGAAAAACTTAAAGAAATCCGCAACGAGAAAGCCCGGATCGCTTTGATCGGTACTGGTTCCAGGGGACAGTATCATATCCACAATCTAAAAGAGATTCCCCATGCCCGGATTGTTGCCGTTTGTGACAATTATGCTCCTAACCTCCAACAAGCAGTAGAGTTATGTCCGGGTGCCAAAGCATACACTGACTACCGGAAGCTTTTGGAATCGGCAGATATTGACGGCGTAATTATCTCTACTCCGTTGAACTGGCATGCTCCCATTGTACTGGATGCCCTGGCAGCCGGCAAACACGTATTCTGTGAAAAAGCCATGGCACGGACTTTAGACGAATGCAAAGCTATATATGATGCCTATCAAACGACCAACCAGGTTCTCTACTTCTGTATGCAGCGCATGTATGACGAGAAGTATATCAAAGGAATGCAAATGATTCATTCCGGACTCATCGGAGATGTGGTAGGAATGCGCTGCCATTGGTTCAGAAATGCAGACTGGCGTCGTCCCGTCCCTCACCGGAACTGGAACATCAAATCAACTGGCGATTGTACAAAGAAAGCTCAGGCGGATTAATGACCGAACTGGCCTGCCACCAACTGGAAGTATGCAACTGGGCAGCTAAAAGAATGCCGGTAAGCATCATCGGTATGGGCGACATCGTCTACTGGAAAGACGGTCGCGAAGTATACGATAGCGTAAATGTGACTTACCGATACTCCGACGGAACCAAGATTGCCTACGAATCGTTGATTTCCAATAAATTCAACGGTATGGAAGACCAGATCCTCGGGCACAAAGGTACTATGGAAATGGCAAAAGGTATCTATTATCTGGAAGAGGACCATTCAACATCGGGCATCCGGCAACTTATCGGACAGGTTAAGGATAAAGTATTCGCTGCTATCCCGACAGCCGGCCCCAGCTGGCGACCAGAAACGAAAATGGAATACACGCCACATTTTGTTATTGAAGGAGACATTAACGTCAACAACGGGCTGAGCATGATCGGAGCCGACAAAGATGGTTCCGATATCATTCTATCCTCCTTCTGCCAATCATGTATCACTGGAGAAAAAGCACAAAATGTGGTAGAAGAAGCCTATTGCTCCACCGTACTTTGCCTGCTTGGCAATCAAGCAATGGAGGAAGAGCGCCATATCCTTTTCCCCGACGAATATAAAATACCATATATGAAATTTTAAATTATGAAAGATATCATCATCACCTCCCAAAAAATTAAAAGGGAAAGAAACATTTATCTGATATGCTTTCTTCTCTCTTTTGCAATCAATATTATTGCAATCCTTGTCTATATACGTCCGTGGATTGAAATATTCACTCAACTGGGGTATGTGCTCGTTATCAGTTTTTTCATCTATTTCATACTATGGATTCCGCGTATACTCATTATCGGGTTACGTCATCTCCTTCGAAAAAAGAAGTAACAGCTTTACGTTTTTTGAAGATTGATTGACGGAAAAGAAGTCTGACATCAGTTAATAACGGCTTAACTTTGAGGAAAAATAGATACTATGACAACAAGAAGAGATTTTATCAAAAAAACAGTTGCAGGCACGGCCGCCCTTTCCTTGGGAAGCATTATTCCCGGCTTCGGTTCAAATAGTTATCAGGAAATCCTGGGTGCGAACGAAAAAATACGAATCGGAGTCATTGGTGTAAACTCCAGAGGTAATGCCTTGGCACAAGGATTTGCCAAGATGAAAGGTTGTGAAGTAACTTACATTTGTGATGTAGACTCAAGAGCATTAGAAAAATGTCAGGCTGCTATCCACAAAATTACCGGACGTACTCCCAAAGGAGAAAAAGACATCCGCAAAATGCTGGAATCGGACGATTTTGAGGCGGTAGTCATTGCCACGCCTGACCACTGGCATGCCAAAGCAGCCATTATGGCTATGCAAGCAGGAAAGCATGTTTATCTGGAAAAACCGACCAGCCACAATCCGGCAGAGAATGAAATGTTAGTCAGGGCGACGCTTAAATATAACCGGATTGTCCAAGTCGGCAACCAGCGCCGTTCGTGGCCGAACGTTATCAAAGCAATAGAAGAGATTAAGTCTGGGGCAATCGGGAAAGTAAGATATGCCAAATCTTGGTATGTCAATAATCGCCCTTCTATTGGAACAGGCAAAGTTGTTCCTGTACCTGATTATCTGGATTGGGATTTATGGCAAGGTCCTGCACCACGGGTGCCCAATTTTAAAGACAATTATGTCCATTATAACTGGCACTGGTTCTGGAACTGGGGTACCGGTGAAGCATTGAATAACGGAACTCATTTCGTTGATATCCTCCGTTGGGGGCTGGGCGTTGATTATCCGACAAAGGTAGATTCTGTCGGAGGACGTTATCGCTTTCAGGACGACTGGCAAACTCCGGATACACAACTCATTACTTTCCAGTTCGGCAACGAAGCATCCTGCTCTTGGGAAGGACGTAGTTGCAACAGCACACCGGTAGACGGATACGGAGTAGGTACCGCTTTCTACGGAGAGACAGGCACCCTTTTCATCAGTGGAGGCAATGAGTACAAAATAACAGACTTTACAAGGGAAAGTAATCAAAGATGTAAAAAGTAACTTGAAGTTTGAAACTGGTAATTTGCTAAATCCATCGGAAAAGCTGGATGCTTATCACTTCGAAAACTGGTTTGACGCCATCCGCAAAGGCGGTAAGCTGAATTCCGGCATTGTAGATGCCTGCATCAGTACCAGTTAGTACAGTTAGGCAATATCGCACAGCGCGTAGGTCATTCTTTAGATATTGATCCGGGAAGCGGACGTATTCTGAACGATCTGGAAGCTAACAAGCTCTGGGGCAGAGAATACGAAAAAGGTTGGGAAATACGGGTATAACCCCGCCCTTCTCTTCCTCGTTTTTTTCATTAGGTTATAGTTTTGTTGGAGGGTATGTCAAAAGTAACTAAACTCCCCTCCTTCGGGAAGGAGGGGTGGCTGAAAGCCGGGGTGGTAGGTGTACTGTACAATTGAATATCAATAGTTTATGTATTCACCTACCACCTCCCCCTACGGGGACTCCTCCTTCCTGAAGGAGGAGAATTTTGTTACTATTGACTCTGACACACGCTCCTTCTTTGTATCATAAAGCGAACAGAGTTTATGTTATCATATTTCACCATATAAGCGCATCCGTGGCAGAGATACTGCAACACCCCGACCAAGCTCCCATGAAAAACTTCAACCTTTTATTTATAAACCAGACAAACGTTTCTAATAAATTCCTGCATCGTTTATTATAAACGTCCCCCCAGTTTATTATAAACTCAAATTCCCCTTTTCAAAGATTAATCTTTAATTTTATGCAACAAAAAAGGCTGCAAACCCGCTAAGAGTTCGCAGCCCATCAATGATAAATGAGTCTCACAGAGTCTGTTTTCTCAGACTTCTATTCGTTATATTGTCAGTATATCATACCAAATTAAAGGCATATACTTCCTATCAGATGCAGCAAAAAACAATTCTTTTTTCATTGGTTCAGGTTTTAATTAAAGCTGGATAGCCGACTACAAATATACAACATAAAAAGGGCTTTGTCAAGTCTTCGGGAAGTTTACACAAGAAAACAAAGGATTACTGAAGCTGTCAGCATCATAAAAAACGTGAGTTCTTTTTCGTCCTCATATTGAATTTATTTCGTATTTTTGCGTGCACATCCTCCCTTTTTTGATGGATAGAAGAAAATTTGTTGTAAAAGCAAAGTGAAGATTGATTTATGAGTGACGAAATTAACGAGATAACGGAAGAACATTCAGACTACAAACCGGCGGACGCGCGGGACGAAAACGTAAAGCATCAGTTAACAGGCATGTACCAGAATTGGTTTCTGGACTATGCTTCTTATGTGATTCTGGAACGTGCCGTACCCCACATCAATGACGGTTTGAAGCCTGTGCAACGTCGTATCCTACATTCTATGAAGCGTCTGGACGACGGGCGGTATAACAAAGTGGCAAATATTGTGGGACACACCATGCAGTTCCATCCGCACGGTGATGCTTCTATCGGGGATGCACTGGTACAGTGGGACAGAAAGACCTGTTGATTGACTGCCAGGGTAACTGGGGTAATATACTCACCGGTGACGGTGCGGCGGCTCCCCGTTATATCGAGGCACGCCTTTCCAAGTTTGCGCTGGACATCGTATTCAATCCAAAGACTACCGAATGGAAGCTGTCTTATGACGGCAGAAACAAGGAACCGGTCACTCTCCCTGTGAAGTTCCCGCTATTGCTGGCACAGGGAGTGGAAGGTATCGCCGTCGGGCTTTCATCCAAGATACTACCTCACAACTTCAATGAACTTTGCGACGCCTCCATCAGCTATCTGCATGGAGAAGCGTTCCAGCTATATCCCGACTTCCAGACAGGCGGTTCGATCGACGTAGCCAAATACAACGACGGAGAACGTGGCGGAGCGGTAAAAGTACGTGCCAAGATCAACAAGATTGATAACAAGACACTCGCAATCACGGAGATCCCTTATGGCAAGACCACCTCTACCGTAATCGACTCTATCCTGAAAGCTGTTGACAAAGGAAAAATCAAGATACGCAAAGTAGACGATAATACGCTGCCAACGTAGAGATACTGGTACACCTCGCCCCCGGCACTTCATCGGACAAAACGATCGATGCACTATACGCTTTACCGACTGCGAGGTGAGCATCTCTCCCAACTGCTGTGTAATTGACGACAGCAAGCCTCACTTCCTCACCGTTAGCAAGGTATTGAAAAAGTCGGCAGACAACACACTGGGACTGCTGAAACAGGAACTGGAAATCAAGAAAGGGGAAATACTGGAAGCACTCCATTTCGCTTCCCTCGAAAAGATATTTATCGAAGAACGTATCTATAAGGACAAAGAGTTCGAGCAATCCAAAGACATGGACGCCGCCTGCGCACATATCGACGACCGCCTGACTCCTTTCTACCCGAGCTTTATCCGTGAAGTGACCAAAGAGGATATTCTCAAACTGATGGAAATCAAGATGGGGCGCATCCTGAAGTTCAACTCGACAAAGCCGATGAACTGATCGCCCGGATGAAAGAAGAGATCGCCGAAATCGACGATCACCTCGCTCACATCGTGGACTATACCGTAAACTGGTATCAGATGCTGAAAAGCAAATACGGAAAGAACTTCCCGCGCCGCACTGAACTGCGCAACTTCGACACGATCGAAGCCGCCAAAGTGGTGGAGGCCAACGAGAAACTCTACATCAACCGTGATGAAGGATTTATCGGAACAGCACTGAAGAAGGATGAATTCGTAGCCAACTGTTCGGATATCGATGACGTGATCGTCTTCTTCCGGGATGGTAAATATATCGTCACTCCGGTAGCCGACAAGAAGTTTGTGGGCAAAAACATACTTTACGTCAATGTCTTCAAGAAGAATGACAAACGTACAATCTACAATATCACTTACCGCGACGGCAAAGAAGGAACGACGTATATCAAACGTTTTGCCGTGACAGGTGTGGTCCGCGACCGTGAATACGATGTCACTCAAGGAACTCCGGACTCACGTATCACTTATTTCAGTGCCAATCCGAACGGGGAGGCCGAAATCATCAAGGTGACACTGAAGCCGAATCCGCGTGTACGCCGTATCATCTTCGAGCATGATTTCAGCGAGGTCAGCATCAAGGGACGTCAGGCACGAGGTGTGATTCTTACCCGCTTGCCGGTGCATAAGATTTCCTTGAAACAAAAAGGAGGCTCTACGCTCGGTGGACGAAAAGTATGGTTCGACCGAGACATACTGCGCCTCAACTATGACGGACGAGGTGAATATCTGGGTGAATTCCAAAGCGACGACACCATCCTGGTAGTGCTCAACAATGGTGACTTCTACACCAGCAACTTCGATCTGAGCAACCACTACGAAGATAATGTAAGTATTGTCGAGAAGTTCGATTCCAACAAGGTATGGACTGCCGCGCTATACGATGCCGACCAACAGAATTACCCGTACCTGAAACGTTTCTGCTTCGAAGGTTCCAACCGTAAGCAGAACTATCTGGGCGACAACAAGAATAACCGCCTCATCCTGCTGACTGATGAGTACTATCCTCGTCTGGAAGTCATATTCGGCGGACACGACAGTTTCCGTGAAGCGATGGTAATTGACGCGGAAGAATTTATTGCAGTCAAAGGTTTCAAGGCAAAAGGCAAGCGTATCACTACCTATACGGTGGATACCATCAACGAGCTTGAACCGACCCGTTTCCCGGAACCGCCCAACAGAGCAGCCGGAAGAATCGGAAGAAGAGCCGGAAAATCTGGACCCGGACAGTGACAAAAGTGAAGGAGATATCATTGATGAAATCACCGGGCAGATGAAATTATTCTGATGAAGAAAAAACTAATATACTTAGGGCTGACAGGATACATCCTGTTCGCCCTCTGCACAAGATTACAGGCGCAGACCGACAGTCTGCAAGCACATCGCTACGTAACACGTGCCACCATGTACGGCATCGGTTTTACCAATGTGTTCGACACCTACCTGTCACCACAGGAATATAAGGGAATCGACTTCCGCATTTCCCGCGAAACAATCCGTATGACAAAGTTGTTCGACGGCAATGTTTCTGTGCAGAACTTCTTTCAGGCAGACGTCGGCTATACGCATAACCGTGCCGACAACAACAATACCTTCTCCGGACTAGTCAACTGGAACTATGGCCTGCATTACCAGTTCCGCCTGACGGAGAACTTTAAGTTACTGGCCGGAGGACTGATAGACGTCAACGGAGGCTTTGTCTACAATCTCCGTAACACGAACAATCCGGCTTCAGCACGGGCATACGTCAATCTGGACGCTTCGGGAATGGCTATCTGGCATTTGAAAATCAAGCGCTATCCGATGGTACTCCGCTATCAGGTCAACGTGCCGATGATCGGACTTATGTTCTCACCGCACTACGGACAGTCTTATTACGAAATCTTCTCACTGGGCAACTCCAGCGGAGTTATCCAATTTACCTCTCTCCACAATCAACCGTCTCTCCGTCAGATGCTTTCTGTCGATCTGCCGATAGGATATACCAAGATGCGTTTCAGTTATCTGGCAGACTTGCAACAATCCAATGTTAACGGAATCAAGACACATACCTACTCTCATGTATTTATGGTAGGATTCGTGAAAGACTTGTATCGGGTTTCCAACAAAAAAGGAACGAATCTGCCTCCGTCAGTGAGGGCGTACTAGAAGAAGTGGAGAGTTGAGAGTTGAAAGTGAAGAGTTGAGAATTGAGAGTTTATGGACAAGAACTGAAAGATTAAGAATGAGAAATAGAATTATACAAATACTTTTACTACTCTGTTGCCTCCCGATACAGACCGGGTGCATCGGAGAAGATGATTACGCTGATGATCCCGTAGGAAACTTCGAGCAACTATGGAAGATCATTGACGAACGGTATTGCTTTCTGGACTCGAAAGGTATTGACTGGGATGCGGTTCATGAGAAATACAGCAAACTGATTGTACCGGGTATGTCCAATGACGACCTTTTCGATAAACTCAGCGAGATGCTCTATATCCTGAAAGACGGTCATGTCAATCTTTCATCTGCCAAGCGTGTCTCTTATTACGACGCATGGTATCAGGGGTATCCGTGGAATTATCGGGAAGATATTCTTTACCAGTATTATCTGGGAAGTGCCAGCAAGGACTACTATACATCGGCGGGGATGAAATACAAAATATTCGACAATAATATCGGATATATCCGCTACGAAAGTTTCAGTTCCGGGGTCGGCGATGGCAATCTGGATGAAATCCTTGTCTATCTGGCAACCTGCAACGGACTGATTATCGATGTACGCGACAACGGAGGAGGTAATCTGACTAATTCTTCCCGTATTGCCGCCCGATTTACCAATAGTAAAATTCTGACCGGATTCATACAGCATAAGACGGGAACAGGACATAGTGACTTCTCTAAACCGGAACCGATCTACCTGGAGCCTTCCAACAGCATCCGTTGGCAGAAGAAAGTCGTTATACTGACCAACCGCCGTTGCTACAGTGCAACCAATGATTTCGTCAATCTGATGCGCAGCATAGACAATAACGGCAAGATCATCCAGGTCGGTGACCAGACAGGTGGCGGTTCGGGACTTCCTTTCACATCGGAACTGCCGAACGGTTGGAGCATCCGCTTCTCCGCCAGTCCTCATTTCGACAAAAATATGCAGCCGCTGGAAGAAGGTATTTTGCCTGATATAGCTATCGATATGACTGAGGATGACCAATCTAAGCATAGGGACACACTGATTGAAAAGGCATTTGAGATACTAAGCGAGTAACTTTGTTGCCTAATAATTTGTCAAATCAGAAAATCTTCCTATCTTTGCACCGCTAAACAAAAAAGCTACCTGCGGATGTGGCGTAATTGGTAGCCGCGCCAGACTTAGGATCTGGTGCCGTGAGGCGTGTAGGTTCGAGTCCTATCATCCGCACAAAATATAAACTAGAAAGCCTTCAAGATATATCTTGGAGGCTTTTTAATTGATTACATATATGAAGAAACATCAACTTTGCTGCATCGGCCATATCACTTTGGATAAGGTAGTCACTCCTCAAAGCACAGTCTATATGCCTGGAGGCACAGCTTTCTATTGTTCACACGCTATCCGCCATTTCAATGACATGGATTATGCATTAGTGACAGCAGTCGGCGCTACGGAAATGAAAGTCGTAGACCAGCTGCGCGGGATAGGCATCAGCGTAACCGCATTACCCAGCCAGCACTCTGTATACTTCGAGAACATCTATGGAGAAAATCCCGATGACCGTACCCAACGTGTACTGGCAAAAGCTGATCCTTTCACCGCTTCCCAACTTCAGGAGATAGAGGCGGAAATTTATCATCTTGGTTCACTGTTAGCAGATGATTTTTCTTTAGAAGTAATTAAGGAGTTATCCCGGAAAGGATTGATTGCAGTAGACTCACAAGGTTACCTGCGTGAAGTACGTGACACTCATGTATATCCGACAGACTGGACCGACAAGCGGGAAGCTCTGCAATATATTCATTTCCTTAAAGTAAATGAGCACGAAATGGAAGTGCTCACAGGACTTTCCGATCCGCATGAGGCTGCACGCAAACTGCACGAATGGGGGGAGTGAAAGAAGTATTAGTCACTTTGGGAAGTATGGGGTCTCTCATTTACGACGGTACGGATTTTTATCGCATTCCGGCTTATAAACCTGGACAAGTAGTAGATGCAACCGGCTGTGGAGATACTTATACTATCGGATATTTGTATCAACGGGTATCGGGTGCGAGCATCGAAGAAGCAGGACGATTTGCTGCCGCCATGTCTACGCTGAAGATCGAGAAATCCGGTCCTTTCTGTGGAAATAAGGAAGATGTTATTCGATGTATGGAGACTGCGGAGCAGATGTACTAAAAAGAGAGCCATACAGGCATTAATATCAATAAACAGAGCGCTGTTTCATCCTTTTTTCAAGATAAAACAGCGCTCTGTTTATTAACTACTTTTTTCTCCTGTTCTTAATAAGTTGTCCCAGAAAAAACGCCACTCATTGTGAAAATCATTGCAATGGAAGCCGAGAACCAACGACTACTTTCCGTACATAAAAGAATAGTAAACAGTCCCAATAGTAGAACAAAGAATAATGCCAATTTAATATTACCTTTCATGTATCTTCGAACGTTTAAATTTAACAATCAGGAAATAGACACTTTGAAAGAAGACGCCAATAAATATCATTTTCAAACCATCAACATCAAACATACGTTCACACAGAACTCCGACAATCTTTAAAAGCACAAAGTACTGCAATGATAAATGTGAAAGCATATTGTAAGGCAGCATTTCTTATCTTTAAATATTCAGCACTTGTTTCTTTACAGCACCAAGGAAAAAAGATACACCAAATTAAAGCCAACAAAAATAGATACCAAAGTATCATATTCAAAGGGTACTACGAATATCTCATATATTCCCCAAAGAATAAGCAGTATAATAATCATCACATCTGGCCTATTTTTTTTCATGAATTTCATTGTTCTATTTTTATTTATTATTCAGACTGTTCGTATACCTTTCAGCTAAACCAAGCTTTACCTCAAAAGTAATAAATATCTTTCAAGGTTCACTCTATCCAGCTAATCTTTTGACCTAAGATGTTCAATAGCAGAAAACTAGTCCTAACTGAAAATCAAGACGTCTCATATAGAGTCTATCCAATTTGTTTGGACGTAGTGTTTCCCTTTTTCTCATCGGCTGTCATTTCAATCTTCTTAAAGTCTCCACTTAAAACAGAAAAGCCTCCGTTTACCGCAAGGTGGTCTGTCAATTTATATTCTACCAGAAAGTCCATATTCCCGGCCAATGCACCGGAAGTACATTTAAATTCACTATTACTTCGACCTTCATCCCGATAATGTAGATATCCGGCTCCCAATACGCAACTAATTAAAGTTCTTTCTGGGTTATTGGAATTTTGAATCCAAGTTGCGGTCCTAAATACCAAAGTTCTACATTGTCAGCTACATTCGTTTCATCATCAAGTGTATAATTGGCAGAAGTACCGGAGAGATTAAACTTTAATCCGGCAACCCAAAATTTATCAATTCGATAGAGTGTCTTCACATTACACATCAAGCCTCCATTATATTCCCCACGATAATTAACACCAAAAGGTGACAAGTTTGACTTACCGAACAATACACCTTTTCCGCCATCTACTGAAATAAACAGTTTATCTCCGGAAAAACTCTGTGCAAATCCTACTGTAACAGAAAACACAAATAGGAAAAATAAAATAAGTTTTCTCATAATACTATATTTGAAAAGTCGTATGAATTGAAATATTCTAATTATCAATTCATACGACTAATTATTTTATGTTTTTTCTCTAGTGATATAGATATACAATATAGAACCTAAAGCTAGAACTAGATTCATCAGTAAAATATATGTCACTTTATTGGGGTTATTATCAAAAAAGAAATAAATGCATAATGAAATTATGATAGATAATAAAAACAGTCCTGATAGAACCCATAATTTGTCAGTACTAGCATGAAATCGTTTTCTTTTTCTTAATAAGTTGTCCTATGCAAACTCCCGTTGATGTACAAATCATTGCAATAGAAGCAGAAAACCAAATACTATTTTCTGTACATAAAAGAATGGAGAACAGACCTAATATTAAAATATAAAACAATGCTAATTTGATATTATTTCTCATTTACTGTACATATTAAATAATTATCAACGCAGGGGCAATAGTTTACCTATTGTGTCTCTCGCTATACTATCATCATCTCTTTCCATCGGCTTAAATTCTATTGTATCTATTTGTATTTCCGTTGGAGGGCGAGAGACTACACGGGAGCTACATAGCCAAGTTTGTAACACACACCAACCAACCGCCACAACAAATCCCGCACCAGCCGTAACCATTCCAAAAGCGGTTGACCATAAAGCACCAGCCAAGCCAAGAGATACATTGCACCCCCAATTTCCACCACGGGCTGTCAGATCGTCAAGTCCATCATATATTTCAAGAACATTACATGTATTATTTCTTTTTATTAACCATTGCTTTTAAAAATAGGAATATTGTTACTATCATAACATGTGAACATAGTTTCTTCAAGTGCATCTTCAGCATTTTGTGCACATTCAATTATAAGACAGTTTTCAATAACACCATTCTCTTTATAAAATGCCATTATATTATTAGCATCCATTTTACTTCGTACAACTATCATTTCCTCCCCAAAGGTTTGGATTTGTGGACGCAAAATTTCTTGCATACCTAAATCGTAATTCATTTCAGCATTATTAAAAGTAGTTCTTGTTTTTACCGAATTATTCAAGTAATCCAGTAGTTGTTGTTTCAATTCTAAACTACTCACTTTTTCAAAAGTCTTATTCTCAATAACATTCTGTTCTTCTGAAAGAGTATTTTGCTCATCCGGAAACATGATAAGCAGCAAATACAACATAATAAAAACATAAAAAAAATTGCTTTCATAACCGATTGAATTTAAAGGTTGATAAATACGTTACAACAATAATAAATAACAGATCCCAAAGGAAATTACCTCCTTCCTCTAACTTAATATTTTACAATTAGAAATATCGACTATACAGAAAAGGAACACAAAAAGTTACTTCTTGTCACTAAGACTAAAAAAGTACATTTATCCATTACCTTATTCAGTTCAGTTTCACTGTACAGTAAATGTACCTTCCAACAAACAATCATTCAAAATTATATGAATAGTATATTCTCCTTTTTCACAAGAAGACATATCAATCATGACAATGCTAGTGTTGTGATAAGTTTTGGAATGTACAATTTCACCTGTAGCTTTATTCGTTACAGTAATGATAGCATAATCTTTTGTCTACCGAAGCTTACATTAAGAATATTAGAGAGAATAGCACATTTCTCATAAGTAGGTTGAATAGGTATTCCCATAGGATTAGAGCGGCTATCTTTTAGTAAATGAATATCATTTGAATTTGCCCATCCTTCAATCGCAAATAAGCAACAAAGTAATAATAATAGTTTTGCTTTCATAATACTTATTTTTATTGGTTATGATACAAATGTAAGGGATAAGATTTAAATAAATTCAGATGCCTGGTCACAATAAAGTTACAAGATAACTATGGATCTCGACTGCAAGTTACAGAAAAGTTACAGGAATGTCACAATCCAACATAAACACCTATGAGACAAGATATTGGCGTATAGTCATCCATTCAAAGAATTCTTCTCCTAACTTAATCTTCATGCGACTTTTCCGACTTTTTAAATGCTCCTTCAGAAGCACGTGTACATAATAAGATTGTTTCTTTGGAGCAACCCAATAAGAAAAAATACGCAATGGAGTAAGTCTTCTTTAGTTAAATCAGCATATTGAATTTTCAATTTAAGCATAATGTCGCCAAAAGTTTCATAAATGCTTTTTCACAAATCATCTGTCCTTCATGAATACTCAAAGAGGTAGCAACGCCCATCTTTTTCTCCAAAGAAAGAAGTTTCTCATGGGTTTCTGTCCTTCGAAACAACTGAAGACAAAGTTCTAAACTCGGCTCCAACATCCTCATAAAATCAGATTCAGCATTACCCTGATCCTCAAAGTCCCCAGATAGAATATCTGTACGACTCTTCATTAATTGATTTTGTAACTCAAGATACTTCTTTTTTTCGACGTTTATCAATCCAAAGAGAAATCGCTCCTCCAATAATAAATAACAGCAAAAGTAGATAAGACCTCAATTTTATATCTTCCCGCAATTTTTTACTGATAAAATTCGATTTCATATTGATCAGCCAAACGAGTTATCTCAGCTGCCTTTGTTGTATCATAAATTGAATCTAGATAATAAATAAAAGAATCAGCTGCCGCTATAGCTGCTGGATAATTTTTCTCTTCTTTCTCCAATTTATATAATTCTCCATAACTTCCTCCACGGTTAAATATATAAGGAGAAGATTTACTCAAATTCAAATAATACCGTGCAGAGTCCATTTGATGGATATTACGTAAGATGCAACCTTTTCGAAGATATTCAGAAAATAAATTAGTACCAGTTGGTGCAGAAGATATAGATGCAGAAAGATATTGGTTAGCCTTTTGAAATTCCCCTTTTTCATTATGCAAAATTCCCAATTCACTCAATATTATAGATTTATAATAATCTTCCCCTATATTCTCTGCAACATCCAATGCTTTTTGATAATAGACCAAAGCACTATCCAATTGATGTTGAAGCATAAAAACATACCCTATCCCTCTAACAGCATAAAACAGACCATCATTCTTCTTTTGCTTAATATAAATTTCATGCGCTTTATGATGGGCACGCATAGCATCCTCATAAAGATTTTGTTCCGCATAACATCCCGCCAGATTCTCATAAATGGCCCCCAAATAAAGATACTCGCTCTCTTTAGGAATTACCTTTAATGCTTGCAAGAAATCTTTTACCGCCAAATCCATACACCGCATGTCTCGATACACACAACCCCGATAATAATAGGCCTGCATCTTACGCTCATTATTCCAACTTCTTTTATAATAATCTACTGCAAACCGAATCAATGAATCACTTGACTCATGAACATACAACTTAGTCCTTGCCCGTGTCAAAAATATAGCATAATCAGCTCTTTCAGAGCCGGATAACTTTTCAGGATGAGAAATGGATTCGAGGAGAGACAGGGCACTATCGGGGAACTCTTGCATCAGTGAGTCTGCCTGACGTAAAAGAGTAGTTGCATTACCTCCATCATGACAAGCAGAGAGAGACAAAATCAGGAACAACCCTATAATATAAGAAAGAAGTAGCTTCATAGTTCGTTTCGTTTTACAAATGTAAATAGAATAAAACAAACAAGCAACAAAAAGACAAATAATTTTTTCACACATCATAATTACAATGTTAAAATTGCCCTTTCTCTCTCTTTCCCTAATCTTTTTTTTGCCTTTCATTTGTTCACTTTGTTACTTTCGCCGGAAGACGGCAGAATAAACTTCAACCTAAATAGTAACAAATGGAAAAATTTAATGCAATGAGGACTAGACTTTTACAACATCTTCAGAAGAAAACCATCAGGTTTAAGAGCATAGTGGCGCTCACTTGCTTGTTGCTGACCTCCGTATCCGCCTTTGCACAAACAAAGACAGTGACCGGTACGGTAACAGATGCCGCCAATGAACCGCTGATCGGTGCATCGGTGCTCGTACAAGGAACTTCCACCGGAACCATTACGGATATGGACGGTAAATATTCAATCTCCGTCACTCCGGAGGACGTACTGGTATTCTCATACGTGGGAATGACTACACAGAGCGTCAAAGTCGGTGCACAGAGTGTGATCAACGTCACCCTGAAAGAAGATTCGCAAGTACTAGCCGAGACAGTCGTTATCGGATACGGTAGCGCGAAGAAAAGAGACTTGACAGGTTCTATCACCAACGTCAAAGGAGAAGAAATTGCCAACAAGCCTGCAACGAACCCACTATCTTCCTTACAGGGAAAAGTGGCCGGCGTGCAAATCGTAAACTCCGGACGTGCCGGCTCCGACCCGGAAATCCGTATTCGCGGTACAAACTCCATCAATGGCTACAAACCGTTGTACGTGGTAGACGGACTATTCAATGACAACATCAACTTCCTTAATCCGGAGGATATCGAATCCATGGAGATTCTGAAAGACCCGTCTTCACTGGCGATCTTCGGTGTCCGTGGTGCTAACGGTGTGATTATCATCACCACCAAGAAAAGCCAAGAAGGACAGACACTGGTTAATATTAATACCTCTTTCGGCTTCAAGAAAGTAGTAGATAAGGTTGATTTGGTCAACGGTCCGCAATTTCAGGAGCTATACAGCGAACAGCTTGCCAATCAGAAGGACGCTCCGTTCGACTTCACCGGCTGGAATGCAAATACCGACTGGCAGGATGAAATCTTCCAGACAGCTTTTATCACCAACAATAATATAAGCATTACGGGAGCTTCGCCCAAACATAGTTTCTATCTGGGCGTAGGTTACTCTCACGAACAGGGAAACATCAAGCATGAGAAATTCAGCAAAGTGACGATTAATGCAAGTAACGACTACAAGATTACGGATTATCTGAAAGTCGGCTTCCAGTTCAACGGGGCACGCACGCTTCCCGCAGACTCCAAACAGGTGCTCGGCGCTCTTCGTGCTGCCCCTATCGCACCGGTATATAATAAGGAATATGGCTTATACAGTGTTCTGCCCGAATTTCAGAAAGCACAGATCAACAATCCAATGGTAGACGTCGGTTTGAAAGCGAACACCACCAAAGCCGAGAACTACCGGGCGTCCGGTAATATCTACGGTGAAGTGGACTTCCTGAAACATTTCAACTTCAAAGCGATGTTCTCTATGGACTATGCTTCCAATAACGGACGGACATATCTGCCTGTCATGAAGGTGTATGACGATACTGCCGCAGGAGATGTAGTTACATTGGGAACAGGCAAGACCGAGTCAGCCAGTTCAAGGAAAATGAAACGAAAGTACAGAGTGACTATGTATTGACTTACACCAATAGCTTCGACACGGCAACCATAACCTGACTGCTACTGCAGGTTTCACGACGTATTACAATTCCCTGAGCCGCTTGGACGGAGCACGCAAGCAAGGTGTAGGTCTGGTGATTCCTGACGATCCGGACAAATGGTTCGTGAGTATCGGTGATGCAGCAACTGCTACTAACGGAAGCACGCAGTGGGAACGCAGCACACTGTCCATGCTTGCACGTGTTATCTACAACTACAAAGGCAAATACCTGTTCAACGGTTCGTTCCGTCGCGACGGTTCTTCCGCTTTTTCTTATACGGGCAACGAGTGGCAGAACTTCTTCTCTCTGGGAGGCGGCTGGCTGATGTCCGAAGAAGAGTTCATGAAAGATATCAAATGGCTCGATATGTTGAAAATCAAAGCATCTTACGGTACATTAGGCAATCAGAATCTGGACAGGGCCTATCCCGCCGAACCGCTGTTGTCAAATGCTTACTCGGCTGTTTTCGGCAAGCCGTCCATTATCTATCCCGGTTACCAGCTCTCCTATCTGCCCAATCCGAATCTGCGTTGGGAAAAAGTAGAAGCTTGGGAAGCAGGTTTTGAAACGAACCTGCTGCGCAACCGACTGCATTTTGAAGGTGTATATTATAAGAAGAGGACCAAAGATTTGCTTGCCGAAGTGCCCGGTATCTCCGGAACAGTACCCGGCATCGGCAACTTGGGAGAAATCGAAAACATGGGTGTTGAAATGGCAGCCAGCTGGCGCGACCAAATCGGCGAATGGGGATACTCTGTCAGTGCCAACCTGACCACCATCAAAAATGAAGTGAAGAGTCTGGTTCAGGAAGGATACTCTATCATCGCCGGAGACAAACAGCAAAGTTACACGATGGCGGGCTATCCTATCGGTTTCTTCTACGGTTACAAGGTGGCAGGCGTATACCAGTCGCAAGCCGACATCGATGCATCACCCGAAAATACCCTTGCCACAGTCACTCCCGGTGATCTGAAATTCGCCGACGTGAACAGAGACGGTAAGATTACCCCGGAAGACCGTACAATGATAGGTAACCCGACACCGGATTTCACCTATGGCCTTTCTCTCGGAGTAAACTACAAGAACTGGTCATTGGGCATCGATATGATGGGACAGCACGGTAACGAAATTTTCCGTACCTGGGACAATTATAACTTTGCACAGTTCAACTATCTGGCACAACGCATGGACCGCTGGCACGGAGAAGGTACGTCCAACACCCAACCGTTGCTGAACTCCAAACATTCTATCAATAACTTGAATTCGGATTATTACATCGAAAACGGCAACTTCTTCCGTATCCGTAACGTGCAACTTGCTTACTCGTTCGACAAGGCCCTCCTTGCCAAAATACGCTTGCAGGCACTGAAAGTCTATGTCAACATACAGAACCTGAAGACATGGAAGCACAACACCGGCTACACACCGGAACTGGGAGGTACCGCCACCACATTCGGAGTAGACGACGGCAGCTACCCCGTACCTGCTGTCTACACCTTCGGCATCAACCTGACCTTCTAGTGGCGTGGCAAGATACCACACCCAAGTTTCCATGCGGGTGACAAGGTGCCACAGCCAGGTTTCCATGCGGAATATAACTTTAATGAATCAAATCTATAATTGTATGAAACTAAATAAATATCTTTTTTCCACCTTTATTGCCGCTTCCGCTCTGCTGATAAGCAGTTGCAGCGACTTTCTGGACCGGAGTCCGCAGGGACAATTCACCGAAGACGATAATCCCAATGCGCTGGTCAACGGTAAAATCTACAATGTCTACACGATGATGCGTAGTTTCGACATCACCGCCGGTACTCCCGCCATTGCTATCCATTATCTCCGCTCCGAAGACTCCGAGAAAGGAAGTATCCCGAGTGACGGGTCGGATGTAGCCGAGATGTACGATGACTTCTTATACACCCCGACCAACGGTTTGCTAGGTTCATACTGGGGAGAGAAATTACGCCATCATCTATCAGTGTAACGACATCCTCGACGCCATTGCCGAGAAAGAAACCGCCGGACAGACCGAAGCCGAAGACATCATCAACAAAGGTGAAGCCTCTTTCTTCCGTGCCTATTGCTACTTCAACCTGGTAAGGGCATTCGGCGAAGTCCCTCTGGTGACTTACAAGATCAACGACGCTTCGGAAGCCAACATTCCGAAAACCACCGTCGATAAAATCTACGAGCAGATTGATGCCGACCTGAAAACCGCCGAAGAGTCATTGCCGGAAACATGGAGCACCGAATATACCGGACGCCTGACTTGGGGAGCTGCCCGTTCACTTCATGCCCGCACCTATATGATGCGCAGTGACTGGGACAACATGTACAAAGCCTCTACAGACGTTATCAACAAAGGTTTATATAATCTGAAAACTCCGTATAACGAAATATTCACCGACGACGGAGAGAACAGCGGCGGTTCTATATTCGAACTGCAATGTACCGCCACTGCCGCCCTTCCTCAAAGTGATGTTATCGGCAGCCAGTTCTGCGAAGTGCAAGGCGTTCGCGGAGCCGGTCAGTGGGACTTAGGCTGGGGATGGCACATGGCAACCCAGTTGATGGCCGACGCCTACGAGACAGGTGACCCGCGTAAAAACGCCACCCTGCTCTACTTCCGCAAAACGGACGATGAACCGATCACCCCGGAAAACACCAACGAACCTTATGGTGAATCCCCCGTCTCTCCGGCTATGGGAGCTTACTTCAACAAAAAAGCTTATACCGACCCCGCACTGCGTAAGGAATACACCAACAAAGGCTTTTGGGTGAATATCCGCCTGATCCGGTATTCGGATGTAGTATTGATGGCTGCCGAAGCTGCCAACGAAAAAAAGAATATCCCCGGAGAAGCGGTGGATTATCTGGAAATGGTACGTGCACGTGCCAGAGGCACCAATACGAATATACTGCCCAAAGTGACGACTACCGATCAGGGAGAATTGCGTGAAGCCATCCGCCACGAACGCCGCGTGGAACTCGGGCTGGAGCCCGACCGTTTCTACGATCTTGTACGTTGGGGGATCGCCTCGGAAGTATTGCACGCTGCCGGGAAAGTAAACTACCAGGATAAGAACGCATTATTGCCTTTGCCTCAGTCAGAAATTGACAAGTCCAAAGGAGTACTGGTGCAGAATCCGGATTATTAATTAATATACAAATCAAACTGATAGAACGATATGATAAATAAGAAGATATTTTTTTCACTTCTGCTGCTCGCTGCCGGCTTCCTGAGTGCGGCAGCGCAGAAGTCGCCACAAGACATGGATCGTTTCATCGACGCATTGATGAAAAAAATGACCGTCGAAGAAAAGATCGGTCAGTTGAACCTACCTGTCACGGGAGAAATCACTACGGGACAAGCCAAAAGCAGCGACATCGCCGCCAAAATCAAACGGGGCGAAGTAGGAGGCTTGTTCAATCTGAAAGGAGTAGAAAAAATACGCGATGTGCAGAAACAGGCGGTAGAACAATCCCGTCTGGGCATCCCCTTGCTATTCGGTATGGATGTCATTCACGGATACGAAACCATGTTCCCTATCCCTCTCGGACTCTCCTGTACATGGGATATGGCGGCTATCGAAGAATCCGCCCGCATTGCAGCCGTAGAAGCCAGCGCCGACGGTATCTCATGGACGTTCAGCCCAATGGTGGATATTTCGCGCGACCCGCGTTGGGGACGTGTATCCGAAGGTAGCGGTGAAGACCCGTTTCTGGGAGCTATGATTGCCGAAGCCATGGTACTCGGTTATCAGGGAAAGAACATGCAACGGAATGACGAAATCATGGCATGCGTAAAACACTTTGCACTGTATGGCGCAGGAGAAGGCGGACGTGACTACAATACGGTGGACATGAGCCGCCAACGGATGTTCAATGACTATATGCTGCCTTACGAAGCGGCTGTAGAAGCCGGCGTAGGCAGTGTCATGGCATCGTTCAACGAAGTAGACGGTGTGCCCGCTACCGCCAACAAGTGGCTGATGACGGATGTACTGCGTGGTCAGTGGGGATTCAACGGATTTGTGGTAACCGACTATACCGGTATTTCCGAAATGATAGACCACGGTATCGGCGACCTCCAGACGGTATCCGCACGTGCCATCAACGCCGGAGTGGATATGGATATGGTCAGCGAAGGCTTTGTCAGCACACTGAAGAAATCCATTCAGGAAGGCAAGGTTTCTATGGAAACATTGAACACCGCCTGCCGCCGCATCCTGGTAGCGAAATACAAACTGGGGTTGTTCGACAATCCCTACAAGTACTGCGACTTAAAACGTCCGGCACGTGATATCTTTACGAAAGCGCACCGCGACGCTGCCCGCAGAATTGCCGCAGAAAGCTTTGTTCTTTTAAAGAATGACAACGTGACCCTGCGTCCGGGAACTCCTGCCGAACCTCTTCTTCCTTTTAACCCGAAAGGTAACATCGCCGTGATAGGTCCGTTGGCCGACAGCCGGACAAACATGCCGGGTACATGGAGCGTAGCTGCCGTGCTCGACCGTTGCCCATCACTGGTGGAAGGCTTGAAAGAGATGACTGCCGGAAAAGCGAATATCATGTATGCCAAAGGCAGCAACCTGATTAGTGACGCCGCCTACGAAGAACGCGCCACGATGTTCGGACGTTCGCTGAACCGTGACAACCGGACAGACGAGCAATTGTTGAACGAAGCATTGACGGTAGCCAACCAGTCGGATATCATCATTGCGGCTCTCGGAGAATCTTCCGAGATGAGCGGAGAAAGCAGCAGCCGTACAGACCTGAACATTCCGGATGTACAGCAAAACCTGCTGAAGGAGTTGCTTAAAACCGGAAAACCTGTCGTACTGGTATTATTCACAGGTCGTCCGCTGACGCTGACTTGGGAACAGGAACACGTACCCGCCATTCTGAACGTATGGTTCGGAGGCAGCGAAGCTGCTTATGCCATCGGCGACGCACTCTTCGGATATGTCAATCCGGGTGGAAAACTGACAATGAGTTTCCCGAAGAATGTCGGTCAGATTCCGCTATATTATGCACATAAGAATACGGGACGTCCGCTGGCACAAGGCAAGTGGTTCGAAAAGTTCCGCAGCAATTATCTGGATGTGGACAATGAACCGCTTTACCCGTTCGGATACGGACTGTCTTATACGACCTTCTCTTACGGTGATATCGACCTAAGCCGTTCTACCATCGACATGACGGGAGAACTGACGGCAGCAGTAATGGTCACCAATACCGGTACATGGCCGGGATCGGAAGTAGTACAACTCTATATCCGTGACCTCGTCGGCAGCACTACCCGTCCGGTGAAAGAGCTGAAAGGCTTCCAGAAGATATTCCTTGAACCCGGACAGTCGGAAATTGTCAAGTTTAAGATTGCGCCGGAAATGCTGAGATATTACAACTACGACCTGCAACTGGTGGCAGAACCGGGAGAGTTCGAAGTAATGATCGGAACAAACAGCCGGGACGTGAAATCCGCACGATTCACGCTAAAATAAAAATCGTACAATAGGCACGGATTACACAGATTCACACGGTCTTTAACTGCGAAATCTCTTAAAACCGTGAAATCCGTGTAATCCGTGCCTAAATTTTATTCTCTCATTTAAATCCACAATCAATGAAAAAATTATCTCTCTATATTTCGCTCCTCTGCCTGATACTGACAGCAGGAGCCTGCAAAAACAAGACCGGCGGACCAACCACCGCCAGTTCCGAGCTCACGGACGATGCCTTGATGGACACCGTTCAGCGCCGCACCTTTCTCTACTTTTGGGAAGGTGCCGAGCCCAACAGCGGACTTGCCCCCGAACGGTATCATGTAGACGGGGTATATCCGCAGAATGATGCCAATGTAGTCACTTCCGGTGGCAGCGGCTTCGGCATCATGGCTATTCTTGCCGGAATAGACCGGGGTTACGTCACCCGCGAAGAAGGTCTGGCACGAATGGAGCGCATCGTCTCCTTCCTCGAAAAAGCGGACCGTTTTCACGGAGCATATCCGCACTGGTGGTATGGCGATACGGGAAAGGTGAAACCTTTCGGACAGAAGGATAACGGAGGTGACTTGGTAGAAACTGCCTTCCTGATGCAAGGACTGCTCGCCGTACACCAGTATTACATCAACGGTAATGAGAAAGAAAAAGCACTGGCAGCACGCATTGACCAAATATGGAAAGACGTTGACTGGAACTGGTACCGCAACGGTGACCAAAATGTACTATACTGGCACTGGAGCCCCACCTATGGCTGGGAAATGGATTTCCCCATACATGGGTACAACGAATGTATGATTATGTATATCCTTGCCGCAGCCTCTCCTACCCACGGAGTACCTGCCGCTGTCTATCATGACGGTTGGGCACAGAACGGAGCGATTGTTTCCCCGCACAAGGTGGAAGGTATAGAATTGCATCTCCGCTACCAGGGCACGGAAGCCGGACCGCTTTTCTGGGCACAATATTCTTTCCTCGGACTCGACCCCGTCGGACTGAAAGATGAATACTGTCCCAGCTACTTCCACGAAATGCGCAACCTGACACTAGTGAACCGTGCTTACTGCATCCGCAACCCCAAACACTACAAAGGTTTCGGACCGGATTGTTGGGGACTGACCGCCAGCTATTCCGTCGATGGATATGCAGCTCATTCGCCCAATGAGCAGGAGGACAAAGGAGTAATCTCCCCTACCGCCGCACTTTCATCCATCGTCTACACCCCGGAATATTCTCTGCAAGTGATGCGCCACCTGTATAATATGGGGGACAAAGTCTTCGGTCCTTTCGGATTCTACGATGCTTTCAGCGAAACAGACAACTGGTATCCGCAACGTTACCTTGCCATCGACCAGGGACCAATTGCAGTCATGATCGAGAATTACCGGACAGGGCTGTTATGGAAACTCTTCATGAGTCATCCCGATGTACAAGCAGGACTTACCAAGTTAGGTTTCAATACCAATAAGCAGGATGTAAGGCAGAAATAAAGAAATCACAGCGTGCGTGGAAGTGGTCTACTGACCACCTCCTCCACCTGTATTTCCGCCTTCGCCGCCACCACCTTTCACATCGTCATTATTGATGCTTCGGGCAGCTTTCTTCACACTAGCTTTCAGTTCACCAATCCGGTAGCTGATACTGACTCCAAAGCTACGGCTCGGCCACTTGCTGCTGCTCTTTGACAGGAAGTTTACGCCTTCCGTATGATTGTTATAGCTTCTGTATTTCTCAAATATATTACTGCAATACACATTCAGGCTCAAACGCTCATCTTTCAGGAAAGAACGGCTCGCACCCAAACTATAATAATAATAGCCGGAACCTTTTCCCTGTAGATTAATATAAGGAGTACTACCACCACCATTCAGACTTAACCGTATTTTCAACGGAAGAGTATGCTGGACGCCACCATAGAAAGAACCGTTCCATCCATAATTGTGCAATCCCTGCGCTTCACTTTTCAAGTCACTGTAGTTTCCACGGCCATTGACGTACAGGCGCGTTTTAGGAGACGCGTTCCAGTTCAGATACAAGCTCATTCCTGTGTTCCGGCTCTTTCCTATATTGGCATAAGTGCTGTACAAAGCTCCTTCTGGTGCTATGTGTGTAGGATCATTGTCAAACATCTCCCCTTCGGGCGCCGTAATCAACCGGCTTATATTCTCAATACTGTTATTGTTGAAAGAATGGCGCAGCGACACATTGATATTGAACTTCGCACTAAAATTGCTATAAGACAAGTCGAACGCATGGCTTTTTTCACTTTTCAGGTTCGAGTTACCTTGGGTGATAAACATCGGATTCAGATTATTAAAATAAGGATTCAGATTCCAGATGCCCGGACGCCAGATACGCATATTATAACCGGCACGCATGTTTTGAGTCTTGCCGAGCTTCATGCCAAGAGAAACGGATGGCACCAGATCGCTGAAGTTCGTGTGAAAATTCTCACCCGGTCCAACGATATATTTCACCCGCTGCACAGTCTGTTCATAGCGCACTCCCGGCTTGAAGGTGAAATCCTTATATTTCAATGTATATCCGAGATAAGCGGCTAAAATATGATTCAAATGACGATAGTCGCTACTGCGGTCTTCGTTATATAAATAATCGTCACTTCCTCCGGCTGCTTCATATAGTTTGTTGTCACTGGTATTGCAGCGGAAGATATATTTCGCACCTGCCTCCACGGTATGCAACTCGCCTATCGGAGTCGTATAGTCCACTTGGAAGGTCTGTTCCATGGTATTCGTTTTGCCGTCCGACTGGCTGTTTTTCAACAGCAACCGTTTCACGAGGTCGTCCACCTCCTCTTTGGCGTGAATATCTTCATAGCCAGTATTAGAATTGCTTGTCTGAGGCTGCGTATTGATCTTATAGGAGAAAGTGATCATCCGCTGCTTGTTCTTTCTGGACGTGCGCTGATAGTCGATGTTTCCATTGATGGAATACCAGGAGCCATCTCCATGATTGCCGGTCCGATAGCTGTAGGCTATGTCCTCATGGTTAGCACCATACATGGTGGTAAATCCATCACCATAATTTTTACTATTGCTGCCATACATTCCAAAAGCCACCGTCAGCAGCCTTAAGGTGTCGATCTCATAACTGCCTTCCAGGTTTCCATACTGGAAGTTGCCTTTCGACTTGGAACTGCTATTTGATTCAAGATATTTTTCCGTATCCGACTCATAGTTCTCACGGTAGCTGTCCGAATATCCACGGGGCCGGTCATTGTAATTAAAGTTGTAATTGGCAGAGACAGTCATTTTCCCCTGCTTCACCATTGCGTAGCCGCCGGCACCGGCACCGTAGTTGCTGGCATTTGCCCGGAATGTTGCCGTATATCCTTCGAATCCACCGCCTACTGTTACGATATTCAAAATACCTCCCACTCCTTCAGCGTCATATTTAGCTCCGGGCGATGTTATCACCTCGATATATTTAATGGAATTGGCAGGCATACTCTTCAACACCTCTTTCGGGTTGTTGCTCATCATATTGTTGGGCTTCCCGTTGACGTGTATTTTAAAGCTGCTGCTACCATTCACCTGTATGTTGTCTTCTCCGTCCACTGTCACTAAAGGCACTTTTCGAAGCATCTCCAATATACTGTTTGATTTCGAGTCGGGGTCATCCTCAATATTATACTCTATCTTGTCTACATCCACCTTGACCAAAGGCTTTTGCGCCACGACTTCCACTCCTTTCAATTCATTATTAGCCTCAGCGGAGAGCATTGTCCCCAAATCAATGACTCTAACCGATGGTTTCAAAGTGAACTCTTTCGTGACGGGCGCCTTGCCTATCGAAGAAATAGTAATGACGTAATCTCCCGCACCTACATTCAGTTTCTCCTGAAACCTACCATTGGCACCCGTCACCGCCATCTTGACAGCCTTGTCCGGTGCTCCTTTTTTAGTAATCTTAATAGTAGCGTATGGTTCTCCATCCTGAGTCAGTGAATCCAAAAGTACCCCTTTGACAGTATAGGACGGCGTAGCGGAGTTTTGTGCCCAACCTGTCATCACAACGGCTACGAATAGTAATAGTAGCAACAATCTGTGTTTCATGTTTGGAATCGTTTTAGTTTTTAGTTTATTAGACGAAGTTTCTTTCAATTTCTTACAAATACGGGGTAAAAGTAGATGGTTTCTTTATGGTTACGAAATCTTCGGAGTTAAGAATCGTAAAAGAAGAGATAAAAAAGATTATACGAAAAGAGAAACCGATTTCTAGGTCATAGAATGGCAGAGGTCTTTCTTGGCTGCACATTATAAATACATCTTCAAAATCTTAAGAACAACGGCATAATTGAATAAAGGTTTTCTCTGTAGAAAATAACGTCACCGCATTCATAAATTAATTCGTCCGGCTATAGGCACCTTTTCGTCCGCCTATAGCCGGACGAAAGGTTGCCTATAGGCAAACGCAACTTTGCCTATAGACGGACGAATTAATTCATTCACTAAGAGAGATTAAGTTATACACTAAAAGGTATTATATTTAGAACCCATATTTTATTTGCCATTAATATCAAGTAATTCCTGATATATCAGAGAATCGTTTTTCATTTTATTGCACATCCACTTCCATGCAGGCATCACCTTGATTTCCCTTCTCTTGAGCTTGCATCAACCATATACCAAGCAACTTGTATGAGGTATGAGTTGTATAATGTCAGAAATTCTTGCGCTGCCCCCCCCTTCCCATCAAAGCCAGATGCTTTTATACGCCATACTATAAATTTTCAAATAGAAGGGTAGCCTTCACCTTTTCTTCGAAACCTTTTATTCATAAGTGATAACAGGTGAAGCATATCGCCCTTCACCGATCCTTCACCCAATTTTCATATGTAATCATAAAGACATCGTTCACTTTGCTATAAGCTAATTTGTTTTTGCTATAATGATATTCGTATTAGCTATAACCTAATAAAAAGATGCTAATAGATTATTTTTTTCTTCCCAATGTTTGTTTCAAACCATTGATAGTTTATTTCAAACACTTACAATGTTTTCTCCACTCACTAGGTGAATAGCCGTCCCTTCACCCGAGATCACTGATAAATAAAAAGGTTGAGAGGAAAAGGTGAAGGTGAAGGCGACACTCGTAACATCTGCTGTATGGTTATTTAAAGCAATGCTTTAGCAACCATAAAGCATAGCTTTTGAAGATACAAAGCGTTGCTTTACGAAGGAGATAAATGTGCTAAGTGATATTAATGGCAACAACACCTTGAAATAACATCACTTAAACACAAAAAATCATTCTAAATACCAGACTTCTTTTATTTATTCCCATTCTCCCACTTTATTCCGAAAAAACATATATCTTTGCTGTACACTTTCTGCGCATCAGCGAGATGTAATAAGCGGGTAGTGTTTTTTATTCCTTAAATAGGAGTATTAATAATGTATTGTCTCTCGTACTCGAAACTAGCAATTTCACGCAAAGAGAGATGATACAACAGATACTCCACGTGAATGGCTGTATATCAACATATCAGTAAGAGATGTGTTATATATAAACGATTGGCGTGGATGTCTGTTGTTATCATTGTCTTTTGCAAGGGTTTGCTAGGCCTCGAGTACAGATAATGGTTCAACAGCATCCATGCCTCTTTTGTATCCGGTCGGTTCCCTTACATAATCCCCATACCCCATAACCCTCCGACTAGAAAGCAAAATGCAGGGATGCTTGTTGCACCATGCTTGGCAAGAGTTATTCGCTCTTTTTTGTTAAACGCATAAACAAAGAAACACTATGCCGAAATGGATTAGCATAGACGAAGCGGCGCACAAGTACGGAGTCAAAGAAGAAGACATCTGTTTGTGGGCAGAAATGGAAGCAATCACCGCATATTTCACTGAAACTACTCTTATCATAGACGAAAAGAGCCTTCAGAGATTTATATACCTGCGCAAGAATCTTCCCACAACAGGATATATCCGCACACTAGAACAACTCTGTATCAATCAGTCTGAAGTGTGTAAACTGTATATGGAAGTCATTGAGCTACAAGAAAAAGACCTTCAATACAAAAAGCGTAGAATTTCAGTGCTGGAAAGGCAGTATGCGATGGCAACCGAACAGAACAAGTTAAGAGAAAAGATAATCACGATAACCTCTGATATGCTAAGTAAAGCTGAAAGTGGATGGTGGGAAAAATTGTGGATGAAGATCAGCAATAGACAAAAGTTATAAAACCATTATACAACTAATCTATGTCTTATTTAAATATGAGTTCAATAACACTAAGCTATCAGAGCATATTCTATATAACCCAAAACCTTCATCCCCCACTTTAATCTCTCCTATCGATAGGAAAAAGTGGAAGATGAAGGTCTAATTATATCTCTAACAAACAAGTTTTATTCTATTACAGTCCGGTCCAAGCAGATATTGCGTACTTAGATTCTACAGCATTCTCTAAGTTATCCGGTAAATTATGAAAGAAATCCAAACCTGTTAATTCTTCCAGTTCGTCAATTGTTTTAGCACATTCAGATAATGCTGGCTTTGTTGCAGCGAATTGATCCATCCAAAAACCTATTGCCTTATAAGTTTCTCCCTTCTTGCAAAGCAATGCCATAAAATAATATTTGGGAACAGGCTTCGTCTTATCATTACTAATATATTCTTTTATTTGGCTTTCTTTATCAATGGTTCCGCCTTTGACAACATAAAGAGTATCACGAAAAGTACTACTCCGTCCCCAAGTACGGACCTTCCCTTCCAAATCATACCAAGTCCCTGCTCCATTAAAGTTATATGTCTGCGGACTCATGTTAGTATAATAGAAAGTTTGCTCATTGGCATCTTTTGAATAAAGCCGATCTGAAGAAGCACAAATATGCCCACGAACATAACCTTGTTTACCAAAGTCACTTTGTGTCCGTTGATCAGACTGAGGAACTCTCGGATCAGATTGCCAAGGATCACCACCCCATTCTGTTTGTTTCCAGTCATTACGGTTCCAATTTGTTTGTCCTGTTACATTATAATATTTAAAGGCTATCCAACGAGCGTGCTTTTTACTCTTGTCATACTCCATACTATAGGTAATAACCTTTTCTCCACTAAATGTTGTAGTAGGAGATAGAAATATATCATTTGCTCCATTCCTCAATGCCGGAAGTTCAATATTCCCTTTCCACTCTCTCTGTAAATCTTCATTCTCATCTTTAGAACAAGATATACATAATATAATAAATAATAGAAGGAAAGAAAAATAATATTTTTTATTGCAATTATATTGTTTTTTCATACAAAAAATACAGTAAAGGGGGGCTATGTATTAGCCCCCTCACGCATATTAAAATTATGTTACTCCAATTTATAGCTATCGGTTTTAGCTACATCTCTTAAACCACCTATTCCAAAATAAGCTCTAAACTTACCTTTAATAGTAAGTTTCTTTCCAATATTACCCAAATTATCTTGCAAATTTATAGCAACTCGAATATCACCGGTTGGCAAATTCACCGCAACACATTTTGTATAATCAGTCTCCCCTTTAGAATCTGCAATCAAAACAACAGTATTTTTGACATCTTGTCCTGTCCCCTCCAAATAACACATCCGCTGCTGAGCTAATAGTTGTCATCTTAGTATCATTTTTTATTCCAGCAACAATGTATCCTGTAGCATACGCTGTTGGAGCCTCTGCCTGTTTACTTATCACTTCCGCGACAGAAAAAGGCTTATCAATTGTTCCATCAGCATCCCCAGGATCTGGCAAATCGCCTCCCTGTGTATACTTAATGTTATCCAATTGGTAAGTTGGCATTCCTCCTGTTTCAGGTTCAATACCAACATATTGGAATCCGACAAAGCCTGTTCTGCCTACATAACTATTCAGATTCACCTCAATGTCTTTCACCCAAACATAATTAGTACCAGATGTTGGGATAGAATTCACTACTATTTCCTATTTTGTAAGTTTTCCATCAGCAGACTTTTGCAAGAAATAAACCTTTAGAGAAGGATTAGCTGTCCAATTAGCTCCAGCGCAGTCAAATGTTAATTTTTTAGAAGCATCTACAATAAAAGCCGGAGTTATAAACCAAGACTCAACAGAACTTCCTTTGTCTGCACCTTTCGTATTAGCTCTAATATATTTATCTGAATTATAAGCTGCACCTTTCCAAGTATATATATCTGGAATTCCCTTATTCACCCAACCAGACAAAGTGTAAGGTTGATCTTTTTCCATATCTTCAAAATCAGCTGTAAAACTTGCTTTTACAGCTGAAACATCTAAGCCAAATGGGTCATCCTCTCCTGGAGCTTCTCCACCTTCCCTAGCTGGTCCCGCTTTAATATTATCCAATCGATAACTTAACGCTTCAGAAGAGCTAGTACTTGTATATTTAAATCCAACAAATCCTGTTTTACCAGCTTGAGCACTCAAATCTGCTGTCAATGATACCCATGTATTATCTGTTGTTGGCATCCCTGCTACATTTATCGCAGTAGAAACCATCTTACCATCCACTAATTGAAGGAAATAAACTTCCAATTTAGAATTAGCAGAAGCAGTTGCATAATTGTATACAGCGCAATCGAAAGATACTTTTTATCCTTAACTTGATCCACCTCAAAGGCAGGAGTTGCAAACCAACATTCAAACTTTTCACCAGTACCACCATAAGAAGTAGCTTGAATATATTTATCGGTTTTACCTGTCGTGGTATTATTAAATGTCTTTCCTTGCCAGCGTCTACCACCTTCTACAGCAACATTATACCAACCTTCCAGTTCATAATCACTATTTGCTACCAAATCTTCAAAATCAGCAGAGAAAGTATTATTTTTCTTTGAATCATCCAAGCCTAACGGATTATCTTTATCACCAGGTTCCGGGTCACCACCATCTCCAATATCTTTACCATCAAGAACCGCAGCAGTAGGACTCTTAAGACCAGCAACTCCAAAATATTTCGTCAACTGTCCCTTAATTACAACGGCTTTACCCAAGTTTCCACCATTGTCAACCAAATTTAATGCAGCACGAACATCGGTTTGAGACACTAGCTGTACTTGGAATACATTTCTTGTAATCTGTCTCATCCGCATCAGCAGCAATCAAAATATTTGCGGCATTTGTAAAAGGAGGTGCAAATACAGCATCAGTCGAAATACTCTTATCATTAATGCAACCTACAATATATCCCATCACCCAAGCTTCTGAGTTATCCTGTTTCGTCATAGCACTTGCTATGTCATATGGATTCTCTTTCGTACCATCTCCAGTCAAGGCAGGTCCTTCGCCGTTTCCTCCTCCATTGATATCATAAGGAGCAAGGAACATCACTACAACTAAATGTGACTAACGTTATTATAGTCAAGAATAAAGCATTTAGAATCTTTTTTTCATAATAGTTGAATATTTATTTTATTAGTTATTTCTTTGAATATCACTATATGTTCTAGCTACAATTTGCCATGTACTATTATAACGGCTCAGAATACCTATCACATTAATTTTACCTGTCGGCATCACTTCGGTTGAGAAATTAGCATAAGTGCTGGTACGGAACGTCAATGTTGAATTATCATCCAACACCAATGTACGGTTTACTCCATTACCACCATCCTTCAAATCTTCAGGAGCAAAAAAGTAGCAGTACCATCCGCTTCTTTAATTGTAACATCCTTGAACATCACAAGTACAGGCGCCAAGTCTTTATCATAAGCTTTCAGCTGAGCGCCGGTAAGTTCCATCGGAATAAGCTCGTCATACCACAATTGAGGTTTATTGATTACTCTGACATGATCCAACCATACAGCCAGGTCCATACGTCCAATGGCTCCTTTGTAGGTAGTACCTATCTGAGCTTGCATTCCGTATCCACCCACATTCAAGTTTTCACAGTCAATCACCACTTTCTGTCCAACAGGGCAATTTGCATAGATGCCAGTAGAGTTAATACCTACCACAATAGCTCCTGTTTCATCAGCCACAATCAGCTGTTTGTAGATATTTCCACTTTCGTCGTCACCTACTACTACACCGGAAATCCGAGTTTCTTCAGTAACTGTCTGAAACTGATTTGCCGAAATTACTGAACTGTATTTTTCCTTCAGATTAGCAATCGAAATAGTCCGTTGCTCTTTTATAGTGTTATTACCATAAGCGTTCCCTGTCACAGGCGTATCAAAGTCGTCCATACATGACGAAACGCCTAATGTCAGCAACAACGCGGCAGATAAAATAAATGTTATCTTTTTCATATCATTTCCTTGTATTAATTTGCCCATTTATTTAGAATCTATATCCAATGTTCAAGAAAAGCATTGCAAGCAGGAGCATAATAGTACTTAGAGTTCTTAGAGAAAAACATATGTACGTGCTTCTCCGTCATCATAGCTATCATCACGGTTCTGCTCATATCCGCCAGTACGCAAGTTCGTATTATTAAGAATATTGTTCACACTGAGGTTAATGCTCAGGCTCTTTCCATTCTTCAAACGAATATATTTACCAATAGAAGCGTCAAGCATGAAACCACCATTCAATTCTTCCTGCTCCGGTACATTGTAGCCTACCGGATTACCATTAGCATCTACAGCGCCATCAGAATACTTTCCTAATACACTACCTAAACGACGGTAAGTAGAGAAGTCCAGATAAACACGGTGATAATAATTTCCTGTTACGTTAAAGAACCAACCTTTCACGCTGTAGTCCAGTCCGAGGCTATATACAGACAACGGTGTTCCGTTATCACGAAGTCCTTTACAATAAACGCGGTCAATATTAGATTCACTTTCACTTTCATAAGTACGAACAGCCGTAGGATTATTCATATAACGGGCATCAGACCACGTACCGATAGCTGTCAATGACAGATTGGACATGAGTTTAAAAGTTGCAGCAGCTTCCACACCCCAATTTTCCTTATCAATTCCGCTCATAGAAAGGTAAGTGAAACGAGCTTCATTATCATTGTAGAAAGCATCCATTTCAACCTGATCATTAAAACGAGTATAATATCCAGTGACACGTCCTGAAACAATAGGAGTATTGAAACGATAAGTCAATTCACCGTTATAAATCTTCTCTGTTCTCAAACCATGTGCAAAATCGTTCTTGATACGAGGAGCGATGAATGAGTTATATGCCAACGGAGCACGGTTCTCATAACCGACGTTCAGGATCAATGAATGATTACCGTTAATAGAATATGTAAATCCAGCTTTCACTGCACCTTCCAGGAATTTAGCTGTGCCACTGCTTCCCAAAGATTTCTTAGGAGCACGACCATTACGCATCTTTCCATCACGGCTAATTTGCGCTGATCCGATCTTACCTGATACGAAATAATTGAAATGTCCATCGTTATCACCCTGATAACGCGCCCATACATTTTGTTTATTTACAAAGATATTATAGTCATAACCGAACTTATCACCTTCACCGATACGTCTGTTAGGATTGTCCAAGTCATTCTGAATCACATAAGAGTTATAACCATAATCACGGACAGAGAACTTATCAACATCTGTATATAAATCACCACCCAACAAATCCTTCATCTTCTTATAGTGCATACCTTTAGTAGTATTCACAGCTAAACCGACCACATAGCTATTATGCTGGTCAATCGTATGATTGAAGATCGAACTGAAATTGAAAGCTAACTGGTCATTATGACGTTCTTCCTGATAATACAAGGTCTCTTTTCCCAATGCATTGGCCTGCTGATTGGCAAAGTACATCTGATCCCAATCAATTTGACGAGTAGACTTACTGGTTTTCCAGCGCTCTGTTACTTCATTGAACAGATTCAACTCCATCTTCACTCGGCACTGTCGACTTATCATATACATTAAAGATAGAACTAGGCAGCTTCTTATAATAATCCGGACGAGGATCGGCAGCATTGCCCGACCATCCAAGTGCACTTGTTCCATAATTACTATATTTGAATCCTGCGCTTGTCTTCAGCTTCATTTCTTTATTGATATCAAAATCCCAAGATGCGATAGCAGAAGGCTCGAAAGAGCGTACAACACGTGAGTTACGCTTTTCACCATTCTGATAACCCCAGTTTGGATTGTAATAGTGACTATTAGCCAGATAATAAGCTTCTTCTGTAGAGGCACCTTGCTGTCCTCTTTCTGTAGGAGCCCCCCATGTAGCTATAGACAAGCTATGTTTGTCATTAAAGACTTTCTCTGCTGCCAGAAAATAAGAGAACGCATTATAGAATGTACCTTCAATAACACCTTCGTTAGCCCAACGATATCCGAGAGAACCTGTAAATGCCCAGCCATTCTTCAATAAACCTGTAGAATAGGTATACATACCTCTCAGAATATAGTTACGATTACAGCCGGAGAGACTTAATTTTGATCCTGCTGCATATTGACTGGCACGCATATTGATATTAGTAGCTCCACCGATAGGGCCAAAGGTGAAATTATTAATTTCAAAAGCACCGATACCTTCTTTATTACGTGTCGCATCGTTCAATCCTCCAATCATTCCATAGCTGAAACGACCGGTTTCTACATCATTGAACAGAACACCATTAATATACGTATCGCTGTACTGCGAATTATAGCCCCTGACGCGAAAACGCATCGGGCTAAACAAGTAGCCGACATTAGAAAGGTACACATCATTGTTGGAAGAGACAAAAGCAGATGCACTTTGAGCTGCATCATCATCTTCATTCAATTGCGATTCAGTGAATGTGAAAGAAGCATTATCTTCACGTGCATTCTTTTCGGCCTTCTGCTGAGCAAAAAATAGCTGGCGAAAGACAAAACAATGCAATCACTATTCCTTAATCTTTGTTTCATAATTTAAATTATTATTAGTGTTAATTTGTAGCACGAAAATTCACAGTTATATTACAGCGAGAGTACAAAACAACAAAAAAAAAAAAAGGGATATTACAAGAAAAAACAAAGAAAAAAATAGGTGATAATACTTGTTTTTCCGTTTTCTTTTTAGATATTTGTCAAACCAATGTAATATTCAGAAACCTAATTTATAGATAAATAATGAAAAAGTTTTTAACGGTATGGGGCCTGTTACTGTTTATTTCGATAACAAGCTATTCACAGGAGAAAAAGTATGCTCTTTACAGCGTAGCGTTTTATAACCTTGAGAATCTGTTCGATACAATTCATGACGCGGGCAAAAACGACTTTGAATATTTACCAAATGGTAAAAATAAGTGGAACTCCATGAAATATGAAGCGAAGCTAAAAACATGTCTGAAATATTAAGTCAGCTATCGACAGACAAATTACCATTAGGACCAACTATTATCGGTATGTCAGGAAGTTGAAAACAGAAGAGTATTGGAAGATCTACTCAAACAACCTGCTTTATCCGACAGAGGATACGAAATTGTTCATTATGAAGGTCCGGACCGGCGTGGTGTGGACTGTGCATTTTTCTACAATCCGAAATTCTTTCACCTCACTGCCAGCAAACTCGCTCCATATATTTATGAGAATAATGATACTACCTATAAAACCCGTGGTTTCCTTATTGCCAGCGGTACACTTGCCGGTGAAAAGGTGCACTTTATCGTAAATCACTGGCCTTCACGTGCAGCCGCATCACCCGCTCGGGAAAGAGCAGGAGAACAAGTCCGAGCCTTAAAAGATTCTTTATTAAATGAGGATTCAAATGCAAAGGTCATCATCATGGGAGACATGAATGACGATCCAATGGACAAAAGTATGGCTGTTGCATTAGGAGCAAAACGCAAAACTCAAGATACAAAGGAACATGATTTGTATAATCCCTGGTGGGACACTTTAAAGAAGGGTAACGGTACTTTAATGTATGATGGTAAATGGAATCTGTTTGATCAGATCGTATTTACAGGAAATTTATTAGGTAATGACAGAAGTACACTGAAATATTACAGAAACGAAATCTTTAGAAGAGATTATATGTTCCAAAAAGAAGGAAAGTACAAAGGATATCCCAAAAGAACACATGCCGGAGGTGTATGGCTTAACGGATATAGCGACCACTTGCCAACCATTATTTATTTAATCAAAGAGATTAAAGACTAACGAACAGTTAACTTATGAAACATAAATTCATCCAAACCTTACTATTAGTACTACTCCCCTACTCTGTTTGCAGCGTGTGGTAGCGACAACAATGATCCAACAGATAATATTGGCGGATTAAGTGTTAGTACAGACCTTAAAAACAATGAAGTTTCCGCAAAGGGAGGCAGTTTCTTTCTACAAATAAAGACAGACGGTAAGTGGACTGCATCTAGTCAGGATAGTTGGTGCATAATAAATAAACAAAGAGGGAAACGGGAATGCCTCTACCATCTGTTCTGTATCCGCTAATGATGATGATGAACGTTATACTGTTATCACCGTAACATCTAATGGAAAGAGTGAAAATATAACGATCACCCAAAAAGGAGGAAATGGTGAAGAGCCTGATCCGGATCCTAATCCATCGGGATATGCAGGAAGGATTGAAATTCCCAAATTGTTAGGAGGGAACATGAACCAATTTATCACTCATAGTACCAAACGAAATGGTAAAGATTATCCTACATATAGTATAGAATACAGTTATGAGTATAAACATTGTTATTGGGTAGCTTATCGTTTTGACAATACAACAGGGAGGAAGTGTAGGACGTAATGAGAATTATCAACCTGATCCTAACATTCCTAAACAATATCAAACCTACAAAGACGATTATAATTTCAATGCCAATGGATATACAAGAGGACACTTATGCGCTTCATCCGATAGACAATATTCCGTAGAAGCAAATAAACAAACTTTCTACATGTCAAATATAAGTCCACAGTTACAAACAGGATTTAATCAAAGTGGAACTACGTGGGATAAAGCAGAAGGCGTCGTACAAAAATGGGGAAAAAAAATAACTCAGGCAAGCGACACTCTTTATGTCGTTAAGGGTGGCACCATAGGTCCCAACAAAATTAAAGGATATATTGATAATGGAATTGCTATACCTAAATATTTCTTTATGGCTGTTCTTTATTGTAGTAATAAAAACTATAGAGCTATAGCCTTCTATCTGCCACATGAGAATCTCAAAGTTCCACCTTACTCCAGCAAAGAACTTAAAGATTATGTATTGTCAATAGATGAATTAGAAAAAGAAACAGGATTTGACTTTTTCCTCAATCTACCAGATGACATAGAGAAGCAGGTTGAAGCAAACTACACATTAAGCGATTGGAACTGGTAGTATATCTGACATTTTATATAATAAATAGCTCTATGTGTTGAATGCCACATAGGGCTTTCTTATTGAAAGTTGTCTATAAATTTCTCACCACAAATAACAGAACAATAATAAAAGATAGACTTTACTATGAGGATATCAAGCGGAGAGATAGAAAACCCATTAGCCAACCACTCTCTATCATACTGAAATGCGCATAGCCGATTATCAGGTGTCATACTGAGAGTTCCAACACTTCTACTATGATAGGTTACTATCAGTTTATTTACTGATTTCATTACGCCCCTTCTTTCTGTTTTTATTCTTATTAATCATTTCCAACTCCTCCATTGTACTAAACAGCGGTTCAGATAAAAGTTCCTTGATAGCTTTAGAGTAACCCAGTGCTTTTGCTAATGCCACATAGGATGCTAATGAAATAGTATGCTTTTGTTCGAACTTGGCAATAGTAGGCGTCGGAACTCCGCTAAGTTCGGTAAGAGCTTCTCGGGAAAGTCCTTTCTCAAGCCTGCGTTTCTGCAGATTCTGAGCCAGAATTGCCAGCAACTCTTCGGGTCTCTCTACATCAAAATTATAAAGTAAAGGCATACAATTATATTCAATTAATTAAAAAACAGCACTATTCAGATACTATTACATCTAAATACAAAGATAGTTTCTTTATTCAAAAAAACAAAATATAAGCCAATTCTATTGAGTGTATTCGGCAACAAAAAAGATGCCCCCCTTTTCTACAAATAGAAGAACAGAAGCAACACAAGATTTACCCCGATCACCGTCCCGAATCCTCCCAAAATCCAGGGACGTAACTTACTACCTTTCCCTGCAAAAAACAAAGCATAAAACATATTCACCAGAATATTACTGATAATAGCCTGCATACTGCAAGCCACAACAACAACCAGTACAGCTACGCTCCCCTGTATTCTGCAAAAGGTTCAAGATAAAAGGAGTAATGTCACTAAGTCCGGATACAAAAGAAAGCAGATTCAATCCGCCTGTACCCGCATAAACCAAAGTATAGTGCGTCAGCACTGTAAACACAACGAAGAGAGTGGCAAAAAAAATCAGAGCTACTTTAAATTCGAGCGGGTTACTGCTGTCCTCATCTTCCGACTCATCGGTCATATCCTTGGAGCGTCGATGACGGGAATGGATAAACCACGCAACAACGGCAGCTACCACAGACATAATCAAAAGATAAGGATAGATAGATGTAAATATCTCCCTGCTAAAGATCAGAATCAATATCATAAAACGCAGAAACATCATGCTGACCGCAAGCAGCATAGCAGCTACATATTCGTTCGCCTCCTGCTCGGAAGCCTTTCTGCTTTTTACGGGCCAATACCGAAATTGTGGCAGTACTACTATACAATCCACCGATAATGCCGGAAACCAATACTCCCGATTCATGAAACACATAACGTTTCAGCAAGTAAGACAAATACGAGATACCGGAGACGACAACCGTCGCCAGCCAAATAGAATAAGGAGTGAGATTAATATCCGGAATCAGGTTCTTATGCGGTAACATAGGCAATATGATACCACTGATAGCCAAGAACTTTGCCAGCGTAATCATCTCATCGTTCTTCATCCGCTGGGCAAACTCCGTAAAAGTGTGTTTAAGCTCCGTCAATAAAAAAGCACCGTCACAATCACCATCACATAAAACCAGGAAGGCTGGGTAGAAACAATAGGAGCCAGACAATAAGTAATCAGTGCAATAATAATGGTCGTTACACCAAAAACATGGAATTGAGACTGCTTGACGTAATAGTTCAAGCCCAGCAATAAACCGAGCACAGCACCACCACCCATAAACAGACGCATATCCGTAGGATCGAGTATATAGAGCAAATAGCCTAGAATACCAATGAAAGTAAATGTACGGTCAGTCCCGAAGAGAGTTGTTTCCCCTTCACGCTTCAGACTGATCCGTCGTTGTGACAGTCCGATAAGTAAAGAAAATAAAGTAACCAGAACGAAAGTTATCAGTTCTCTCGGTAGATAATTGTACAACTGTTCCATATACTGCTCTTTTAGTACTAGGAACAAATATACAGCTTATTTGTTAACATTCACCACGTTTTATACGGTTTTTTCATCAGGTGAGAGTTATAGTAGCGTACATCCCCGGTCACTTCTTCGCCAATAAACCCGGGCTTGACAAACGCCTCATCTTCCGTGCCCAGCTCTACTTCAGCCACAATAAGTCCTTCATTCTCACCGTAGAACTCGTCTACTTCGAAGATATGATTGCCACTACGTACCAGATAACGGGTCTTATCAATCATTCCCGGTTCGCAAAGTTTCATCAGTTCTTCCGCTTCGGACAAGGGAAGTTCCTTTTCCCACTCATAGCGACTGGTACCCGATTCGTTGGAAGCACCTTTGATAGTGAGATAACCTTTATCGTCACGAATACGAACCCGCACCGTCCGACCACGGGCGCTGCAAATATATCCTTGCATAATCCGGCTCTGCGCAAAAGCAAAGGATTTAAAATCACCGGAAACTAAAAATTTACGTTCTATTTCTTGTGCCATAGCACAAAAGGATAATTAAATATCAAAATCTCGTCATAAACTCAATAACGATTTTATCACGCTCCGATTCTTTGGGAACTCCGGACTTCTGATAGAAATACTTCTCAAAGTTGAGACGGAGATCGGCAATAAAAGCTTTGGAAAGGCTCAGCGTGATACCGCCTGTCACACGATGACGGGCATAGTCGTTTATCTTCAAAACACCTGTCTCACTGTCCGCCAGCCCATTACTGTGGTCAGTCATCATATCATAACGGGCCAGAAAAGAAATCTTATTGAATACTTTTTTCAACGGCAAATCATAATTCACAAAGCTATTGACCGCATGAACGTCCTTAAACGCTTCGTGTCCATACATTTTATACAAATACTCCGCTTCGATATGAAAACGATTATTCTGATAGTAGATGCCGGCATCATACATATTAATACGGGTATGTTCCGGCTTTATCATTTGAGTGCTCAAAGTGAGATTCCAATTTTTTATTAGGCAGCAACTGTGCTTTTTATCGAATAATTCAAGGTCTTATGCCATTCCTTCTGATTAGTCAGTCCGGAGCCGTTAAACAATCCACCTTCAAGGATAAAAAAGGAAGACCTTCTTTTTGTGTATAACAACCGGTGAAACCGACATCACGCACATTGCCCACCTGCTTGGCTATAAACGAACGATTGGCAAAATACTGCTGATGGGGAGAACGATGGGCATCGATCGTGAAAGGTACACGCATCTGACCAATCGTAAAATTCAGGTCCTTGACAGGAAACACACGGGCATACGCATCAAGCATCTTGATGGACCCCTCGTCGGACAAATCGATCTCCGCTTTATAGGCAACAATCGGATGTACATTTCCCGAAACACTGAAGCGGGCATTCCGCACTTCAAAACGGCTTTCGTTGGTTTCTGTCTGGAACTCATATTTTCCCCGGATCGTTCCATGAATTTCAGGCAAATAATCTTTCAGTTCCATGATCTGCTTATCCAGCTGTTTGCCATCCCCGGCATCTTCTTTAGCCTGTCCGCAGGCTGCTGTCGCCATCAAAAGCAGGGCGACGGTTGTTGTAATTCTACTCATTCAGTTGTTTGCTACTTAATTCGCGGCAAAGGTACAATGAGCAGGATACGGAGAGATTACAAAAGAGATACGGTGAAATTACAGAAAGGTTACAATACTGTTACACGGATAACAAAGGGGGTACAAAAAAAGAATTCACCACGGACTACCCTCGTCAGCATGGATATTCACCGTCGACAATCAACGTGTCCCCGTCCATGCAAAACTGTGTAACCTGTGGTGAATCAATCAACCGAAAAAGGAATATGCGATCAGCATAATCAGCGCCAAAATAATGAGTGAAACAAATACTATCTTGACTACCCGCTGGGCCTGCTCCTCCTCTTTCTTACTATGTGCTACTTTTCTCTTACTTTTTACCCATAATGTTAGCTTTAAAGTTCAACGCTAACAAAGTAAAAACAAATCTTTTAACTTTCCAAAAAAATAACACTCGCTAATTTTTGTTTTTATGATTCCTGCGATGAAAATTCCATCAGATAGGCTTTGATGAATTCCTCGATTTTACCATCCATCACTCCGTTTACATCCGAAGTCTGATAGTTGGTACGATGGTCTTTCACGCGGCGGTCATCGAATACATAGCTGCGAATCTGCGATCCCCATTCGATTTTCTTCTTACCGGCTTCCACTTTCGCCTGTTCTGCCATGCGGTGCTGCAATTCTTTATCGTATAAGATAGAGCGCAACTGGCGCATTGCATTCTCACGGTTCTTCGGCTGGTCACGAGTTTCGGTATTCTCGATAAGGATTTCCTCTTCTTCTCCCGTATAAGGGTCTTTGTACTGATAGCGCAGACGAACGCCGGATTCCACCTTATTAACGTTCTGACCACCGGCACCACCGCTTCGGAATGTATCCCATGAAATGCAGGCAGGCAGAATATTCACTTCGATACTGTCGTCCACCAACGGAGTGACGAACACGGAAGCAAACGATGTCATGCGCTTGCCTTGCGCATTGTACGGAGAAACACGCACCAGACGGTGAACACCGTTCTCTCCTTTCAGATAACCATAAGCGAAATCTCCCTCAATATTGATGGTACAGGTTTTGATTCCTGCCTCATCCCCTTCCTGAAGGTTGGCGATAGTAGCCTTGTAACCGTTCGTTTCAGCATAGCGCAGATACATACGCATCAACATAGATGCCCAGTCCTGACTTTCCGTACCACCCGCACCGGAGTTGATTTTCAACACACAGGCCATCTGGTCGGCTTCATCACGCAGCATATTCTTGAGTTCGAGTGCTTTTCTACCGCTTCACTGGCTTTCGCATAAGCCGCGTCCACATCTCCCTCAGTCACTAATTCTTCTTTATAAAAAATCGAACGACAGTTCCAGTTCGTCCGCCAGTGTCTTGACTTCATTATAGCCGTCAACCAATTACTTTTTGCAGGTCTTTCACCAGTTTCATCTGGGCTTCCGC